>Ga0163144_10022280_pt1 | contig 12556 bp, 11 predicted proteins | sample OliLak19BULKMAT1_FD_123175 | JGI IMG/M metagenome (GOLD analysis project Ga0163144, IMG submission 123175) | Freshwater microbial mat bacterial communities from Lake Vanda, McMurdo Dry Valleys, Antarctica - Oligotrophic Lake LV.19.BULKMAT1 | ecosystem: Environmental > Aquatic > Freshwater >... | reverse complement strand
CGTGAAACTATTGGTATGTGTGTTATTTCATGGCTTGAAATGCAAAAAGTACAAAGAATGGCTTAAAATAAGGCTATAGATACTAGGTGTGCAGAAAGGTAGTTTTATAAAGGACTGGTAAAGATCATAAAAGACGTGTCTTTTATACACTTATCAACAGACTTATCCACAGTCTTTGACATTTGTAAAAGTATAATTATTTATAGGGAATAAATAGCCATACAATATAAGACAATTTTAAATACAACATTTAATATTTGAAAAATAAGCTATAAGACATATGGGATGTCCCATACATCATTGGTGTAGAAATTAACTTTGTGCGGGTAGGGAGAATCGAACTCCCGTCTCGTCCTTGGCAAGGACGCATTCTACCACTAAACCATACCCGCATATGTATAAAATCGCTGTGCGCCTGGCAGGACTCGAACCCACAACCCCTTGGTCCGAAGCCAAGTGCTCTATCCATTGAGCTACAGGCGCAACTTAAAACTATCATACAGTAAATTAGATAAAAATCAAAAAAAGTATTAGTATGCAGAAGTGCATATAAAGGTGCCAACAGACATAGAAATGATATCTCAGAGCCTAGAAAAGGCAGGTTTTGAAGCGTACTTAGTGGGGGGTTGCGTTAGAGATTCACTTATCGGGAGAACGCCCAAAGATTGGGATATTACCACCAACGCGACACCTGAGCAGATCCAAAAAATCTTTCCTGATTCTTTTTATGATAATAACTTTGGCACTGTTGGTATAAAAAACAAAACTGAAAACGAGACACTTAAAATTATTCAGATAACCCCATACCGAAAGGAAGGGAAGTATAGCGACAATCGCAGACCAGATAAAGTAACCTTTAGTGACAAAATCGAGGATGATCTAAGTAGAAGGGATTTTACCATTAATGCTATTGCCTATAGGACAACCACAGAAAAAATTGTTGATCTCTGTAAAGGACAGGAAGATATTTCTCTTAAAATATTAAGGACAGTAGGTGATCCAGACACGCGTTTTAAAGAGGATGCTCTAAGAATACTAAGGGCTGTAAGGCTTTCTTGCGAAATTGGCTTTGCTGTTTCACAAGAAACAGCAGCATCGCTAGTTAAAAATTCCCATTTATTAGCCAATATTTCTACTGAAAGAATTCGTGATGAATTTATAAAAATACTTCAATCAGGTGACATAGAATACGGTATTATGCTTCTAAAGCAATTTGAAATTCTTAAATATATTATTCCAGAATTGGAGGAGGGGGTGGGAATGGAGCAAACTCAGGCGCATGCATTTGATGTATTTACACACATCATTAGAAGCACTCAGGCTGCAGCAGATAAGAAGTGGCCACTCGAAATTAGATTAGCGGCGCTCATGCACGACATCGGTAAACCTCGGACACGAAGAAGTGGGGGAGGGATACATAAGTGGACATTTTACGGACACGATGTAGTCGGTTCAAAAATGGCACGCGTTATTCTAGAGCGACTAAAGTTTTCACATGACACCATTGAAAAAGTTACAAAGCTTGTGCGTTGGCATATGTTTTTTTCTGACACCGAACTGATTACTAAATCAGCAGTGCGAAGAATGATTGTGCAGGTAGGTAAAGATAATATTTGGGACCTTATGAACCTCAGAGTATGCGACCGCATAGGGACTGGGAGACCAAAAGAAAGCCCGTATCGCCTTAGAAAATACCATTCTATGATTGAAGAGGTACTTAGGGATCCCATATCAGTTTGTATGCTTAAGGTAGACGGAAAGAGGGTAATCGATCTCACACAAAGCCTTGCAGGACCTAGGGTGGGGTGGATTTTGCATGCACTTCTAGAAGATGTTCTCGAAGACCCAGCCAAAAATACAATTGAATACCTCGACAAAAAAATAATTGAATTATCAAAACTCACTGACACTGACCTTAGAAAAATAGGCGAAGAAGCGAAGAGTAAGAAAGATACTGAGGAGAACAAAGCTGTAGAAGAAATTCGAGGAAAACATTTTGTAAAATAAAAACAAACGAGAAGACCCGATTCATGGCACTCCGAATGGAATACTTTGAAACGGGTCTTATATCAATTATCAGTAAAGACTGAAGGGCTTCGGCGTGAGACGCCGAGTACAGTGTCAACGTAGAAACGCCAACTTAATTTTTCGACCTTAAGGGCCGAGCTACAAATCTGTATTTGAATGAGCAAAAAGGACTTTCTTGTTTATAGTATCAATTGTAAAAGACATGTCAATGAGTTATCCACAGATATGTCTTTTAACTATTTAAAATCTATTTCTATAGGACAATGGTCCGAACCTCGTACATTACTATGTGTAGTAAAAACCTTTATTCTATTCATGAAATCACTTGTTACAAAAAAATAGTCAATGCGCCAACCAACATTACGCTCTCGTGCGGCAGTCTTCATATCCCAGTACGTATAGACATCTTTTTTGTTCGGATTGAATGTCCTAAAGACATCAATAAAACCGGAAGCAACAACTTCATCGATCCATGCACGTTCTTCAGGAAGAAAACCCGTATTCTTTTCGTTTTCTTTTGGACGAGCAAGATCGATCTCTTCGTGTGCAGTATTTACATCTCCACAAAAAATAACAGGCTTTTTCTTTTTAAGCTTGTTTATATTTTTTAAAAATTCATCATAAAACCTGAATTTATAATCAAGGCGAACGGGACCGCCACCGCCATTGGGGAAGTAAACATTAAGCAAGTAAAAATCTTCGAATTCGAGCTGTATGGTCCTTCCTTCAAGATCAAACTCTTCTATACCAAACCCAAGCTGAGCATTTATTGGTTTAACTTTTGTATATATGGCAACGCCACTATAGCCTTTTTTAATCTCGGAATGGGCAAAATAGCTCATGTGATACCCAACAATATCCTTTATTTCGCTTGATAGTTGGTCTGGGTGCGCTTTTGTCTCCTGAATGCAGAAGATATCAGGAGATTGCTTGATAAACCATTCGAAATTACCCTTTCTATGGACCGCGCGTATACCATTTACATTCCAAGAGATTATATTCATCTGTTTTTATTATGAAATTTTTTATGAATTTCCTTTAGATGTTTATCAGTAATATGTGTATATATCTGGGTAGTAGCGATGTTGGCATGACCAAGAAGCATCTGTACCGAGCGCAGATCAGCACCATTTTGCAAAAGGTCAGTTGCAAAGCTGTGACGAATAACATGTGGGGTAACTTTTTTAGATATACCCGCCTTAATTGCGTAATGTTTAACAATTCGCTCAATCGAACGCGCAGTAAGACGAAGTGTTTTTTTTCCGGCTACTTTTTGCTGTGGAGAGTGTTGTATAAAAAGAGCGTCATCTACGTCACCGCGTTTATCTAAATAGAGTTTAATTGCTTCTTTGGCGTCGTCTGAGAGAAATACCACTCGCACCTTGTCACCCTTACCTCTTACAGAGAATTCATCGCTTTTGAGATTGAGCTCTCTGGGAAGGGAGGCGAGCTCAGAAACTCGTAGTCCGGTTGAGAAAAAAAGCCTAAGTAGAGCCATATCTCTCAAAGACTTAAGATTGTCTCCTTTGGGAGCATTAAGTAGGCGGGTGAGTTCGTCACCTGAAATTAGGTCTATTGTGCGTTCGGGGATTTTGGCGAGTTCTATACGATCAGGAGACAAGGAAGGCATGTTCCTTCTTACTAAATACTTTAAAAAAACTCTTAGTGCAATAAGGTGATAATTCTGTGTTTTCTTCTTTAAAGATTCATTACGACCATCGATAATATGCCCTGAAAGCTGACGGTTGAGCCACAATCGATATTCACGAACGATATCGTCAGTTATTTCACTTGTCTTATTTATTTTCGAAAAACTAACAAATCTATTGAGGTAGTGTTCATAATTTCGAATGGTTTTGAGGCTTCTCCCCTTTTCAATTTCAAGATATTCAAGAAATTGACGTATCATGACGTAAATTTCTGCTGTAGTATTGTGCGACATCGATCCTAAGTATATACCAGCCAGAAACATATGATACACATAAATACCTTGCACATTAAAGATATTTATGCTATTATTTATTTCATGTTGACGAAAACACAAAAAAATAAGATTACAAAGGAAGTGGGGGTGCACGACAAGGACACCGGCTCTCCGGAAGTACAGGTAGGAATTTTGAGTAAGAAAATCGAAGAGCTTACTGGTCACCTCAAAAAAAACAAGAAAGACAAGCACTCAAGAAGGGGCTTGCTCCAAATGGTCGCAGATCGACAGACTCATCTGAACTACCTAATGAAGAAGGACGAAAAACGTTATTCTTCAGTAGTAAAAAAACTTGGTCTTAAGAAGAAATCATAATTAGCTTAACATCTAGTCCCGTCGCCTAAAACGACGGGACGGAATATTTATATATGACTGTTATTAAACACAAAGAACAAAGAGTCGGTATTTTTATAGATACACAAAACCTATACCATAGTGCAAAAAACCTTTACAGAGCAAGAGTAAATTTTGGACAAATCATGAAAGATGCTCTTGCTGGAAGAGCACTCATCCGTGCAGTAGCGTATGTTATTACTACGGAATCAGGTGAAGAAAAGAGTTTTTTTGAAGCATTAGAAAAATTCGGAATCGAAACCAAGACAAAAGATCTACAAATTTTCTCAGGTGGTGCTAAAAAAGCAGACTGGGATGTAGGACTTGCCGTCGACGCAATTAAAATTGCACCAAAACTTGATACGGTTATTATAGTATCAGGAGACGGTGATTTCGTTCCGTTAGTAGAGTACCTAAAAATGAATGAAGGATGCCAGGTTGAAGCGGTTGCTTTTGGCAAATCTTCATCGGGCAAACTTATCGAGGAAGTCGACGACTTTATCGATCTATGCGATAACCCTCGAAAATACCTTTTGGGATATACGAGTGCACGCTACCAGAATACGAAGCGCTCATCTCAGAACAATCACTCAAACGAAAAAATATCTTCTCCTGATATTCAGAGTGAAAAGAAGGAGTTCTAAATAAAAAAACAGGCAGCGTGAAGTTTAATACTTCACGCTGCCTTTGACATCTAGCCACCACCCACCTCTCTAAGGTTTAACTCCATCGGCTTACCACCATCGAGAGGAAAGTAGACCAATTCAGTCCTCCCATTGACGGATCTGGGTCCGACAACGCCAATGGTTTCATTACCACCGATAATACCATCAGCATCTTCTTCAACCAGAGCCTCACGATCCGGTACAATCTGATTCACCTGACCTCCTTGCTAAAAAGATGAAATTTGAACAACAAGTTTCAATTTATATAATATATTTACTACTGTCAACACAAACAAAGAAGACTATTTGATGAATTACTGATAAACTTAGAAAATATGCAAGGAGACAACATGAAAAAAGATCTTGCGGGTGTACTAAAAGCATTGGAATCAAACAATGCACCTCTATCACCCGAAGAAAAAAGTAAGCGTGAGAATTTTGTCCACGCAGAAGTCACGCGCGCGAACAGTTCGCTTATTAAGCCATTACGCACATTCGAAAGCGACGCTGCGGATTTCATAAAACAAGAACAGCAATCAGTGTATTCAATTTCTCAGGCAGAGAAAGCAAAGATTGCCAAAAAAAAAGAGAGTGATCCTGAAAAAGAAGAAGTCAAAAAAAACGGATTACTACTTTTACTTAGTGGTGTACTTTTTTTAGCAGGAGCAGCATTTATACTTTATTTTTTGCTTTTACGGGGACTTGCAAAGCAAGATGTTGTTCCACAAGCACAAATTATTAATTCGTGGATCACAAGTCAGTACGAGATCAAGATTGATGATTCTGAAAAAGCAAAAGACACAATCACCACCGGTATTCAAAACACTCTTTCAGAAAATCCACGAAACCGTGATGAAGTTGAAAACATAACTATCGTGCGAAACACTGACAATGTCGATATTGCTGATATATTAAGTAGCCTTTCAGAATCCGTACCTTCTTCGCTTCTTCGTTCGTTTGACTCTAAGAAATACATGATAGGGAACACACAAAAAGACCAGAAGAAATTATTTTTAATTCTTAAAGTAAATTACTACGACAATGCATTTGCCGGCATGCTTGCGTGGGAAAAAGAGCTTGGTACTACATTTTTAAAACTAAGTGGTTTACCAAATACAACTAATGAATTTAGAGACGGTGTGATTAAGAATCAGGACACCAGAATACTGCGCGACGATGCTGGAAATTCAATAATACTCTACACTTTTTACGATAAAGAGACTTTAATTATAGCGGCCAACGAAGAAACTTTATTCGATGTCGTAAGCGGTCTTCGGGCAAGTAAGCTTGTACGATGATTGCACCTCCCAAGTGACTGGGTTATGATTGGGTTATGGAAAAGAAAGATATACAGTCACTTAAGAAGCAGCTCGAGCAAGAACTCAAACTTCTTGAAAAGGAACTCAATGCCACCGGAAGAAAAAATCCTAATCATCCTAGTGACTGGGAAGCTAAACCTAACGATATCGATGTTCTTGCATCAGATGATGGCGAAATAGCAGAAAAACTTGAATCATACGAAGAGAATGAAACACTACTTAACGAGTTTGAAATACGATATAACCAAGTCAAAAAAGCACTAAAAAACATAGAAAATAGTTCATCGTATGGCATTTGTAGTGTTTGCAAAAAAGCTATAGAACTTGAACGGCTCGTGGCGAATCCAGCCGCAACAACGTGTATTGAACACAAAAACCAATAATTTATTTTTTATTTAATAAAACTAAAGCTTTTTTTCAGAGGACAACACGTACACTGGGTAGATGAATTTTGCAAAGGTCCACAGCGCGCAGACATATTTACTTAAAGCACACATTATAGATATAGAAGTGGACCTGTCTCGGGGTATTCATGCATTTTCGATTGTCGGCCTACCAGATAAGGCGGTTGAGGAAGCACGGGATAGAATTTCTGCGGCCATTAAACATGCTGGTTTTACCTCACCAAAGCAATCTAACCAAAAAATAGTAATTTCACTTGCTCCAGCGCATGTACGCAAAGAGGGCGCTCATTTTGATTTAGGAATGGCAATAGCCTATCTAATAGCAAAAGGTGAAGTAGTATATAATTCTGAAAAAACATTATTTCTTGGAGAACTGGCACTGGATGGAAAAATAAGAAATATTAGAGGTACACTTCCACTTGTTGCACACGCAAAGCAAAAAGGTTTTACTACTATCATTCTTCCAAAAGAAAATGCTCCTGAAGCCGCACTGATAGATGGAATATTCATACTCGGCGCAGAGAGTCTCACTCAAATTATTTTACATATCAATGGGGCAGAAAAAATAGTACCTCAAGAAAAAACAATTTTAAAAAAGACTGCTTCTGTTCAAACAGTAGATATATCCGAAGTTGGGGGACAGGATATTGCAAAGAGAGCACTACTTATTGCAGCTGCTGGTGGCCACAATATTGCATTGTGGGGGCCCCCTGGAACAGGTAAGACCATGCTCGCGAAAGCTTGTATAGGCTTACTCCCAGACCTTTCGTTTGAAGATTCACTTGAGGTTACTTCAATATATTCAATTGCAGGTCTTCTCAAAGAACCACTTATCACCTCAGCACCATTTCGTGCACCGCATCACACAGCATCATATAGTTCACTTGTCGGAGGTGGTACCGTACCAAAACCAGGAGAAGTTACTCTGGCACATAAGGGGGTGCTTTTTCTTGATGAATTACCCGAATTTGACACAAAAGTTCTTGATGCGCTGCGAGAACCACTTGAGGAACATGCTGTAAGCATCTCACGCGTACGAGGAAGTGCTTATTTTCCAGCTGATTTTATGCTTATTGCAGCAATGAATCCTTGTTCTTGCGGGAACTACAATGCTACTGGAAAAACATGTATTTGTTCACCAGCTAACCTTGAACGGTACAGGGGTAAAATATCAGGACCTATTGTCGATAGGATAGATATGTGGGTAGAGGTTTCAAAAGTGCACTATGAAAAGATACTCAGAAAAAACGAAACACATAATTCGCAGAAATATAAAGAGTGGGTACTAGAAGCAAGAAACATTCAAAAAAAGCGGGGTGATTTCATAAACAGCAGGGTGCCGAGCAAAAATATGGATCTTTTAAAAATAGACACGGGAAGCCTAAAGGTTCTCAACAAAGCTGCAGAACGACTAGATTTGTCGGGAAGAAGTTATCACAAAGTATTGCGTGTCGCGCGAACTATTGCTGACATAGAGAAGAGCGAAAATATCCTTTCTCAACACGTTTTGGAAGCCCTACAGTATAGAAAGAAGCAAAATTAGAAAGGATTTTTTCCACCACGAACTTCAAAATGCAAGTGGACGCCAGTTGATTTTCCTGTCTGACCCATTTTACCAAGCACTTCTCCTTGTTTCAGTTTTTCACCGACATTTACCAGCACCTGAGATAGATGTCCGTAAAGCGTTTGCATACCATTTGGATGTGCCACCACGACATACAAACCATACCCACCATTGTATCCACTGTTCTTACTTATAATAACCGTACCGGCTGCGGCTGCGGTTATAGGAGTGCCGAGTTTACTAGCCATGTCTACACCATTGTTTCCATGCAGACCCTGACTGCGTCTTGTGCCAGCAGGAACAGGCCGAATAAAATATCCACCTGGATCAGTGAGATTTGGACTTGCTGATTTAAGAATATTTAGAGATCCGCCAGTTTTTATCGCAACACCACCCGATGGTTTTATTGGTATTTTGACCACAGGAGTAATTTCACCATCAGGAATGATAATAGAATCTCCAATTTTAAGATCACTGTTACCCGACAAAGCGTTAAATGACAACGTTTCGTCTGGATCAGATTTGTATTGTTTAGCAATAGACTGTATGGTGTCGCCCCTTTTAACTGTGTGCGACACTCCAGTTATCGGAAGAATCACGAGCATTTGACCTTCTTTAATAACATCCTTTTTTGTAATATCGTTTGACCAAAGCACCGTATTTACCGACACTGAGAACATTTTTGCAATAGACTCAAGAGTATCTCCTTTTTTTACTGTATACGTACTAATAATTTGGTTTTGTTTCTGCGACAAATGCTCAGAAGAAACAATAAGCGCCCCATGATCTATCGATAACTCCTCCTGCAAATTATTTTTACCAACCTCAAGAAGTGCCATATTTTGAGAATTTTCTGGAGGCAATTCTGCTTTGGTGGAGGTGGCCAAAAAAAGACCACTAATTTTTGCAAAAAAAGAAGCTTCGACGTAAAAAAGGGGTAGAAAAAAAATTAAAGAAAATAAGCTGACTATTGCAGCTTTTTTGGAATAATACCGTTTTATTCGAGAACGTTTTGCACCGTCTGACAGATCTCTCTCTTGAGAACGATCTGTATTTTTTGAGTTATATAAAATACGTTTTTTTGCTTAGCAACAGGTTCTGAAATGGCTCTAATTAGCCATTATTCTGGAATATCAGTATAGCTTGTTTGGGACTAAAAAACACCAAACTCCATAACAGTGTAGGGCATAGCAAGAAAGAAGCAATATTGACATAAATTAAAAAAATGTCTTTATAAAATTGGGATTAGTGACCTTCAGATGATACACTTTGCCGTATGAAATATCTTGATGAGCTCAATGAGAGACAACGTGAAATCGTAGAGCATGTAAACGGACCAGTTCTTATTCTTGCGGGAGCAGGAGCGGGCAAGACCAAGACGATAACCCATAGGATTCTTCATTTGATTAAACAGGGTGTTGCACCGCACGAAATACTTGCGATAACGTTCACCAACAAAGCAGCAAAAGAAATGCGTGAGAGAGTACTAGCACTACTAAAGGGGGATAAAGAGCTCAACATACCTATTACATTTAATGAAAGACCGTTTGTAAGTACCTTTCACTCTCTTGGTGTACATATTATAAAAGAACAGCATGAAAAACTAGGTATTTCAAAAAATTTCAGTATTCTTGATCGGGGTGATTCGAAACGACTCGTAAAAGAAGCCATTGAAAAGAACAACTATGATCCTAAGCAGTTTGAACCAGGAAAAATACTTGGAATCATATCTCGTCAAAAAGGGAACATGGTGACTGCACAGCGTTTTGAGGCAAGTGCAGGTAATGGGTACATAGAACAGATTGTGGCTAAGGTGTGGAATGAATACGAAAAACTGTGTGCGCAAGAAAAAGCACTCGATTTCGATGACTTACTGATAAAAGCCGCAGAGCTCCTTAGAAACGACCAGTCAGTGAGGGAGTACTACTCAAATATATGGAAATATATCCACATAGACGAGTACCAAGATACCAACAAAGTGCAGTACACCATTTCGAAAATGCTTGCACAGAGCCATCGCAATATCTGTGCGGTTGGAGACATTGACCAGACTATTTATAGCTGGAGAGGAGCGGATATTAAGAATATTATGAATTTTGAAAAGGATTACCCTGAATCAAAGATTGTACTTCTCGAGCAAAATTATCGTTCTACAAAAACAATCCTTGAAGCAGCAAACATTATTATCGATAAAAACAAGAACAGAAAAAAGAAAGTATTATTCACCGAAAATAATGACGGTGAAAAAATCGGCATCTACGGGGCATACGACGAAACTGATGAAGCTCATTTTATTGCCCTAAAGGCAAAGGAACTTATAGGGGAGGGTGTGCGTCCAGAGGAAATTGCCGTGCTCTATAGAGCGAATTTTCAATCACGAATACTCGAAGAAGCATTTCTTTCGCACAATGTCGCATATCACGTACTTGGCACACGATTCTTTGAGAGAAAAGAAATTAAAGATACCGTTTCGTATATCAAAGCAGCTATAAATCCCGACGGACTAAGTGACATCAAAAGAATTATTAACACTCCACCACGAGGGATTGGTAAGGTGGGACTATTAAAAATACTTTCTAATAACAAAGATGCATTGCCCGCCGCACAAAAAGCAAAAGTTGATGATTTTTACTCTATACTAAAAAGAATAGAAATAGCATCGAAGACAGAACACCCGAGCGCACTCGTAAGATATGTGATTGAAATAAGTGGTATAAAATCTACCATGGAACAGGGCAATGACGAGGATCAAGAAAGACTTGAAAACATAAAAGAACTAGTGACACTTGCAGCACGCTACGACGAATTTCCTATCGAAGAAGGCCTTTCAAAACTCATCGAGGACGTATCGCTTGCGTCAGACCAAGACTCACTCGATACCAAGCACAGTGCTGTGAGACTCATGACCGTGCATGCCTCAAAAGGACTTGAATTCGAGTATGTCTTCATTACTGGTCTTGAAGAAAATCTCTTTCCTCACAATAAGCCAGGTGAAGCTAAAGAAGATGACGAGGAAGAGCGTCGGTTATTTTACGTCGCACTTACGAGAGCAAAAAAGAAACTATACTTATCATACACAGGTGTACGCACTATATTCGGAAGCAAGCAAGTGAACATACCCTCACAGTTTTTGAACGATATACGTGAAGATCTCACCGAAGCAGAAACATCGGGTCAAAGCGGAGGGCGCGGCGCACGAAAGGTAATTTATTTTGATTAATATGAGAAAACTTTTTGCAAAAAAATCTTTGGGCCAAAACTTTCTCAAGTGCGGCTGGGCACTTCAGTCAATGGTCAAAACTGCTGATCTTAAAAAAGAAGATGTGATACTAGAAATCGGCCCGGGGAAGGGAATACTTACTTTGTCACTACTCGAAAAAAGCGGTCTCGTGATAGCGGTTGAAAAAGACGACCGGCTGATCCCACATCTAGAGCAGAAATTCGAACACACGATCAAAGCTGGACAGCTTATGTTAGTTCATGGTGACATTCTTGAACAAAAAACTATTGAAAAAATATTCGATATTCTCGCGGTATACCCTCGCTATAAGCTTATTGCTAATATTCCATACTATATAACAGGGCAACTCATAGAAAACTTTCTATCTGCAAAATTTCAACCAGAAAAAATGGTCCTCATGCTTCAAAAAGAGGTGGTGAAGCGAATCGTAGCGACAGACAAAAAAGAAAGTATTCTTTCGATAGCAGTAAAGGTCTATGGGGTGCCCAAAAATATTACCGATGTCCCCCGAAGCTGTTTCTCTCCTTCACCTAATGTAGATTCTGCTATTCTTGAAATAAGTAATGTATCAAAATCTTTTTTTGAAAATGTGAACGAAAAAGAGTTTTTTATATTCCTGAAAACGGGCTTTGCGCACAAACGCAAAATAGTTTCGGGAAACCTCAGAGAGAAATATGAAAAAACCGCTATAGAAGCGGCTTTTGGTTCGGTAGGAATTGATCTGAGTGCTCGAGCAGAAAATATTTCTGCCGAAAATTGGAAAAAATTGGCAGTGATCTTAGATTGATGTTCCACTATAAGGAAGTATGTATCCTAAGTTTGGGATCTGGTAACAAAATGGCGGCACTCCAACTTGACATAGCATCGGTACTGGACTGTATAAACCTTTTACAAACGACCCGGGGCGCATTAGGTAATAAGAATACAAAAAGCTCCCCGGTGTATAGATTAGTATACCTACTGTTGGGATGGGTATATATAATGGCGCAAAAACAGCCGCCCACAACGCCCCGCCCTG
>Ga0163144_10022279_pt1 | contig 12557 bp, 28 predicted proteins | sample OliLak19BULKMAT1_FD_123175 | JGI IMG/M metagenome (GOLD analysis project Ga0163144, IMG submission 123175) | Freshwater microbial mat bacterial communities from Lake Vanda, McMurdo Dry Valleys, Antarctica - Oligotrophic Lake LV.19.BULKMAT1 | ecosystem: Environmental > Aquatic > Freshwater >... | reverse complement strand
GCAATCACTCATGAAACATATCTCGATTATCAGCACGAGGTGCAGGGAGTATGCTTATCAAATAAGTACGTATGGTATCGCAATCTGTTCGCTTGAACTCACCATTTCTCATCGTAAGAGAGTGGTTTGCATTTTCAGTAAGTTCGTGCGTGTGTCCACAAGAAAATGTTTCTTCAGTTTGAGCGTTCGCTGCAGTTCATAGACCGAGCGCAGTTGCACCAATTAGTAGTTTGTTTTTTATACTCATTAGCTTACGTTAAAGCTAAAACGATGATTTATATGGAAAAAATGCAAGAAATCAAGGGCATAGTTGACATTTCCAATATTTTACATATACGAAAAATAGACAGGTAATATTTGACAAATATTATATATGGGATACAATTATAGAATAATCTCGGTAAAATATTTACCTACTTCAAAAACAAAAATGAAATTACAATGATGTACGCTTGGTAGTATCAAAACATGGATTGCACTATGTGTATGACTGTTTTGAACTGTTGTGACTGCATGAGTATATGCTCAGTGTGCTACGGTGATAACCATACCGGATAATACTGCAAATACAGAGATTGCAAGATTTGTCAGAATATCTCAAGAATGATATATTGTACGTTTGCCAGATGGCTATATATTAAATACAACCGACAACACTGCTTTTGAAGCTGACCTAAATAACTCAATTGTGTTGGTGCCGGGTATAGATACTGGCTATGATGGAGCAGCTACAGTTGCTTATGACAGTATCGAGGAAGAGTGGATAATAGCTTTCACATGAAATAACTCCCAGTTGAGCCACATCCTTTCTTACTGGAATGGAACAACGCAAACATGTCCTGGTGGCGTACAGTGATACTGTGGCTCTACAGCGCAAATAACCTCAGTTCACAATGCCGAATGTGCGGCATCATATTTTGAGAATGACTCATGTGCAAATAGCGCATCGTGTGGAGCACCAAGTGTGGGGACATGATATTGTTTTGAAGGTACTTGCGAAGTGGAACTGGACTGTAGTGATGCGCAATATCTAGGAAGAGTATGTGGAAGCAATGAACAATGTGGAGAGTGAGGAGGATGTAATAATTGAGTATGCGAATGTTACAATCCATGACCATGAGTTTGTTATCCTGGAGGATTGCCAAATGGAAATATTTGTCTCGATGATGATGATTGCGGTGGGGTAGCATCTGGTCAATGTGAACTTATGTGAGGAGTACGTTATGGATGTTTTTGTGAACGAAGTAACGAAATTTGTGGAGATGGAACAATTGAATGAGCAGAGGAGTGTGACGATGGTAATAACTGGGCAGGAGATGGGTGTGGTGCTACCTGTAATTTTGAAACTCCTTCATGTGAAATTTTACTTCCCGATGATAGTGTGGTAAGTGGAAGCGCAATTAGTATTCAGATATTATCTCAGCCGCGAGTGACGAATAGTACCGCAAGATTATACACCGGATTCTCAGCATACCACAACGTAAGTATGACAAATGGAATATGAGTACGCAATAGTGTGCTGTATAGAACTGCAGGGAACTATGTGATTACAGGAATAGTGTTTAATCCGTTGGATGTAACAAACAACACATTTGCTATTTGTACGGGTGATTTGGCAGTGTATACAAATGGAGATTGTGGAAGTTTGTTTATGGAAGTAATTACGGGAGGAATCTATTCTGAACCTTTGTATGATGATATCGATCTTGAATTAACTTTCTGTGATGTATGAGTGTTTGATGAAGGAACCTATACGTATACTCCATGAGTAGGATGGACGTGGGAGTGTCAAGGAGAAGCAGGAGGTGCAGTTGTAGAGTGTAATGCATATGAGTTGGCATGTGGCCCAGCAGATTGAGGAGTTTATGATGCACTCTATGTAAATGATGCTGATCTGTGTGGAGATACAGAGTATGTAAGTGGATTCGCAGGAATTCAGCCCTGAAATCTCAACTACGATGGCGATCCAGTAAGCGTTCATTCGTATATCTGGCAGTGCGAAGTGGGTGGAGAGCTTATTTCATGTGAAGCAGAATATGTTGACAGTCCGATGTGTGACTATCCGGTGGGGACGCCGTGTGATGATGCTGATCCTAACACAACAAATGATACATGGCAAGATGATTGTGAATGTGTTTGAACTCCTATAGGGTTCGCTTCTTGCTGAGACTGAATCTTAGATCTAGGAGAAGACTGTGAAGCACCCTACATCTGTGACAGCGACAATAGCCCCTGTGATCCAAGCGATCCTTCTGCATGTAGTAGTGCTCCTTCAGAATGTAATGCAAAATTTTACTGTTCGTTCGATCCTACGATAAGTTGTTCACCGTTTGGAAGTGAGTGTGGTGACAACTTACTTTACTGCGAAAACGGGCCTCTTCCAGGATGTTCAGATACGACCTGTGAATATGAAGCCTTGGCTTGTGATTTTGACTTTACGCTTGTAGCACCAGTTAGTGGGCCATACAATATTTCAACAGAGTTTGAGATAGAAGTTGATGCAACAGTATCGGCTAATCCTTGGGCAACTACTACTATAACATGGGGAGATACAAATAGCGATCTAGTCGATATTGATCAGCAAACATATCTTTCAGATCCTAATCCTACACATACATACGATACAGCAAGCGCAACACCATATGATGTGGAGTTAATACTTGAGAATCCGTTGGATTCTTCTATTAATGATGTGTGTATTATAGATTCATATACTATTGATTCTGTATGTGGTAATGGATGAGCTCCAGAATACGATGAAACATGTGATGATGGAAACTTCCTTAATTCAGACCAATGTAATGATCAATGTGAATTGACGTCATGTGGTGATCTAATCCGACAAAATCCTAACGGGGAGTTAATAGAGGAGGAATGTGATGGAAGTGCGGATTGTACAGAATGTACATGTAATTCTGGTTTTGCTCCTGATGGAAACGGTGCTTGTACTTCAGACCCTGTGCCCGGAGTATGTGGAACTGTGGATGGGACTTCAATCTATGATGAAGATGATGGCGGAGATGCTATTAATAGCACCTCGCCTAACTTATGTAATGTATGAGCAGTAGTATCATTCGCTTTTGATACAAATACAAATACACGATCACGAGATTGTGAAGGAGAGAATGGATGATCAAATGCGGACTGCGAAGCTACAGAGGAATCATGCGGAGATACAATAACCAACGGTGGTGAAGGATGTGATGATGGAAATACAACCTCTGAAGATTGATGTAGCGATGAGTGTGTATTTGAGTGTGCAGCCTATATATTGTGAGATTGAGAAACGCTTTGTGCAAGCCCCGTTCCACAAAGTATAAATGATGACTATGTACTAGTGGAAGATTGTGATGTGCCTCCAAGCGACTGATGTCGGGTTGGTTGTGATACATGATTTGAGTTTGATAACGGGATTTGCGTAGTAATTGTACTGGAAGAGTGCGGTGATATAGTCCCATATTGGACACAAATCCCTACTACTCCAACATGAGAGCTTTGTACAAACGATTGAGATCCTGTAACATGACCTACTGCACAAGGAGGTCAACCAGAAGTATGGGATCGGACATGTACTGATGAAGTTTGATGTTCAGTTATAAATCATTATTGCGGTGACTGAACTATAGATAATATAGCAAACTGATGGACGAGTGATGATGAAACCTGTGATGATGGAGCACAAAATGGAGACCCATGAATGTGTAATAGCGCTTGTGATGGATTTATCTTTCTTGAAGAGTGTGGAGAAGAAAATGGAACTACATACTATACTCTTACACCTGAAACTCCTGATGGAGAGCTCTGTACTAATGGAGGAAATCCAACATCATGACCTGATTCACAAGGTGAACAACCAGAGATATGGGTTCGAGAATGTGAGGACGAAGTAGATTGTGCTGTTACAAATACATTTTGTGGTGATGGTATAGAACAAACATCTGATGGGGAAGGGTGCGATGATGGTAATACTGAAGATGGAGATGGGTGTTCAGCAATTTGTGAAGTTGAACCGTCCGAATGTTGAGATGGGATATGGGACGAAGATGGAGTAGATAATATCCTTGGTAACTTAGATGATGAAGAGTGTGAGGATGGTAACTCAAATCAAAGTGATCAGTGTGCAAATAATTGTTCGTTTACCTATTGTGGTGATGCTATAACTCAATCACCTAATGGAGAGGGTACCGGTTGACCTTCTGATAATTGAGTAGAATCTTGTGATGAGTGACCTGACGGAGGAGTATTTGGTGAAGATTTCTGTACATCAGAATGTGAAGTAGAACAATCTCCTTGGTGTCATATTGAAATAAATGAATCATGTACGACATATACAGTTACTCGATGATATTTTGGCGCATTACCTACCCAAGATGACTTAACTCTTCTACCAAGCAATACTGATGTACCTATATCTTTGAACGCAACACCTTGAGGAGAAATTGGAGAGGTTCAGCTTCCTTGATCATGGAGTGATGAGACAACAATGCTTATTACAGCTACAGTTCAAGGTAATCAAATAGAATGCCAAGCTGATATTAGCTGTGTTCTTCCTCAAGCACCTTTCCGAGACCCAGATGGTGAAGATGCTTCTTGAATTTCTGCTGATACCTGAGTTGACCTTAGTGTTAGATCGCAAATTCAAGTATGTGAAAATGAAGAAGGGTGTATTGTGAAATATAAGAGTGATGACCCTACAACACCAGTTGTGGCTGAAAATAATGAAACTGTTGATAAAACGTTAGATACTATTGCCGATGATGAGGTAACAAATTATGGAAAATCTGTACTTACTACAGCTGACGTTTCAGATGCATTTGCGAGAGCGCTATATATACCAATTTGAAATGGACTTACGGCATTAGAACTGTTCAAAAAACTAGGCTTCTTTGATCTATTAGAGTTCGAAGATGGTGACGTGACCAAAAAAGATTTGATTATTGCTATGACAGAAATACTAATTCATTTGGGACTATTGGATGAAGTAGAGTTCGAGTTAGATAACTTCCAAGAGTCAGCTGATGCGCGTGATCTTCGTATCGTTGCAGTGGCTTTGAGAAAAGTAATGCAAAATAGTTATCTAGGATTCTCAGATGAAGATGTTCGTAGTAGAGTTGCAGTGGGTGAGCGTTCAACAGATATTGGCTCACTCTTGTGCAGACGTAATGGTCGTACATGATGTGAAACAGAAGGATTCCATCAAGCTGCTAGCGATGCAGAGCCAAAAACTGTAGAACAGTTCTATGATGTAGATCCATCTTCTCGTATAGGTCAAGCGCTTTCGTATGTAAATGCACAGAGAAATATATTTCATCAAACTACCTTTAATCAAGAGGGGAATGTACAACTTTCTGTCTTATACAAAACGTTAGCATTATCATTAGAGCTTACTGTAGATAGTTCAACTGTACAAGGGGCAAATCGATGATTGTGATATTTGAACGCGCTTCAGAAAGCAGGATATTTCTTGGATATAGATCCGATTGGTGTGGCGTTGAATCATTCAGTTACGAGAGGTGAGCTACAAATGTATTTGACTGATCTCTTACAAACAGCTCAACTCCTGCCAACTACAAGCTCAAAAGCAGGTCCAAGTACAAAGTTGAAAGAACTAGTGACAAGAGGAGAGTTGGTCGTGGCATTGCAACAATTGATACAGATGTTCGAGATGTATAAACAAGAAATAAGCAAGGAGATAGTGAGTCGCCAAGAACAAACTCCTGAAAGGGATTAAAAGAAGTAATTAAGTAGCAAAAATAGCTTATATTTCTGAAATTAGGGTTAAATAGTTGTATTTTGAAAGTGTAGTAATAAGCGGGAGCTCCTAGGAGCTCCCGCTTTCTAATTACTTAAAAAAATATGTCAACCAGTTGTTTTGTTAATAACGCCCATTTTTCGCTCCACTTGACGTATATTCCTATAATATTCACAACCACCACTTTAATACACAAACACAAAGATGCAACGCTTATATGTAAGTAGTCCACGTATCTTAGTAGTGCTCTTGGCAGTCGCGACATTTTTCACGCGAACAACCCATGTAAATGCACAAGTATGTTCTGATCAAGAATGTGACTATACAATTTCTATTGTTCCTGTACTAGATATTACTGATGATAGTAATCTACCAATTACTTCATGGTTGGATACTACGGTTACAAATAGTTGCTCGTGAACTATAGTGACAACTGGTGATGCGCAAAATAGTGTGTTGTATAGACATAAATATCAGATGACTGGTACGCTTGCTAGTGGAGGTTATATAGAATCCATTCGTGTAAGTATCAGTGATTGAGGAGTACTTTCTATATCAACGGACTTAGATCTTTCTGCTTGTGTCTATGATTGAGTTAGTGCTATCAACTGGAGAAACTGTACAAGAGATCTTATTACAAACTTATTGACAGGTCAGTGATACACAACTGGGGAGTTTACTCATTTGATGGACGCAGTAACTTCAGATCGATGAGTCTCATTCCGTAATGCAAATAATACTTCAGGTTTTTGGATTGGTATAGATGATCAAGATTTTATTGGGACATATAATCCCGATGGTGCAACTCCATGACAAATCATGAGTCTCGTAACTGAAGCAAATAGTGCATCATCGTTGTTTTCTTCATATGATATTGCATCATTTACGTGAATAAATCCTGCAGACCCAAATGATCTTTGGATAAGTCTTGAAGACCAGCCAATTGATGGTATGGAACTTGTGGATCATGCTGCATCTAATTTCAATATAGTAGTAGCAAGTGGAGCGTATGTATTTCCAGCTGATTGTACTGACGCAACTACGTGTGTGTCATTTACAGAAAACCACTCCGAAACCGTCGTCGAATCTGGATCAGTAGATACGTGTGGGACATGTTCTTCAGAAGCAGAGTATCAACAAGATATTGATGAAGATGGATTATTGGATCTTTGTGAAGATAATTTTGTAGAATTTTTCAGTAAGACATATGATATTTCCAATCAGACTATTTACTATACGGTGCAAGCATTTATTCCAGTAGGATCTACAGGAGTACATTATGATGATGAGCTAAGTGCAGGTACAGGTATCGCTTCTATCAATACGTGATCTATCCTTGTAACGAGTGATGATCCAGATATCGATCGAGGAAATCTTGTATGGACTTCTAATCTTGCTGGCAATATAGAATCATTCTCACTTGATGTAGAAGAGGAGACAGGATTTACTGGTGGAGTAGCAATTACTATTACCTATCAGGTAGATGTACTTGAACAAGGAATAGTATGTAATGTGTGTGAGTTGAATGACAATGTAGATCCAGGTGGAATCGCTTGGTATCAAGATATGTTTGCACCACATGCGTATGCTCAAACAGTCTATGGAAGCACCGGTATTTGTGTGTTTGTGCCAGAGTTTGATAAAGAGCTTATTCAGGAAACTGACACGACTGCAACCTATAGAATTTCATGAACAATAGGTACCGGTCAGTCATATACGATTGTTGATACCCTTCCTGCCGGAACAATTATTTCTGTAACTCCTCAAACACAATCAGGAATTGCCTTTAGTAGTCCTGTAATAACCTCTGATAGTTTTAGTTATGTAGTAACTAATAATAGTTCAAGCAATCTCACTTGGGTAATTGATCTTGTAATAGACATTACTGGAGAGACTGAACCTGTTTGTAATCAAGCAGTGCTACAAGCAATGTGAGAGAGTTATACTATAGTACTTGATTCGGATAATCCAGATACACTTAATGATAACTACGATGCTACTTGTGCATGTCCTGTAGGTACAGAGTTTGTGAATGGTAACTGTGTGGTTCCTCCTGCATACTGTATCAACTTACCAGCAAACACGATTACCTGTAATAACGATGTTCCTCCTGTTACTACAGGATATTCCTTGGATGATGGATGTGCAGGTGGAGATGTTTGTACATTTGAATGTGCACCATGATTTGAATGGGATGGTGATTCTTGTGAGTCTCTTTGTATTGATCTTCCAACAAACGCGATCGCTTGTGCATGAACTATAGAGCCACCAAGTTTAACTTCCTATGGTACTAACTATACTGGTGATTGTACAACTCTTACGGTACCACCAGATTACTGTTTCTTTACTTGTCCAGACGGAACATCATGGGATGGAATAAGCTGCTTCTTACACTCATGTAATGACACGCTATTACCAACCAATGCCTCATATTGTAATAATAATCTCTTACCGCTCGTAAATAATCAAACTCCAATTCCAAATATTGATTGCGTACAGGCAGTTGATGCTTGTGAGTTTGATTGTGATGAGTGATATGAACGAGTATATACCTTATATGACCCACAAGATCCAGAAAATCGATCAGGTTCATGTGTGATACAAAACACGCTAATCAAAGAGGCTACAGTTAGTTCTACAGGATTGATACTCTACGAAATCAGAGGATATGTTGCGGCTGATACAACCGGAATAACGCTTACTGATGAAATAACCTGAGGGACGTTAGTGCCTTCAACAGTTGTTGCTGGAAGTTTCAATAGTCCTGACGGACTAACTCTTGCAGCAGGACCTACTCTCAGTGCAGGTAATACTGGATTTACTATGGATATAGATAACCCTAACTCACCATGAGCTGGAGGAACGTTTACCTTCAACTTCCACGGTGAATTAAGTGTCACTTTGGGAGTGCCAGTAGTATGTAATGAAGCGATACTATATACAGGTGGCGTGCTCACAGGAGCATTTTCAGATGATCCTGCTACAGACCAAGAACCTTCGGTAACTCCTGAGTTTCATGATCCTACGTGTGTAAGTGGATATGATCTAGTTATGGATAAATTCGTACAGCCTACGTGGCCAGCAAATACCTATCCTGATAATATTGCGTACGGTGAGGTATATGATGGTGACTGGTTTGTCTATCATATAGAAGTTTCAAATAATGGTCCGTTTGTGGCCAGTGGTATAATTGTTTCTGATCCACTTCCTTTGGGTGTGACAGCATTCCGACAAGAAAATCCACAAGCTCCTATGTCAGGACTTACCTTCTTGCCACCAAATGGTGATGATCCTGCATTTCCTGGAGCAACATCATTTATCTGGGAGATTCAAGGATCTTTGGCTCCTGGTGAGACAACAGGTTTTGATCTGTATGCAGAACTTGATAATACAGTAGGAGGATATACGGGATGAGATCAGATTTGTAACATTGCTACTACCTATGTGACTTGAGATATTGAAAATGAAAACGATACTGATCCTTCCAATAATTTTGATGCATTGAGTGAGTATGATGATGCATGTCTGACTTTGACTGATAGTTGTGTACGTACCTGTGAGGGAGAGATCTATGCAACAGGATTTGTATGGACGGTCGATGCTACTACAGTGAGAGTAGATGCGACTTGTATTGTCGAGGCTACATGTGGAGATAGTGATGAGTTTGCTGCAGAGCCTGCAGTGATCGAATATGGAACAAGTACTATTAGTGAAACAATAGCATGAGGACAGTTCGATTTCGATCTTCCGTCTGATACTGTTTCGTGAGCTACGGTAAATATTGTCGTAGACGTGAGTGCGTGTGGATTAGTAGAGGCGTGTATCGAAGCAGCAACACTTGCAGCAATTGAAGCTTCTGATGAGTATGATGGATCTCTTCCTGATGACTTCCAAAATTATAACTTCCTATCTGCTACGTTTAATGTAGTAGGATCAGATGTTGATTTCCAAGTACAAACAAGAACACGAAGACATTGGTTGAGTTGTTTGAAAGTAACAAACTCATGTCATGATGATATGTATAGAACCTATGAGCTTGACCCGTTAGATTGGGTAGATGCGACTTACTTTGCAAATCCTATAAACCAAATCTTGTTCGAAACACCAAACTTAGACTATGTTCGTGAGAGACCATTGGAACAGTTAAATAATCAAAACGTTGGAGGTATGTGTGATACCTGCGATTGAACATGTGATATTATGTGTGAGGTATGTCCTGCTGGATCGTTACTGTATATTTCTAATTCTGGAGGATCTCTTGTGACAGAGTGTCTTTGTCCTAGTGGTATACCCGCTATTGATACAACTCCTGCAGATGGAATTGCAGACAACTGTGGCCCTTGAACTCCTAGCAATAAGACGGCAGTAGTTGTGGGAAATATAGCAACATATACGATCGATGGATATATTGATGCTGGATATGTAGTAACATATATCACTGATACGTTGACAGGTGATGCAACATTTACTTGAAGTGTTGGTCTAACCATAGTTCAAGGTACTGGAAGTTTATGACCAGTATCTATGAGTGGAAACGAATTGAGTGTGCAAGTAAATAATGAAGATATCAATGAAGCAATGCAGTTTGAACTTACGTATCAAGCAGTACTTGATAGTACTTCAGGAAGTCTTATCTGCAACCAAGCTAGTTTTGCTACAGGTATGACAGGAGAACCGTACCTAATTACTGACGATCCAAGTACTGGTATTACTGGAGATGCGACTTGTGTTTGTGAAGATGGATTTGAACAATGTGGATTGATATGTGTGCTTATCGGAGAGTGTGAACCTGATTTTGAAAAGAGTATTATAAGTGAGACAACTGGTTCAATCCAATATCAACTTAGTGGTACGGTCCCAGGTGGGTACGGCTCATTTAGTTTCATCGATACGTTAACTGGAGCTGATCATCCATCAACTACAGGTGCGTATGATGTGAATGAAACGTGAAGTGGTTCATTAGGTATTCTTATTGATATACCAAATAGTTCAAGCATTACAATTAGTGGAGAAAATAATGAACTAACTATTTATAATTTCACTATCACGTATACAGGTACGGTAACTAGTGGATGGGATTTGATAACTGATGGACCGATTTGTAATCAAATTAGTACTTCTGGTGGAGCATTATGTGAATGTCCAGGAAGTACACTCTTATGTCCTGATGGAAATAGTTGTGTTACTGATATTGATGATTGTACTACTACGTATTGTGGAGATGATATAGTTCAATCTCCAAATGAAACTGGTACTTGAGGAATTTTGGACGATGGATATGAACAGTGTGATGGAACGGGAGGAGTTATCTGAGGCGCTACGTGTAATACTGACTGTTATTGTGATACAGGTAGTTACTTCTGTGCGCTTGCAGATGCATGTGTGCCAGATGCACGACCTTGTACCTATATCGATAAGAGTGCGAGCGTAACTGGAGCAATGTCTGGTGATACGGTAGTACATACGATAACTATTAGTAATCCTACTAGTGGAGATTGGACGGGAGTAACACTCTTGGATATTCTGCCTGATACGCTGTCTGGAACATTTGTTCCGCCAGAAGATAGTGCTACGGCAAGTGGAAACTATACGGTCTACGCTTGGACTGGTATTACGTTGACCTCATGAGAGACAGAAATTTATACCTTTACGTGAGTGATTACTTGTGGAGCGAGTGGCTGCGTAACTAATGGAGATCAAATATGTAATACTGTGCAGTTATTGATTAACTGAGTATTAGTAAGTAGTGGATACCAGGACGAAGCGTGTATAACCGTAAATGAGTGTAACACAAATAGTGATTGTGCTGGCGGAGAGGTGTGTGATACATGAACGTGTGTGGAAAATAGTTTTTGTACAAGTTTTGATGTGAGTCCAAATGCTGGCGATACACCTTTGACCACAACATATACCTGTGTGGGTACATGAAGTGGAACAGGTATGGTCTATAGTGTGATTGCCACCAATGAAAGTGGTACTGTTGTACTTACCTGAGGAACAGCTACGTGAACTTTTATCTTTGGTGAAGGAGAGTATGATATACTATGTTCAATCAACGGAGATACGGGACTAACGTGTAATGGTCAAGCAATGAATCTTACTCAAGCAAGTGGAGTTGTTGCATGAACTATGACACAAATTGTTAGTGACTCAATAGTCTCTGGGGCATACTTAGAGTATACAACATGAACGTGTTGATTCGGATGGCAAACATGATTTGTTGCATCTGCAGATTTGGAATCATATCTAAACCTTAGTGCCGAGGCGCTTGCCGACCAACTAGCATCAGATATTATCTCTTATATGGCAGTCTATGCTCTCGCTAACTCTTGTACCTATGGTGCACCTAGTGGGGGACAGACAGCGCTAGCAGATAGGCTTGCAGACTCTGCTACCTTTGTAATTGCAGCAGACTGTACGGAAGTGTGTGCAGATAGTGTGAGTGTGGATGATGATACTGGAGGATGTTCTTCTTCAATAGAAACCTGTAATAACTGAGTAGATGATGATTGTGATGGAATAATTGATGAGTGATGTTGAGGAGATTGAGATGGTGATGGTGACGGGGATTGAGATGGTGATGGTGACGGGGATTGAGATGGTGATGGATGATGAGGAGGCGGTGTAGTCTCTGTTTCAAATGATGGAGATGAACCACAATGTGCATGGGTTGATCCTCCTTCAATACAAGTGGGTGAGTACTTACCATTCCGATGGGATCTCGAACTAAGTGATATGGTGGATGCTGATGCTACGAGCTGTAGTGATCTCGATGGGTGAGCTCAAATTCCTGGAGGGACCTTAT
>Ga0163144_10022278_pt1 | contig 12557 bp, 12 predicted proteins | sample OliLak19BULKMAT1_FD_123175 | JGI IMG/M metagenome (GOLD analysis project Ga0163144, IMG submission 123175) | Freshwater microbial mat bacterial communities from Lake Vanda, McMurdo Dry Valleys, Antarctica - Oligotrophic Lake LV.19.BULKMAT1 | ecosystem: Environmental > Aquatic > Freshwater >... | reverse complement strand
TATCTAGGCGTCACAAGGCGTTTTATAAAAACTTTAGCCGACTGTTTATCCCTAGGTGGAGCGCGACGTTTTTCCGCTATGTCATCTTAAACGGCTTTATTTTAAAGAGCTTCTATAGGTTTATGCCAAACGCCAAACACAAATTTAAAGACATGTCTCGAGCCGAATTTAAGAAGATGATTAACTTCGAAGTCGAACTTTGGCAAAATAACGACGTTCAAACTTATATGAAGACAGCCAGAGCGATGTTTATGCTAGATTTGACCCGCCAGAAAGTTAAATTGCCGGTGCACAACATCAGCTTCGGTAAGGCGGACCAATATTTTGACAGTAAATCCGTCGCTCGAAATATGAAGAAAATTTTTTCTAGCTACTCCGTCGAAAAAGCCAACATGAAGTCACATATGCCATCTGTTATTGCCGACAAAACTGAAACGGTTGGCCTAATACCGAAGACATCTCGCAAGCTATTGGCTAAGGCACCTCGGAAGCTCAAAATTACTGTATAATCTCATAAGATATGCGGATAGGAATAGTTTGCCCCTACAACATCTTCAAAGCCGGAGGAGTCCAGCAACATGTCTCGCACCAAGTTCGAGTGCTGAGAGCTCGAGGCCATAACGTAACAATCATCACCCCCCGCCCCTACAGGATCACGGAAACGCCGCCAACTGGAACGGTTTTCTTGGGTGCATCGGCCAGAGTTAAGGCGCCGCATGCCACCAGTGCCGATGTTTCGGTAGCTTCCGACGTTGATGTTATGGAGGCACTAGCCAAACATAAGTTCGACATTATTCATATCCACGAACCACTAGTGCCGTTTCTAGCCCGCCAAATTATGCAAAAAACCACCTGCCCAATAGTTGGCACATTCCATGCTGCGTTGCCCGGCAATACGCTTGGCAAATCGCTAGCTGGGTCTTATAAAGCCTATGCTCGATCAGTGCTACCGGGTATCAGCGCTATAACAGCCGTATCTCCGGCGGCGATTGGTTACATCGAAGAGGCTAATTCGTTACCGATAAACTACATTCCTAATGGTGTTGAGCTAAAAGTTTTAAAACCAGACAAAAAAATAACCAGAGATACAGATACGATTTTGTTTGTTGGTCGCCTCGAAAAACGCAAGGGCGCCAAATATGCCATCAAAGCTTTCGAGCTCGTCAAGGTCGAACGCCCTGACGCCCAGCTACTCATTGTCGGCGACGGTCCACTGCGTCGCTCGCTCGAAAGCTATGTCAACCTACACGAGATCCGCGATGTTCATTTCTTGGGCTTCGTGAGCGACGAAGAGAAGAAGCTACTATTTCAAAAAGCTACTGTCTATACTAGTCCGGCGCTCTACGGCGAAAGTTTCGGTATTGTTCTGGCAGAAGCGCTGTCTTTAGGTACGCCAATAGTCGCCAATAGTATCGAGGGCTATGCTTGGGTGCTTAAAGAAACCGGCCGAGTGTCGCTAGTTGACGTCGAGAACATTCCCGACTATGCCCGACGGCTCTGTCTAATGATGGAAGACAAAGCCCTGCGTGAAGTCTGGCAAAAGTGGGCCGAAAAGTATGTTCAACAATTCTCATACGAACATATAGTCGATTCTTACGAAAAGATATATAAATCGCTAATTCTAAAATAATGACAATTGGCTTCGTACTCGACGATTCGCTAGATAAACCTGACGGCGTCCAACAAGCGGTTTTAACGACCGGCGAATGGTTGCGGTCTCAGGGCCACGAAGTCCACTATTTAGTTGGCCGAACAGAAAGAACAGATATAGAAAATGTTCATAGTCTGGCTAGAACCTTGAGGGTGAAGTTCAACGGCAACACTATGGGAACGCCCTTGCCAGCTTCAAATAGTCAGCTCAAAGGATTCTTCAATAGTCATCACTTTGACGTGCTACATGTCCAAATGCCATACAGCCCATTTTTTGCAGCTAAGATTATAAAGCTAGCGCCGAAAACCACTAAGATTATCGGAACATTCCACATACTGCCTTATACCAAATTTAGCTCGATAGCTACCAAGCAGTTGGCAAGATTCCTTCGAAGCTCACTAAAGCGATTCGATGCTTTTGTTAGCGTTTCCGAGCCTGCCGCCAAATTCGCAAAAGCAAGTTTTGGGATATCATCAATCGTAATCCCCAACCCAGTGACCACATCAAACTTCATCGGCGCTAAAGGCACTAAAGAAAACTCTGCAATCAAACAAATTGTTTTCTTAGGTCGGCTCGAGGAACGCAAAGGAGTTTTGGAGCTAATAAAGGCCTATAAAGCACTGCTTGAAATTGACACAAAACAGATTGAAAAGACGAAACTGATCATCGGCGGTAAAGGACCTCTCAAAGACACCGTCCATAGCTTACTTATGTCGTTGCCGCGAGGAGCACAAACCGAGCAACTAGGTTTTATCCCTGAGGTCGAGAAGGCTAAGTTACTGGCTAGCGCCGACGTAGCAGTCTTCCCGTCAACTAGTGGCGAGAGTTTTGGGATAGTGCTGGTCGAGGCTATGGCCGCTGGGTCTGGGATAATTATTGCCGGCAATAACCCTGGCTACACCTCCGTTTTAGGCAACAAACCAGAACTGTTATTTAACCCGAGGGATGTCCGTGAGTTTTCCGAAAAACTCGCCTGGGCGCTAAAAAATACTACCGAAACTAAGGAGCTTGGAAAGTGGCTTCACGACCAAGTCGATCTTTATGACGTCGCCACCGTCGGCGCACAACTCCTCAAACTGTATTCACCTGCCCAATAACTACTTCTCTAAAATTTAATTATCATATATTGCGCTATAGCGTTTAATGCGATGATTCGATACTAAATGTCGTTAATTATATTTGAAGAACTTATGTTGTTCTGGACCAGATTTGGGTGTTTTCAGCGTCTTTAACTTCAATCCCCTGCTGTTTTAAGTCTTCGCGTAGTTTGTCGGATTCGTCAAAGTCTTTGTTGTCGCGTGCGGCTTGTCTCTGTTTCAAAGTAACTCTTTGAGCGTCGGTAATGTCTTGTCGCTTCGAAAGACCTAAGCCAAAACAATCGTCCAAAAATTCGAGAAAATCTTTCATTTTTACCCCACAAGCTCCCCTAGAAACTAAACCGCTAAAAGCAGCGATTGCTTGAGGAGTGTTAACGTCGTCTATCAGGTGGCCGATAATCTGCTTCTTAACTTCGTCGAAATTGTCGTCTTGTGCTTCATACTGCCAAACTAGGTCGGCCCAAGCTTGAAGGTCGTGCAGGCGATTCTGAGCGGCTTCGATCCCTGTATGGGTAAAATTTAGCTGGTTACGATAATGCCCCTGTAGGCATAGTAGTCTGACAGCCAGCGAATCGAAGCCTTTTTTCTTGATATCACTCAGAGTATAAAAATTGCTAAGACTTTTGCTCATTTTCCGTCCATCGACTAGCAAATGCTCGCTGTGGGCAAAAACAGTGGCATAGACAGGACTTTCGGTCAACGCCGTGCTTTGTGCTATCTCGTTCTCGTGGTGCGGGAAGATTAGGTCAACACCACCCGTGTGGATGTCGAAGGGTTGGTCGAGTTTCATTTGGCTCATTGCCGAACATTCGATGTGCCAACCCGGCCGGCCGGTTAGATCTTGACCGTCAAGTTCGAAAGCCCAAGCCGGTTCGCCGTCTTTTTGCTTCTTCCATAGCGCGAAATCGTGGGTGGAGTCCTTGTCGTATTCATCGTTGCTAATACGCGAGACGGATGTGTTTTGTTCAGTTAGCTCGAGCAGTTGCCCATACGTCTTCCCCGACTGTCGATATTTTTCGATCGAAAAATAAACACCGTCGTCTGTAGCGTAGGCAAAGCCGGCGGCGTGGAGTTTGGAGATGAGCTGCTTCATTTCGTCAATGCAATCAGTAGCCCGGACAAGCTCTAGTGAGCTCATGTCGTTGCCTATCTCGGCCATATCACATTTAAAAATCTCAATATATTCGTCGGTTAGTTTCTTGAGTGCTTCGAGCGGTGCAAGGTCGGGGTATTTGAGTTTGGCGGCTTTGATGGTCTTGTCGTCAACATCAGTAAGATTCATAACGTGCTTAACATCTAGCCCGGTTGCCTGGAGCGTTCGACGTAGGCTGTCGACAGCAATGAAGCTAAACAAGTTGCCGATGTGGATATGGTCATACACAGTCGGCCCGCAAGAATATATCCGGACAGTCTCGTCGACAAGCGGCTTGAACTCCTCAGTTTTTTTGGTTAAAGAATTGTGTATACGCATCAGTTGATAGTATAACTTATGTTTTTGCCTCTCCACAGATGATAAAACTTATCAGCTATGGAGAGGCGACAGAACGGTTGAACTGACGCCTCCTGGCCTAGGGCCGGTATTACTTCTTCAAAACCGCGACGAAGCCGCCGAAGAAAAACCTTGCTCCAAACTTAGCCAGCCTCCAACCTTCGCGTCTGCAGCGATTTATTGCATCAATTTGGAGTTGTGGGCGGTTATTGCCGTACATTTTTGTCTTCATGGGGCCTTCTTCCTGGGTTGGTGTCGATAACTGGTTCGGTTAGCAATGAGTTTGTCTCGCACGGCGTTGTGCTCAGTTGGGTCGTCTCCAAGCATTCTACCCAAAGATCGTTTCAACTGCTTCTCTAGTGGTTTGACTAATCTCCTCGGCATTTCACGTCCTCTATCTAGTGTGTCTAAAGAGAACGACACTGTAGATAGAAAGCCGAAAGAATACAAAGTTCATGGTCTGGCAGCGGAGAGACGCTACCACCTCATGCCAGCCCTGTCTCCTGTATACTCTCATCTTGTCGAGAAGTTTTGTGGACGATAATGCTCGCAACTTAATAGTCTGTACATACAATGCTTTCTCCGTTCTGTCGTAAGGTGCGTTTCCCTGTTTCCACTAGTTAAAAAAACCAGCAGTAGAAAACTAAAAACTACTATATAACTTTCAACACCTAGAGTCTACTAAAGTCCAGAACCTCCGCTATTTTTGCGAGGTCAGACCTCGCAAACTAAGAAATATTGTATAGTTAGCTAATCGCTAATTCTTTTTCTCTTTGTCGAGAAGTTCGGTGGCTTTGACGATAATTTTTTGCTTGATGTCTTCAAAATCTAGATCGGTGCCTTCGACTTTAAAGCCCGCAGCGTAGACGTGGCCACCTCCGTTTGGGAACGTCTTCGCCAGGTCGTCAGCGATAGAAAAACCAAAGTTGCAGCGTATACGTCCGGTGACACGCACTAGGCTGCCGTTCTTTACGTATTGCTTAAAACCTATTGCTACTGCGACACCGCGCACTAAACGTGTTTCGTCGAGAATGACAGTCGGGTTGAACTCCTGGCTATGCTCGCGGATTTCGTCATAAGAAATAGTGATACTAGCGACGCGTCCGCCGCCAAAATATTCAACTCGTTCAAGTAACTGACCACGATATTTGAGCATATCGGGCGATATTTTCATCTGTTCGAAGCGCTTGCTTTGGAGCTCGCCGAGGTTAAGACCAGCGCGCACTAGGTCGGCCATAATTTCGAAAACTCGAGGTTTATCAACGACAACTTCGCTAGTAAATCCTAGCGTGTCGGCCATAATACTAGAAGCAATAAATGTCGCTACTTGCTTATCTATCATTTTGCCCATCGCCGTAAATAGCTCAAAAACGATGTAGCCGCTAGAAACAGCATTAAGATCTTGAACGTTAACGATGCAATCCATATCTTGGTCGAGATCGTGTTCGTTTATGATTATGAGCTTGTCTTTAGGCAATCGCCCCCTACCATAGTCTTTCTCGAGATTACCAAACAGCCTCCAGTAGCCACAGTCGACGACCATCGCCATGTCGAACTGTGATGGAAAGTCTTTCTGAACTCTGTCCCAGCCTTCTAAATAACGGAGGTGAGTAGGCACATCGATCGAACAATATAGCACTGTGTCTTTGCCCATTTGGCCAAGAAGCAACTCTAGCGCCAGGGCGCTCGATAAACTATCGCCGTCGGGGTTGTCGGCCTGCATGATCACGACGCGTTTAGCTCCGTCCAGGGCGGTTATTACTTGTTCGGCCATGTCCTTGTAGTTCATATGACTTGCCTGCCTTCTAGGGCTCGTCCGAGCGTTATTTGGTCGGCATATTCGAGGTCGACGCCAATCGGTAGACCGCGCGCTAAACGAGTTATCTTAACATCTATGTCTTTTAGAGCGTTTTGAATATAAAGAGCAGTTGTCTCGCCTTCAACGGAGGCATTAGTGGCAAGTATAATTTCCTTAACGCCATCTTCCTCGCAGCGTGTCACTAACTCACCCAGTCGCAAATCTTCAGCCAAAATACCATCAATTGGCGAGATTAATCCGCCTAGAACGTGATACGTGCCTTTAAACATCCCAGTCTTCTCGACTGCAACAATATCAAACGGTTCGGCTACGATAGCCACAACGGTTTTATCGCGCTTTGGGTCGCTATACAGAGGCGAAACGTCGTCTTTGGCATCTATAAAAGCAAAAGTTTTCGGGCAAATCTTAATACCGTCGTGAAGATTCGATAGTGAATCAGCCATGTTCTTAGCTTTGGCCGGGTGTGCGCGCAGTAAATAACTAGCATATCGCTCGGCGGTGCGTGGCCCGACGCCAGGCAACGAGCCCATGGCATCAATCAAATTAACGAGGGTCTTAGGTAAGAGTTGAGACATACCTATTCTTAGAAACCGAGGTCGCCCAGGGCGCCCATCATCGGCTGCATTTTTTCGGCGGCCTTCTTCTGGCTGGTTTGAATAGCCTCCTTAACGGCGTCTTCGACCCAGCGTTCTAGCTGGCCGATGTCATCAAGATCAACATACTCTGGGTTAATGCTAATTTTCTTGATTTTTTGTTCACCATTAATCTCGACTTTAACAGCACCTTCGCCGGTTTCGACGACGATAGTTTCTTTTTGCAGTTCTTTTTGAAGTTTACGAACCTTCATTAACATCTTAGCTTGATCTAGTTTTCCCATAATTTCTCCTCTACTTCATTATAAACGATTGCAGTAGAATTTGGTGTTGATAAGTAAGAACCGCGCTGATTGAATGAGAGTGTCACTCAATCAGCGCGGCAAATCGGCAAAGCTCTGTTTTCGAAAGAAGAACTCTACCTAGTCGGCAGCCCAGGCACCGCCTAAGAGAATGCCCGCCGCGATCACAAAACCAAGGTTGTAGGTAGCGCCGGTGTTGTGCACTTCATAGAAGTTCACGGTGTGGTCGAACAGCGACACAATGAACGTAACCGGAGAGATTATGCCGTGCCAAATTCCGTACCAAAAGCCTGCGATATCTCCGTTTCCAGCGACAGTGTCCTGCGCCGTATTTGGTCCAGCGGCGCAGCTCGACATCGCGAGAAGCACCAGGATTGTTACGCCAAAGTTCTTCACCTTGCTCATTTGACCTCCAGGTTTGTCGGGACCACCCGAATATCACGGAAATGTGATTACCATATATTAGCACTTAGTACAGATTTGTCAACCCGTAGCACGAATTAAATATACAGTTTTTGCTTAATCTTATCTGAGCTTGTGCGACTCGATTGCACTTGGGTTATTGCCCCAAGCAACGTAGTAGCGCTGAAGGTGATAAAAGCTCGTGAAGCCAATTGCCGCTACTAACAAACAAACTCCAATACTTCTAGCGATTGGGTTTCGAGGGAAGGCACTCAGCCAGCGCCCCAGGACTTCAACTATGCCCCCCATAGCCAGCAGCATTATAATTGGGAATAAAATCGCAAGCGACCCCAGTTCGAATTCGGTCATGCTCACAAGAAAAATAGCTAACGCCATGAATGCAAACAAGAATTGCGACCGCCTTAGGGTGATACGACGCTCGAAATAATAAAGTCCTAGAGCCACCATTACGATGCTAAATATGTCGAGTAGCGGCAACCGCCCAAGAGTAAGATATGGAGTAGTCGCACCTCTGAAGAATATCTGCGAAACGTTCTTGAACGCTCGCAGCACGAATTCTTTAAAATCTAGCGGTAAGGAGTTTATGCCAAGTAGCTGTTCTAAGATGCTTATATTGCGAACGCAAGCATAAATTAGCGGCGCAGTTACAGCTAGGGCGATTATCGGCAGTAGCCACTGGTGTCTCCGAGGCAAAATATATAATTGTTTACGACGTCTTATTGTTAGAACCAACATTCCGATGACTGCTAACCAGGCATAACGTGGCGTATATAAGCTAAACCCGGCGGCAAGAACAATCAGCGAATCTGCTAATAAAGGTTTTGTCGTGTAGGTCCGCCATGTACCAATCGCAATAAATAGTGATAGCCAAAAAGCACCCATGACATATGGTGCGCCTATTCGAGAAAATGCTAAGAACCAACTTGAAGTTACCAAAAATAGTGTGCCCGTCACAGCAATGCGGTCCGAAAACCACTGGCGAAGAGTGAAGCTTAGTAGCAAGATCGTGAATAACCCAAAAATTGCGGCCGTAAAACGTAGAGCAGTGAGTGGCGCCACTAAAAGATCAAGCCCTTTCGCCACAAGATAATACGGCGCGTCGATTGGGTTACTCAGAATTACCCCGTGTGTCAAAGATTTTATGTTTTCAGCTTCGACAACGTTTGGACCACTAAAAAGAGTTGTAAGCTGAGTCGTTAGAAGAGTTGTGGCTACAAGACCAACCGAAAACACCGCTAGCAAATAACGGTACTTATACTTTAGCCACCGAAGAGGTGTAATCTTACCCATACTTAAGCAGTATTATACTTGACTCTACTACTGGTTGTCGAACGGTGTCGAGCTCGGGCCTGAACGCCGATCGAGAGATTTGAAATGTTGCTTTTCTTTATCGAAGTAGAGCTCAACCTGCCCAGTCGGGCCATTGCGGTGTTTCTTGATGAAAATGTCGGTGATGTTCTTGCGGTTTGTCTCGGGGTTATAGTTATCCTCGCGGTAGAGGAACATAACAATGTCGGCGTCCTGCTCGATCGAACCCGATTCTCGAAGGTCGGCTAGCTGTGGGATCTGCGGACTGCGTGATTCAACAGAACGACTCAGCTGGCTAAGGGCAATTACAGGCACGTTTAGCTCCCTAGCGATTAGCTTAAGCCCACGGCTAATCTCAGAGATTTCTTGAACCCTATTGCCCTCACTGCCATAACGTGACGCACTGCCACTCATGAGCTGAAGGTAGTCGACGATAATAAGCCCCAGTTGCCTCTGGTGTTGTTCACGACGGGCTTTGGTACGCATTTCAGAGACCGTAATTCCGGGTGTGTCATCTATATAAATCGGTGCTTCAGAGAGTGTGCCCATCGCTAGGCCAATCTTTTCAAAGTCGCTGTCCGAGAGGTTGCCGGTACGAATATTCCAGGCATCAACATTGGCTTCCATGGCCAGCAAACGGTCGACCAGTTGCTCTTTACTCATCTCTAGCGTGAAGAACAATACCGGAAGCTCGGCTTTGACTGCGACGTTGTGCGCAAAGTTTAAAGCAATAGCCGACTTACCCATGGCGGGGCGCGCCGCCAAAACGACTAGATCGCTCTTTTGCCAACCAGCTAACAGGTTATCCATATCCTTAAATCCAGTTGGTACACCACGAATTTTGCCTTTGTTGCGGTGTAGTTCGTCGAGACGCTCGAAACTTCCAGCTAGAATAGTCTCCAGCGACTCAATGTCTTGTTTGACATGCTTCTGGCTTACTTCGAAAAGATCAGTTTCGGCAGTTTCGATAACTTCCTGGATAGACTTAGTTTCGTCGTAGCCTAGGCTAACTATATTTTGAGAGGCTTTAATTAACCTTCTACGCATTGATTTTCCGGCTATAATCTCGGCGTAGTGTTCGATATGAGCGGCAGTAGGTACGAAGTTAGCTAGCTCAGTTAAATAAGAAGCTCCTCCGACTGTGTCTAAAAAGCCGTCATCTCTCAACTGGTTAGCGAGCGTAAGAGCGTCTATAGGATGGTGCTTATCATAAAGCCTGGTGATTGCTTCATATATAAATCGATGCCGTTCTTCATAAAAATCAGCTGCATCAAGTGCGTCGGCAATGCGGACAATAGCATCGGGGTCAATCAACAGAGCGCCGAGCAAACTGGCTTCGGCATCGGGGTTTTGAGGTGGGATAATCGGGTCTTTGGGGTTAATTGTTGACATCTAGTCTAATAATTCTGCATCTCCGAACACGTCACGGATCTTACTCAGATCAGAACTACCTTTCTGCTCATCTTTAGGCTTCTTTTCCTCTATTTCTACTTTGGCAGAACCAATAGTACTTTTAATAAATTGAATTTCATAATCTTTTCCACTGATCAATTTTAGGGTGCTATGTATAACTTCGAGATGCTTTGCTTCGGATGCCCTCTTCATATGGAACGGAAATTGGAAGCCGAGCGTAATAGAAAAAGGCTCAATTTCTTTGAATTCAGCCATTCTAAGAACTCCATAAAGCGTGTTGTGTTGACCCTTTATCTTCTCTAAAGCTGCTTGCCATAGCTTATCTGAGTCGCCAGCATCTACGTTCTCGGAAACTTCCTTTTTGGCAGGTTTCTCTGCCTTCGGTTTAATAATTTCAGGCTTTGGGCTAGGCTCCGGAGCGACTTCCGGCTTGTGGATAACTTTATCCACAGGTAGGGCCGACGAAGCATCGGTTCCGCCACTTTTGAGAACGGCGAGCTCAAGTGCCACACTCGGGTTGGAGCTTCTCGAGACCTCCAGTAGATCGGTCATTAGCCTCAGCGCTACTTCAAGGGACATTTTGTTCTCAAGCAACAATGACCTGGCCTCACCTATCATCTGCAGAGCTATGATCTCTGGGCTATGACCGTCCTCTATAAGCTCCGCCACAGCCTGAACCGCTCCATAACCGTCGCCGTTATTAACTGTTTCTAAGCATCTTTGTATCTGTTCTGACGGCGCTCTGCCCAGTAACTTTTCAATAGTTGAAGCATTTATGTTCTTTCCGATGCCTCTTGCTTGGTCAAGAAGACTAATGGCGTCTCTGAATCCCCCATTAGCGTGGACGGCGATTGCATTTAAGGCCGATCCGTCGATAGATATTTTCTCTTGCTCAGAAATGAACTTAAGATGCGGCACCATATCCTCTATAGTAACTGGTTTAAAGCCATAACGTTGGGTGCGCGAAATAATCGTGTCTGGGAGCTTGTGGAGCTCCGTCGTCGCTAGAATGAAGATAACGTGGTCTGGTGGCTCCTCTAGCGTCTTCAGCAAGGCATTAAAGGCCTCGCGGGTCAGCATGTGGACCTCGTCGATGATATAGACCTTATATTTTGCACTGGTTGGAGCTAGATTGACCTTTTCGCGAAGGTCGCGGATCTCGTCGATTCGGCGGTTGCTGGCGGCGTCGATCTCGATGATGTCTAGATGCATACTATCGTCGTCATATGGCAGGTTGTTGACCTCGTGGGCTAAGATGCGGGCAACGCTGGTTTTGCCAGTGCCTCTAGGGCCAGTTAATAGATAGGCATGGCTAATTTGGCCACTTTTTAAGGCATTTTGAAGTGTTGATACGATATGGTCCTGACCAACCACCTCAGACAGCTTTTTGCTGCGATATTTTCGATATAACGCCTTGCCCAAACCTTGACCCTCTTTTCTGTTTAGGAGTATACGTGTTTTTAGCGGCTCGCGCCGTAATGATTAACACAACATACGGGAAAAAAGATGATAAATAGAAGATAAGTGGTCGGATAGATATAGGAATCATATGCCTTAGTATCAAAAGCGGGGTCTGTGGTGGAATTAATGAATAATGAAAATAGCGGCCGGGTGGCCGCTAGGGGTTAACAGTGTAGTGAGTGCCCTCTTGGGGGTGAGGAGTTTGATAGTCGTACGAGACGACTAAGTCAGTGACTCCTCTACCCCCAAGCGTGTTCAACGACGGGCTTCGGCTGTGGTGGCTAGACACTTCGTGAGTGCAGCTAACCACGCCTTTTCGGGGTTAAGAAACCCCGTTTTGATGGAGCCTGCCGGTATACTACCCCTAAGGGATAATATCCAGCTCGACAGCGCGCTCCGCGCTGCCTATGGTATTCGGAAGATGTTCATTCAACCTTTCTCGGACTGTGTCCGGGTGGACTTGTTTAGCCGGCGCGATCGATTGCGGCGGCTGTGACGACGGGCTTCGGTGAAAGAGCGAGGTTTGTTCCGTACGGAGTGTTCGGCGCGTTCGCGAGACTCATTGTGGTCTTTCTCCCGTGTTCAAAAAAGCCGACGGCTTCTTATGCGGGCTATTACATCGATATTCGATGCACTAGCCCGCATAAGATACTCACTTGCACTGTTAAGGTGTTTCGCTAGAGGAGTTAAAAACTCAAACAATAACGAATTGTTAGCATTATACACCAAATACTAATTCTTGTCAAATACATTCGTAATGCTCAATGGTCAAGTCTCAGCGGTCAATGAATGCAATAATGTTATAAATCGTTTAATGCATTAGAAACATTGCCTATTCACTGCTCATTGAACATTGAGACTTTAGCATTCGATGTCGCTTCCGAAAAGCACATCACAACTGATTGTTTATCTTTTAACACTAGTTGTTCATATCTACCCTTTCTTTTATCTTTTAACTACAGCGCTGCTTCAATCGCTGCCCACTCAACAGTGTCGTCGTC
>Ga0163144_10022277_pt1 | contig 12560 bp, 10 predicted proteins | sample OliLak19BULKMAT1_FD_123175 | JGI IMG/M metagenome (GOLD analysis project Ga0163144, IMG submission 123175) | Freshwater microbial mat bacterial communities from Lake Vanda, McMurdo Dry Valleys, Antarctica - Oligotrophic Lake LV.19.BULKMAT1 | ecosystem: Environmental > Aquatic > Freshwater >... | reverse complement strand
GACGATGCGCTGGAAGAAGATGGCGCCGGTGATCTTGGCCGCGATGCCGCCGTCGGCATATTCCTCGAGGAAGACCGCGCGGCCGCGATCGCGCGCATCCTTCGGGAATAGCGCAGGCGTTGGGTGCGACGCCTCGAGATAGTCGAGGATCGCCGACGAATCCGGCAGGTAGTAGTCGTCTTCCTGCAGCACGGGGATCTTTCCAAGCGGACTGATTTTCTTGAAGTCCGCACTCACGCCGAATGGAAACACAGGCTCGAGCTCATAGTCGAGCCCCTTTTCGACCAATGCTACGCGAACCTTTCGAACGAACGGGGACGCTCCTACTCCATGTACCTTTCTCATGATCCTGCTCCTCCTGGGTAGCCGCCGAGGGCGGCGGGTTTCAGCTTGCGCCGGGCGGCGTGGTCGGCTGGTGGTTGGTCGGACGGGGAAGTCGCCGGCATCGCCCGTGGCGGCGTCGGGGTCGGCGTGAAATCGAACAGCGAGGGAATCCGGCGAACGATGTCCGCATCTCCTTCGAAACGCAGCGGTCCGGCCGAATCGGGCGCGAGGAAGCCGCTCGCGAACATCATCATCGCCGTGGGGGGCGCGGTAACCACGACATCGTGGGGCAGGGGCGCGCTGGATGACACGGTGCCGCCCGCGCCGCCGCGCACGTAGATATCCACGGATTCCGCACCGTCCTCGACATGGAGGCGCGCGCCGATCTCGTCGGTGGGCTGGGAGCGTGCGAAAACCTGGAAGCCGAGCAGCAGCCATTCGGGCCGGATACGGTCGTCGGCGTCGGGGCTCCCAAGGAACCGAAGCCCCCAGCGCGTGAGCTCGATGAGCACGGGCTGCAGGGCTCGACCCGCCTCGTCTAACTCGTACAGCACCGTCGCGGCCGGGGGAGCCGGCTCGCGGCGCGCGACGATCCCGCGCTCCTCCAGTTTGCCGAGGCGATCCGCCAGTACGCTCGGGCTGACGCCGTTGAGGGCAGACTTGAGTTCGCTGAAGCGCTTGGGCCCGAGGAACAGCTCGCGAAGGACGAGGATGGTCCAGCGCTCGCCGAGGATCTCGACGGCCCGGGTGAGGGGGCAAAACTGGGCGTAGCGAAAATCAACCACCGGCGCGCTTGTAAGCCCCCGGGAATGCTCCAGTCAAAGCATTTGGTACGAAAATCGAATCGGGGTGTGGCGGGCGCCACCAGCGAGCCCGCAACCCTCTTTGGCGGCTGGGCAGCACCGGGAAGGTGAAGAAGGGGGCGGGCGTCGCGAGTTTCGCCGGATCCATGGGCGGGCGCGAGGGATCGGCTACGCGAGTTGGAAGGTCGGCGGCGCGAGGGCAGGTTAGGCGCCGTTGCCGGCACCGATGCGCGCGCGGGGCAGCGCGCCGGAACTCCGAGCGCCGCACGGAGTGCCGACCTCGCGACGACCAAACGCGCTGGGTGCGCGCGATCCAAGGGACGAACACATGAAATTCGAGCTCGACCACATCGTACTGGCCGTTACCGACATGGACGCAATGCTGCGCTTCTACCTCGATGTGATCGGCCTTATGCCGCATCGCGTGGAGGAGTACCGCGCCGGTTCCGCGCTTTTCCCCTGTGCACGCCTCACCGAATCGACGCTCATCGACCTGCTGCCTTCGATGCTCTGGAACGCGGGCGACACATCCGCACGCACCTGGCCGAACCTCAACCACTTCTGCATCGCGCTCGAGGGCGAGGAATGGGATCCGCTACTCGCGCGGCTCGAAAAGGCGGGCGTCGAGATCGAAGCCGGGCCGATGACGTTGTCGGGCGCCCGCGGCGACGGCACGTCGGTCTACATTCGAGATCCCGACGGCAATCGCGTCGAGCTGCGCTACTATCCCTGAATCTCCATCGCCGTGTCCGCTGTCGCATCAGCTCACCACTTCCGCTCCTTCGACGGCGTGACGATCGCGTGGAGCGAGCTCGGCCAGGGGCGGCCGCTCGTCCTGCTGCACGGACTCTTCAGCAACGCCGAGGTCAACTGGCTTCGTCGCGGCACAGCGAGCGTGCTCGCGGAGGCAGGCTTTCGGGTGCTTCTGCCCGACCTGCGAGCACACGGACGCAGCGAGGCTCCGCACGACGCGGCAGCGTATCCGCCCGACGTGCTCGCGCGCGACATCGAACAACTGGTCGCCCATCTCGAACTCGACGACTTCGACCTCGCAGGTTACTCGCTGGGCGCTCGCACGACGGTACGGCTCGTCGTGCGCGGCCTGCGCCCGCGGCGCGCCGTGCTGGCCGGCATGGGGCTCGAAGGCATCGTGAGCTCCGACCAACGAACGGGCTTCTTTCTGCGCGTGCTCGAGTCGCGCGACAAAGCTGCAACCGGCAGCCCGGAATGGCTCGCCGGCCAGTTCATGAAGAGCAACGGCATCGATCCGGTGGCCGCTGCGCACGTGCTGCGTTCGCAGGTGCCGACGCGCCGGAAAGAGCTCTCGGCGCTCTCGATGCCCACGCTGGTCGTCAGCGGCGTAGACGACCACGACAACGGATCCGCCCTCGAGCTGGCGCAGGCGTTGCCGAGTGCGCGCTACGTCGCGGTTCCGGGGAATCACATGACGGCAGTGGTCAAGCCGGAGTTCGCGAGCGCAATTCGCGCGTTCCTGACAACACCATGACGGCGAACGCCGTCTAGTGCCCTGACGGCGGGCCCCGCAATGGCGCAATCTCGCCGCTCGTTCTACGTTCCGGCCATGAGCGATACCTCCGAGTACACACCGCCGAAAGTCTGGACATGGAACAAGGCCACGGGCGGCCGATTTGCGGAGATCAACCGCCCGATCGCCGGCCCGACCCACGACAAGGATCTGCAGGTCGGCAAGCATCCCCTCCAGCTTTACTCCCTCGGCACTCCCAACGGTGTGAAGGTGACGATCCTGCTCGAGGAGCTGCTGGCCGTGGGGCACAGCGGCGCCGAGTACGATGCGTGGATCGTCAACATCATGGGCGGAGACCAGTTCAGCAGCGGCTTCGTCGCCGCCAATCCGAACTCGAAAATCCCGGCCCTGATGGACCACAGCACCACCCCGCCGACGCGCGTCTTCGAATCCGGCGCTATCCTGCTCTACCTGGCCGAGAAGTTCGGCGAGTTCCTGCCGACCGGGCATCGAAGCCGTACCGAATGCCTGTCCTGGCTGTTCTGGCAGATGGGCGCGGCGCCGTTTCTCGGCGGCGGCTTCGGACACTTCTACGCCTACGCACCGGTCAAGCTCGAGTACGCGATCGACCGCTTCGCGATGGAAGTGAAGCGACAGTTCGACGTGCTGGATCGCCACCTGGCCGACCACGAGTACATGGCCGGAACCGAGTACACGATCGCGGACATGGCGATCTGGCCTTGGTACGGCGCGGTGATGTCGAACGCGGCCTACAACGCGGCCGAGTTCCTCGATGCGCAGTCCTACACGAACGTGGCGCGCTGGACCGCCCAGATCGGCGCGCGAGACGGCGTGCGGCGCGGGAGAATGGTCAACGCGGTCTTCGGCAAGCCCGAGCACCAGCTGCGCGAGAGGCACGACGCATCCGACTTCGAGTTGAGGACCCAGGACAAGCTCGACGCGGCGGGCTGACGGTGTCCGCGTCCGCTGTGTACTGTTATGGATTGCCCCGGAGGTTTTCGAGCTGTTGCCGGAAAATGTGCTGTTCGTGATGGTCTGACCACGCGCGGCCGGCGCGTGCCGAGGAGCCCGGCTGGACTTGCCTTCAGCGGACCGTTAATTCGCCACGGATGGAGTTCAACCTCGCCGACATTCACGAAGCCGTCTCCTCCACCTGTCCCGACCGCGAATGCATCATTTGGGGCGACCGCCGTCTCACCTACGGCGACGTCACCGACCGCACGCGCCGCCTTGCCAACTACCTGATCGGCCGCGGGCTCGGGGTGAAGGCCGAGCGCAGCTCCCTCGACGGCTGGGAATCCGGCCAGTCCCACCTCGCGCTCTACCTCTACAACTGCAACGAGTACCTCGAAGGCATGCTCGGCGCGTTCAAGGCGCGCGTCGCGCCTTTCAACGTGAATTACCGTTACGTCGAGGAAGAACTGCTTTACCTTTTTCGCGACGCGAAGGCCGAAGCGGTGATCTACCACTCGGCGATGGCGCCGACGCTCGCCAAAGTCCTCGGCGAACTTCCCGAGCTCAAGATCCTCATCCAGGTAGCCGACGATTCCGGCAATGCCTTGCTGCCCGGCGCGGTCGACTACGAGGAGGCGCTCGCGTCGTCGTCCGCCGCCAAGCCGTCGGTCGTGCTCTCGCCTGATGACCTCTACGTCCTCTACACCGGCGGCACGACAGGCATGCCCAAGGGCGTGCTGTGGCGACAGTCGGACATCTACTTTGCCGCGCTCGGCGGCACGATGCCGGGCATGGGCGAGCACCAGTCGATCGAATCGGTGCTGTCGATGGCCGGCGGCGGGCCGCGCCTGCTGCCGGCTCCGCCGTTCATGCACGGAGCAGCGCACTGGGCTGCGTTCAACACCATGAACGGCGGCGGCACGATCATCGTGCAGAATGACACCAGACGCCTCGACTCCGACGACATCTGGAGCCTGGTCGAGAAAGAAAAAGTACAGGGCCTGCTCATTGTCGGCGACGCCTTCGCGCGGCCGCTGCTCGACCAGCTTTCGAAGAAGTCCTACGACCTGTCGAGCCTGAGTCTTCTCGTCAGCGGAGGCGCGGTGCTCAACGTCGGCATCAAGGATGAGATCCTCGACAAGATTCCCGACGTGATGATCTTCGACGGCATCGGCTCGTCGGAGACCGGAAGCCAGGCCGCCAACATGAGCTCGAAGGGCATGGGCACCTCGACGGGAAGCTTCCTGCCACAGCCCGGCAACTGCGTGCTCGCCGCTGACCTGTCGGCGGTGCTCGAACCGGGCAGCGAAGACATGGGCTGGTTTGCCAAGGCAGGACGCGTGCCTCTCGGCTATCTCGGCGACCAGGCCAAGACCGAGCGCACCTTCCCGTTGCTCGGCGACGTGCGCTACTCGGTGCCGGGCGATCGCGCACGCCATCTCGCAAGCGGGCTGATCGAAGTGCTCGGCCGCGACTCGGTCACGATCAATTCGGGCGGCGAGAAGATCTTTGCGGAAGAAGTCGAGCAGGCGCTCAAGCATCATCCTGCCGTCTACGACGTGGTGGTCTGCGGTCGGCCGAGCCGGCGCTGGGGCCAGGAAGTGGTCGCGGTGGTGGCGCTTCGCGGCGGCGCCGTGGCCAGCGAGGCCGAGTTGCTCGAGGAAGCCGCCAAGAGGCTGGCACGTTACAAGCTTCCCAAAGCCTTCGTGTTCCGCGACGAGATCCTGCGAAGCCCGAGCGGAAAGGCCGACTATCGCTGGGCCAAGGAGCAGGCCGGCGCGGGGTCGTAACCGTCGGCCGTCGCTTTCGCGGGAACGCCGGCGGCGTTAGTCTGCGTCGCGTGACGTATCTCGAGGGGCCCCGTCCGCGTCTGTTCGCTCACCGCGGTGCCAGCGGCACCGCTCCGGAGAACACCATCGAGTCCTTTCTCGAAGGCGTCGCTGCCGGTGCCGATCGCCTCGACCGGGTTTTCGAAGCGCTGGGTGCAGCTGTTCAGTCGGTCCTCCTACGAGCTCGTCTCACCGCTCATCGACAGCCTGCAATGCGACCTGCCGCAGCCGCAGCCCGAGCCCGAGATCGCCGGGCTGATTCAGCATCGCTCGTTCAAGGAGATGCTCCGGCACGCGTTCGATGCGCCCCACGCCGACCTCCCCCGACCACCTCGTGCATTGGCCACTGGTGCGCAACAATCGACCGTGCGGTCCGTGCAGCGGCTGCCGCCAATGCCCGACCACGACACGCGCTTCATCTCGAATGCGTACCTGACGTGGCTGCCGAAATTCTTCCGGCTGCTCGTGCGGGTCACGCGAGTGGAGGCGACGACGCGGCTGACGTTCTCACTGGCGTTCTGGCCCGTGCCGCTCTTGGTGCTGGAACTGATCGAGGCGGCCTCGGGCGACGACCGGGACAAGTTCCACATCGTCGGTGGATTGCTCTCCAAGACGACGACCACGGGCTGGTTCGAGTTCCGGCAGGTTGCCAACCGCCGGCACACGCTTGCCGCCATTCATGGGTTCGTGCCGGCGCTGCCGTGGCTGATCTATCGGCTGTCGCAGGCGCCGTTGCACGCGTGGGTGATGCGCGCCTTTGGTCGCCACCTCGCTCGCATCAAGGCGGGGCCGCCGCGCGCGCGAGGAGACGGCCGATAGCGAATCGAGTTGCCATCACCAACCTTCAGATTCCGGACGACGGTGACGATACTGACCAGACTACGGCGTCTGGAGGCCTCTCCCACCGCCCGCCTTAGCCGACCTGAAGAAGTCCGAGGAACCGCCATGAGCGTGACCAGCCCCTTGCCGCCGACGGCGGATGGATCATCTGACGTTGCACCGGCGCACCGGTACGCGCCGGCGCCAACCAACGACGGCGAAGCGCTGGACCTGCTGAACTCGCTGACCAAGCAGATCGCGCTCGTCGACGAACACGGCATCATCGTCTCGGTGAATGAGTCATGGCGCGAGTTCGGACTGGCCAACGGCGCGGCCGAGCCCCAGGCGGTTGCGGTTGGCGCCAACTACTTGGTCGTCTGCGACGGCTCTGCCCTGGTCCCGCAGGATGCGTACGCCGTTGCCGCGCAGGCCGGCGTGGCGGCCGTGCTGGCCGGCAGCTTGCCGCATTTCGAGCTGGAATACCCGTGCCACAGCCCGACCGAGGAACGCTGGTTCCTGCTGCGTGCAGCGCCACTGGTGGGCCAACGCCGCGGCGCCGTGGTCTCCCACGAGGCAATCACGCAGCGCTGGCAACTGGAGCAGCAACGTGCGGCGTTGACCGCAGAGCTGCTGGAGCTGAAGACCGCCTTGGACCAGCACGCGCTGGTGGCCATCACCGACACGCGCGGCATCATCACCTACGTCAACGACAAGTTCTGCGCAGTGTCAAAATGGTCCCGCGAAGAACTCATCGGCCGCGACCACCGCATCGTGAACTCCGGTCATCACCCGAAGGAGTTCATCCGCAGCTTGTGGGAGACCATCCGCCGCGGCGAGGTCTGGCAAGGTGAAGTGTGCAACCGGGCCAAGGACGGCTCCATTTACTGGGTCGATACCACCATCGTGCCGCTGCTTGGCAGAGATAGCCAGCCGTCCCGCTACATCGCCATCCGGTCCGAGATTACCGAGCGCAAGCTGCTCGAGGAGCTCAATACCGAGATGGTCGGCCAACTGCACATCGCCAACCGCGAACTGAGCGAGTTCGCCTACGTGGTGTCGCATGACTTGAAGGCGCCACTGCGGGGTATCGGCTCGCTGGCCAGCTGGCTGGTCAGCGACTACGCCGACAAACTCGACGACCAGGGCTGCAGTCAGCTCAATCTCATCGCCAGCCGCGTCAAGCGGCTGTCGCTCATGATCGATGGCATCCTGATGCACTCGCGCGTCGGCCGCAGCAACGACGACCGCAGCCCGGTCGACTTGGACGCGCTGTTGCGCAGCACCATCGACCTGCTGGCGCCGCCGCCGCACGTCACGATCCGCATCGACGACAGCCTGCCCGTACTCACGACCAATATCGTGACCGCGCAGCAGGTGTTCCAGAACCTGCTCAGCAACGCCATCGACTTCATCGACAAGCCGATCGGCCTGATCAGCATCAGCTGCCAACGTGAAGGCCCCTCCTGGCACTTCACCGTGGCCGACAACGGCAGCGGCATTCCTGCGCATCAGTTCGACCGCATCTTCCAGCTCTTTCAGACTTTGGCCGCGCGCGACCAGCGCGAGCGCACCGGCGTCGGCCTGACGCTGGTGAAGAAGATCGTCGAACTCGAGGGTGGCAAGGTGTGGCTCGAGTCCACCCTCGGCATCGGCACGACGTTTCACTTCACACTGCCAGCGTCGCCCTGAGGCCGCGCATGACCACGCCTTAGGAGACCGACATGCAACCTCATCAGCATATCCTGCTCGTCGAAGACGACGACATCGACGCGATGACCGTGCGCCGCACGCTCAAGGAAATCGGCGCATCGAATCCCTTGGACCGCGTCTCCGACGGTGAACAGGCGCTCGCGTTCCTGCGCGATCCCGCCAACGCGCGGCCGGGGCTGATCCTCCTGGACCTGAACATGCCGCGCATGAACGGCCTCGAGTTCGTCGCGGTGGTCAAGAACGACCCCGAGTTGCGCCTCATTCCGGTGGTGGTGCTGACCACGTCCAGCGAAGAGGGCGACCGTGTCGCGGCCTTCAGCAAAAGCGTGGCGGGCTACATGGTCAAGCCCGTGGACTACCCGCAGTTCGTGGGGATCATGCGCCTGATCCGCGACTACTGGATGACGAGCGTCACGCCCCCATGATGAACCTCGCGCGGGGCGCCACCGAGCCGACACTAGCGCCACAGATCTCCGTGCTGCTGATCGAGGACGACATCGTCGACGAGATGGCCACCCTCCGTGCCATTGCCAACGAGGCCTTGCCGTACCGGGTCGAACTCGCGCGTTCCGTGGCGGCCGCCCGTCGTATGCTCGACCTCCGGCGCTTTGACGTCATCCTGGCCGATTTCCAACTGCCGGACGGCAATTCCTTCGAGCTGATGGACGTGTTTGGCGACCAGCTCGTGATCTTCATCACCGGCGCCTGGGACGAGGCCGCCGCCGCGCGCGCGCTGCGCCTGGGCGTGCACGACTACCTCATCAAGGACGCCGATCGCGGCTACCTCAAGCTGCTGCGCTATCGCGTCGAGACCGCGCTGCGGCAACAGCGCACCGAACGCCTGTTGCGTGACAGCGAGGCACGGCTGCAGGCCATCCTGGACCACGCGCCGGCGTCGATTTCCGCGTACGATCTGGCCGGCAATCTGATCCTGTCGAACCGGCACCATGCCCAGCTGGCGGCCCAGACCGACGAGACCGCCCAGCCCGAGTTGCCGGTCTGGGACCAGACGGTGGCGATCGACCTCGAACGGACGCTCACGCACCGTGACGGCACCCAGCGCACCTACCACACCGTGCACTTCCCGATCACCGATGCCGCACAGCGCACCCAGGCCGTCGGCGCCATCTCGGTGGACATCACCGAGCGCAAGCGCGCCGAGCAGCGGATCCAGAACCTGGCCTACTACGACGCGCTCACGGGCCTGCCGAACCGCCGCCTGCTGCAAGACCGTATGCAGCAGGCCTTCGCCAGTGACGCGCGCCACGGCGGCCACGGCGCCGTGTTCTTCATCGACCTCGACCACTTCAAGTCCCTCAACGACACGCTGGGGCACGACCACGGCGACCTGCTGCTGGTTGAAGTGGCCATGCGCCTGCTGGCCTGCGTGCGCGCCGACGACACGGTGGCGCGCATCGGCGGCGACGAGTTCGTCGTCATGGCGCTCGGCCTGGACGACGTGGAGGCCGTTGCCGCCCTGCAGGCCACCACGATCGGCGAAAAGATCCTGGCCGGCATCAGCCTGCCCTGCCAGCTCGGCGACCACCCCCACAGCGTGACGCCCAGCATCGGCATCACGCTGTTCCATGGCCGCGAGCTGACGCTGGACGAAGTCATCAAGCGCGCCGACGTGGCGATGTACGAGGCCAAAGCCGCTGGCCGTGGCACGATGCGCTTCTTCGACGCGGCGATGCAGACCGCCAAGTGGAAGTGGATGCCGGCGTGACGCGAGAATGCGTCAAGTGATTGTCGAGCAACGCGTTGGAACTTCGACAATACCGTGGCAATAGAATTGACAGGTCATTTCCTTCCCGGTACTCTGCACGTGTGATCATTCGAAATCCCGCTGTTCGCCTCGCCGGTCGAGCCGTTTGACGTCCGGTGAATCGGTGCGTACCCACGCGAGCCCGACCCCATGACTGATATCCCGGCGCGTCTCACCACCGCCCTTGGCCGTAGCTACCGCATCGAGCATGAACTCGGCGCCGGCGGCATGGCCACCGTGTACCTCGCGCACGACCTCAAGCACGACCGCGACGTCGCCATCAAGGTGCTCCACCCCGACCTCGGCGCGGCCCTCGGCGGTGAACGCTTCCTCACCGAGATCCGCACCACGGCCCGTTTGCAGCATCCGCATATCCTGCCACTGCTCGACAGCGGCGAGGCCGACGGCCTGCTGTACTACGTGATGCCGCTGGTCACCGGTGAGACGTTGCGCGCACGACTCGAGCGCGAACGCCAACTGCCGATCGCCGAGGCCGTGCGTATTGCCCGCGAAGTGGCGAGCGCACTGGACTACGCGCATCGGCAGAACGTCATTCATCGCGACATCAAGCCGGAGAACATCCTGCTGCACGATGGCCAGGCGATCGTCGCCGACTTCGGCATCGCCCTCGCCGTGCAGAGCGCCGGCGGCCAGCGCATGACGCAGACGGGCTTGAGCCTCGGTACGCCGCAGTACATGAGCCCCGAACAGGCGATGGGTGAACGTACCATCGATGCACGCAGTGATGTGTATGCGCTGGGCGCGGTGCTGTACGAAATGCTGGCCGGCGATGCGCCGTTCACCGGCGGCAGCGTGCAGGCCATCGTCGCGAAGGTATTGAGTGAGCGGCCCACCGCGCTGTACACGTTGCGCGACACGGTGCCGGCGCATGTGGAGCAGGCGGTATTCACGGCGTTGGCCAAGTTGCCGGCCGATCGCTACGCCACCGCAGCAGAGTTTGCGACGGCACTTTCGAACGTCAGCGGAGCGACGCCCGCATCGAGCTCGCGCGCCATGGCGACCGCGCGGCCACTCACGCGCGACCCACGCACCTGGGTGTCACTGGCAGCTGTCGTTGCGAGCATCCTGTTCGCCGGCCTGTACCTGACGCGCCCGGCCGTCTCCGCCGTGGTCAGCCGGCAGCGCGTGCACCTGTGGCAGAACAGCCTGCAGCCCGCGCTGGCACCTGGCGCGCGTGCCGTGGCCACGCAAGCCGCGATTGCGCCCGACGGGTCGAGTATCGTGTTTGCGGATACGGCCAACGGCCAACTGGTGCTCAAGCGCAAGCTGCGCAACGCAAGCGATGCCACGATCCTGGCGGGTACCGACGGCGCCAGCTCGCCGTTCTTCTCGCCCGACGGCAAATGGGTGGCCTTTCTCACGAACGATTTCGCGCTCCGCAAAATCCCGATCAATGGCGGTGGCGCGGTGACGCTCGCCGAGGACGTGGCGCCTCAGATGCGCGCCGGCGCCTGGCTCGACGACGGTACCATCGTGTACTTCGCTGAGGGGAGTCTCTTGAAGCGATTGTCGGCGGACGGCGGATCGTCGGTGGCCTTGCGCGGCCACAAGCTAAGGGGCGCGACCGCGTCGATCACTCCGGTGCCCGGGAGCACGGGCGTGCTGCTCACGGTGTGTCCCGGGAATTGTGCCATCGCCTCGACAGTGTACGCCTATTCGTTTGCGCTGGACAGTCTGCTGTTGCTGGTGCCGCGTGCCGTGGGCGCCTGGTATTCGCCGACCGGCCATCTGCTGTACACAGCGCGTGAGGGCGGACTCTACGCCGCCGGCCTCGATGCGAAGACGTTGTCGCTCACGTCAGGCGCGGTGTCGGTGATCGAAGGAGTCGATCCCATGCGGTTTGCGATGTCCGCGTCGGGCAGTGTGCTGTATACGACCGATGAAACGGCACGCACCCTCACGGAGTTGGTGTGGGTCGCACGTGACGGACGCGTATCGCCGTTCGATGCATCGTGGGTCGGGCACTTCGAGTATCCCGCGCTGTCGCCCGACGGGCGATGGCTGGCGGTCAGCGTGCGCGCCAAGACGATCGACCTGTGGCTGCGCCGGCCTGATGGCTCGCGGCAACAAGTCGTGGCGCCAGGTGCCGCCAGCTGGCGCCCATCCTGGGCCCCCGATGGGAAGTCGCTGGTGTTCGTTCTGGTTGGCGATGTAAGCAATGACTTGAGCGACGTCACGGTCAATCGGGTGCCGGCAGACGGCAGTGCAAAGGCGAGCCTGCTGCAGCGCGACGAAGTCGGACTCTGGGAAGCCGAGCTGTCGCGTGATGGCCAGTGGATGCTCATGCGCAAGGATGTCGCGGGCTCTCGCAACATCCTTCAGGCACGACGCCTCACGGGCGATACCGCGCTGCGCACGATATTCGACACGACGTCCGTGCAATTGGCGCTCAGCATCACGCTGTCGCCCGATGGTCGGTGGCTTGCCTATTCGTCGAATGAAAGCGAAGGCGCCATCAACGTCTACGTCACCTCGTTCCCCGACGCCCAATCCAAGTTCGTCGTCTCCCGCGGCGGCGGTACCGAACCCAAATGGTCACGCGACGGGCGCGAACTGTTCTTCGAGAGCGGTGGCATGCTGCAGGTGGTCAGCGTGCCTCCGGGACCCACGTTCAGCCCCGGCAATCCGCGCCCGCTGTTCTCGCTGGCCGGCTATCGACGCGCCCGCAACCGTCAGCAGTATGATGTGTCCGCGGATGGCACGCGGTTTCTGATGATCCGCGAGCGCGGATCCGCCGAAGCGCCCACCGTGGTGTACGCCGAGAATTGGCTCACCGAACTGCGAGAGAAGGTGCAGAAGTGAGTAGCGGCTCGGCTGCGCGCCTCTCG
>Ga0163144_10022276_pt1 | contig 12560 bp, 5 predicted proteins | sample OliLak19BULKMAT1_FD_123175 | JGI IMG/M metagenome (GOLD analysis project Ga0163144, IMG submission 123175) | Freshwater microbial mat bacterial communities from Lake Vanda, McMurdo Dry Valleys, Antarctica - Oligotrophic Lake LV.19.BULKMAT1 | ecosystem: Environmental > Aquatic > Freshwater > Lake... | reverse complement strand
GACCTATTCCCAAATCTTTCTTCTAATCTATGGAAGTTGGGCAAAGACCGATTGAATGAAGCCGTTACATTTCCCAAATCTGCTAATTTGACAGAGACATTACCAACTCCAGCCCAATGTGATCTATCTTCTGGCTCTATTAATCTTAATTCGTTAAACCATATTTTGGTTGTTAATTCGTTAGGGAAACGCTCTTCAGGATTAGACACACCAACACCAACGAAGTTAATTCTTGTTAAAATTGGATTCCCTCTAATTCTAAAAGTCGCAAATTCATCACCAGGTACTGGAAACTCCTGTGGACCTGTAATATTTGAAGTATCTCTAACTTGTTTTATTGCTGTCAATTTTTGAAGGTCAATACCCAAATCTTGCCAACCTCTGATAAGTGGTCTTCTATATTCATAATAATTACTTGAATCTGTTCCAAATCTCAAAAAAGTATATGCCTTTGGAACAGAACCAGGTATTACACTAACAGGCATAGAACCATCGCCGTGCATAAAGAATTTTAATTGTTTGTAATAATACCAATCTTGTCTCGGGAAAATCCTTACCGCCATTCTTTCTTCACCAAATCTAAGATTATTAACTCCCACAGACAAAGATTTTTCGTCAAATCTAATGTCTTGTCTTGGGTCAGGGTTATTGATTTGTCTTGGTGGTCTAACGCCAGGTGGCAATGTATAAAAGTCTGGTGCTTTTGAGTTTTCGAATAAACTCACAGATGCAATGGACAAAACACTATCATTTGGATTTACATTTGATTGAAAATTACTTATTCTCAACCATTGTGAACCTAATAATCTCCAATCAGCAACTCTAACAATAGCATCTCCACCCTGTAATACCATTCTTGCGTATTGTATATTGGTAAATAAAGGGTTACCAACTTTATTGGCGGGTGAACGTACTGGTATTCTATACAAAAACCAACCTTTATCTGGGTTACCACCGATAATTTGTGAATTATTGTTTATATCTGTATTTAGATTAATTTCATAACGGAAATAACTATTATCTAATGAAATAGATTGACCATTATTGGTATTCATAATTTCGGTGTCAGGGAACTGCCCCACCTCTGTTTGAGTAGAATTACTTTCATAACGATTATATTTTGCGAAATCTAATTCATTTCTTAGCTCATCGGGTTTAGAGAAATCAAAGAAATAATCATCTCTTGCAGGGTCTGCCTCCAAATTTAATGGAAACGAATAGTTAGTTTTTTCTTCAATATTTGATAATCCATCAATACCTACATCTTCCCCTGGGTCAATACGTCCGTTTGCAATTGGACTCCCTTGAGTGATTCCATCTTCGGTATTTAACTTCTGATTAGGTATGATATCTTCGCTTATCTGCCCTAAATCCAAATACATTTTGGCACCTGATTCAGCAGTAACACTAAGCATTATTTCAATAAATTCAATATTTTCTGTATCAAAATTAGTATTAAATGAAGATATTAGCCTCTGCATACCTCCCCAAGTTCTTTGTCTATTATCAGGATTTTCTATCCATTTTGGACTAATATTTTCAAATTCTGGATTATCAACATCCAAAAATTCCGGATTATTATTATATATACCACGCTTACGAGTGGTGAAGAAAATCTCCAAAGGAGCGATGTTATTTCTACCTGATACGTTATTTTGCTCTGGATATGGGTCAGTTATTGGAATATACGGTATAAATTTTTTGAACCAATATAATTGTGCTCTATATTTTGCTCTTGTTGAATCATCTGGACCAATCAAATCATCTACTGGTTGAGAGGACTGCATCCATTGATTTGGATTAAGTCCCAGAGAAACATACCTTTGTGCAGCTTCAAAATCATCTACATAAACTACTGACTCGGCATTGTCTGAGGCAATAGTGGACTTTCTTTTATTTGGGTCAGGCAACATCATCGCCCATTCGGCACCCATATTGATATTTGACGGTACTTTTGTATCATAAAATGGCAATGCATCTATTATATCTGTCAGCCAGGGCGTGTCCCAATTCAATTTGGTATCAAATCCAAACATGGTATTCGAAACTGGCTCTTGCCCTATAGTTACTCTATCTTGAATTGCAGCTTGGTCGTAGTGCATTAAGGTAAATCCTAAATCTGCCTCCGCACTCCGATTTTTGAATAGTTTAATATCACCCCGCACCCCTGCCAAGGTTTTGGTGGAGGCAATAAATACGTCTAATTGTTCATACTCAACTCTTAAATTTGCATTTGGTAATAATGCTCTTTCATTTCTTATAGTCAATGTACCTGTATAATTATCTACTATATAGTCAGTCATTTCTTTAAGTTCAACACCATTCAATGTTACTCTAACACTACCGGGCGCCAAATTGTAAGCACCCAAAGCAATTCTACCATTATTATTTCTACTTGAGCCAACATATTCTCCGGAAAGAACAAATCTATCTCTTGCTGTATTTCTTTTTGCAACATCAAATGTAGTATCATAAACATCATTAAAAACATACAACTCTGCTAATTCCGGTGTACCTTTGGATTCAAAATAATCCCTCAAACCTTCTCTAAATGGTTCCACACTTGGCAAAGTTATTTCGCCTGTTCTTGGATTAAAGAAATACGAAGGTTGTCTCATATCAAATATACCATCTGGTGGAACAGAACCAGCCATACTTACTCTATCCACTCCAAAAATAGTTACCAATTTATCTGCCGAACCATCAAGTAAATCAGTTGAGTCATTACTCTGCCTGTAATACCACATACTTATTTTGGTATCTGCTGGATTTAGATTTGAACCATTAAGAGTATAGATGTTTTTCATCTGACGAGACCACAAAGTGGCAAATCCAGGTTGTAAATTTGGTCTATAAATCAACTTCAAAACTAAAGTATCATTAAGACCTACACTATTTGTAAAAGTACCGTGATAGAAATCATCAGGTTCGCCAATTAGTGCATTTTCTGTTCTATAAGCAACGGCATAAGTTCTATCTCTTTTTAAATTATTTATCGTTAACTGACCTAAATTTCTATCTATTTTATATTGATTTGTATCTAATCTTCTAAATCTACCTCTTTCGACAATACCAGCAGTAATTGGTGCATCAAGATATACTCTTCCATACTTTTGGTTATAAAGTAAAGGCGGTAGTGTCGCATGTGCAACTGCGTTAGAAACTGAGGTATTTATCAATTCGTTGGTTGATTCCCATACTTCATATTCTTTGATTGACAAAGGTAATGCTGCTAATGGTATAATTGGTGTAGCAAATCTAAAAAACTCTTTATAAATAGGTTTATAATTATCATCTAAAAAGAAGTGATTTTGTGCATAATCATAAGCTCTAATAGCAAAGAACTGTTTATTATTACCACCTTGTACATCGACAAATCTTCTTTCGCCCCTTCTCTGAGAAAATAATGTTTTTAGATACAAAGGACCAAGTTGTAAATCAGCTCTTGCACCAAAAAGTGTTTGACCACCACCAATCAAAGTCGAAGTAAGTGGCAAACTCACATTACCAAATTCAATTTTTTTGATAATATCATCATCATACCCATCAAACCCAACTTTAAATCTATTTTGCCTATCAAATTGACTTCGTGTATTCCAATCTGTACCAATTCTGAATTTATCTCCAATTCCACCACTAACATTTAGTCTAATGTCTTGATTAAAAATTGGAGTTGATTGACTTTGACCAAATGCAGAAACAGTACCTAAGTTTTGTGAGTCCCATCTCCAACCCATTCTAATATTTGCTTCACCTTGAACATTAATACTTATTTCTGGCTTACCAAAAATCCCCATTAGTGGATTATTGGGAATAGGTATAGAAAATCCAGTTGCACTAGCCAACATACGCCCCAAGTCTCCGCCCGTTAGTGCTTTTTTGATATCATAGCGCGTTAATAGTGAGTCCCAGGTTTGTTGTTGGATTTGGTTTTTTCTTAATCTCAAATAGTCATCTAATGGCAAATTATAACCATCACTCAATTCAATATCATCATAGTATTCTTCGGTATAAATTTCATTTGTAAGAGTATCAAGACTTTCCTTGATTTTATACCCATTTAATTTAGTGGGGCGTTTTAATGGATAGGTACTATAATCTGTTCTACGAATGTTTTTTTGCAAAAACATATAAGTGGGGTTTTCCAAAGTGTCTTTATCAAATAGCATTTTATCTATTTCGATTTCACTCTGCAACAACATAAAAATATATGGATTGAAATAAGATAGAGTTACAAATGAAAAATTAATATTTGCTCTGGGCAAATATTGGAATTTTGAGTGTTTCTTTGTTATAGCATTAATTTGAGTTACAAAATAATAATCAAATGCATCGCTACACAAGAAGTTTTCTAATTTTTCTGGATAAAACAGTAAATTAAATTGTTTTAATTTTGTTCGAATGTACCTTTGACTGTGTGGAGATAAATTGTATTTTTTGTCAATTTCTTCAATGAATTGTTTTAGGTTTTTATCCAAACCAAATCTAATATACAAATCATAAAGAGCCAACTCTCTAAGACTATTACTCAAACTGGAGTCTAATCCATTTATATTTAGTTTTCGATTTAAGTCATATTGAGAATTTAGGAAAATTGATTTGAACTCTTCAAAATCTAATTGAGTATCAAGCTCAGAATTTAAATTAGAATTAGAATTTAAACTTGTATCGGATTGATTATCTAAAGCAAATAATTTTGGACTAAATAAAGTAAATGAAGCAAATAAGGTAGTAAATAACAAAGCATAAAATACAATGTTTGATAAATAAATAAAGCATTTATTTATGGCAGTTTCCACAAATAAATTACTTTTTTCTAATGAGTAAAATGTGTTGATTTTATAATTAGAAGAGATTTTATTTTTCTTTAAATTATTCAAATTATCCGAATAGACTTTTATACAAAACAATATCAATAAAAATATTTGTTGTTTTAATTTCTAACTTTTTATAATCATTAAAAGCATAAACCGAAAAAGGCAGTATAAAGACCACCTAAATTTTTCGAGTTATTCGATTATATAATTTAGTAATACCATTGATTATCAATTTATTAGTTGTTAATGATAAGTCAATTAAAAACAATATAGTATAAAAGAGATTCGAATAGGCAAAATCCTTTGAATTAAAAAAAAGAATATATGAATAATTTAAAAAATATTAGTACTTTTGTGTAAGTATTTATTAACAATGACAAAATAATTAGCCAATAGTTACAAAATATTACATTTTTATTGAAATTGTTTTTAAGTTACTACATTATTTGACTAAATTAATTGAAAATAATTGTATTCAATTAATTGAAATTTTGTAATATTTATTATTTTTTTGTTTGTAGATGAAAAAATTAAGAATATAAAACTATAAGGTAATATTATGCCACAAATTACACAACTGGCGAAGATAATTTAGATAAATGAAAAGATGAATGGGGAATTTAGAAATAAAAAGGTAGGTAAAATATAATATTAATCTTAAACTTAAATATTTTTACAAATTGATTGTCTAATAACAATTATTTTGGTTATTGGTTTGAATGGAGTAAGTCAAGTTTAAATAATAAAATTTATTCAATAAATATTTTTGAAACTGAGTAATTTATTTGAAGTTGTATTTTAAGTTTTAGGCTAAAAATACAAGACAATGCAAACAACAAACATCTAACGAACAGATTAATGAACAGTTTAATGAACAGATAGATTTTATGCTTTTCAACTCAATTGACTTTGCAATATTCTTACCGATTGTTTTATACTTTATTGGTTTGTAACAAATAAAAGTTTGAAACAACAAAATTTTCTAATAGTAGTAGTTAGCTATATATTTTATGGTTGGTGGGACTGGAGATTTTTATCACTTATTCTTTTTAGTACATTTGTTGATTATTTTATTGGACTTGGACTATTAAATCAAAATAATCAAAGAAAAAGAAAAGTTTTGTTATTGACAAGTATAATTGTTAATCTTGGATTTCTTGGATTTTTTAAATATTACAACTTCTTTTTAGATAATTTTGTTACTGCTTTTTCATTTTTTGGATCAGAAATAAGAGCTGATTCTCTGAATATAGTTTTACCAGTCGGAATTAGTTTCTATACTTTTCAAACATTGAGTTATTCGATTGATGTTTATAAAAATAAACTTGAACCTACAAAAGACTTTATTGCTTTTTCTGCATTTGTATCTTTTTTCCCTCAATTAGTTGCCGGACCAATTGAAAGAGCAACTCATTTGTTACCACAATTTTATAAAAAAAGGATTTTTGATTATTCACAAGCTGTAGATGGCATGCGTCAAATACTTTGGGGATTGTTTAAAAAAATTGTAATTGCTGATAATTGTGCAGAATATGCAAATTTAATATTTAATAATTCTTCGGATTATTCAGGCAGTACATTAGTTTTAGGAGCTTTGTTTTTTACTTTTCAGATTTATTGCGATTTTTCAGGTTATTCAGATATTGCGATAGGTACTTCTCGACTCTTTGGCTTTGACCTAATGAGAAACTTTAATTTCCCTTATTTCTCTAGAGATATTGCAGAATTTTGGAGAAGTTGGCATATTTCATTATCAACTTGGTTTAGAGATTACATTTACATACCTTTGGGTGGTAGCCAGGTCGGAACTTGGATGAAAGTTAGAAATGTTTTTATTATATTTATATTAAGTGGTTTTTGGCATGGTGCTAATTGGACATTTATTGTATGGGGTGCATTAAATGCCTTGTATTTTTTACCACTACTGCTAACTAAAAACAATAGAAACAATTTAGAAAAAGTAGCTCAAGGTAAATTATTTCCTTCTTTAAAGGAAACTTTTTTTATGTTAGGAACATTTGGATTAACTGTTTTTGCTTGGATATTTTTCAGAGCAAACAATATAGAACACGCAATAAATTACATCTTATGTATTTTTTCTCCTTCACTTTTCTCAATTCCTAAATTTCCAGAAATAGAAAAAGCTTTAGTAACAATTATTTTATTAATAATTTTTATTTTAATAGAATGGCAGGGAAGAGAAGGGCAATATGCAATTTCTAAATTAGGAATTAAATGGAAAAGCCCTTTGAGATATACACTGTATTATGCAATTATCATTGCAATATTTTTATTTGGAGCAAAAGAGCAACAATTTATTTATTTTCAGTTTTAGGATATGTTAATGAGAAAATTTATCAATAAAATATTATTCTTTATTCTGCCTGTAATGTTATTAATATATCCAATAGATTACTTAATTTCAAATTATATATCAGAATCTGAAGACCACGCCATGGGCGAAACAAAGGTTTGGAAAGATATTTACTCAGGAAAAATTAATAGTGGATTGGTAGTTTATGGTTCTTCAAGAGCATGGGTTCAATTTAGTTCTAAAATGATTGAAGATAGCCTTAATATAAGTACTTACAATCTTGGAATTGATGGACATAATTTTAAGTTACAATATTTTAGACATAAAGAATTACTTAGGTTTAATAAAAAACCTAAAAAAATAATTATGTCAGTTGATATTTTTACGCTACAGAAGAAAACTGACTTATATAATCACCAACAATTTTTACCCTTTATGTTATGGAATGAAAGTATAAAGGATTATACGTCAAGTTATACTGGTTTTTCAACCTATGATTTTAATATACCCTTATATCGATACAAGGGCTCATTAAACTCAATAAAAACTGTAATTTATACTTTGATTAGACGAGAACCAGAAATAAAAAGAATTAAAGGATATAGTGCAATAGTAGGTAATTGGAATAATGACTTTTATAATGCTAAATCTAAAAATGATTTTTATGAGATTAAAATTGATTCTGCAACTGTTAATTTATTTGAAAAATTTATTAATGAGTGCAAAAATAACGATATAGAATTGTCTCTTGTTTTTTCCCCTGAATTCATAGAAGGACAACATTATGTTAGAAATAGAAAAGAATTGATATCAAAATATCAAAATCTTGCAAATAAATATAACCTACAATTTTTAGATTATTCAAATAGTGAGATTTGTTTTCAAAAGCAATATTATTATAATGCTCAACATTTAAACAAAAATGGTTCAGAATTATTTACTAAACTATTAATTAAAGATTTAAAAGTAAATGAAAAGATGAATGGGGAATTTAGAAATAAAAAGGTATTATAAGGTTTTATAAATAATAAACCAATGTAAAAGAAAAATAATATAAATAAAAATAGATTTTCCAACTATTATTGTAGATGACAATATAAACATAGGAGATAAAAATATGTAGTAGAAATCTACTGTCCAACTAAAGTAAGAAGAATTGGTGCAAATATGCTGCAATAATGGAAATATTTATAAATGATGTTTTAAAGTACTGTTTCATAATCTCATTATTTATTTTTTATTAAACTTATTTTACAATTACAAAATAGTATAAAGAAATAATATTACCAAAATTAATATAATTTTCTTTGAAGATTTAATTATTATATTTAAATTGTGAAATAATAACAACAAAAACTTATTGAGATTTTAAAATAATGCTAAATATTGAGATAATAAAGGAATTTGCTACAAGTTTGCCCTTTACTTCAATTGATTTTCCTTTTGATAATGTAACAATGACAGTAAAAGTAAAGGGGAAAATATTTCTTTTCTTGCCATTAGATGTATTTCCATTTAAGTTTTCGTTTAAAGTTACACCCGAAAATAACATCGAACTCAAAGAAAAATATGATTTTATTACCGATGCATTTCATCTAAACAAAAAACATTGGGCAACTTTTGATAGCCAGTATAAGGATCTTAATAGTATTTCAGAAATTAATATTGCAAAATCATTAATTTACGATTCATTCGTCTTAGTAGTTAATAAACTAAAAGTAAGTGAAAAATACGAAATTTTTGAAGTTCTGAAACAAACTCCACTTGATTTTAGAAAAGTTGAGAATTACTAAAATTAAGGTACTAATTTAAAGTTCAAAATTAAATCTTAAGAAAAGTATTTCACTCAAAATCAAGCTTAGATTATTGGAAATAAAGGTATTATGAATATAATGTTGTCATTAAAAAAAATATTTTCGGACTATATGGGAGTCGTGTCTTCTATATTATGTTTGATTCACTGTTTGGGTCTGCCATTTGTATTTTTTTTGGGACAATACTTTGGTTTTACTTATCTAAATTCATTTAGAGATGGTATTGAGCATATAATCTTTTTTGATATAATTTTTTTACTTACTGCCTCTATTTCGGTATTTTTCGCACTCAAACACGCACACAGCAAAGAAATCAAGATACTGCTTTGTGTCGGCTGGACTTTTTTCGCTATTGGAGTTATATTTGAATCGATTGAAATATTTCATTATTTCATACATTTGGGTTCTATTCTACTTATTACGGGTCATATCAAAAACATCAAATTATGCAAGACCGGACATTGTGAAGTAGAAATCATAAACATAGACCTAACTCTAAAACCAAACCCCGATACGAACACTAAATCACATAATTGATATTGTCTAAACCTTAATTTTCATGATTATTAGATTTTCTTGGTTGATAAGAAGATATAAAAAGAAAGATTTTTTTGGTTTATTAAATAACACATCTAAATACTATCAATAAAAAACTTTTTTTTTCTATATCACCTCATATTATATGGGGAGGTCATTTGCTAATAGCAATGTGGTGGGGTTCTCTTTGCGTCTTTACAAGAAAAAGAATGCAAAAAATATAAAACAAATCAAGATACAAAAAAATAGACAAAGGATATTCCTTTGTCTATTTAATAAATTATAATTCACAACTGACAATTTTATTGTCTTGTTGATTCTTTACGTTTGTTAGGGTCTAAATTGAATTTTCTTAGTCTCATATTTTCTGGAGTTACTTCTAATAATTCATCTTCAGCCAAAAATTCGATATATGCATCTAATGACAAAGTTCTTGGTGGACGTAAAGTAACAGTATTATCAGCGGATGCAGCTCTCATATTTGTAAGTTGCTTTTCTTTTGTAATATTTAGGTTTAAGTCACCTTGTTTGTTTCTTTCGCCGATAATCATACCCATATAAACTGGAGTACTTACTTTAATAAACAAATCTCCTCTATCAGCCATACCCTCTACTGCATAAGAAGTTACCTTACCAGTTCTATCGGCAACTAATGCACCAGATGAACGAGAAGGAATATTTCCATACCAAGGAGCATAACCTTCGAATAATGTATTCATTATACCACTACCTTTTGTATCAGTTAAAAACTGGCTTCTATAACCAATCAAACCACGTGAAGGCACAACAAACTCTATTTGCGTACGACCGCTACCATTACTCATCATATTAGTCATTAGACCTTTTCTGATAGATAATTTTTCAGTTACAACTCCAGTATATTCGTCTGGAACATCCACAAATACTTTTTCAGTAGGTTCGTTTTTGACACCATTAATAGTTTTGATGATAACTTGAGGACGAGAAACCATTAATTCAAAATTTTCTCTTCTCATAGTTTCGATTAGAATACCTAATTGCATCTCACCTCTACCACAAACTTCAAATGCATCAGCTCTTTCGGTAGGAAGTACTTTTAAAGATACATTTGTAAGTAATTCTTTATCTAATCTTTTTTTGATTTGTTGAGAAGTTACAAATTTACCTTCAGTTCCGGCAAACGGGCTACTATTAACATAAAATATCATTGAAACAGTTGGCTCATCTACTTTAATTCTCGGTAATGGTTCTGGATTATCATTAGAAGTGATTGTATCACCAATTCTGATATCGGCAATACCAGCAATAGCTACGATATCACCAGCAACAACTTGTTGAACTGCTTTTTTGTGTAATCCACTAAAAGTGTAGATTGCAGATAATTTTTGATTGTGTTTGATACCATCTTCAGTAGAAATAGCATATTGTTTATTCATTTCTAAAGTACCATTCACCATACGTCCGATTGCAATCTGACCAACATAAGAATCGTAATCTAATGATGTAGCCAAAAATTGAGGAGTAGCTGTATCATCAGCAATTGGTCCTGGTATAAAACTAAGAATAGTATCAAATAGTGGTTTGAAACTATCAGACTCTTGGTCTAATGAAGTTTTTGCTATACCATCTCTTGCAACTGTATAAATAATTGGGAATTCAATTTGTTCATCATTTGCATCTAAGTCAATAAATAAGTCATAAACTTCGCTTACAACTTCTTCAACTCTGGCATCAGACCTGTCGATTTTATTAATTACTAATATGATTGGTAATCCTTTAGCTAAGGCTTTTTTTACCACGAAACGAGTTTGTGGTAACGGACCTTCACTGGCATCAACCAATAATAATGCACCATCAACTAAATTTAAAGAACGCTCTACCTCTCCACCGAAATCCGCGTGACCAGGAGTGTCCATAATATTAATTTTGATGTCATTGTAATAGACAGCAGTGTTCTTTGCAGTGATTGTAATCCCTCTTTCTCTCTCTAAGTCGCCAGAGTCCATTACTCTTTCTTCAACGTGCTCTCTTGCACCAAAAGTACCACTTTGTTTTAATAAACCATCAACTAATGTTGTTTTACCGTGATCGACGTGAGCTATTATAGCTATATTCCTGAAATTATCTTTTCTCATTAACAATTCTCGTAAAGTTTTTTTGAATTTGTAAAATATTTAGCAACAAAAATACTATATATATTTTAATTAATTGTATAAATTGAAAAATTGCAATAAATTAACTAATAATTCACAATTATTAATTTATGATAATTGACAATAAATCGGTCTATTTTTAATATAATTATCTATTAAATGCTTGTGTTTCTCAATATATTTTCATATATTTAATCAAATTCGATTATAAAATTATTATCTTTTAGCCAATTAACTGCCTTTAAGTAATTTGGATAGCATTGGCTGACTTTATCCCAAAATTCTTTGGAGTGGTTTTTGATTTTTGTATGCACCAATTCGTGAATTACAACATAATCAATTACAAAAATTGGTGCTTGTATTAATTTCCAACTATAATTAATATTATTGTCCCAACTGCAAGAACCCCAACGAGATGTGGCGGAATTGGTTTTTACTTGTTTGAACTCAAATCCATACAAATTACTAAAATAAATTGTTCTATTAGTTAGTATCTTTTTTGCATTTTTTTTGTACCACTTCTCCAAATGACTCTTGATTTCAGTATCTTCTTTTAGAAATGTATAAAATTCATTGCCATCAAAATATACTGCAAATTTTAGTTTTTCGCTATAGTTTAATTTATGTAATTTACCCAAAAACATAAATTTACCGCCATCACCAAAAAATCTATCAATCTTATTTTTATTTTTTTCTGATACTAATATAATTTTTTCTATTATCCATTTTTTCTTTTCTTGAATAATACTATTAATTTCACTCATTGTGATTTTGATTGGTAATCTTAGAATCAACTCTGCATTTTTGTCAATAATTATAGAAACATTCTTACGTTTTGAATAAATTAATGTAGTTGGGATTTTTTGTTCATTATTTGAATTATTAAATTCAAGTTCAGAAGTAGATTTTATATTAGATGTAGAATTATAATTCAAAGTAGAATTAT
>Ga0163144_10022275_pt1 | contig 12560 bp, 10 predicted proteins | sample OliLak19BULKMAT1_FD_123175 | JGI IMG/M metagenome (GOLD analysis project Ga0163144, IMG submission 123175) | Freshwater microbial mat bacterial communities from Lake Vanda, McMurdo Dry Valleys, Antarctica - Oligotrophic Lake LV.19.BULKMAT1 | ecosystem: Environmental > Aquatic > Freshwater >... | reverse complement strand
GCACGAGCGCGACGGGCGACTGGAGGACATGGACCGGTTGATCAAACGCCTGGTCGCCACCGCGCATCCGCTGGCCTACGCCTGCGGATCTTCAAAAGCAGAAAAAACTGCTCGCAAATGCGGGGAGCCCTTCGCACCGTTGCTCCGCAAACCGATGTCGTGCTCTCCCATCCCCATCTCAGAGATGAAATCTCCGGCCGTTCGCGTTAACCGCGTGGGAACGCATTTCGGCGAGGGGCCGGAAAAACGCACTGATAATCTTCGAGATTTCATATCAGCTCAAGCTCGCCAGGCCGCGCTGCAGCGCAGTCGTCGCGGCCTGGGTTCGGTCGGCCACCCCGAGTTTTTCCAGAATCATTTTGACATGATTTTTCACCGTGTTCTCCGAGAGGCCCAGGGCCGCGCCAATTTCCTTGTTGCTTTGCCCTTGGACAATGTGAAGCAACACTTCGAGTTCGCGTGGGGTCAGTTCGGGAGCGGCCTTGCGTTGGGCGAGACGGGTGGCCAACGGGGCCGGCAGCCGATATGTCCCGGCGTGGATGGCTCGAACCGCGCCAAAGAGTGACGCGCTGTCGATATTTTTCAGCAGGTAGCCGGCGGCTCCCGCTTCCAGCGCCCGATAAATATCCTCGTCATTATCGTAGGTGGTGAGAACGAGAACGCGTGCGTCCGGAAACTTCTGGCGAATGAGAGCCGTCGTCTCCGCGCCGCTCAAACCAGGCATGCGCAAATCCATCAAGGTGACGTCCGGTGAATGTTTCGCGAAAGCTTCCAGAGCAGAATTTCCGCTGGCGGCTTCGGCGACGACGCAGATATCCGCTTGAGTTTCCAATAAGCTGCGCAATCCGACCCGGACCACAAGGTGGTCGTCCACCAGGAGAAGGCGAATTTTATTCTTGGCCATAACTCAGTTCGGGACGGTCACCGTCACGATTGTTCCGCGTCCAGGCTGCGATTCGAGATCGACTTTGCCATGGATTTGCTCGGCGCGCTCGCGGAGGCCGCGCCAGCCGAAATGTCCGTTGGCCGGATGTTGCAATTGGTCTGGGTGGAATCCGACGCCGTCATCGGTCACGCGCAACTGCAAACCGCCCGGTTCGCGTGAAAATGAGAGGGTGATGTTTTTTGGGTTGGCGTGATGCACGGCGTTGGTCAGGCATTCCTGGCCGATGCGGAGGAGGTTGCTCTCGATGGACTCCGGCAGGCGGGGCGGAGGGCTGGGCATCTCGCAATGCAGTTCGATCTCTGTGCCCGCCGTGAGATTTCGCGCGAATTCCGGCAGCGCCTCGGTGAGTCCGCCCCGATCCAACTCTTGGGCGCGGAGGTTCATCAGCGATCGTCGGAAGTCCTCCTGGCCATGACGCACAATCTGCCGGGCGGTTTGAAGGCGTTGGCGCGCCACTTCTGCTTCCGCGGGCAGGTCGAGGTTGATCGCGTCGAGTTGAAAACCGAGCCCGGAAAAACTTTGCGCCAGGGTGTCGTGCATTTCGCGCGCCATGCGATGCCGTTCTTCCAGCGTCGCCTCGCGTTGCACCTTGGCGCGAATGACCTCTGCCTGCTTCAGAACCCGGCGGCGCAACATCGCGATCCAGACGACCCCGGCCAGCCCAAGCCCGAGCAAAAGACCGACGGCGACGAAAAGGCGTTGTGTGGTCCACCATGAAGGCATTGAGAGGACCTCGATATCCGCCGACGAACGGAGCAGCAACTCGATGGTGCGCGGGCTGGCGATGAACTGGGGGCTCGCAAAAGTTGATTCCTCGGCCAGGCAAACCCCGGCGAGGCGAAGCCAGCTTCCATTCCGAAGGGAGAGCCGGGGCAGTGGCAACCGGGCGCGGAACACAACGTCCTCCACGCGAAGGACCAGAACAGTGGACTCAGGCGTATCGGGGACTTCGAGCAGTTGCGCTGTGATGTTGACCAGATTTGCGTCATTGGTCCCCTGCAATGCCTCCCGGATCGTAATGGGAATCGATTCCGGTATGGCATTGGTTCCCGTAATGCGAAACTCCGCGTCTTCGAGAAAGGCGATGAAAAGGCCCATCGCGGGAAAACCCATGACTTCGACCACGTCGCCGGGACGAACTTCGCCGGCCTGCGTCGTCTGGACCAGCAGGCCGCGCTCCGCATCGCGCAAGAAAATGGCCTCGCCGGGTTGCTGGTGCGTGATGACTCCGCGAACACGAACACGATGGGTTGCGATTCCGGCTGGATCGAAATTGAGCAGTTCGCCGAAGGAGCTGAGCGGCACGTCCAGCGGATCGGAGGGCGGGGGTGACGGAGGGCGGGGGTGACTCGATTTGGATATCCTCCAACTGGCTGACGATCAGATAGGGCGCGATGAGCTGGCGTTTGGCGGCGTTCAAATAACCGGCGGCTAATCCTGCCACCCGCACCCGCGCGTTGACCAGCGGCGGGAGGTTCGTGACGCCGCGCGGGACGACCTGAATCTCAAGTTTGCGCGGGCCCATCGCGAGTTTGACGATGAAGCGGTTCGGCTCGGCGGTCGGTGTGACCGAGCGGACGATGCCGATGACCTCGACCCGCTGGTAGTGAAAACGCGTGGAAAGCAGATCATCGAGCGTGACGGGCATCGGCTTCGGGAGTTCGCCGTGGCTGAGGCGGGTGACTTTGGTTGGATTGATGCCGGGCAGAAAAAGGCCGGGATAACTCACCCCTTCAACTTCGATGATGTCGCCGGGAAAAATGGAGCTGTCGGGACGAAGCGTGTTGACGAATGTTCCGCCGGTTTCATCCTGGATGAATACGTTATGGCTCGGATCAAGCGTGGTCACCACCCCGCGTAATTTCACCGGATATTTGCGTTCGGCTTCCGATGCTGAAAGAGCGCGAAGTTGCGCAGCGTTCGTCAACCATCCGTCCGGCGCCGGCGAAGGCTCCGCGCAAAGGGTGCCGGGTGTTACGCCAAAAATGACCGTCGCGAGAACCGGCCAAAAAGAATTTGCCAGTCGTGTGTTCAAGGCGGGCAGCATATCGTCCACGCCGCCCGGGCCGCGAGTGAAAAACGGCGACTAGCTCTAAAGGGCTATGGACGCGACAAGAAAAGGTCGATAGAAATAATCCGCTCCCAATTCGATTACATTTGTTACATGAACCCGGCTCCTGCCACGCCATTATATCGCTCGCGCCACGACTGGAAGTCTGAGTTTTCTTCCCCGGGAGTTCGCGGCTTCACCCTGATCGAGTTGCTCGTTGTCATTGCGATCATCGCCATTCTCGCTGGATTGTTGCTGCCGGCGTTATCGAAGGCGAAGGAGCGGGCGAGGCGGACCAGTTGCCTGAGCAACCTGCATCAAATCGGTTTGGGCGTGCATATGTATGCATCGGATAACGCCGACAAACTTCCGACCATTTACCGAACCGCCTCGATCTTTACCGGCTATTGGCTGCAGACCGCGGGCACCTACAGAAATCTGGGATTGTTGGTCCCGGCGAATTATATCAAATCGCCACGTTCATTTTATTGTTTGTCAGGGGATGTTCGTCCCAACGAAGTTCTGGCCTACAATGCGCCAGGCAACGAGTGGACCAACGGCACGGTTCGATGCTCGTTTCCGGCGCGAACGGCTTTCGAGAGCCCCAATCTGGTGACGGAATGGAAGATTTCCCGCTACACGACCAATGTCATTTACAGCGATTTCGTGGGTGTGGCCAACTATCAGGGCGGAGGCATCGAAGTGGGATTCATTTATCCCGTTCACGATGGAAAAGGGTACAACCGCCTGTTCGGTGACGGTTCAGTCCGTTGGGCCAAACCCGGCACCGAGACAAAAAAGGTTTCATCCTCGACACCGAGCCCGTTGCAACAGATCAAATTTTATCAGGAACTGGATATCCTTCCCTGAACGTTTCATCCCAAAAACCATTCTATGAACCTAACCAAAACCAAATTCAGCATCGTCTTATTGCTTGCGACGCTTTTGTCCAACAGCGAAAGCTACGGGCAATATACTCAAACCAACACCGGGACTTTTGCCGCTCAGGGAGCGGCTCCAAATCTCATTGAAAAGAGCGCCACGGCCGCGCCGAATGATTTGAGCTCCTTCACCACTGCGGTCCAAGGGGCGTTCAGCACAAATTACGGCGGTGTTTTCGATTTCCCCACGGTTCCGAGCGGCAATACGATTTTTCGGGGCATGTACGGAGCGGGTTATTCCAAGCAGGTGGAACTTACTACATCGGCGACGATGACCATTGTGCAAGCGAGCAGTTCATTGACGCCAATTTCCAGTCCCTACGCTGTCACGACCGCCGCAGACACGAGCGCCTACAATGTCGCCATCGGGCGGCCAACGGACGTTGGAACAGGCCAGGTGCTGCCGAACGAAGTCGTTACGCAGATTGGTTTCGCCGTTCTCGCGCGAAACGCGGCCAACGGATACCCGTTGGACGTGCAGGTGACTGTGTCGTTCAGCGACGGTTCGACCCAGGCGGTCATCTCGAACATTGATGCGCCCAAGGCATCTGACGACACGTTTTTTGGCTTCACGGCACCAGAGGGTTTGTACATCACCAATTTAAATTTCCAAAGCTTCTCCACCGGCACGACCACGCCCAAGGCCACGCGTATTGGCTTCGACGATTTCGGCTTCATCACGAAGGAATCGGCGCCGCCGCCGCCACCGGTCATTTATGATGTGAACCCATTGAATTACGCGCTCATCAATGCCGCGGAGGGCGTTCACTTCCAGGTTCAATCCTTTGTGAATATTGATCCAACCAACATTTTCTTGGTGCTGAATTCCGCCGATGTTTCGAGCCAATTGATGGTCACGGGCACGGCGAAAAATCGCGCGGTTTCGTTTTCCGGGTTGCTCGCCGGCCAGGAATATACGATGGAAATCAGCGTCACGAATTCGACGGGATCCATGTCAGTGACCCAGACGTTCTATACGTTTACCAACTCGTTTCCTCTGTTTGATTCCGAGGGGTTCGCAGATGGAACACTCTATCCCATTGGCCCCCTGCAACCGGTCACGCAGGGCCGGGGAACATGGGCTCCGAATGCTTTGGAGCCTGCGGAGATCGTGGACGCCGGTGGGGCGAACGGGAAAGTGCTGCAACGTCTCGGAACGGGTGCTTCGCGTGCCGATTTCTTAGGTTATCCGCCGCTCTCATCGGGAACACTCGTTATCGAGTTCGACGCATTCGTCTCCACCACGTCCGGGAGGACCATGGACGTTGACATCCAACCCATCAACAGCGGAACAATGGGAAGCTTTCTCGCTTGGGGGGAAGTGCCCGGCAAGCTGGCTTACTTCGATAATGTCAGTTGGATTCCCATCGCCGATCTGCCGACCGACTGGCACCACATCAAAATCGTCAATTTCCTGAGCGGTCCGGCCGCAGGCTTTTACGATGTCCTGCTGAACGGGGTCGCCGTGGCCGAAAAACTTCGCTGGCGCAATGCCGCAGTAGGTTCTGCGTTTGGTCAATTCCGCATTCAAACCGCAAACACCGCACCCCTGTTTGCAAATGGCGAGATCGACAACCTTGTGATATCGGCAGCGCCTGAAGATCCGAATGCTTTCCCTCCGCCTCAAATCGTTAATTTTAACCTGCTCACCAGCGGAATCATCAACGCGGCAGATGGTTTGCATTTTGACGTTGTTTCGGGACTGGCCGTTGCGTCCTCGAACATCACCGCCATTCTGGACGGAACCGATATTTCAGCCAGTTTGATGTTGACGGGTCCCGCAACCAATCGTTCGGTTGCATACAGCCCATTGAGCAAGGGCAATCATATGATTGAAATCACCGCGATCAGCTCAGCGGGAACCACAGTTCTGCCGGTGTCATTCATCGCCACGGACGAGCCATGGCTGATCCATCCGGCGGATGGCTGGGCGAGCGGCTGGCAGTGGACCAGCGGAAATGCCGAACTCAGTACCACGAGTCCGATTGATGGATCGGGGCCCTATCTTCGCCTGAACACGACCGGCGGCGCTCGAAATTTCATGCGCCAGTATCAGTCGGGTGCAGTCGATATCAACAAACCGCACTTTATTCGCTGGAAATTTCGCCTGAACGACCCAGACTTCGACACAAGCTTCAGCGTGTTTAATGATCGGGTGCATTTCTTCGCTCATCCGGTGTCGCGTATCACCGCCAGCACCACCGGAGGAAACAGTTGGGCGATCATCGGGGCCGGGTCTGACAATAACGGTGCGGTGGCAGGAAAGACGTTTTGGATATTCGACAACGTGGAGGGCAACGGAACTTTCAACGCGGCCAATCATGTGAACAGCGAGATTCCGATTCGCCCGGACCATGTTTATTCCTTCGAGGTTCTGGTCAACCCGGCGAATAAATCCTACACCGTGGCTATCATGGATGAGACCAGCAGCGTTTCGTTTACGAGCAGCGCGCCGCATAAATTCCGTGATCTCACGGATGCCACGCATACGTTTCTTCATTTCGGAATTCAGGCATCCTCGACGGATTTGGTGCGATCGTTTGATCTCGATTCGGTTTCCGTCACGCAGGGGACTATGGGGGTCACCCTGCTCAACCCGAGTCGCACCGCGTCGAGTTTCTCCTTCTCATTCCTTTCGCAGAATGGAGCCAGTCACGTCGTGGAATACAAACTGGATTTGGGCGCGGTTGGCTGGACGTTGTTGGAAACCATTCCCGGCGACGGAACCTTGAAAACGGTGACGCACATGAACCCGCCGGGGGACACCGTGTATTACCGGATCAATTCTCAATAGGCCCCGGTTCGCCGCGCACGTGATCGTCGCGGAAAAGCGGAGAGCATTCCGGTCAGTGTCTGGTTTAAGCCTGAATTCTGAAGTTGGAATGGGTAGCACGGGCGACCCGCCTGTGCCGTCCGGCCACTGGCCGGACGGAATGGAAGAGACGCTGGTTCTGGAAAATGATGTGCAAAAAAGTTCGTGTATTTCACCCGTTCCGGGCGGCGAGTCGCCGCTCGGCACAGGCGTGTCGCCTGTGCTACCCGGCGGCTTCGCCGCCACTACTTGGGAGTGCGGTTAAGGCGGGCGGGCCGTTTTCTCCAAAAGGAAACGGCTCGCATCGCCAGACAAGGAGCGCGTTTGCAATGATGAATTTCAATTACTGGATTACGATCAGCCTGATTTTGGCCGCCCAGGTTGGTCTGGCTAGGGCTGACGACCTTCCGCTGGCTCAGCCCGAAAAAGGCGGCAAGCTCCAACTCGATGACGGTTATCGCGGCATCTGGTATTACAACCAGCCCACCAAGGACGAATACAAATTCAAATACAGCGGGGGATTCGCCACCTATCCGTACCAGCACAACCCGATCGCGATCTACTCCAGCGAAGCGAATAAGACATTCTTCGTTTACGGCGGCACAACGGCGCGAAGCGGGGCGGACAAACAGGAACTGTTGCACATGATCTCGTATTACGACCACAAAACCGGCCAGGTGCCGCGGCCCCGCATTCTCCTGGACAAAAAAACCTCCGACGCACACGACAATCCGACCTTGCAGATCGACGACGAGGGTTATCTCTGGATATTTTCGTCTGCGCACGGAACGGGTCGGCCTTCCTACATTCATCGCAGCACCAAGCCTTATTCCATCGATGGATTTCAACTCATCAAGAAAACGAACTTCTCCTACACGCAACCGTGGCATGTCCCGGGCGAGGGTTTTCTTTTTCTTCATACGCGCTACGGCGGCGGAAAATCGCTTGGGATCGACGCCGTTCGCTGCCTCTTTTGGATGACCAGCAAGGACGGTTTCAAATGGAACGAGCCGCAGATGCTGGCGGGCATCGTCAAGGGCGATTATCAGGTGAGCTGGCGCTCGGGAAAGCGTGTGGCCACGGCGTTCGATTTTCATCCCGCGCCGGTCGGCCTCAATGCCCGCGCCAATATTTATTACCTTGAAACCGACGACCTCGGCAAAACCTGGCGAAACGCGCGCGGCGACAAGGTCAAAACGCCGCTCTCTGAGACGAATAATCCGGCGTTGGTCTACGATTCGCGCGCAGAAGAATTGCTTGTCTATCTCAAGGATGTGAATTTCGACGGCGAAGGTCGCCCGGTCATTTTGTTTTCGACGAGCAAGGGTTTTGAGCCGGGACCGAAAAACGACCCGCGCCTGTGGCAAACGATTCGTTGGACCGGAAAGGAATGGCAGCGTCGGCCCCTCACCACCTCGGATAACAACTACGACCACGGCTCCCTTTACATTGAATCGGACGGGACGTGGCGCGTGATCGGCCCGACGGAAACGGGACCGCAGGCCTACAATCCCGGGGGCGAAATGGCGATGTGGACCAGCGCAGACGAAGGTCAGACATGGAAAAGGGTCAAGCAACTCACGCACGACAGTAAATTCAACCACACATTCGCCCGGCGGCCTTTGAACGCAAACCCGGAATTTTACTCGCTCTGGGCGGACGGCAATGGCCGCGCGCCTTCGGAATCTTCCCTGTATTTCACCAACCAGCGCGGCGACCATGTGTGGCGTTTGCCCACGGATATGAGAGCCTCCTTCGCAAAGCCTGAGGTGGCCTGGTGACAATTGTTTCTACGTCGCCGCTGAAACCTCGGGGCAGGCCGCCTCAAGCCGCGAGGTGAAAAAGGCAGGTGGTTGGCATAACCCGGTGCCCCGCTCGGATAATCATCGGCAAATGGCCCGCAGCGCGGTGACTCACTTTAGTCTCCTGCGCGAAGGGCGTGGCATGCAAACCGCAGCGCGCCGCAGACCGTCCTCTGCCTGTGGTGGTGTAGCGCACAGATAACCGAGCGCATGGCGCAGCGTCCTCTCTGGCGGCAAACGTTCCGGCGAGACGATTGAAATTATCTGTGGCCTCCACCTCGTTACCGCGACTGCTACGATCCTGAATTCCGACGAGGGCGAAAATATTCGTGTCCCGAACGGCAAATTCAGTCCATTATCGTCAGCTAGTGAACATCACATCCGCCATTTTTGATTGCAGCGCGCCGGACTTGGAATCCTGTCCGGAGGAAACGCTGCCCGAGTTTGCCTTTATCGGCCGCTCGAACGTCGGCAAGTCTTCCCTGCTCAATGCGCTGGCGCGACGGAAGGATTTGGCGCGGGTTTCCAAAGTTCCGGGCTACACAAAGCTAATTAACTTTTTCACGATTAACAATTCGTGGCGGCTGGTTGACTTGCCAGGGTACGGATTTGCCCACGTCGCCCGCGAGAACAAGGAAAAGTTCAATCAGGCCGTGAACGATTACCTCGCCAACCGTGGAAACCTTGCCGGTGTGTTTGTCCTGATCGACTCGCGGCATTCTCCGCAGAAAATCGATCTGGAGTTCGTTCATTGGCTCGGAACCAAATCCGTTCCACTTGTCCTCGTCTTCACCAAAACAGACAAATCAAAGCCGGCCCGAGTGCAAAAGAATATCGACTTGTTCAAGGAAAGCATGGCCGGTTGGTTCGATGAGTTGCCGGAAATTTTCACCTGCTCCTCCATCACGAGGGATGGGCTGGGAAGGTTGCTCGAAGTCATTGATGAATCTCTCGAGGGAGAGACTGAATCGGTGCCGGAGTTGGAAGCTTCCTCGCCTTGGGGCGGATCTGCCTCAGTTCAATCGAAAGGGTAAGGAAATGACGCTGGACGATCTGGGATGGAACGCCGCTTTTGAAAAAGAATTTGCGCCGTTTTATTTGAAAGGTTGGAAGCCGGCGCGTTTAATCCGGGACAACCGAATTACTTATGGCGCGCTCCTGGCCGAGGGAGGCGGGCAGGAGTTGGAGGTCAGCATGAGCGGCAAGGTTTATCACGACGCGGAAACGGATGCCGAACTGCCTGCCGTCGGCGACTGGGTGGCGCTGGAGTTGGGCGGCGAAGGCGAAGAGACGGTGATCCAGGCGAGGCTGACACGACAAAGCTGCTTTTCCCGCCGGGCCGCCGGTCAAAGCGCCGAGGAACAGGTCATCGCGGCGAACGTCAATATCGTGGTCGTGGTGACCGATGCTGGACAGGATTTCAATTCCCGGCGTTTGGAACGCTACTTTGCTCTGATTGGCCGCAGTGGCGCGAAAGCCGTCGTCCTCGTCAATAAATCAGATCTGTATTCGGACGCGCAGAATCAGGAAGCTGCCCGATCCATCCATTCTCTCAATCCAGACGCGGCTGTCCATGTCACCAGCGCGGTTCAAAAAAACGGATTGGATGGACTTGGAAATTGTTTCAAGCCAGGGGTCACGGTGGCATTTGTTGGTTCGAGCGGGGTTGGAAAATCCGCCTTGATCAACCTCCTGCTCGGCGATGAATGGCAATGGACCGACGCGGTCAACGAAATCACCGGGAAAGGGCGGCACACGACGACAGCCCGCGAGCTTCTGGTTTTGCCGGGTGGCGGCATGCTCATTGACAACCCGGGAATCCGCGAGGTGCAGATGTGGACGGACGAAACTACGCTGCGCGAGCGATTTGCCGACATCGAGGAATTGGCGCGGCAGTGCAAGTTTCATGATTGCAAGCATCGTTCCGACGCGGGCTGCGCCATCCGTGAGGCGATGGAAAAGGGCGTGCTCAGCCCAGCGCGTTTCGATGGCTACCTCAAGCTGGATTCGGAAATTGCAAAGCTGCGAAGCCGCCGCAAGAAGCGGCAAATCACCCTGGATCGCCGGGCCAAACGGGATCATCGGATCAAGGCCCGAAATCCTTCCGACCGCCGGGAAATGAAATTCGAGCTCAATCCAGGCGCGTAGCCGGAATAAATTCCGCACTCCATTCCCCACTGGTCCTGCTGCCTACTCTTGTGGTTCTGATGAAGCATCCCGAAAACTTGCAGAAGATTGTGGTTCTTGCTCTCCAAAATATTGTGGTTCAATTTTCCGCAGAGTCGGATTTCAAAACATTTTATGGCTGGACATAGCAAATGGGCAAAAGTTAAGCGGTTCAAAGGCGCGCTTGACGTCAAGCGTGGGAGAATCTTCGCCAAGCTCAGCAAGGAGATCATGATTGCGGCGAAAATCAGCGGCGGTGATCCCTCCATGAATCCGCGCTTGCGCATGGTGTTGTTCAAATGTCGCGGCGCCAACATGCCGGCAGACAATATTGAGCGCGCAATCAAAAAGGGAACAGGCGGCGGGGAGACGGCAGATTTCGAGGATCTCGCCTATGAGGTTTATGGTCCGCACGGCGTGGCACTTCAGGTGGAACTGAGCACGGACAATCGCAATCGCACCGCGGCGGAGATTCGGAGTGTGCTGACCAAAAATGGCGGAACCCTCGCGACGGCCGGATCGGTCAACCGCTTGTTTCAGCGGAAAGGTCAGTTGATCGTCTCGCGCGAGGGAGCGGACGAAGATCAACTCATGGAGATCGCGCTGGAGGCGGGAGTGGCGGATTTCAAGGCCGATGAATCTGGTTACGAAATCCTGACCGAACCGGCGGATTTCGAAAAAGTTCACAAAGAAATCGAGTCGAAAGGAATCAAGTGCGAAGCGGCGGAAGTGACATCGCTGCCGCTGTTGACCGTGCCACTGTCGGAACCCGCTGCGATCGCCGCGGTGAACCGGCTCGTGGACGCGCTGGAGGAAGATGACGACGTGAAAGAAGTTTATTCGAATGCTGAATTTGTTGGATAGAATCGCTGGGCAACATGGCTAAGTCCCCTGAATCTTTCGCGGTTCGGTTCTTGCGCTGGCTGGCGCGCGCCGTCTGCACGCGCCCAGGCTGGTTCGTGTACCCTCAGATTTGCATCTTCATTTTTGGTGTTGTTTTCACCGTCAAAAATCTGGAGTTCGATACGAGCCGCGATGACCTCGTCGGTTCTGACAAGAAATATCATCACAACTTCCTCCAGTTTAAGAAGGAGTTTCCAAGTCAGGATGACCTGGTGGTGATCGTGGAAAGCGAACTGATGGAGAAGAACCGCCAGTTCGTCGAGCGGTTGGGGGCCAAGCTTGAGAAGGAGACCAATCTTTTCTCGGATGTCTTTTACAAGGGGGATTTGAAAATGCTCGGGCCCAAGGCGCTCCTTTTCGTGCCGGAAAAGGATCTGGAGGAACTGCACAAGACGCTCGGGGAGTTTCGTCCGTTCATCGACCAGTTCACAAAGGCGACCAACCTTGCCTCGCTGTTCCAGTTGGTGAATCGGCAGTTTCGCACCGCCAAACAGGAGGAGAACACGGAGAACGACGCCATGGTCAAGGCGCTGCCCGCATTGGAGCGAATCATCGTGCAGGCGACGCAAGGGGTGCGGCGGCCAGGCTCCGCGCCGTCGCCGGGAATCAACGCGTTGTTTGGCGCGGGCAACGAAGCCGAGCGCGAAATGTACATCACCTATGCCCAGGGCAGGATTTACCTCGTCACGACCCGCGCGTTGACCGCGGCGCTGAGCGAACGGGCGGTCCAACGCCTGCGCGAACTGGTGCACCAACCGCAGCTCGAAGTTCCCGGGCTGAACGTCGGGATCACCGGGGAGCCGGTCTTGGAGTTCGATGAAATGGCCCAGTCGAAATTCGATTCCGCAGTGGCCAGCATTGTCTCACTGGTCCTGTGTGCGGCGATTTTTATGTTCGGTTACAACCAGACCGGACGGCCGATCAAAGCTGTCCTTTGCCT
>Ga0163144_10022274_pt1 | contig 12561 bp, 12 predicted proteins | sample OliLak19BULKMAT1_FD_123175 | JGI IMG/M metagenome (GOLD analysis project Ga0163144, IMG submission 123175) | Freshwater microbial mat bacterial communities from Lake Vanda, McMurdo Dry Valleys, Antarctica - Oligotrophic Lake LV.19.BULKMAT1 | ecosystem: Environmental > Aquatic > Freshwater >... | reverse complement strand
GCACGGGCCTCGGAATGGCGATGGTCTTCGGCATCGTGAATCAAAGCGGTGGGCAAATTCGGGTAGATTCAGCGAAGGGACATGGCGCCACGTTTCGCCTCTACTTCCCGCGTGCGCACCTGGCTACGGAGAGCAAACAGCGCAGCGTGCCGCCGCTTCAAGGCGGCACGGAAGCGGTTCTTCTGGTCGAAGACGAAGATGCCGTTCGACAGTTGTGCCGACAGCTACTCGAGCGCGAGGGCTACACGGTGCTAGTGGCGCGCTCTGCGGACGAGGCGGAGGCCCTCTGGAAAGCGTCCAGCGAGCGCATCGATCTCGTGTTGACGGACATGGTAATGCCCGGGCGTAGCGGTCGTGCGCTGGTGGCGTCCCTCCGCGCTGATCGCCCTGGGCTACCCGTGATTCTCATGTCCGGCTACGCGAAGGGCGCCGAGGACGAGGCGGCTAGTTTCCGCGAGGGTGAGTTCTTGCAGAAGCCGTTTAGTCGCGAGATGCTACTGAGCCGTGTGCGGCGCGCGCTCGACCGAGCTCGCGCCCAACAACAGCCGCCAACAACGCGGTCGAAAACGACAGCTGCCGCGCGTGCGTGACACTCACTCCTCTAGCTTCTTGGCCGTCAGAGCTCGATGAGCTGGCCGGCTGCGAGCAGGAAAGCGCCGGCGGCGTAGTCGCGCGTATCCGACTGCTTGGCGCCGCCCGGCTCCTTGGCGACGGTTTGTACCCAACCGATCCGGCCTTGTTGGTCGAGTGCCACGGTCGAGAGGGCCTCCCAGCCGCTCTCCACGGCGGGCAGGTAGGTAGCTCTTTCCAGCAGGCCATGCCGAACGCCGTATGCCATCCCGAAGGTGAAAAAAGCGGTACCGCTAGACTCGATGTTGGGGAAGGCAGCAGCGTCGAGCAAGTCGGACCGCCAGAAGCCGTCGTTGCCCTGCGCCGCCAGCAGCGCAGCGGCCATTTCCTTGAACAGCGTCACGTACTTGGGCCGCTGGGCGTCGGCTTCCGGCAAATGCTCGAGAACCCGCGCGATACCGGCGAACACCCAACCGTTGCCGCGCGACCAATGAATATCGGAGTTTACGTAGTCGGCGTCGCGCCAGTAAAGATGGGTGGCCGGGTTGTACAGAAACGCCGTGGTGTCCCACCACATCGTGTGCATCAAGTCGAGGTAGGCGCTGTTATCGGTGGCCTTGGCCAAGCGCACCAGCGCCGGCGGCGCCATGAACAGCGCGTCGCACCACCACCACTCCTGGCGGCCGGGCTTGGGAGCCGCGACCATTTGATCGAACACCGCGCGGATCGGGCCCAGCATGATCGCGTTGCCCGGCACCGGCTCGTCCAGGTAGAGCTCCGCGTAGGTTTGGGCCGCGGTCTGGTTGTCTGCAAAGCGCGGATCGGCTGGGCTATCCCAGAGTCCCCAGTCGTTCGCCTGTCCCCAGCTTCGCGCGGCGTCGCGGTACTTGATGTCCCCGGTCGCGCGGTAGGTTGCCATCACCCCGGTGTAGAACGTTGCGCGGATCCAATCGTTGTCGACGTTCGTCCCGAAGAGGTCGAGGTAGTAGTCGGTCACGCGACGCATCAGCGCAAGTGTCTCGTCGCGATCGACCAGCGGGTCCGGATTGGAGCCGCCCGCGCCGCCTTCTGCCACGCCGCCGCCACCGGCGGAGCCGCCGCTGTTCGTCGGGTTGCCGGCGTTCCCAGCCTGCGCCGAGCCAGCTTGGCTTGCCCCGCCCGGGCTCGGTGCAGCTCCTGCGCTGCCGCCTGGGGGCGGGGTTCCCGTCGACGGTTCGTCGGAGGAACAGCCGAAAACGCTCGCATAGGCGCCGATCGCCACTGCCCGAACGAGCATGAGTCGCAGACTAGAATTTTTATTCCGCACGTACTAGTTATAGAACATTTGTTTCACAAGTTCAACCCGCCATGGCCCGTCCGGCACCGGGGTAGCAAGACCTCTCATGCCGCTCAGGCAGGATGCGGCGCCAACATGAAGTGGTAGACGAGGAGCTGGGCGCCGATCCCCTGAGCGAGGACTAGAACCAGAACATGGACTCCATGCTGAGCACGGCGGCGCGCGCTCTTGCGGTCGGAGATCCATTGAAGGCGCTGAAACACGTTGCCTTGCGTGGTGACGCGCCTTCACTGGCGCTGCGCGGTATCGCCATGGCCCAACTCGGAGACTTCGCGCGGGCACGCGGGTTGTTGCGGCGCGCTAGTCGAGCCTTTGGAGCCGGGGCGCCAGTCGCCCGGGCGCGCTGCGTCATCGCACAGGCCGAGCTAGCCCTGGCATCGCACGATCTCGCAACCGCTGACCGTGGCCCTGGAGGCTGCAGCAGATGTGCTGGCCGCCCATGGCGATCAGGCGAACGCAATGTTTGCCCGGCTGGTGGGCATCAGGCGCCTGGTTCTGCTCAGCCGTCTTGACGCTGCGGAGGATTCGCTCGCGGGGCTTTCGCTAGCGCAAGTTCCTGAGCGACTGATCGCGGTCGCGCAGCTCGTAGCGGCCGATATCGCCACAAGAAGGCTTAGGACGCTGGATGCACGCGCTGCGCTCCAGCGAGCTCAGAAGGCAGCCCAGCAAGCGGGAATTCCGCTTCTGACGGCCGAGGTTGAACGGGCGCTCCTCGAGTTCGAGGCACCGGCGGCACGCCTTTGCGAGCGGGAGCAGGAGAAGCTCGTCAATCTTGAGCAGGTGCAGGGCGTGCTCGATTCAGGCGAGCTGGTGGTAGACGGATGCCGGCGGGAGGTCCGAGCAGGCTCTGTGACGGTGTCTTTCGTGCGCCGGCCCGTACTGTTCGCATTGCTGCTGGCACTGGCGGAGCAAGCGCCCCAAGAGGTGACGAGAGCCACGCTCATGTGGCGCGCGTTCGCGACACGGCGAGCCAATGACTCGCACCGTGCGCGGCTGCGGGTCGAGGTCGGGCGGGTCCGGAAGGCATTGGGAAAGTTGGCGGTGCTCAAGGCCACTGCCAACGGCTTCGCGCTCGTTCCTCCGCGCGGTCGCCATGCGCTGTTGCTGCTGCCGCCTGCGCCAGGCGACGTCAGCGAGTTGCTCGCCTTGTTGGGTAGCGGCGACTCCTGGTCGACGTCGGCGCTTTCGCTGGCCCTCGGCAAGAGCCAGCGTTCAGTCCAAAGGGCTCTCAGCGCGCTGGGGGAGGCAGGCAAAGTCAGCGGCGCTGGTCGGGGGCGCGCGCGGCGCTGGGTAGCGACCCCGAGCACCGGTTCCGCGACGACATTGTTACTCGTCGCGCGGGGAACGTTGGGTTAGCGGGTCTGGCCATGCGTAAGCCCAATTCTGAAACCACGCTGAAGACCGCCGAGATCGCTCGAGAGTACGGGCCGTACCCCGGCGCCGAAAAGGTGAACGGCGTGACTTTTGACGGCCAAGTTGGCTGGTTTGCAGCTGGAACGCACCTCCAATCCTTCGATCCCGAGACCGGCCTAGCAGGGCGGACACTCGACGTTGCGGCTGACGCGGGCACGGCGTTCGACGGCCGGCACTTCTTTCAGCTAACCGCCGACCGCATCCAAAAGATCGACTCCAAAACCGGAAAGGTCGTCTCGACTATCCCAGCTCCGGGGAAGGGTGGCGACTCTGGACTGGCGTGGGCGGAGGGCACGTTGTGGGTCGGCCAGTACCGCGACCGCAAGATTCATCAGATCGACCCGGATACGGGCACCATCCTGCGTACCATCGAGTCGGACCGCTTCGTCACCGGCGTGACTTGGGTCGAAGGGGAGCTGTGGCACGGCACCTGGGAAGAGAACGAGAGTGACCTTCGGCGAGTCGACCCCGATTCCGGAGCCGTGCTGGAGCACCTGCAGATGCCAGGAGGGACCGGGGTGAGCGGCCTCGAAAGCGACGGCGGAGAGCTCTTCTTCTGCGGCGGCGGGGCCAGCGGCACGGTTCGCGCCGTGCGACGACCGAAACGCTGCTAAGTCACACGCAACTCGAAAAGTGCGGATATGCTGCGGGCATGGGCTTGCGGATGCTACTAGGGGCGTTACAGGTTGCGATGCTGCCGGCGGTTTCTCTCGCTGCCTCTGCTGGTCCGCCCGCCGCCGCTGTCCAGTCGCACAGCGCTGCGGAGGATTGGCGACCGGAAGATGACGAGCGCGTCGCCCCGACAAAGCCAGCGGTTCCCATCGATAAACGTTGGAGCGCGGGGGTCCACGTCGGTCCTATTCCACCGACCATCGCGCTTCCGGCTCTTTGGTTTCGTCCCGTTCAGCACTTGAACTTGGGGCTGCTGGGCAGCTTCCTGCCCAGCAGCGAAACGCAGCCATGGCGTTTTACGCTTGGCGCGATGTTGCGTGCGGACTTCTCCAACAGCAACCAGAACTCGTGGTTCGTACAAGCCGCGTACTACCGCTATCGCGAGAACCGACTGCGGGAGATGGCCGGTAGCACGACCTCGATCGTCCCGTTCACCGTCGGCTACTTGTGGCGCGGCGGCAACGCCGAGATTCAGTTGGGCGCTGGAATCTTCGCGTGGAAGGCATCGAGCGACGAACCGCGTCAGGGCTCGATGTTCGCTTTCGCTTCCCAGGATTCCGGCGTGCTGCCGACCCTCGAGCTTGGCATAAGGTACCGTTTCTGAAGCTTAGGAAGTTCCGGTGCATGGATTCGAACCACGATTCAGGGATTCAAAGTCCCTTGTCCTGCCTTTAGACGACACCGGAGGAGAAAACGCCCGCATCCGTACAAGGTTCGGCGGCCCCGTCAAGCGGGTTGTGGCAGCGCGGTTTTCGCAAAGCGGTAGCGGAGCCCTAGCGGAGCCAGCGCGCCCCCTGCCTTTGGGGCGGCCCGCGGGCGGCCTGGCGGGCCTTGGCCGGGGATTAGCGGCGGTTTTAGCGCGCTGCGGAACCGGGGGGCAGTCCGGTTGTCTTGGGTGGTACGGTCGCTTTTCACCGGTTGGCGATGGACCAAGAGGACAAAGAGGAGAGCCGCTTCATCGCGCGGCTCGTGTCTCGTGATGAGCGCGCCTTCAATGAGCTGGTGGTGCTCTATCAGGATCGCGTCTTCCGCATCCTGCTCCGAATGCTGGGCCGACGCGATGAAGCGGAGGACATGGCCCAAGACGTCTTCGTTCAAGTGTTCAAGGCGGTGGGTACCTTTCGGGGCGATTCCAAGCTGAGCACTTGGATTTATCGCATAGCCGTCAACCTCTGTAAAAATCGCGTCAAGTACTTGAAACGACGTCACAGCGAAGCACAGGACGAGTACGAGGTGCTGGCAGAGCGCTCGGCGTTGACCTCGGGCAGCGGGGTGACCTCCGGCGACATCCACAGACCGGATCAGATGGTAGAAGGGCTTCAGCTCGAGCGCGTCGTGCAAGAGTGCATCGTCGAGTTGGACCCTGATTTTCGCGAAGTGCTGATCCTGCGTGACGTGGAAGACTTGACCTATGAAGAGCTGTGCGAGGTTACCGGCTTGCCCGAGGGCACCGTGAAAAGCCGGCTGCATCGCGCGCGCGCAATGCTGAAGCTAGCGGTAGAGCGCAGGATGGGAGACAAGCCCCAATGACCGAAGCCGACGACAACGAGGAGCTCGAGGGAGCTCTGCGTTCAGCCCTGAAAGGCGTCGACGAGCCGCCACCCGACCTCCTGTCGGGCTTTCAGCGCAAGCTTCGCGAGCGCAGCCGGGGCAAGTTCTACGCCGACGGGTGGTCTACCAGCAGGCACCCGCCAATCAATACCTACCTCATCACGAGCCTACTGATGCTGGCTGTGGTGGGCGTGGTGTATGCGCTCCTGGCGCCGCTCTCAGGTGAGCCGCTGCCGGTCGAGAACGAGCCGCAGCCCGTACAAGTCATCAGTCCCGCGCCCAAGCCATGACGAAAGACGGCGGGCCCGCTGACCGTGAACGGGAAGCGCGTCCGCGTCTGGAGCTCACACCGATCGGGGTCGTTCATTCGCCCTTTCGAGAGAAGATGCAGGCTCCGCGGCAGGCGGGCGTTGCGCGGGCCGCTCCCGGTAGCGTCGAGCTCTACGCTGGACGCGGTTTCGAGCATGCGCTGGAAGACCTCGCGAGCTTTCGCTACATCTGGTTGGTGTTCTGGTTTCACCAGAGTCAGGGCTGGCGTTCCAAGGTACTGCCGCCGCGAAGCGACAAGCGACGCGGTGTATTCGCAACTCGTTCCCCGCACCGCCCGAACCCTATCGGAATCAGCTTGGTTGGGCTCACGTCCATCGACGGCTTGGTGCTCGGCGTCAGCGGGCTCGACCTGCTCGACGGCACTCCGCTGCTCGACATCAAGCCGTACCTCCCCTACGCGGACTCGCGCGCCGACGCCGGTCACGGCTGGGTGGACGGGCTTGCGGATTCGGGGGGGCCGCGCGACCCTTTAGAGGGGTATCTAGTCGAGTTTTCCGAGCAGGCCGCGTCTGAGCTCCAGCTGCTTCGCGGTTTCGGGTTGGAGCTAGAGCCTTCGATCCGTCAGGTGCTTGAGCTGGGGCCGGAGCCTCACCCCTACCGCCGTATCCGCAAGGAGGGGCCGGGCGACGGCGACCCGGCATGTCTGTCGCTCAAGGATTTTCGCGTGCGTTTCGCGGTGGAGGGGCGGCGCATCGTCGTCGGCTCCATTGCTACCGGCTACCGTTCCAAGCAGTTGGCAACCCTCGACGATCCGGCACTCGCGCCTCACCGCGCGCTGGTTGCGTCAGCGGCGTCGGCGGCAACTTCGGTGAAGAGGACCTGAATGACCGCTTGGACTACTGTGCAAAGCATGGCTTTGGATGCGATGGACGAAGAGCTCGATCAGCTCGACCTGACCTACGCCCGACTGCACACGGAGAAGGAGGATGCGTACTGGACCGTCAAGATGGGGCTCGGGTCGGATCCCGGGGCGGCTCAGTCGAAGCTCGATGCGTGCGACATCGCGCTCGCGCGGTTTCTCGGCGACCCAGCGAGGCTCGCTCGAGCGCGTGAGCTCAGCGGGCAGGAGTCGAGCGAAACGCAGCGGGTCCGAGTGGGTGGCTGGCTACGAACCTTCTCGGCCCACGTGGTCGAAAGCGCGGAAGCCCGGACGCTCGTCGAAGAGTTGACGGTTCAGAACGGCGCGCTGGCTCTAGTGCGGAGCGACATGCCGCTCGGTTACGTAGAGCCGGGCGCCGCATTCGTGCCGGCAAGCAGCGTCGAGTTGAGCCGCTTGATTTTGATGGATTCGGACGAGCCGCGCCGACATGCTGCTTGGCAGGGTCTTCGTTCGATCGAGAATCACCTGCTCCAACATGGGTTCATCGAGATCATCAAGCACAGGAATCGGCTCGGCCGGCTGCAAGGAGCTGAGGACTTCTACGACTGGAAGGCGCGCCAGAACGAGGGCATGAGCAAGACGGAGCTGTTCGGGCTCCTGGACGACCTCGAAGAGCGCACGCGCGAGGCAGGGCTGTGCGCGATCGACGAAGCCCGGCGCCGGCACGGAAGAAATCGGGTCAAGCCCTGGAGCCTTGCCCATTTGGTGGCGGGCGACGTGACGCGAGAGCAGGATCCTTACTTTCCCTTCCGAGCTGCGATAGAGCGCTGGGGTTGCTCTTTCGCAGCGCTGGGCGTGAGCTACGCGGGAGCGGAGCTTACGCTCGACCTGCTCGACCGCCCCGGGAAGTACGAGAACGGCTTCATGCACGGACCGGTCGTAGGCTGGCGTGACCGAGGGCGCCGAATCCCGGCGCGCATTCAGTTCACCGCCAACGCGAGCCCGGGCAAAGTGGGCTCTGGTGCGGGTGCCCTTCGCACGCTATTTCACGAGGGCGGGCACGCCGCGCATTTTGCCAACATCGACATGCCGAGCCCCAGCTTCGGTCAGGAGTTTGCTCCGACTTCAGCCGCCTTCGCGGAAACGCAGAGCATGTTTTGCGACAGCCTGATCGAGGACGCTGACTGGCTGCGGCGCTATGCGCGCGACGCTTCGGGTCAACCGATGCCGATGGCGCTCATCGAACAGAGGATAGAGGCGCTGCAGCCGCTGACCGCTTGGTATCAGCGACTGTCGCTCGCCGTTTGCTATGGGGAGCGGGCGATTTACGAGCTCTCGGATGCCGAGCTCAGCGCCGAGCGCGTGCTGAATGCTCTGCGCGACGTGGAGCGACGCTTGCTTGGGCTCGAGCAAGGCAGCCCGCGTCCTGTTCTCTCGATACCGCACGTTCTATCAGGGGACTTTAGCGCCTACTATCATAGTTACGTACTGGCGCAGATGGCGGTGCACCAAGCGCGCGCGTTCTTCCTGGAACGCGACGGCTACTTGGTCGACAACCCGCGCATCGGTCCTGAGCTTGCTCGCGTCTGGTGGCAGCCCGGCAATAGCGTTGGCTTTAGGGAGCTGGTGCAGCGCTTGACAGGCAAGCCGCTGAGCGCCGAGCCACTGGCCCGGCACCTAACCGCATCCGTGGACGACGCAAAGCGCGACGCCCGCGCGAGCGTGCAGCGGCTCGCCGACGTTCCCGAGTGGAGCGGCCCCGTCGAGCTCGATGCTCGGATCCGCATCGTTCATGGCGACCAGCAGGTCGCGGAGCTCAAGGGCGACTTCGCCGCTTTTTCGAACGAATTTGCCAGCTTCATCGATGCTCAGGTGGCGCGTAGTATCGCCTGAACAAGAACCTGCGGCTGCCTTGGTCGGTTTACACTGACGTCGCCTTCTGCGACCCTGTGCTGTGGCGCGTGAGCGCCACCGATACGAACGCGCGTGCCTATTCGATCCAGCGGGCGATGACGCAGGTGATGTTGTCGGGGCCGCCGTTCTCGTTGGCGGACTCGATCAACCGGTGCGATGCGGTGGGTAGGTCAGGCGCCGTTTGCACGATCTCCAGCATCTTTTCATCGGTGACCGGGCCGCACAGGCCGTCACTGCACAGCACCATGGCGTCGCCCGCGCGTGGCGCTTCGAAGCGCGTGTCGACCTTGACGGTGTCTTTCATGCCCAGCGCCCGCACGATCACGTTCTTATGGGGGAAGTTGGCGATCTCTTCCTCCGTCAGCTTTTTCATCTTCTTGTAGTCGTTCAGCAGCGAGTGGTCTTCGGTAAGCTGCTCGATCTGGCTGTTGCGCACGCGGTACACGCGGCTGTCCCCGACGTGCGCGATGTACACGCCGTCCTCGACGGCGAACAAGGTGCAGATGGTCGTACCCATCCCGCGCTGCTTCGAGTTTCGCTGGGCCTGCTCGTAGATGCGCAGGTTGCAGAGCTTGATGCCGGTGATGAGCCGGTTCTCCTCGTAGCCCTTGGCGCGATCCATCTTGTACGGCCACGTGCGTTCAGGGTCGTCCGCCGTCGCGGCGAAGAACTCGTGCAGCGTGTCGACCGCCATCTTGGAGGCGATCTCGCCGGAGGCGTGACCGCCCATGCCGTCGGCCACCACGTAGAGTCCGTACTCCGCCATGATGGCGAAATTGTCCTCATTGTGGGAGCGCTTACGGCCAACGTCGGTTTGGCCGGCGACCTCGATGCGAAGGGGTCGTGTCACTCGGGTTCGGGGTACCGGAGCGGATTGGACGCCCGGAAGTCCGAAATCCTGCTCGATATCGGAGGGTTCTGTCAATCAGAGGCGCACGAAACTTACCTAGACCCGCCCCGGCCGGCTACGCCCGCCTCGGCCGTTTGTTCGGTCAGCGGTAGGGGTTCGGAGTTTTGGGCTGAACCGGCTTGGACGGCGGAGCCGTCAGCTCGGGTGCCGGGCGAGGGATCAGCGAAACCTGCCGATAGCGCCGCATCCCGTAGAGCAAGAGCTCGACGTTGTCTCCTACCGCGTGCGCCCGGATTGCGTCGGTCAGCTCAGCTGGCGAGGTGACGGGGGTTCCGTCCACGGCCACGATCAGGTCGCCTGACCCCGCGTCCTTGCCGGAGCGAACACCCGCTGCGGCCGCCGGGCCCGAGACTAGCGATACGACTCGCAGACCGCGCACGCCGTCCTGCTCGTGTGCCGCCACTTGGATGCCGAGCCAGCTGGCCTCCGCTGGGACTTTTCGAAGAAACTGCTTGAGCGCGGACACCGGCACCCCGTAAGGGGCAGGGACACAGCCCGCACCAGAGCCCGACGGGCAGGCGCGAGCAACGAGCGCTACCACGTCGCCCTCGGCGTTCACGATCGGGGCCCCGGCGTAGGCCGGCCTCATGCCCAGCTCGAAAGCGTCCTGCAGCGTGCGCCCGTCGCCCCCGAGCAGTGGCGTGGCGAGTTTCAACGCAGCCGGCGCTGCAGCCACAGTGTTCGGCTGCGCCGCGAGGGTCAGAAGCTGCAGGCCAACCAGCCCCACCGCCTTGGTAGCACGCAGGCCTTGTTTCTTATCGCTCTTCGCCGGTGTGAGCAGCGCGAGGTCCCAGGCGCGATCGCTGTGCGCGAGCTTGACGGGCGACTGCGAGCCATCGTGATAACGAGCCGTCACGAAGTTGCCGTGCGTGAGCGTGGACAAGGCGGTCATGATTCGACCGTCGCCATCCAGCACGATACCGAGCCCAAGCGGCCTGCCGGCGCGCTCCAGCACCACGACTCCACGCCGCGCTCTCTCCACGCTCGCCTGCGGAGCGCTGGAAGGCGGAGCGCTGGAAGGCGGAGTGCTGGACGAGGTTGCCGGGGCCCGAGCGGGCGCTACGGCGACGGGTGGGCGCGTAGCAGGCGTCTTGGGCAGGTTCTCGGTGCGGGTCTTCGGGGCAGCTCCGGACGGCGTCAGCTGAGCGCGCGAGCTGCACGGCCAGCCGATGAGCGCGAGCGATAGAACCGCAGCGGATGCCAATCGGCGCGACATGAAGCGCAGTGTAACACGCTCCCCGTCTCACGCCTTTCGGTGGAGCTGGGTCACGCCGCTCGGCGAAGCCACCACCACGACGTCCGCGCGGCCCACGAAAATCCCTGTTTCGAGCACACCAGGTAGGTCTCGAAGGGCTCGGTCGAGCTGCCCGGGTTGATCGATCAGCGGGGTCGCCAGGTCGACGATGTAATTGCCAGAGTCACTGAGGAAGGGCCCTCCCGCAGCGGCACGCAGCTCCGGCTCACCAAACGCTCGCAGGGCAACCAGCGTCGTTTGGAGGCCGAACGGCAGAACCTCGAGCGGAACCTTGCGCTTTTGGCCCAGCGTCTCGACCAGCTTGCTGTCGTCCACGATGATGATGTTCAGGCGAGCGGCGTGGTTGACGATCTTCTCCCGCGTGTGCGCGCCTCCAGCACCCTTGATCAAGTCGAGCGCGCGGCTCACCTCGTCCGCGCCGTCCACGCACACGTCGATGCTCCACGGACCCAGATCGTCGAGCAGCGGGATGCCGCAGCTTTCTGCCAGCCGCCGGCTCGCAGCGCTGGTCGGCACCGCCGTGAAGGATCGGCCCGCCCGCGTCAGCTTACCCACTGCCTCGATGAACCAGCGCGTGGTAGAGCCGGTGCCGAGGCCAAGCACTCCCCTCTCCGGCAGGAGCTCGAGGGCTGCGCGTGCGGCCGCTTGCTTCATCTCGTCCGACGACATGGGCGGCTTTATATACTCGCCCTGCTGGCCCCGGGGTGCAGGTCGTGGCGGAGGCCGAAAAACCCGCGATTTATCCAGTAGCTCGCGAGAAGCGAGCCAACTGACCTAAAGTAGCGTTACCCGTGGCAAAGCTCATTGCAGCAACCTGTCCCAAGTGCGGGGGTCACGTGCAGCTCGACCCCGACCGCGAGTTCGTGATCTGTCAATTTTGCGGAGTAAATTCGTTCGTTCAGACCCAGAAGCGACCGGTGACGCAGCAGATCGTGGCTCAGCAGATGCCCGTCATTCACATCCCGCACGTCCAGAAGGGCTGCGCCGGGGCGATGGTGCTGATGGCTGTCCTGGGTAGTGTGGGTGCCGCCGTCGCAGGCGTAGTGATAAGCCTGGTCACGACCGCGGCTACGGTCGTACCTCAGGTCAACTTCAACAACGCTCCGGTGGCCCCGGTGACGGCAACTCCCAACGGCGTGGTCCCAGCCCCGACTGCAGAGGCGCCCTCCGGGCCGCTCGTGGAGGAGGACTATTTCGCCGACGCCACTCGGGTGAAAGCGCGTTACGAAACGGCGCTGGGCAAGCCTATCTTGGCGAAAGAGCTGGTCATCTATCAGTACTACGCACTGCTCGAGGCGCAGAACCCGAAGAACCGCGAGCATGTGGACCGCTACAAGCTTTGGGCGAACAAGGTCGAGCGCCCAGAAGCCGTTCGGCTGGGCAGCGATAAGAAGCAGCTCGTAGGATTACTATTTTCGCTCGACGACGTTGATTTCAAGATTCTGCCGCGACTGATTCGGGGGGCGCTTGCCGAGCTGCGCATCGAAGAGGGCAAGGTGACGCACGTTTTCTTGGAACGCGACAGTGGCGCGCGCCGTGAGCCGATTTGGCGCGTGTACGTGAACGGCTCCCGCGACAGCGGATTCATGGAGTTTTCGCTCACGGGCGAGAAGCGCCGGGTCGCGAACTAAAGGAACTGCTCACACAGCGCAAGAGGCGCGCATCAGAACCGGCTACACTGTCGACCGCATGCGGAACGCAAGCCGGAGCAGCTCGTTTCTCGGAGCCCTGAGCCTGATATCCTTAAGTGGGTTCTCGGCTGCGCTTTTGGTTGCGTGCGATGGGCCGCT
>Ga0163144_10022273_pt1 | contig 12562 bp, 13 predicted proteins | sample OliLak19BULKMAT1_FD_123175 | JGI IMG/M metagenome (GOLD analysis project Ga0163144, IMG submission 123175) | Freshwater microbial mat bacterial communities from Lake Vanda, McMurdo Dry Valleys, Antarctica - Oligotrophic Lake LV.19.BULKMAT1 | ecosystem: Environmental > Aquatic > Freshwater >... | reverse complement strand
TTCCAATAATTCCCCATGAAATTGTTGCGATCAGGAATAGGCGAACAATTTTGTTATCGTAGCTAAATTTTTCTACTTGCATCACATTGATTTTTTATTTTCACTTGATTTTTCTGTCATCTCTTCGTCCTCAAATAATACACGAAATGCCGGGCCATATGTATCGTCAAATTGCCCTGTTCGAGTAGCCCATAAAAAGGAAAACAGAAAGAAAAGGGCTAAAGTGATACTGATTGCAATGAGTAGAAAAATAATTTCCATAGTGGTAAATGATTTGTGTATAATTCGCTTGACAAAACTAGAGGCTTGTTGGCTTTTCTAAATTGACTTTAAACATGTATCAACCTGATTTATGTCATATATTTTTTTGAGAGATTTTTTTTAAGTATTTTCTTCCGATATTCAATGAAATTGCGTAATTTGTAGAAACGAAATTTTATGAACACAAAAAATATTGAGCGAATTTTGATTCCTACTGATTATTCGGCTAATGCTCAAAGAGCAACCCGAATGGGAATTTCATTAGCGAAAGAAATTGGGGCAGATGTTTTTCTTTTCCATTCTTATAATATAGCGGCTATTAATTTTGCTGAGAATGTTATTATAATGGAAGACCTTAAGACGATTGAAAACGCTCGATTAAATGAGGTTGTTGCGGAAATGAAAAAAGAATATGGTGATGTAAACATTCAATTTATTCTTGAATTTGGCCCAGTAGCAGATTGGATGAAAACAGTTGTTGATGATAAAAAAATTGATTTAATTGTGATGGGTACAAAAGGGGAAACGGATGCACTCAATAAAGTTTTTGGGAGTGTTGCAACGCATGTAGTAAATAATATCGTTTGTCCTGTATTGATTATTCCAAGTACGCATCGATCTTACACGATTAGTGAAGTTCTTTTTGCAACTGATTTTCATTTCACGAATGATGTTGCAACTTATCTTTCTCCGTTTTTACAATTGGCACACGACTTTGACCCGTTCATTCATGTTGTTCAGTTTAAATCTGATTTAGGCCCAGGACCACATGTAAAAAATATTGAGGAATTAAAATTGACAGGTTTATTAAAAGACACGAAACACTCTTACCATTATTTAGAAACAGATAATACCGAGGAAGCATTATTTGAATTTGTCGAAAAAAGGCATTGTGATTTAATTGTGATGGTGACAAGAAATTACACACTTTGGGAAAAAATATTTCATCGAAGTTTCACAAAAAAAATTGCGCTACATAGTGAAATTCCTGTTTTAATTTTGCACGAGAGCTGAAATTTAGTGTTGACTAAATCCCGGTAAACTAACTTTACTAATACTCCAAAAATCATATTCGAGTTTTAGTTCTAAAATTACTTCTCCTTCAAATTTTGACGCGGAGTTATTTGTTTCGTATTTAATATAACCGATGACTTTACAGGATTCTGTTTGCTTGACATGATCTAACAATAAATCAATTGTTGAAATTGTCAAGTTCAGAATTTTTATGCGAGAATTTTCGTTCTGAAATGCGTGAATAATTTCGATAAATTTAGATTTGTCGTAGGATTTTTTATTGTATTCGATTTTGGTATAAAGAATAATTTCATTGTATTCGCTCCATTTTTTTTTAAGGAGAAATTCAACAAAGTCATCCACATTTTTACGAATATCATAATCATGATTGGGGTGAAATTCTTCGTAGATGAAATTGTGCGTCATGCCTACAATCCGAATATCATCAATTTCTTTTTCAAATAATTCTTCAGTGATAAAACGATAAATCACTTCTTCATCATATTCACAAATCGTATCTAGATTTATTCCCTTGCTTTGCATTACCTCAATTATCTTGGCAAGCTCCTCCGAAATTTCGGTTTCAGATAATCCATCCGCTATTTTGAATTCTGGTTTACCAATAAAGTCAAAAAGTTTACACAGTTTATGCTCTGAAAACTGCTTTTCAAAATTGTAAATATGATTTAACCAATCATTTTCCGCCTCTTTACCCAGCAAAGTTGAAGCATTGCTCATCCCAAATTCAGCTTGTAACTTGAGTTTTAAAACCTCGTTTTCTGCATGCAGTTTTTCTTCGGGAGTCAAATTTTTGAATTCATCCTCATCGCTCATAACAATGTGTTTTATTAATTTTTCTATTCAATTGAGATTGCAGTAACGGTATAACCTTCTTTTTGTAAAAGTTCTATCACACCGCCTTCACCAAATAAATGTGCTGCGCCAACGGCAATGAAACATTTTTTTGTTGCCATTTCTTCTTTGAGTTTTGGTATCCACGCTTTATTTCTGTTGTGAAGGAAAATGTCCGAATAAGCCATAAATTCGGGTGATTGTTTTTTCATCATCGGAATTAATTTATTGACTTCTTGCTTCGAATAAATTTCCATCATTTTTTTTGTTTGTTTTTTTTCGTCTTCAAAATTTTCAATTGATTGCATGATGAGGTTGGCCATTTCGGAAGCGGGGATTACATCAAAAAATCCAAGTTGTTCTTCAATCGTTTCAAGTCCAATTAACGGAATTTTTTTCTCGTTGGCCATGCCCATAATATTTAAATCATACGAAACCGTTTTGTCTGAGAAGTAACCTTGAGAAATAGCTTGTAGAATAAAAAAGGGTTTCATTTTTCCATACAGTTGATGAAATTCTTCGGGACTTGTATCCAGTTTTTTATCCATGAATTCTAGCAGTGTTATCAACTGTTCTTTTGTAAAATAACTATGAACCGTTCCAGTATCAAGTGACATCAATTTTAATGTTTCGAATGGACTTGGCATTCCACCAACTTCCATAATAATGGCTTCGCTATTGGTAATTTTTTTCGTCATCGATTCGGTCATTTTATAATATTCCTCATCAATAATGTGCATCGTTCCATAGATGTAAGAAGTTTTACAATCATTGCCTTCAATTTTCCACAAAAGTGAATTTCCGTTTTCAACTTCAATATCGGCCGAACAAGAAACAACGGCTGCGAGCGTTGTGAAAAATAAAAAAAGTTGATTTTTTAAAAACATGGTTGGGAGGGATAAATAATATGGAAGATGTAAAAGGTCAGATGGCAAATGTTTAAATAAATTTATGAAGTTAAATTGGTTAGATGTCAAGTTTTCTTAAAACAAAAGTAAGCAATTATAATAACGGAAAATGTCAATGGTCAAATGGAATATACATGAGGATAAATAGCAACTGCAATTTGCGAATTTTAATTCAACCCCATTTGCCATTTGACCTTTTACATTTTACATACTTTCTAGGCACACTAGAAAGCAATAGTTTTCACTTTCCTGAACCAAGGTGCATTTTAAACCAGCCGCCAAGGCGTGATCGTGTAAATTTTCAAAGTCGATGTACAACCAAGGAAACCAGCCCGATTCAACATTTCTATATTTCATATTGAATTTCATTTCGCCGTGGTATTTTCCATTTAAATCTATCAAAACCGAACCATCATCATCCATATAAAGGTAGGTGACGTCAGACGAATCGCAATAAATTTTTCCTCCTGGATTGAGCAACGATTTAAGCTGTTTTAAAAAGGATTCTAATTCGTCTATTGTTTTTGCTAAGCCAATGCCATTCATCAAAATTAATATGGTGTCGAATTTTTCATTTGTCAAATCAAGAACAGAAACTTTTTGTGCTTTAATTCCATTGCTCAACAAATAATCAACAGCTCCTTTTGAAGTGTCAATTGCCAAAACATCAAAACCTTTTTTTTGAAGAATGTTTGAATGACAACCTGCACCTGCGCCAACGTCTAAAATTTTTCCTTTGCAAAGTGAGAGTGCCATTTTTTCTAATTCCGGCATCGAATTTAAATCTCGAAAAAGATAATTTACAGGAATTACATCGTCATCGCATAAATCAGAAAAGACAGTAATATTTTTTTCAGAGTTGTTTTTTGAGAACTCATAAATGGCATAACCGATTGGGTCATTTTCAAATTCCATTTTAGTATAAATCAGAATCGTCAGTTTCTTCAGCAAATCCTTCTAAGTCGGTGTCATCGTCATCCAAATCGTCATCATCAGAAAAAATATCATCAAAATCATTTCCAAGATCAAGCGATTCGCCATAACCCATTCCAGCGGCATCTAATTCTTTCGACTCTTCGGCCGGGGCTTTACCAACACTTAAAGCTATTTGAGGTTTAGTAACATTTTTTGGCAAGGTTTCAACATGCTCAATTAAAAAACACCACATGCGCATAAAGTCGTAAACCAAAATCATTTTTTGATTCGGGTCTGTAACCACTTCTTTTATTTTTGTTTCGCTCATGATAAGGACTGAATCGACATCGTCATTCAAACCCATATCAACTAATGTAATTTCCTGACCTTTGTCCCAATCGTCATTACTTTTATAGAACGATGCCATTTGATCTCCTTTAAATGCAAAAGCCTTAACGATTGTATTGTAAAATGATTCGAGATTGTCATTGCCAGAAACAATAATATCTCTGAAAATTTCCTCGTTTGAAACGGTATCAATTAAAACTCTGAATTTGTAAGATGGCATTTAGCGAAACGAGATTTTTGGCAAATATAAACACTAATTGCATATTCAATTCAATGAAGTATTCAATTTATTATGGTGTTTCTTCACGTATTTCTCATTATGTTCTATTGATTTTGTAATTATAAAGATGTTAACTTATTACCTTTTTTGCTCAGTTTTTTACTAATTTTACTCCGTGCCTTATAAAGAAAGAGAGATAGAGAAAATTTATTATCCAATAGGTGAAGTAGCAGAGATGTTTAATGTTAACACTTCACTTATTCGCTTTTGGGAAAAGGAATTTGATATCATTAAGCCAAAAAAGAATAAAAAAGGAAATCGACTTTTTACGAAAGATGACCTTGAAAATTTTAAAAAAATATTTGTATTGGTTAAACAGGAAGGCTTTACACTTGAAGGAGCAAAGCAAAAATTAAAACAGCCTATTGCAATTGTCAATCAAAATGATGAAATTTACATGAAACTAGCAAAGATAAAGGCTGGTTTAATTGAATTGAAAAGAACACTTTGAACTTGGTATAGAAATTGTAATGTTGAACTAAAAAAAAATAAAGTGAGAACTCTATTGTTAATTTTTATAAGTGCGCTTAGTCTTATTTTTGGGTTGTCTTTTAGAGACGTTAAGACCGAAGTTAATTTAACAAGCAATGAGTACAAAGTATTGACTGTTCAAGGTCGTATTGTATTTGAACAGTCAGGTAAAGACATGCAACGAGGTGATTTATATGTAACAGGAACTCCACTTGATTTTACAACAGCAGCCTCTCGCGCAGCGATTATTAATGATGTAAACGGACGTTTTGTCATTAGTTCTACAAAAGGAAAATTAAAAATATTACCAGCTGCAAATAATGTCTCTTCAAGAAGTGGTGCCATTTTAAATATTGTTGATTTAAAGAATCATTTTGCCGGTCGATATTTGGTAATTAAACGTGGTGAAATTCAAGTAGGACAAGGGTCATTCCCAATGAATGAAGAAAATTATTTCTATATAAAATATGAGCATAACGGCGAAGTTATTCCAAAAAAATTAAGATCAGAAGGCGATTTTCTTATTTTGGATGCAAATGAAATATTTAAAATTGATGGAGAAGCGATTCCGATTACTGAAAAAGAAATGACGCTTTATTATAAAAGTGAAAAGACATTGAAAATTAGTACCTTTACTCCTGTATTTGCAGATGGGAATCAATTGAAAGAGGAAGTTGCTATCTTATTGGAAACACTTCAAAAAGAATCAGTATCAAAAAAAATTGATGAAGTTACAGCCTACTTAAATGAGTTTTACGGTAATCCAAACAAGGATAATTTATCGAGTTGGTTAAAAGCAGAATTTAGTTTAGAATAATTTAATTTTAGTGAATATGAAAAAAGTAGTACTTAGCATTTCAGTTTTAGCAATTGTTATAATGTTCTTTTCTGTAATGGGAAATGACGAAACAAAAAAATTGGCGGCATCCGATCAGTATAAAGTGATTAAAGTTGATGGCAAAATTATTTTCCAAAAAACTCTTGTTGATATGAAACAAGGAGATGTTTTTATGCCAGGAACTCCACTTGACTTTACAACACCAGCATCAAGAGCAGCGGTTATCAGCAATTTAAAAGGACGTTTTGTTTTGTCGGCTGCTGAAGAAGGACAAACAAATATTTTACCGGCCACTAATAATGTTTCGTCAAGAGCAGGTGCGCTTATTAATTTGGTTGATTTGCAAAACCATTTCTCTGGAAAATATTTGGTCATTGGTGAAATGAAATTACAATTAGGAAAAGAAGCATTCCCAATGGATGATGCAAATTTTTTCTATCTGACTTATTATCACAACGAAGAATCAATTAGAAAAAAATTAACCAGTCAAGATGATTATTTGATTTTAAACAAGGAAGAAATTTTTAAAGTAGATGGTCAATCAATTCCGGTAACTGAAAAAGAAATGGTTTTGTTTTATCGTCAAGGAACAGAATCAAAAAAAATCGGAACATTCACTCCGGTATTTCCAGAACTTACTAATCTAAAAGGAGAAGTAGAAGTAATCATGTCAGAATATGCTGACAAAGATGCTGCAACTCGAATAAAAGAGATTACAGCTTACTTAAATGAGTTTTACGGAAACCCTCAAAAGGATAATCTTGGCGTTTGGTTAAAGTCTGAATTTAACTTGCAATAGGATTAACTTTTAAACTCTTTTTCGCGAAAATAATTTATCGAGTTAATTAAAGTGTTTTACTTAAAATTGGATTTACTTTCGTTTCTTAAATATGATTAAAAGTATCATAAGCATATTAATAATTGTAATCTCTTTTTCTTTTTTAGGAAGACATGAAACAATTAAATTTGCTACTTCTGATCAATACAAAGTGATTAAAGTAGATGGTCAAATAATTTTCCGAAAAACAAAAACCCCAATGAAGCAAGGTGATGTTTTTGTTGCTGGAACCCCAATTGAATTTAGTACACCTCAATCGCGCGCAGCGGTTATTAGCAGTACTAAAGGTCGCTTTGTTATTTCTCCTTCGGATAATGGAGAAGCAAAAGTTTTGCCGGCAACCAATAATGTTTCTTCAAGAGCTGGTTCAATCACCAATTGGGTTGGTTTGCAAATGCAGTTTACCGGACGTGTGTTAATTTTGGGTGAAATGAGACTCAAATTAATTGGAGAAACCTTGCAAATGTCTGATAGTACTTTTTTCTTTTTGACTTATGTACACAACGAAGAAAAAATAGTAAAAAAATTATCGTACGAAGGAGTTTTTTTGATTCTAAATAAAGACGAGATTTTTAAAATAGACGGTCAACCAATTGAAGTAAGTGAAAAGCAAATGACCTTGTATTATAGCAAGTCGGATAAAGCGTTTAGAATGGGTGAGTTTATTCCAGTTTTTCCTGACCTTGAAATTTTGAAATCAGAAATTGCGATTTTAATATCTGAATCTGCCGAGATGAGCCAAGGGGCAAAGAAAAGCGAAGTAAAAGGGTACTTGAATGAATTCTACGGAAAACCAGAAGACGACAACGTTAATAAATGGTTGATGACTGAGTTTAATCTGCAATAATCAACTATACACAGACAAATCATTCTTAATTGTATGCGAATAATTAATTTGCAGTTGTAAAAAAGGTAAAATCATTTACTTGTTTTTATCTTTGCGCGATGCAAGAAACCATTTTAATTCTCGATTTCGGATCACAATACACCCAACTTATTGCGCGTAGGCTTAGAGAACTGAATGTTTATTGCGAAATTCATCCGTGGAATAAGGTTCCTTTTATCGGCAATGACATTAAAGGAGTTATTTTGTCGGGAAGTCCTTTTTCAGTTCGTGACGAAAATTCTCCTAAGCCTGATTTAACAGGGATTAAGGGCAAGCTTCCCTTATTAGGTATTTGTTTTGGTGCTCAATATCTTGCCCATCATTTTGGTGGCGAAGTTGCTTTGTCTAAAACACGTGAATATGGTAGAGCAAAATTGACATTTGTTGATTCAACCTCGCCAATTTTAAAACATGTAAAAGCAGATTCACAAGTGTGGATGAGTCATGCTGATACTATCAAGCATATTCCTGAAAACTATAGATTGATTTGTTCAACGGCTGATGTTGAAATGGCTGGTTTTGAAATTTGCGAAGAACAAACTTATGCAGTTCAATTTCATCCTGAAGTTTACCATACCGAATTTGGAAGTCAATTATTAAAAAATTTCCTAGTTGATATTTGTCATTGTTCTCAAAACTGGACACCTGATTCGTTCATTGATGTGACAGTTTCAGATCTCAGAAAAAAAATTGGCGATGAAAAAGTAGTAATGGCTTTGTCCGGAGGTGTTGATTCTACTGTAGCGGCAACGCTTTTACACAAAGCAATTGGTCAAAATTTGTATTGCATTTTTGTAGACAATGGTTTGTTGCGTAAAGATGAATTTGAAAATGTATTGGATTCTTATCGTGGAATGGGTTTAAATGTAAAAGGCGTAAATGCTAAAACTAAATTTTACGACGCCTTGAAAAGTGAAAAAGATCCAGAGAAAAAAAGAAAAATAATTGGAGGTAAATTCATTGATGTTTTTGACGAAGAAGCAAAGTTATTGAAGGATGTAAAATGGTTAGGACAGGGAACAATATACCCAGATGTAATTGAATCTGTTTCATCAACCGGAGGCTCTTCTGCCACAATTAAATCGCACCATAACGTTGGTGGTTTACCAGATTTTATGAAGTTGCAAATTGTTGAGCCTTTGCGTTCATTATTTAAAGATGAAGTAAGAAGAGTTGGTCGTTCACTGGGAATAACAGAAAATATTATTGGCCGTCATCCTTTTCCTGGGCCAGGCCTTGGAATTCGCATACTTGGCGACATCACAGAAGAAAAGGTACGCATTTTGCAAGAGGTAGATAGTATTTTTATAAATGGTTTGAAAGAAGCAAAATTATATAATGATGTGTGGCAAGCTGGTGCAATTTTATTGCCCGTTCAAACGGTTGGTGTTATGGGTGATGAGCGAACTTATGAAAATGCGGTGGCGTTAAGAGCAGTAAGTTCAACAGATGGGATGACGGCAGATTGGTGTCATTTGCCTTATGAATTTTTAGCTAAAATATCGAACGATATAATTAATAACGTAAAAGGAATTAATCGAGTGACTTATGACATAAGTTCAAAGCCACCTGCAACAATTGAATGGGAATAAAATGAAACATTATCTATTAGCATTTTTATTTTTTCTAATAACACCGTCGTTGACTTTTGCGCAGCCAGAAGGAGCGGTTGTTGAAACAATTAACGGTAAAAAATATTACGTTCATATTGTTGAACAAGGTAATACGTTGTACGGAATTCAAAATTTGTACAAGGTAAAAATGGAAACAATTTTGGCCGCCAATCCAAATTTATCTGACAATCTTATTATTGGACAAAAAATATTAATTCCTGTTGATCCAACAACTCCGGTTACTCAAAGTGGAACTCACACCGTTCAAGGCGGCGAAACACTTTATGGAATTTCTAAAAAATACAGTTGCACCGTTGCTGAATTGCAAACTCTGAATCCGGGAATTTCTGAAGGAATTTCTATAGGACAACAAATTAAAATTCCGTTAAAAGAATCTAATCAAACTACTGAGGTAATTCAATCAGACCCAACAACAACGACTTTTACTTATGATATTTCTTACAAAGATTCGTTGGTGCGTCATACTGTTCTTGATCAGGAAACGTTGTATTCAATCTCAAAACGTTACATGGTTTCAACCGACACAATTCAGAAATTAAATAATTTGAATGGCGCAAAAGTTAAAAAAGGAGATGTGCTTTTAATCCCAGTTAAGAAAGTAAATTATCAAGTCATCGAAAAAGAGATTGTTCATTTAAATTCTGACACAATCATTCCTACAGATACCAATAATATCATTGTCCGAGATGAAGTTTATACTGTTGCACTTTTATTGCCGCTCATGTTGAATTTGAATGATGCGGAAATGGGAAAACCATTGAAGTTAGATCAAATTCGTGAATTATATCCTTTAACAAAAATGGCTTTTGAATTTTATCAGGGATTTGTTTTTGCGGCTGATTCTCTTCAAATGGCAGGCTTGAGTGTAGATATTTATGTTTATGACACCAAAAAAGATTCATTGACAGTTTTAAAAATTTTTGAAAATGAAGAATTCAAATCAATGGATTTAGTGGTTGGGCCCATGTATCAAATTGAAACAAATTTAACTGCTCAATTGTGTGGTGAAAGAAATATTCCGTTGGTTTTACCTTTTAAAGTTGATGCAGCGGTTGTAATTAAAAATCCAAGCGTCTACAAAACGGTGGCGTCAAATATGACATTGATGGATGGTGCAGTTGATTATATTTTAGAGAATCATTCACATCACAATGTAATGATTGTAAAACCAACTTCAACTTCTGACATTGCAATATTTGACAGAACCCGTGAACGATTTAATTCAAAAATCGGAAGTATACCGGGCGCTATGAATCCACAAATTGTTGAAGTTACTTCAGGCGGTAACAGTGGGAAGGATATGGATGTTTATATTAAAAAAGACACTACAAATATTATAATCGTTCCATCTGAAAATATAAAATTTGTTGCTGGCATTATGATGCGGTTAAACAGCGTTATAAACAGTAATGGTCGAGCGTCAAAAATGCGTATTGTCGTTTTTGGTATTGAAGATTGGAATCGTTACGAAGATTTAGATGTGCAACATAAAAATAGATTGTATCAACATTATGCATCATATCGTTTTGTGGATTATAATCAAGGCAAAGGTTTGACATTTGTTAAGGCATTTAGAAACAGATTTGGCACAGACCCAACCTTGTATTCAACGCAAGGTTTTGATGTTGGTATGTACTTTCTAGGTGCGTTGCATTTGTATGGTAAAAATTTCAATCCGTTTTTAAAGAACTATCAAATTGAATTAGTTCAAAATGATTTTGATTTTCAACCGGTGGCAGATGGTTCGGGTAGCGAAAATATGCGCGTTTGTATTGCAATGTATCGCAATTACAAATTAGTGCAGATGAGTAATTGAAATTCGATACTTTCTCTTTCATTAATGTGAAAAAGCTCTTTGTGTTTTCATGTTTTTGGTAAATTTCTTACGAAACACTTTGTTGATTCTTCTCCCTGAATTCTATTTTTTGCTCTTTCGAATTTGTTAAATTGTGATTTTTTGTTTTATCAATTTCTTGTAATTTTATAAGTGTCACTGCATCAATTTTTCCAAAAAAAATCAATCGAAAATATAGTTTGAAAAAGAGCAGAAGTTTTATTTGAACGTTATAGTTTGTAATTCGATAAGTAGACAAACTACATAGATTATTCTTTTGGTCGATAAAATATGACCATTCAGCGATAAAATGGGTTAGTTGATGATTTATTTATCTAAATCGAATTAGGCGTTTATATACTGACTAATTTGTTTAGTGTTTAACAAATTGTTTTTTAACAAGAACAAGGCAACCCTGTTATTTTATATCCGTCATTAATTAAATTCTTTTCTTTAAACAGCTTACGTAATTGTTATTAATATTTTAAATTATGAAAAAATTTTTCGCGGTTTTATTCTCGACCTTATTTTTGTTTTCGTTTTCTAATAAGTCTGAAAAGATTCAATCTAGTCAATCTGAAATAAGCGGAATTTCAAAAACGCGTCAATTATATCTAGAGAAAGCATCACCAATTGAAAGAAGGATTGCTGAAATTGATTTAAAATGGAATTGGATTGTAGCCACTCCTTCCGAAGATTCGATTGCAAAAGCGCAAGGTTGGTATGTCTTTATGGGCGCCCAAAAAGATCAATTAAAAAGAGATTTGTTGGTTTTTAAAATTGAGCAACTAAAAAATTATTATCAAGATATTCTTGATCTTCATGCTGGTCAAGAATCAGAACAAGTTTCTGCAATTTCAGCAATGGAACAAAATCGAGCAACGTTGGCTCCGGCATATCCGCTGTTGAACGTTTACATTCCTTCTTCAGATATTGAAATTGAAACCCTTACCAAATGGGTGATTGACTACCCACAACAATACTTGGACTTAACATTATATTTAGAGAAATTAGTTCTCAACGCTTAATACTTTTTTACAGTTAAAGACAATCCCATGAAATTAATATTAAGGTTAATTATTGTCATTATTTTATTGGCGACAAATTATCAAGTTGTAGCGCAGAGTGCCAATTGTGCTGGTATGAATCAGTATTGCAGCGATGTTGGAGACGTGTATTCTACAACTACTACTGCCGGTACTGCACCAGCGGGTAATAATTACGGTTGCTTATTTTCACAGCCAGATCCAATCTGGCAGTATATAACAATGACTACGTCAGGTAATGTCAATATTAACCTTACTGCTCCATCCGACATAGATTTTATTCTTTATGGACCTTTTAGTAGCTTGGCAAATGCCCTAGCCCAATGCGGTAATATGGGAACCGGTGGCGCCGGCGGTGCTGTCGAGGACTGCAGTTACTCTGCAAGTAATTCTGAACAAATAAATATTACAGGTGGAATAGTTGGTGAGGTTTACGT
>Ga0163144_10022272_pt1 | contig 12562 bp, 9 predicted proteins | sample OliLak19BULKMAT1_FD_123175 | JGI IMG/M metagenome (GOLD analysis project Ga0163144, IMG submission 123175) | Freshwater microbial mat bacterial communities from Lake Vanda, McMurdo Dry Valleys, Antarctica - Oligotrophic Lake LV.19.BULKMAT1 | ecosystem: Environmental > Aquatic > Freshwater > Lake... | reverse complement strand
GTTGCAAGCCATGAACGAGATGGCGCCCGGCAAGGTCTCACGGCGCTTCGATGATGCGCTTTGGCTCGGCCCGACCGAAGCGGAACTCACTGCCGAACTGGATGCTGGCACAAGGGTTCGCGACGTCGACCTGGACCCGTGGTACCAACTCGATCCCCAAGTCTCGTTCCATCGTGTCGAAGACGGGCAAGTGACGCTGTGCGCCGCCTGGCGCCCGCATGCCTTGAATCTCGGCCGCACACCACAGCATCCGGAACTGCGCGACTCGTCAAATGCCCGCTTGCGCTGGCGTTCCCAACTGTTCGGCCGCCGCGCCGCCAATGCGTTCGATGCGCCGGCTGACAGGGTGGGCATTGCCCGCCTTGTGCGCAAGGTCGTTGTCCACACCCACGCCAGTCAGTCTGCTGCCACCGTGCGGCGCTACGCCATAGCGTCGAACGTCAGCCTACGCGTCAAGCGTGGCAATTTGATCGTCGACCATAGTTCTCAATGGCGCTTCACCAAAGATGGCCGCCCTTGCGGCGTCGGCTTCGAAATTGAGGCCGATGCGCTGTGTTTCGTGATGAATCTGCCGGCGTCACCGAGCGATGCTTTGCGCGCCGCGGATGCCGCCAGTCAGCGCGCAGCGCGCACAGCACGCTTCCAGTGGGAGGCGCAACACGGCCCGGCGCTCGCCGGCGTGGCCGACAACGTCTTCCTGCGCAACTGGCTCGCGCAGGTGTACCAGGTCGCGGCGGTCGCGCTCGCGCAGGAGCGCGTCTGCACACTCGACGAGGCGATCGCTCAACTTCAGATGCCGACCGAAACTGCGCGCCTGGAGGCGGTATTGGTAACTATTTTCCAGTCTCCCGACGCACCAGACGACGATGGCTCGCACGACTCGGCGCACGAACCACGTCTACGCAAAAAACTTTCGGCATCGCTCGCAGACGCCATCACCCGCCAAGCTCTTGCTGCACTTGCGGGTCGGATTCTCACCGGTCCGATCGACGCCGCGTGGGATGACTGGCTGCGCCGTGCGCAATTGCAGACCTTTGCAGCCGCATTGCTTGACGCCATTCAGCAAGCCTGCCCGCAGGTCGACCCAGACGACCTCGTGGTGGATACCGACCCGGGAGCCCGCGAGGACGGCACGCTGCGTCGCGATCCAGAACTTTGGCTATCTGAGGTCAACCCCGGCGGCAACGGTCTGATTGAGCAGGTGATCGAGGCGATCGCCACACAACCGGACCACTTCTACCGTCGGATTGAGGCTGCGTTGGCTCCCTCCGAGTTCGAGCAAATCGATATGCAACTGCGCGAGTACGTGCGGCACATCGGCGGTCCGTCGCCTGATGCTGAATGGGTGGACGTGACCCACGCAGTGCGCGCAGCAGATTCCGCAGGTGAAGCCCAAGCGGCGCTGGCCGGGCTGCGTCAGTTCCTGGCCGAACGCGGTCACGCCGTGTTCCATGGCTACGTGTCCGCCCTCAGCAACCGCCTATTGCGCCCTGATAGCCCGCCGGGACTTGACGCCTTGCTCTCGGAGTTGCTTGACGCATGGAGTGGGCTTGAGGAGCGCCTTGGCATCGAGGTCGACGCGCGCTTGGTGTGCGCGGTGTTCAGCCGCAATGCCCGCATCGACGCCGCGTTCGAGGCTGCCGGCTTCGCGCCTCCCAACCATCAGATCGAAACCTGGCGCTTCAGCATGCTGCTCGGGGTCCTCTGGGCGCGCGGCCATGCCTTGCGGACGCATTCGCTGCCAGTCTCGGAACGATTTGCAGACACGCCAATGGTCACTGATCGGCTGCTGCTCACGCCGTGGCTGTCCGAAGCCGCTGAAAGGATCGCCGGCCAGGCGTCCGATGCCCTGGCAGACCTGCATCGCCGACTCAAGGACCAAGGCCGTGCGGTGGTGTCGCTGCCGCCAGATGCCGCCCTGCTAAACCGCATCATGGCGTTCGCGGCCACCATGCCGGTGCAACTCGAATACCTCAACGTGTACCCGCGCCTGACTGCCGTGGAGCGAAGTCAGGGTGAAATCGCGCTGCATTTCGAGCTGGAGGCGACGGCATGAGTGGTACTAGAAAGATCTTTAAGAGCGCGGTCACCTCGCAGCATGCGGTGCGTGAGGTGCTCTCCATGGTGTTTGCGCAGGAACTGTTGGCACCCAGCGGCGAGGTTTTCATCGTGGCTCCCTGGATCAGCAACATCGTTATCTTCGACAGCAGGCTGGGCCAGTACGCCACGCTCAACCCGGAGTGGGCCAAGCGCGAGATCCGGCTTGTGGACGTGTTGGTGGCTATCGCCACCAACGGCACAGCGCTGCACATCCATACCCGCCCGGATGACCACAACAAGACGTTCAAGCGCAGGATCACCGAGGCGATGACCGATGTCGGTCTGGTCGACAAACTGCACTGGTCCGACAAGAACGCGCATCTCCACACCAAGGGCGTCCTCACGGACCGGGTACTGGTCGATGGCTCGATGAACCTTACCGAAAGCGGCGTGGCACTCAATGACGAGGCCGTGACCGTCTCCTTCCAGCCCGAACAGGTCGCCACCGCACGAATGCACTTTGAACTCTATGGACAGCCCTGACCGCCGCGCTAGCGCAAGCGAGGCGCAGGCCTTGCAAGCAGCCTTTTTCGCCGCGCCGAACTGCTGGTCGCTGTCATCCTTCGGCGGCGATGAGGACTCTCAGCGCGCCTACGAGGCCAGCCTGCGAGACCATGCCAACGGCGAGACCGACCGTGCCGTGCTGCTGCCATTCCGTGCCCTTGCCGACGGACCGACCGCCTGGTACGCATGCGCCACCTCGTGGCAGATGCTCGGGGCACTCCAAGAAGAGATGCACGCTTTCCTCGGCCCGAGTTTCGTCGCCGAGCGCCCGCAAGGCCGGGTACGCGACGAAGCCGACCATCATGCGCTACCGCTGATCGAGTGCGCGCGTTGGCACGCCATCCGTTTCGACGCACGCGAGGCGCGCTCCGATGAGGTGGTGTTGCGCCAGTGGCGCCTCTATGACGAACTCGTGCGCCGAAGGCCGCGGGTGGCGTCCTACGAGCCAAGAACTTTCCACCAATTGAGGGCGTCGTTCGACCGGGCGCTGCTTGCGCGCAACGAACCCGGAGCGCTCGCTGCAATGACTACGCTGCGCGAGCGCTTTGGCGTTTCGGCGGAGAACCGCCGCTTCCTCGAGATTCGCCTGGAAGCCGCGTTCGAGCGCTGGGACGCGATCATCGCGTATCCACTGTTGCAACAACTGCTCCATCTTCAATTACCGCCCGAGACCTACGGCGATGTGATGGAGGCGCTGTATCGCGTGCACGTTCAGCCTTACGAAGCGGTGACGACGCTCGATCCGCTTCTCGAGCAATTCAAGGAGACTATCGCCGGCCCCGCCCAGACGCTCTTCAGCACGCGACGCACTTCGCGTCGCCCAGCTGTACTGAAGGCTTTCGTCCTGCACGAACTGCTTCAGCCGGAGCCGCAATTGGCGGTCTGCGAGCGGCTGCTGCAGGAGTTGCCAGCCGGTTCCTTCGGTGCCATCGATCGCCTGCTTCGCGAGACCTGCGCCCGGCGGCCGCTGGTCGACGACATTGCACCAGCAGACGAAGCACTGGATAACGAGCAGTTCGACCGCGCCTGGGACCTGTACTGGCCGCTGCCCGATGGCGTCGACGTCCTGCGCGGCCTCATCGCCTGCGCCCGTGAGTCCGCCGACCCGGCCAAGACAGGCGCCGTGCTTACACGACTCGAGTCCGCCGCCACACCGCTCCGCACAGCGGTCGAGTCCGCATCCGCCACTCGGCTGGCAAACCTGCGCGCAGCCTACCGCGAGCCCCCACTGCCGGAGAAATTGTCTGATCAGTTCGAACGCCTGCCGGACGAGCCTACCGACCGGTACATCGAACGCTGGACCGAGTTCGCGCGAAGCGTCGAACCCGCTCAACTGGTCGCCGAGACCGGTATGGTGGACGCTGCGGTCGATTGCCTAATAAACCAAGCCGTCGAAGACCCTGCGCTGTTTGAGCGGCTTTACCCCCTCTGGCACGAACTCTTCATCGAGCGTACCGACCCGGACCGCCGTCTCGTGCCACTATACGTCGAGATGCTGGAGGTGCATCGCGCGCGCGATGTGTTCCAACGAACAGACCGAGAGTTGCTGCATCAGACGCTGGTCGCCATCGTCGAGAGCGGGGACGACGCAGCCTACCGGCAGGCGGTCGACACCGTTACCAAAATCTTTGAGGCTATCCGCTCGCCCCAGGCCATCGGCTGGGCTCTCGATGTCTGCGACTCGCTGGCGCTGCGCCGAACTCGCGATGCCGACGCGCGGTTGCGCCTACTCACTGCGGTAGTACAGGCCTGCCGGGAGTTCGGCGCGCGCCTCGAGCGCTTGCAGATTCGGCAACTGGAACTTCTGGCACGCGAGGCACAAATCGAGCTGCCGGCTTTTGGCTCGGCACCTGCGGATGACCTGAACGTCGAATTTACAGTGGAACCGACCTACCGCATCGTCTTCTACAGCCTTGATGAGGGCGCCACGCGCCGAGCCGTCGAGATACTGCGCAATCTGCACCCAACCTGGGCCATCGACACCAACTCGGACCACGTCTGCTCCGATCGGCTCAAGTCATTGGCACGGCACGCGCACGTTTTTGTTTTCGCGTGGCGCTGCAGCAAGCATGCGGCCTACTACTGCGTCAAGGCCGCTAGTCCGAAGGACAACCTAGTAATGGCACGTGGCGTCGGCACCACCAGCCTAGTGGCGGCTGCTGTCGAGCACCTTGAGCACTCTGGCTCCATGGGCTAACTAGTATTCAACATGTTTATGTGCGTAATGATAGGCGGCCTTATGGAGGCACGGCGCAGTAGACAAAATCGGCTCCGGCTTGCGCCACTGTCGGCCCGTTCATTTTCTGCGGTCGAGAAATGGAGGCGTTGGGCGAGAGACTGAGAGTTGCTTGCCGTGGTGGCGGGAGTGCTCGAATTCCTTAGCTGCTCAATCTGGAAGACGTTTTTGCCTTCTTCTGCTTCGCGTAGGTTTGGCCATGAACCAGCGCCGGATCGATAATTCCCACTCCGTCATACCACGTACGGTCGTATCTTACGTTTGAGTCTATAACGCTCAGGGCATCAAGAACGGTCTTTCGCCCGGATGCTGTATCTAGTTCTTTCGACTTCCACTCCGTCGTCCAGAATTGCACTGGTATCCGCGACACGATCCGCTCAACTAACGCATCGAGAGTTTCGACGTCAGTGAAGTCGACCGGGTCATCCGCTGTGCGTTGCTTAGCGACCATGCTATCGAGAATGAAAACCATGAGTGCGTAGATTGACACTTTCATAAGTAGACGGCTAGCGCCTGGGTCGCTAGACGAACCCTTCGGCGGAGATGTCCAAAGTTCTTTCCTCAATGAATGAATCTTTCTCCAGATTTGCAAGAAGACGTCAATCTCGAGGCCGTCGATGCCGAGCAAGTGTGCACGGTCCTTCGTTTCAGCAAGCGCCCCTTCTAAGGCATTCGCTGCTATGAATCCACTTTTATTGGTGGGCCACTCAATGAGACCTTTGAAAGGTGGACTGCTGTCCAGCAGGGCAAGGTCATCGTATTTCTCGTCGCTGACTCCCATGGAGACGCCGGCACTGGCGACGAGCCGCTTGTTTAACTTGCTTGGATCGTACTGAAGGTTTAGCGCTTTGATGTGATCCTTAGAGACCTTGGTAGCGCTGTTGTTGATGACGACGAACTGGAACGCCCTTTCCGAATCATCTCCGCCGAGAAGTCCGATCACGTTTAGGTGTGTGTCGGCAGCGAATTTGAGTGCTCCGAATACTCGATGCTGGCCGTCAATAATCAGACCGGGTTTCTTTCCATCTTGGCCGATCGTCAAATTTAGTTGACCACACCCAGTGTTCTTTGGCGCTTGAAATTTTGCCGAGCCTGTATCTATCGCGATGACTACTGCAGTTGGAATTGTGTTCTTCATCTCCGCAGAAAAAAACTTGGCAACCTTTGCTACCTTGAGCTCGCGCAAGGGGCGTTGAGCACCGGACCTATTGCTTGTTGATAGTCGCTCCACATCGGCCCAGATGGCGATGTCGGCGGCTGACGCGTGAAAGAGCAGGAAGGTTGGTGCCTTCAGGTCCTTCCGTTGCGCGCAATGCAAGGCGCTGTACGTAAACAGCGTTGACGGCTTTATCACCGAGGATGAGCGTTGGATCGCGGCTTTTTTCTTGGGTGTCGTCATACCGACTCCTGTATTTGTTGCAGCAGTTCAAAGTAGACGTGCGGTCGATCGTTCTCTACGTCAAGGGTGGGAATAGCCGGACGAACCTCTTGGATCGCTTCTTTGAGAGTTAACAGGGTTTTCCTGTTCCTCGTTGGCGCGGCGGCTTGCAGCAGTCGGGCGAAGGCCAGAGACAGCCGAAGATCACCAGGTGGATTCGTTGGATTGGTGGAAGAGCGAGTGTAGTAAGTGGAGTGCACCGGACCGTGCGCCCACGTCATCATCTGGCCCCGTTTGCTGTTGCAGTCATTGCAGGCAAGGACAAGGTTCTGCTCAATAGTCTCTCCTCCAAGGCTGAGTGGCCAGACGTGTTCGATGGTCCGTTTCGAGGGACCTTGCGTCTTTAACGACGTGCCACACAGATAGCAATGGTTCGGTTCGTCCCTCGTCGCATTTGTCTCGAGCACTTTGTCACGATGACGCTGGACTACGATGCGGCCCACATGCTTAAGTCGCTCTGCGAACTTCTGGTTCCGGAGCAGTCGAATGGGTAGGTCAAGTTCTTGTCGTGCAACTTGGGCGAAACGAACGGCAGACGCACTGGATGTTTGTCGATACAGGTCGACTGCACTCCTAACGCACCGCAAGAAAATCTCCGACGTCGCGCTGAGCCTTGTGAAGGTTCGGAAGGCGGCAGAATCCACAAGAAATTCCATGTCCAAACCTTTCGGACCAGCAATCTGAATGCTCGCACCGAGTTCGTCGTGAAGGTTCAGGAAAAGTTCTTCTCCGTAGGTCACCGGCTTCCAGGCGATCATCATTGATTGGGGGAACTGGGCTTAGGGTTGGCTAGCGAATGCCGACCATCTTGTGGGTCTGAAGCGAGAGTCGCCAGCGAGGATGTTCTTGGCAATACATAATCGCAGAGGACGTGTTATCGCGAACAAAAGGGCCATCCATAGGTTGGAGCAAATAGTGGTCGAACTGCAGAGCCGACAGGTCTAGATCGTCCGGGCCGTACCCGGGTTGAGGATAAACCAGTTTTAGTTCGTTGCCCCGAGTCTGCACTATCGGGGCTCCGAACTTGGGGCTAACGCAGATCCAGTCAAGGGCGGGTGGTGCCGGGATCGTTCCATTCGTCTCCACAGCAACGCGAAAACTGCATTCATGGAGCGACTCAACTAGCGCGGTATCCAACTGTAGCAGCGGTTCACCTCCCGTCATCACGACTAAGCGATGCGAAAGATCGTTAGCTGGCCAGAGTGACGCGATGCATTCTGCCAATTCACGAGGCGAGGCGAACTTTCCTCCCAACGTGCCATCGGTGCCGACAAAGTCTGTGTCGCAAAAGCGGCAAGTTGCTGACGCTCTATCTGCTTCACGGCCGGACCACAGATTACATCCTGCAAAACGGCAGAACACCGCTGGCTTACCGGCCTGCATGCCTTCGCCCTGAAGCGTGTAGAACACTTCCTTGACCGAGTACGTCATGGAGTCATACCGGCAAGGCTGGCCCGGCCAAGTCCAAGCCAACCAGTGTTCCGCAGCCCTCGGACTCGAATAGATCGACACGGGCGAGTTGCGGCAACTCCCGACGCGTTGTCTCATGCAGCCAGCGTGCGATGGTGGTGGTGTCCCCGTCCGCCAGTTCGGCTTGCTCGTGCAGCGGATGGTGGTCAAGCGACTTGAAGATCGGATCGAAAACAGCCTTCACGTCACCGAAGTCGACTGTCCAGCCCATCACCTGATCAAGTGGTGCGCCCAAGTGTAGGCGGAGCGTGTAGGTGTGTCCATGGATGGCATGTCGCGGGTCGTTGGCGGGTGCGCGACGGTGCTTCACCGCGCTATCGATGGTGAAGTCCTTCCATATCCGGTAGTTCGATCCGTCGAATGTGGCGCCGCACGATGCTGTTTCGTAAACGGTCACCCACGACAGCGCCGGCAGCGTCGGCTTGAGTCGTCCCCACAACCAAGACGAGATCATCTCGCTGGTCGGGTTCTCAAGCCCTGGAACTTCGTTGAGGCAGCGGTAGTTAAGCTGCGCCGCGATCGGCGCCCAGAGATTGTCGAGGTGGTCATAGTCGATACTCAGGTCGGCACCAGCCAAGTCCTGGTTGGCATGCACGATCACCTCGAATCCGTGCCCGTGCAGCCGGCCGCATTTGTGACCGAGGGGCACGTGGGGCAACTGGTGCGCCGCCTGAAAGCGGTAGCGCCGCCAAACGTGCGCATGGTCCCGTGCATCCACTTCCACTCCCTGATTAGGCGTGCTCTGCACTGCCACTCTCTCGACGCCCGGTGCATCGAGTCGCCCGCGGATCCATCGCGCCAGGTTCTCGTCCGTCGGCTGCGCCAGTTGGTCGTTCAGCACGCCATAACTCAATAGCCCGGCGCAGCGATCGACCTGACGGTGCAGTGCCGCCACCTCGCCGCCCGGATAGGCCGCCCAGTCGGTCGGCACGGCAGCATAGGCCGTGGTCATGAAACCGTGACCGTGCATGCGCCGGCAGCGATGACCGGCCGGTAGCATCTCGACCCGTCGGGCGGCCTCGAAACGGCTGCTGGCGGCGTGCAGGACCGTGGGATTGAGCGTGGCGACATTCATGGCATCTCCGACTGCGTAAAGGTTTCATAGCCATTGCGCCGCAGATCGCACGCCGGACATTGGCCGCAGCCGTAACCCCAGCGGTGACGGTGCGTGTGATCGCCCAAGTAGCAGGTGTGGGTTTCGGTGCGAATCAATTCCACCAGTGCGGGGCCGCCGAGTTGCTCGGCCAGCTTCCAGGTCTGTGCCTTGTCCATCCACATGAGCGGTGTTTCCACGACCATCGGCGCATCCAGGCCCAGACTCATCGCTACCTGTAACGCCTTGAGCGTGTTGTCCCGGCAATCCGGATAGCCGGAATAGTCCGTCTCGCACATGCCACCGACAAGTGCCGTCAAGCCACGCCGGTAGGCAATTGCTGAAGCAAACGTGAAGAACAGCAAATTGCGTCCAGGCACGAAGGTCGAGGGTAGACCGGACTCCTTGAACGTAATCTCTTGGTCCTGGGTAAGCGCTGTCTCGCTAATCTGGCCCAATAGTCCAAGGTCGAGCATATGGTCTGGGCCTAACTTGGCTGCCCAGTGCGGAAATTTATCGTGGAACTGCTGCAAGACCGCTTGCCTGCATTGCAACTCGACCGCGTGGCGCTGCCGGTAGTCGAAACCGATTGTCTCGACGTACGTGTAGCGCTCGAGTGCCCACACAAGGCATGTGGTTGAATCTTGCCCGCCCGAAAAGAGAACCAGTGCTCGCGTGGTCATAGTGTCATCCGTTTGCATCGCGCCGAGGCCGGCGCAGTGCAGTCTTCATTGATCGGACCAAGTAATTCGAAAGCAGATCGATGTCGCTAGGTGTGTTCTGGATACCGTTCCACGAGCGTGTGTCGTTCTCGGACAGTGACCAACGACCGCTTGTCCACGCCGTATATGGCTTCAATAGACGCAGTCCTTCGGCAAACCCGATTCGGTCACTTGCATCCGAACTAGAGTAAAGAAGTTCCATCACGAAGCCCAGCGCAACAATCCCCGCGCCGTGTCGAAGACGTGAGGTTTGCGGGTTCATACCGGTCCATTCTGGACCAAACACAATTTTTACCCCTTCAAAAAACTCGTTTATCAGGTTGTAGGCGCGATCCTCGAAATCCTCGAACTTGATGAGTTCTCGAATAGCACCATCCGACGCCGAGTTCATGATCATCCGTTGCATCGCAGAGTCGCTAATGACCCCCTTGGGATGCGTGTGCTGCCGTATTTCTCCATAAAGTGCAGATCCACGCGTGAAATTAATGCGATCCACGATCCTTGCTGCAAATTTCCGCGCGGTGAAGCGCTCCGGCAATCCGTCTACGTTGGGCAAAAGTTCATAAATGAGGGATTTCGGCAGGGGACGTGTATTGTTGATCAATACAAATTGCTGCCGGAGTTCGTTGTAGTCCTTGCAAACTAATGCGGACACGAAAACTTCAAACCCGGGTTTACTGATGCCCGCGAGGGCGCTTAGCCGTTGCTGCCCGTCGACGACGAATCCCGGTTTGCCATCGCTGGCGGTAATCTCAACCTCGACTACGCCGCGTCCTCGGTCTTTCAATTTCACACTGTCGATGAATGCCACAATGACGGCATTTGGCAAAAGCGCATCATCCCTCGCCAAGTAATCGCGGATCTCCTTGATGTGGGTCGCGATTTGGTGGCGCTGAAAGCCCTTGAGTTGCCCGTTGTCTTGCCGCCCTACACGATCGATTTGCGAGAACGCGAGAATATCCGCCGGTGCAGCCGGAAATACAAAAACGTCATGTCCGTTTGCCTGTTTGGCACGTACGGCTGTGTAGCGGAAGGTAGTCAACGTGCGCTCTCCAATGTCGTTTGCAGGTGTCTGTGATATGCGCCAAGGTTATGAAATCCGCGCCGCTTGTTGCGGTTGCTTGATCGAAAAATAATGACCTCGACGCCAACCTGCTTGCAGACGTCACACTCGCATCGCTTCCAGGGGACATCTTCGATTGTGCGACGAACTAGGTCGCGCGTTTTGGCAAGTATCTTTTCCTGTTTCGCGACATCCTCGGATTCACCGCGAACGAGAAATTGGTGGTAGTCCATCACTGAATCAAGGGCCGCGTTCGCACTGCCGCGATCCCTGTCATAGGATCGGAGGGCATCCAGTGCCTTCGACTCACGCCTTTGTAAGTCTTCGGAATTGAAGATGCCTCGTTTTATGCCTCGCATCAAACGGGTGTTCTCAGTGGCTTGGGGAATCCGAATGGCGGTGTAGTAATCCAATCCACCATTCGGTGACTCCAGGTAATAGTTGGCCTTTTCATCCTTGAACGCCCGGATTAGAGGGGAGGTCGAGTCAAAACTGGTGATGCCGTAGTTCGTGAACTCCTGGATCTTGTCGGCCTTCGCGAATCCCAGTAGATGAATATCGGTAGTCGGTTTGATTGCGTCTCGAATCGCCTTAAGGACTTGATGAATGACTTCGACCTTCAAGGGGACCAAACCCCCAATTGCAAGGTAGCGATAACCCAATTTTTCCAAACGTGACGCGGACGCCGCCATGCTTAGAGGCGACCACCCCTGGACCGCGCCCATGGGAACAAAAGGAAAATTCGCTCGTTTAACTATGCAAAAAAATTCTTTGGCATTCTCGTACGTAATTTCGTATCGATTGGCGACCGCCGGGTCGACCGCATCTCGGCCAGGATTGGTGGTATCGCAACTGAAAATAATGTGGTCAGGCGATACACCGTGGGTAAAGCCCGCGTCGATATAAAAATCAACGACTTCCTGCGGGCTATACGCCGGCTTTTCATGTTCAACATAGGCGAAGGCACCGCAATCCCCCATCAGCGGCAAATCCTGAAATTGCGGACCACCAAAGCGCAAGAACTTCCGCGCACCGTCGCGCAACATCCGCTGTTCTTCCTTAGTTGAGTAGCGAACTTTCGACTTTGCAACGCCTTCCGCCTGCCTTACCGCGCTCATCGAAACCAACAGTCCGTCATAAGGAGCGGGGCGCATCAATTCGTGTGCGTAGACATCGCCCCAATATTTCTCGCGTTTTGGCCCATTACGATCTCGAATGAAATCGTAAGTCGGATCGACATAATCTTGAGTGTCCGAGTACAAAAATTTCATCATCGCGGGCTTGACGTGTAGGTGCGGACCAGAACGTCTTGCAACCTTTTGATGTCCCTGGTGGTGTTTTGAATTTCGTTCCACGGAACCGCGATCGATTCCCAAACGCCTTTTGTCCACCGACATACACCCGCGACCTTTTCAAGTTCGCGCTGAACCGCCTTCGAGTTGTCATCAGACCCGGACAGTCGGGCGTAGATTCGGTCCATCAAGACGCCCATTGCCTCAATTCCGGCTGAATGCATAAGTCGGCTGTGGCGTGGGTCACGACCCCAAGCATCAGGAAAGACGCGCTTGACGGCACCCCAAAACGTGACGAGCAATCTGTACATCGCTTCAATGTCGGCCCCGTCGCGACCGGACGCTTTATAGGGCGAGAGTGCTCCCAAGGGATTGTTGATGCTGTTCCGAATCATTGTGACCACAGCAGTGTCTGTAATGACCGCACTGGATTTAGAGCGATCGGAGGGACGCTTGATCAATTGGCAAAAAGGGGAGCCAGGATCGCGATTCAGTAGGTTGCACAATTCGGATGGCACCTTACGGGCGCTCAGATCCCGCGGCAGCAATATGCTGTTTGTCTCGGGAAGCAATTCGTTGATCAAGCGAGTGGGGAGAGGTTTGGCCTTGTTGACGAGAATGAACTGCTCGCGCTGTAACTCAAT
>Ga0163144_10022270_pt1 | contig 12563 bp, 4 predicted proteins | sample OliLak19BULKMAT1_FD_123175 | JGI IMG/M metagenome (GOLD analysis project Ga0163144, IMG submission 123175) | Freshwater microbial mat bacterial communities from Lake Vanda, McMurdo Dry Valleys, Antarctica - Oligotrophic Lake LV.19.BULKMAT1 | ecosystem: Environmental > Aquatic > Freshwater > Lake... | reverse complement strand
CAGAGCGCAGCGGAGCCGTCGTGACCATCCGCATGGCGCGCCCCGAGAAGAAGAATGCTCTCACGGTCGAGATGTATCGTGGGATGACCGTCGCCCTCAGCGACGCGAGGCACGACCCGGGTGTCCGGGCAATTCTGATTGCCGGGGCAGGCGGCGCGTTCACCAGCGGCAATGATCTTCGCGATTTCGCGGCGACACCGCCGGTGGATGAAAACAGCCCGGTCTTTCAGTTCCTGCGCGAGATCTCCACCTGCCCCAAGCCGGTCGTGGCGGCGGTGACAGGCGTGGCGGTCGGCATCGGGACCACCATGCTGCTGCACTGTGATCTGGTCGTTGCCGACCCCGAAGCGCGTTTTTCGCTGCCGTTCATCAATCTCGGCCTGGTCCCGGAGGCGGCGTCGAGCCTCCTGCTGCCACGGATGCTCGGACATGTGCGCGCCTGTGAGTTGCTCCTGCTCGGCGAGGTGTTCGATGCGGCGACGGCGGAACGATACGGGATCATCAACAAGCGCAGCGCGCCGGGTGCCGCTGAGCCCGAGGCGTTGGCATGGTGCGAGGTGCTGGCGGCGAAGGCGCCGACCGCGCTCCGGCTGACGAAGCGGCTGATCAAGAGCGAGTCGACCGGCCTGCAGGTGCGCATGCAGGAGGAGGCGGCCGATTTCGTGGCACAGCTGCACGGAACCGAGTTCCGCGAAGCATTGATGGCGTTCATGGAAAAGCGAGCCCCGAACTTCGGTTAGCGAACTGGGCAATGGGGATGGCGCGGTCCATGCGCTGAGTTCGGTGTGCTCGCCACCGGTCGACGCGGCTCAGTCGATAGCTTCCCGTTCCTATGCCAACGCCCCTCGCCGTGTTCTCTCGTCCCGTCGTCGAGACGGTGGCCGCCGCGCGCGCCGATGTCGCGCGTGCGGTCGGTGGGGTCCTGATCCCGGTGCGCATTCCCGGCACGGCGCGCGTTCGGACCCGTACGGCGGCGTGAGCGAGCACTTCGCGGAGATCGGCGGCAGCGATCGTCGGGCGGAGAGGGCGGCGCCCAAGGCGGCCATGCTGCATCGCGCCGCCTTGGCGGGTGTCGCGATTCCGGATGGCATCGTCGTGCCCGACGCGTCGTTCGACGCGTGGTGTGCCGAGGGGTATCCGCTGTCGCAAGGGCTGCGCGGCGCGCTGCTCGTGATCCGCTCCGCGTTTTCGACGGAAGACGCGCCGCACGAGAGCCTTGCCGGGCAGTTTGCCAGCGTTCTTCGCGTTCCCTCCGACGACCCGGCCGCCGTCGCCGCGGCGGTGTCGCGCGTACGGGCGTCGGGTGAACGGGCGTCGGGCGAACGGGCGGCGCCGCACCGCGATCTGATCGTGATGCGGTTCGTCGATGCGCGACATGCCGGCGTCTCCTTCACGGAACGCGAGCACGAGGATGATCTCGTCAACATGGTGGCCGGGACGGCCGAGGACTTGCTCACCGGCAAGGTGAGCGGGCAGACGCTCGACATTCCGCGTGTGCGTCGCGGTGAGCCGACCGATATCCTCCTTCCCGGGTGGGCGCAGCGCCTGCAGCGTGTGTTGCAACTGGTGCGCGAGCTCGCCAGCGTGAATCGCTGGGGCAGCGGCGACTGGGATCTGGAATGGGCGGATGACGGCATGACCTGTTGGGTCGTGCAGCTTCGTCCGGTGACGCGTGCCACCGTACGCAACGAGTGGTTCACGCTGGCGAATCATCGCGAACTGCTGCCCCCGCTGCCGAGCCGCTTCATGGCCACGTTGATTGCGTCGTGTGCCGGTGGGTTGTTCTCGTGGTATCGTCGAGCGGACAGCGCGCTGCCGGCCACACGGCCGTTCATCGAAGTGTTCGAGGGGCGACCGGTGATCAACCTCTCGCTGCTCACCGACATGCTGCGCACCTGGGGGCTGCCGACGCGGTTGGTGACCGATGCGATCGGCGGGCGTGACGTACATCCGGTGGGCTGGCGCGTCCGCCGCGTCCTGACAGCGCTCCCGGCGTTGAGTCGGATGCTCTGGGCACAGCTGACGGCGGTGCACAGCACGCGGCGGGCGCGCCTGACGATCCTGTCGCGGGATCTGCTCGACGCCGAGGGTGAGGTCACACCGCTGGTGCAGGCCGCGCAGCGTCGCTACGTGCTGCTGGTGCAGTCGATGTTCGCGCTGTCGGCGGCGATGGCGACGCCACTGGCGTTGCTGCGTCGGACCGGGACTCTCGCCTCGCACCTGTCGCGACAGCGGACACCGGGAAGCGATGTGGTTGAAGCGTTGCGCCGCGATGTGGTACCCGCCGTGCGCATTCATCCCGACGACGTCGCGCGGATTGCGGTGGGCGAGCCGCCAGCCAGTGAGTCCGGGGCGTTTGAATGGAGCCAGTGGCTCGAGCGGCACGGACACCGTGGACCTTACGAAAGTGACCTCGCGCAGGCGCGATGGCGCGAGCAGCCGGCCGCTGTGCTGGGGTTGCTGCGGCACGAACTCGCGTATCCGATCGAACCGCGCAGCATCCCTCTCCGGAGTGCCGGTGAGTGGATCACGCTCCCGTTGTGGTGGATGGCCCAACGTCCGCTCCGGGCGCGCGAAGCGCTCCGCGACGATGCGATGGTTGCCTTCGCCATGATCCGGGAGTTGATGCATCATGCGGCCGAGCTGGCGGTGCAGCGTGGCGCGTTGCATCGGCGGGATGACATCTGGCTGCTCTCGGTGGACGAGGCGACGGCGCTCGACAGCGGCGCCACGTACGATGCGGCATTCATCGAAGCGCGAGAGCATGAGCGGCGCACGCAGGCGGCCGTCACGATTCCCGGCGTGTTTCGTCGCTACGACCGGCTGCGCCGGGATCTGCGCAAGTCGCCGCCGCCGACGCGGGAAGGGTGGCAGGGCATTGGCCTCGCGCCGGGCCGGGTGGCGGGCCGCGCGTGGTGCGCCGAAGGCCCGACCGCGTCGCCACCGGCCGGTTGGACACCCGCCGAGACGATCCTCGTCGCGCCTGCCGTGGATGCCGAGTGGACGCTGCTCTTTCGTCGCGTGGCTGGTGTCGTGGTCGAGACCGGGGGCGAACTCTCGCACGCGTCGATCATTCTGCGTGAGCTGGGTGTGCCGTCGGTGACGAATGTGCGCGGGATCCTTCGCGATCTGCGCACTGGCGATTCGCTCATGCTGGATACGATCCGCGGCCAGGTGGTCCGGGGCGTGTAGAGCAGCCTTCGGCTGAAGGCTTGCGCCGGCCGTGCCACGCTTCAACGTTGCGTCGTTGTCCAGCGTTGCCTTCGTAACGCTCGCGTCCTCTCCCGTGGTCGCCCTTCACCGAACCCGCGTATGTTCTCGCTGCGCCCGCTGTTCCTCCTTGCGCTTCCCGCGCTTGCCGCCACCTCGGCGGGTCTGCCGGCGCTCTGGTCGTCGGACCCGGCGCCTGCGACGTCGGTCGCGCTCGACTCGACACTGCTGGCGAGCTATCGCTGGCGCAACATCGGTCCCGACCGCGGCGGGCGTTCGATCGCCTCGAGCGGTGTGAAGGGACGCCCGAACGAAGCGTACTTCGGCGCGACCGGCGGCGGACTGTGGAAGACCACCGATGGTGGTGAGAACTGGGTGCCGGTCACCGACGGCCAGGTCACGAGCGCCTCGGTCGGCGCGGTGGCGGTGAGCGAGACGAATCCCGACCTGGTCTTCATCGGGATGGGTGAGACGGCCATCCGCGGCAACATCATGCCAGGCGACGGCGTCTACCGCAGCAGCGATGCCGGCAAGTCGTGGAAACACGTCGGGTTCTCCGAGTCGCACGGCATCTCGAAGATCCGCATCCATCCGACCAATCCCGACATCGTGTTCGTCGCGTCGTTCGGCAAGTACAGCGTGCCGAGCGCCGAGCGCGGCGTCTTCAAGAGCACCGATGGTGGCAACACCTGGCGGAAGGTGCTCTTCCGCGATGACCGGACCGGTGCAATCGACATTGCCTTCGATCGCGGGAATCCGACGGTGCTCTACGCCGCACTCTGGGAGGCCTACCGCAAGGAGTACCAGATGTCGAGCGGTGGCCCGGGCAGCGGATTGTTCAAGAGCACCGACGGCGGCGAAACGTGGACCGAGATCACGCGCAACCCGGGCCTGCCAGCGGGCCTGATCGGTCGCATCGGCGTGGCCACGACCGCGGCCAATTCCAACCGTGTCTACGCCCTGGTCGAAAACGACAGCGGTGGCCTATTCAAGAGCGATGATGCGGGCGCGACGTGGACGGCGATGAACTACGCGCGCAGCATTCGCCAGCGCGCCTTCTATTACACGCACCTCTTCGCCGATCACAAGAACGCGGACGTGGTGTATGCGCAGAACACCTCGATGTTCCGCAGCACGGATGCCGGCAAGACCCTGACGGCGATCGACAACGGCACGCATGGTGACTTTCACGACTTGTGGATCGACCCTGACGATCCGGCGCACCTGGTGGTGGCGAATGACGGCGGCGGTGCGGTGTCGAAGAATACCGGCGGCACGTGGACCGACCAGGAATTCCCGACCTCGCAGTGGTATCACGCGATCACGACCACGCACATTCCGTTTCATGTCTGCGGTTCGCAGCAGGACAACAGCACACTCTGTATTCCGTACAACTGGAATCTGCCGGCCGTCACGGCCGCCAACGCCGCTCGTGCGGCAGGCACGGACACCGGTGTCCTCCATCGTCGGGATTCGGATCTGGCGGCGGGCGGCATGGCGGTGTCCTACATGGCCGGCGGGGGTGAGCCGGGGTATATCGCGCCCGATCCGCGCAATCCGGACCTGTTCTATTCGGGAACGAACAACGGCGCGTATCTCGACAAGTTCGATCGCCGCACGGGGCAGGCGCGCGAAGTGAATCCGTATCCCTGGTTCTACTCCGGAGAGCCGTCGAAGGAAATACGCGAGCGTTGGCAGTGGACCTATCCGATCATCTTCTCGCCGATCGACAGGAAGTCACTGTACGTATCGTCGCAGCGCCTGTGGCGGACGATGGATGGTGGCAAGACGTGGGCTGCGCTGAGTGGTGACCTGACGCGCCATGATCCGATCACGCAGGAAAAGTCCGGCGGACCGATCACCGGCGACATGAACGGCCCCGAGGTGTACGGCACGATCTTCTCCGTCGCACCGGGCAAGCGCGACATCAACGTGATCTGGACGGGTTCCGATGACGGCCTGGTGCACGTGACGCGAGACGGTGGCAAGACGTGGAAGAACATCACGCCGCCCGATATGCCGGAGTTCGGCCGCGTCAGCCAGCTCGATGCCTCGAACTTCGCTCCGGGCACCGCCTACATGTCGGTGCGGAAACCGCTGCTGAATGATTTCTCGCCGCACATCTGGAAGACGACGGACTTCGGTGCCACCTGGACGAAGATCGTGACCGGGATCCGCGCCGACGCCTATGTGCACGCGGTGCGCGAAGACCCGACGCGCAAGGGGCTGCTCTACGCCGGCACACAGCACGGCGTCTACCTCTCGTACGACGATGGCGCGTCGTGGCAGTCGCTGCTGCTCAACATGCCTGACGTGCCGGTATCCGACATCATCGTCGAGGCGAATGAACTGGTCATCGCCACGCACGGGCGCAGTTTCTGGGTGCTCGACAACATCACGCCGCTGCGGCAGGCGACGCCGCAGACCCTCGCCGCCGACGTCCATGTCTTCACGCCGCCGGCTGGGTATCGCTCCGGGGCGGGGCTCTCCATCAGCTACGTTTTGAAGGCTGCCACGACGCGCGCGACGCTCGAGATTCTCGATTCGGCAGGGACGGTGCTGCGCACCATCGAAGCCGATACCGCGCAATCCACCGCCGCACCGCGAGGCGGCCGTCGACGCGGCGGCGAGGCAACGATTCCCGCCAGGGCCGGCGTGAACCGGTTCGTCTGGGACTTGCGCTCGCAGGGGATCGTGTCGTTCCCGGGAATGATTTTCTGGGGCGCCGGCACCGCTGGTCCCGCCGTTCCGCCCGGTTGTTACACGGCACGACTGAACGTCGACAACCGCGTCGCGTCGGCGCCGCTGGTCGTCAAGCGGAATCCTTGGATCACTGACGTGACCGATGCCGATCTCGTTGCACAGTATCAGTTTGGCCGGCGCGTGCGCGACAAGGCGACCGAGGCGAACCGCGCCGTGATTGCGGTGCGCAACATGAAGGTGCAGCTGGCTGACCGGCAGAAGAAGGCCGAGGCCGATGCGGCGCTGAAAGCGGCCGGCGGTACTCTGGTGGCGAATGCATCGGTCGTCGAGGACAGCGTGTACCAGGTGCGCAACCAGAGCGGTCAGGATCCGCTCAACTTCCCGATCCGCGTCAACAACCGTCTCGCCACGCTGCTCTCGATGGCCGAGCGCGGCGACGGGCGTCCGACGACGAACATGCCGGAGATCTTCGGTCTCCTGTCCACGCAGCTTGGGCGATACACCACCCGCCTGTCACAGATCTGGGCGACGGATCTGGCCAATGTGAACAGGGAGCTGGCACGACTGCGCCTTGCCCCGATCGACCCGAACTGCGCAAAGGCAGAGGGGTGCACCGCTACCCCGTGATGGTCGCCGCCGCAGGTACGGAACCGACGGCACTCGCATGACAATGCCACCGGTTCCGCGCTGGGCCTCGCGCGACACCGCAGAATGGCAGCGTGCGCTCGATCTGTACCCCGACGTCATTCGCCGTCAGGGCATTGCGCAGCTGACGGCGCTCGATGACTGGTACCGTGACGAACTCCAGGCGGTGGTCGCGAGGTCGCACTCGGTGATGCCTGGACCCCGGCGGGTAGAGCGTACGCTCTGGTCGTCAGTTGGCGGCAAAGCTTGCGCCGCCGCGGCTGGCTGAACGAGCAGCGGCCAGACGCCGCGCGGGCAGCGTCTGGCCGTGAAGTCGCGCGGGCTGACATGCCTCCGCGGCGCTACCTCGCGAGCTCAGTCACGGTGTTGGCGAGCAGTCGGGCCTTGGCCGCATCCGGCGAGTTCGTCGCTTCGGTACTGAGCTGTGCGCCGAGCAGCCCGAGAGGGTTGGTGCGTGCGCCGCCCGTCGCGCCTTCTGTGGCTCGCAAAATGGACCGGACTTCCTTGATTCGGCCATCGGAAAGCCCACGCGATCGTTCGAGCTGATCGACATAGGCGCGCGCCAGGGCGAAGCTCGGGGGCCAACGCAGCTTCGGCTGCCCCTGCGCATTCAGGTGATCGAACCGTACCGTTCTGGCGGCGTCGATCTCGTTCTGTGACAGATGGGCACTGGCTGTCAGCTCGAGGATGTCCAAACCCCGCGAGATTTCGGAACTGACCATCACACCGTTGTACCAGTAGACAGACCAGGTACCGGCGCCGGCCAATTCCGTGGCCGAGGAGGGGCCTCGGTCCCAGAATGCAATCTCGCGCACATCCTTCGGATCAGTCCAATCGAAGATCGAGATGCCTCCCTCGTACCACGACTGCACCATCACGTCACGTCCGGGAATCGGAATGAGCGACCCGTTGTGCGCGACGCAGACCTCGTTGTTCGCCTGCGCCGCAGGGAGCTTGTAGTAGCTCTGGAACTGCATACGGCCAGCGACGATGGTGAAGATCGCATCGGCCCCCCACTCCTTCTTGTCGGTGGCGCGACACTTCGGCTGGCCGCCGCCGCCCCATTCGTCGCTGAACAGCACCTGCGTGCCATCGTTGTTGAACGTGGCCGAGTGCCAGTAGGAGAAGTTCGAATCAGCGACCGCATCGATGCGGACGGGATTGGCGGGGTTCCGGATATCGAGCAGCAGGCCGTACCCTTCGCATGCCCCGCCCGCCAATCCGAGTGCCGGGTACACCGTGATGTCATGGCACTGCGTTGGTCCGGGGCGCGCACCTGCGCCACCGTTCGGCTCCGCTCCGATCAGTCGCGCGACCAAGGCCGGCAGCGCGACGCGCAGCGCTGCACTGTCAGCGGCGGTGGCCATTCCTGTGCCACCGCGTTTCAGCACCATGCTGTCGAGCCAGAGCTTCGTCATCTGCGGCGGCAGCGCGCGCTCCACGCCGAAGACGGTCGCCGTGAAGAGGCCCTTCGCGCGGGCTTCCGCGGCTTCCTTTGCGGCCTCGGCCACATCTTCCGGCGCCTCCGCATGTTCTGGCGGCTGTGTGAGCTGACTGAAGATACGCGGTGACGAGACGATCGCCGCCCGCTCTGGATTCGCGATCGGCACCTTGATCACTTCGATCCGAAAGAGGGCCGAGTTCTGATTCGTCGCCAGTGTTGCATCGACGCAGCCTGGCAGCTCGTCGGCCGAGCGTACCCCGGCCGAGCCCGAGACGTAGATGTAGATGTTGGCCGTGTCCTTCGGATCCTCGAGCACGGTGTGGGTATGCGAGCCGCGGCAGGTCTGCACATTGCCGATGTAGCGGGGCGCCTTGATGTCGGTGATGTCGAAGATCCGGATTCCGCGAAGGCGATTCCTGCTCACGGTTTCCGTGATGCCTTGTGCGCCGCAATCCAGCCGACCGCTGTTCCCCTCGCCAGAGACGAAGAGAAGATTCCGGAAGACGGAGACGTCACTCTGCGATGCGGGACAGAAGTACGCGATCGCGAGGGTCGGTTTGTCGGGCGCGGAGATGTCCCAGATCTGAAAGCCGTCGTAGCTCCCCTGAATGGCGTAGTTGCCGGAGAACGCCAGGTCGGAGTTGGTCGATTCAGCGAACCGTTCCGGCGGTCGGGTGCGCGACAGCACACGCACGTTCCAGCTGGCTTCACCCGCGTCGTGCAGGCCGGCGCGCAGGCCGATGCGCGGATCAGGAGTTGGGGCCGCGCCGGATTGGGGGACGGGCGCCGCGCCGACGGTTGGTCTTCCGGCGGGCGCGCACGCGGAGAGCAGTAGAACTGCCGCAGTCGTTCGGAGAATCATCGTGCCGCTGCCAGATCGGTGAGTGCGCTGGCGAGCATGCGGACCTTGCCAGCGTCCGGCGAACTCGCCGTTTCCGTGCCGAGCTGAGTCGCCATCTGGGTCAGCGCCAGTGCACGAGCAGCACTGTTCGCCCGCTCAGCGGTCCGGAGCGATTCCCTCGTGGCCGAGATGCGAGTTGCCGGCAGGCCATTCGAGCGCTCCAGCTGATCGACGAAGGCGCGTGCCATCGCGAAACTGGGCGGCCAGACGAGCTTCGGCTGTCCCTGCGCATTGAGATAGTCGAATACCACAGTCTTTGCCGCGTCGATCTCATTCTGGCTGACCCAGGCGCTGGGTGTGAGCTCGAAGATGTCGAGGCCGCGCGAAATTTCCGAGCTGACGATCAGGCCATTGTACCAGTAGACCGACCAGCTGCCGCCGTTGCCCATGCGAGTCGAATCGACGGGGCCACGATCATGATAGGCAATCTCCGTTGGCTTGCGGATGTCGGTCCAGTCGAAGATCGAGATGCCACCCTGGTACCATGACTGCACGAATACGTCGCGACCAGGAATCGGGATCAGTGATCCGTTGTGCGCCACACAGTTCTCATACGAGGTCTGCGCGGCCGGCATCTTGTAGTAACTCATGAATTCCATCTTGCCGTCCTTCAGCGTGAACAACGCGTCGGCGCCCCACTCCTTCTTGTCCGTCGCCCGACACTTCGGCTGTGTGCCGCCGCCCCATTCGTCGGTGAACAGGACCTTCGTGCCATCGTTGTTGAAGGTGGCCGAATGCCAGAACGAGAAGTTGGAGTCTGCGACGGCGCCGATGCGCACCGGCGATGCGGGATTGCGGATGTCGAGCAGGAGACCATAGCCGCCGCAGGCTCCGCCGGCGAGACCGATGGCCGGATAGACGGTGATGTCGTGACACTGCGTCGGGCCGGCCCGATTGCCGCCGGGCCGCTCGCCGCTGCGCACCGCCATGATGGCTGGCAACGCCGCGCGGAGAGCGGCACTGTCGGCGCTGGTGGCGGTTCCCGAGCCACCTCTGGCCCGCACCACGCTATCGAGGATCGGCTGGATCATGCGGCGAGGGACGACGCGTTCGGTGCCGAGCATGACCGCAACGAATCCGCCGGTGGCCTTCGCGCGTGCGAGGTCGGCGGCGGCGCCAGCGACGTCTTCGGCCGCATCGGCGTGGCGCGCGGGAGCCGTCAGATCGTTGAAGATGCGTGGCGAGCTGACGATCGCCGCGCGCTCCGGATGCGCGACAGGCACCTTGATCACTTCGATGCGGAAGAGCGCCGAGTTCGGGTCCTGATCCGGCGTCGCACTGACGCAGCCGGGCAGTTCAGTCGGCGAGCGCACGCCTGCCGATCCCGAGATGTAGACGTAGATGTTCTCCGCGTCCTTCGGGTCGACGAGCACCGTGTGCGTATGTGATCCGCGGCAGGTCTGCACGTTGCCGACGTTCTTCGGGTTCCGGATATCGGAGATGTCGAAGATGCGCAGGCCGCGCAGCCGGTCCTTGCTGACCGTGTCACGCACACCCTGATCGCCGCAATCGAGCCGGCCGGTCAGCCCCTCGCCCGAGATGAAGAGCAGGTTCCGGTAGACGGACACATCGCTCTGCGAGGCAGGGCAGTAGTACGCCGTGGTCAGTGCCGGCTTCGCGGGATTCGAAATGTCCCAGATCTGATAGCCGTTGTAGTTGCCCTGAATGGCGTAGTTGCCGGTGAAGGCGAGATCGGAGTTCGTCGACGGGGCGAACTTGGCGCCTGGCTGCGTCCTGGAAACGACGTGCAAATTCCACGTTGCTTCGGCCGCATCGTGCAGGCCGGCGCGCAGGCCGACACGCGGATCGGGCATCGGAGCGGCAGTCGCCATCGCAGCGGGCGCCAGGCTGCCGGTGGTCGTGGTACGTGGCGTGCAGGCCGCCACCACCAGCAGCATCGCCACGAGCCGCAGCACGAACGTTGGTGTCGCGCAGCGTTGCACCGATGCCGTGCGGGAGAGTGAGACGCGTGCCATGTCGGCTTCCTGGGTTGGGACGGTGATCGAACGGCGGATCGTGACAGCAGTGTGGTCAGTCGGGTGTGCCAGCGCGTTTCAGCTCGAACTCGAAGAGCATGCGCTGCATCCGGGCAATCTCGGTGGTCTGATCGACGTTCACGTCGGACGCGAACTTGAAGATCGTTTCGTCCTGGCCGGCGCCGGTCGTGCCGAAGAGCATCGTCACCATCGCCGTGGCGCCTTTGTGATGCTGGATCATGAGCAGCAGGAAGAGTCGATCGAAGTCCGGGCCGCGTGAGGCATCGAGTTCCTTCATCTGCGCGTCGCTCAGCATACCGGGCATCATCATCGCAGTGTGATCCATGCCGGGCATGTCGTGCGCCATCGGCTTCGCGTCGGGCACCGGCTTACCGCGGTCCGCAAGCCAGCGCTGCATCGTCGCGATTTCATCTTCCTGTGCATTGATGATGCGCTCCGCGAGGCGCTGAACGGCCGGGTCCGCGTTGTGCGTCGGCACCCACTTCGACATCACGATGGCCTGGGCGTGATGTTCGATCATGCCGGTCATGAAGGCGACGTCGGCGTCGGTGTAGGGGTAGCGGGCACTGTCGGCGCGGGCCCGCGCGATCGCCATGGCGCGGCCCTGTGCCGCCCCGGGGTGTGTCGGTGCCGGCGGAGCCTGCGCGCGCAGCTGTTCGGTCATCGCGCCAAAACAATCCTCGGGCGTCAGCACGTCGCCGCCGGTGGGCTTCGTCTGGGCCGCCAGCTGCACGATCACCACCTGCTCGCGCGGGTTGATGTAGATCGACTGGCCGAAGATGCCCTGCGCCGAGAAGGCATTCGCATTGATGCTTCCGGCCGGCGCGTCGACGGGCCACCACATGTAGCCGTATTGCTCCCTGCGGCCACTCGAGAGGGTCTTCGGCGAACCCGCCTCGTTCAGCCACCCTTCGGGCAGCACGCGCGTTCCGGCGACCAGACCGCCAGTCAGGAAGAACTGGCCGAAGCGCGCGTAGTCGCGCAGCGTGGCGGAGATCCCGCTGCCGGCAATCTCGTGGCCGTCGGGCGAGTCGAGCCACCAGGTGGCGTCACTCTCCATGCCGATGGGCTTCCAGAGCTTCTCGCTCAGATATGCCGACAGCGATGTGCCCACCGCACCGCGCACCACCTCGCCGGCGACGAGTGTCTCGCCGGTACTGTAGTTGAAGGTCGATCCGGCCGCGACTGCGCGAGGCAGCGATGCCATCAGCGACAGCGCCGCACCGGGCGTCTGGGCGATTTGCGCGTCGAGCAGTCGCCGACGGTCGGAGCTGGGATCGGTGTAGGTCTCGTTCCATTTCACGCCCGAGGCCATCATCAGCACCTGCCTGATCGTGACGCCGGTGTATGCACTGCCCGCGAGCGATGGCACGTACTTCGTCACCGGTTCGTCGAGTGATGTGATCCGGCCTTCGTGCAGTGCGATGCCGATCAGCGTCGAGGTGATCGACTTGGCGACCGACATCGACATCCAATGCGTGGCTGGTGTCGCGCCAAGCGCATATCGTTCGAGGGCAATGCGGCCCTGCTTCAGCACCAGCAACCCACTGACGCGATTGAGTCGCATGTATTCGTCAAGTGAGACGACCTGGTCGCGCGAGGTGCACGTTACGGCGCTGAGCAGCGTACTCGCGGGCAGCAGCGGGACCGCCGTCGGCCCGTG
>Ga0163144_10022269_pt1 | contig 12563 bp, 6 predicted proteins | sample OliLak19BULKMAT1_FD_123175 | JGI IMG/M metagenome (GOLD analysis project Ga0163144, IMG submission 123175) | Freshwater microbial mat bacterial communities from Lake Vanda, McMurdo Dry Valleys, Antarctica - Oligotrophic Lake LV.19.BULKMAT1 | ecosystem: Environmental > Aquatic > Freshwater > Lake... | reverse complement strand
GCCATGTCGAACAGAGCGAGGGTTTACCGCCTTCTGCACACGCGGGAGGAGCCCGGCAGTCAAGCCGTCGCCACTATCTTAGGCGTGGTCATCCTGGCCAACGTGGTGGCGATGATGGTCGAGACTATGGCCGGCCTGTCGGCGACAGCCAGAGCGTGGCTGGAAGCGTTCGAGACCTTCTCGCTGTGGCTGTTCATGGCGGAGTACGTCCTGCGGCTGTGGGCGGTACCGGAGAGCCCGGAGTACACGACACGGCTGGGTCGCTTGCGGTGGGCACTCAGCCCGATGGCGCTCATCGACCTGGTGGTGCTGGTGCCACTCCTGTTGCCCATGCTGGTGGGGGCCGATCTCCGCTCGCTGCGAGCCTTCCGCCTGCTGCGGGTCCTGCGCCTGCTCAAGTTCCAGCGCTACTCCAACGCGGTCGGCACGCTTGGCCGCGTGGTGGCCGCCCGCCGCGGTGAGTTGGTAGTCGTCGGGGTCGTCGTCGCCGTGATGCTCGTCGTTCTGTCGACCCTGATCTTCTACGCTGAGCACGATGCCCAACCTAAGGTGTTCCCCGACATCCCTTCGTCCCTGTGGTGGGCTATCATCACGCTCACCACCATTGGCTACGGCGACGCCTACCCGGTGACGACGCTCGGCAAGGTCGTTGGCGGCATTGCAGCCCTAACCGGGGTCGGCCTGGTTACCCTGCCAGCCGGAATCATGGCGACTGGCTTCTTCGAGGAGATCAAGCGAGGCGCGAAGTGCCCGCACTGCGGGAACGACCTTCACTAACTTCAGCTCCGCCCCTGCCGCCTGTTGGCGGGGAAGGATAGGCGCCGTGCACGACACCTTCTTCATTATCGAGAGTCCGGGTCAGGTCCCACGACGCCCACATGAACCGCCGGTTTATAGACGTCGTCCCGTTCACCGACCGCTGGCTGCCCCTGGCGCTGACCTTGGAGTTCGTCCTCATCCAGGCCCTCCAGCCGGCAAAAAACATCGCCTACCGTGACTACGGCGTCATCTGGGAGGAGGTCCTGGCCCAGAGGCCGGCGACGCACGAGCAGTCTGAAGGACGGGGCTGACCTGTGTCCTCTTCTAGGTCATCGTTGTGTATATCCCCAACTAGTTGTACCTATGTAGCTGCTAACTAACTCTCCGTTGCGGTCATAGGAATACACGAAGGCAATCCCAGACGATTTGCGACGACTTTCAGCCTAATTCATTCCCTAGCAAAGCTTTACGGAGAAGCCCAATGGCGCGAGCGGACACCTACGAGAGCACATCATGACGACGGCAGCGCCTCCTCACGGATCCACCCGCCCACTCCCCGCCCTCCGCCTCTGGATGCCCATGCTGTGGGCCGGTTGTGCCGCTCTGCAACTGGCCGGCACGGGCTGGCTCTTGATGCACATAAAGGACCTGCAATCGGCTCGGGAAGGTACCTCTGAGGCGCTCGCAGCTCGCGAAAGCCTCAGATCGCAGCGCGATGCCCTCCAAGGAGAAGTCGCTGGCCTGACCGTTCAGCGAGATTCACTGGCCACGAGCCAAGCGATCCTTGAGCAAGCCATGGTCAAGGCACGAACCGCCCAGGAGCAAGAGGCGCTCGCGAACGCGAATGCAGCGAGCCTAACCAAACAGATCACCACACTCGAAAACCGACGTGCGGAGCTAGGCGAGGCGGTGGCGTCCAACTCCTCGACCCTCGAACAGCTGAACACCAAGATCGAGTCGCTGCGCCCAGAAGCGCAGCAACTCGACAAAGCCGCCAAGGAACTGAAGGCGATTACCGAGCAGATCGCCACCGCTGGATCAGCAGCACGTAAAGGCAGACTTGAAGCATCCGCACTCGCCGTGGATGCAAAGACGCTGGCGGACCAAATCGATTCCGACACCAAGCGCAAGGTCGATTTGCAAAGGCAACTCGTAGCGATGCGAACCGAGCTCGAAGAAGCAGTCGCGCAACGCGCACAGCTAGCTGGCCTTGCTGAACAGCATGCCAAGGCCCAAGAGCAGGCGAGCAAGGCCATCTTGGCGCTGAAGTCTGCCCAAGATGAGCAGGACAAAGCAGTGGCTGCGCTGCGTGAACGGCGAACGTCGCTGGCAGAGCTCAATGCCCAGGCGGAGGAGCGGACGCGTGAACTCCAACGCCTCGAGGACCGACGGATCTGGGTCACCAAGGAGGTCGCGACCCTGACGATGTCGAGAGAGGAACTCGTCGCTGCAACCGCGGCTGGAAAGGCTGAAATGGCGGCGTTCGAGGGCAAGCGCACAACGGCAACTGCCGCAGAGGCTCGACGCCTCACCCTGCTTGCTGATACGGATGCCCTTGCCAGGCGCCAAAGCGAACTCGCAGGAGCCATCTCGGCGCTGCTGATCGAACGCGATGGACTCGCCAAAGTGATCGGCGCGCTTCGTACTCAGCAAGCTCAGTCCAAGGAGTCGCCGGCGCCATGAATGACATCTTCTCATCAATGCCCCTGCTCGTGGGGGCATGGGTCATTTCAGCGGGAACTGCGGCGTTCATCGGCGCCGGTCTAGTGGCGTACTGGCGCAAAGAAGGCCGCATGCCGCTTGCGACCGCCTACGAGGATCTCGAGGAGCGGCACGACGACCTGCGCACTCAGCGTGATGCGGCAATGAGGATCATTGCTGAGGCGGACCAGGCACGTCAGGACCGTGAGGTTGCTCAGAGTCAGCTCTTGCAGCTGAAGGACGATCTGCTGCGTCTCGAACCCGATCGGCAGGACCTGCTGCGGGTTCGTGGTGAGCTCACGCAGGCTGAACAGCAGCGCAGTGAAGTCATCCAGGTTGTGCAGCAGTTGCGTGATCAGGAGGGCCTACTGAAGACGGCTGTGCAAGCGCTCGGACAGCAGAAGGCCGATATGACGGCAGCGATCGAGAGCTTGTCTGACCAAAAGGGCCGGCTCGCTGGCGAACTAGCCGATCTGACCGGCCGCCTGACCGCCGGGGGCACTGAACTCCAGCGCAGCACCGCTGAGCTGACGGGACTACAGCGGGAACTGGACCACCTTCGCCCCACCATCCAACAATTACGCGAGCAAGCAGGTGAGCTCGGAGTGAGCGTGGCCACTACGACCCAAGCGCTTGCCGAACTCAAGGCAACGCATGACGCGCTGCGAAACGAGCACGGCCGCTTGTCGACCGAGAAGGCCGAGCTGGCCCTCCAAGTGGTTACCTTGAAGAGCACGGTCGAGAAACTCAACGCCGAGCTATCGCACCTCGCAGAGCAGTTGCCACCGCTCCGTAAGGAGCGAGCAGAATGCGAAGCGCTGCTTGGCCAGCGCAATGCGCTCAAGCAAGAAATCACTGCGCTCGAAGCGTCCTTGGCTCGCATGCGTGGCGACCGCGACCGACGCAACGGTGGCACTCCCGAGGAACGCTACCGTGACCTCTGGCAGCCCCTCGATTTCAAGCTCGTCCCTGCGAACAAGCAGATGCTCGACGAGCAAGCCGCGCTCCGGCAAGTCGAGACGCTGCTGCGGAATCGTGGCTTCGTCTTCCCAGAGCGCGTGGTCCATGCCTACCACACGGCGCTGAAGACGGCAGAACAGGCGCCCATCACAGTCCTCGCCGGTCTCAGCGGAACCGGGAAGAGCGCCCTGCCCCGCTTCTATGCCGAGTCGATGGGGATCCACTTCGTCCAACTCGCCGTCCAGCCGCGATGGGACAGCCCGCAGGACCTGTTCGGATTCTTCAACCACATCGAAGGCCGCTACAAAGCGACAGAGTTGGCACGCGCTCTCGTCCAATTCGAGCGGCATAACCGCAAGCAGTGGTCGCTCCCCAAGGGGTGGAACCACGGACGCGAAGACGCGATGTGCCTGGTACTCCTCGACGAGATGAATTTGGCTCGGGTCGAGTACTACTTCAGCGAGTTCCTGAGCAAGCTTGAGGCACGCCGTGGGAGCGGCGCTGCCACCAAACAACTGCGCCGCGACGCTGAGATCGCGATCGACATGGGCAGCCTGTCGGAAGGTGAACAGCCCATCTCCTTCTATCCCGACCTCAACGTCCTCTTTACCGGCACTATGAACGAGGACGAGAGCACCCAATCGCTGTCCGACAAGGTTGTCGACCGAGCCTGTGTCCTGCGTTTCGGCAGACCCAAGGACCTCGAACCGAAGCATCGTACCAAAGCTTCGATCGCACCAACCGACGGCGATGCTGCTAAACCGTGGCTGACCTTCGAGAACTGGGGCAAGTGGCGCAGGGATCTCGGCGACTCGGACAGCAAGCACGTATCGACCTGGATCAATAGGATGAACGCCGTACTCGATCACATGCAGCGGCCCTTCGCCCACCGAACCGCCCAGTCCATTCTCGCCTATGTCGGGAACTATCCGTCGTGGATACCCCAGCGCATTGAGCTAGCGATGGCCGATCAGATCGAGCAGCGCATACTCCCGCGCTTGCGCGGCATCAACCTCGACGAAAACGGCCCGGCCCTGGCTGATCTGGGCAAACTCATCAACGAAACCAGCGATTCTGCGCTCTCCAAGGCTTACGAGGACGCGAAACGCAGCGATCGAGGCACCTTCCTTTGGTCCGGCGTTGACCGAAGTGACCATGGCTAACTCCAACGGGTGGTGCCTTCAGGAGCCCTGGGATTGGCAGCGACTCGGCATCGGCAACCCCGAATTGCAGAGTGACACCATCACTGCCGTTGATGGCAGCGGCAGCCCACGCCTTCTGGTTCCGGCCGAGACCAGCATCCGCATGCGCGGTGCCCACCTCCCGGTCTGTGGCCCCTTGGTAGCCGACGGCTCTGGGGGATTGCTTGCCTCCCTGGCGTTGCCAGGGGACCGGCAGCCCGCTCTAGGGCTCAAGGATCTCGACCTCGAGTGGCAGAGCGACCGTGGACGGGGCGTCATCAAGCAAGCCGACTACCTCGCGCGCCCGCCGCGCGGCGATACCTCCCCTGAAGCCGAGCCCAATCGTCAACTTGAATGTTTCATCCTATGGGCGATCGGCCGGTTCCAGGAACTGGCTCATGGCGAGGCCAGCAGTGGTACCGGGGTCCAACGCACCACGTGGACGATAGCCCGTTCGGTGTGGCGTGATTACGACGCGCGCGAACCGACGATGGATCTGATTGTGCGATTGGCCAAGGACCAGGAACTGGCCGAAGCGCTCGACGCGGTCTCGCGAAATCCCCGTCGCGTTCTCGTGCGTGTCCGTGATGAGGTACGGGTTGATCGGGTCCAAGAGCTCGATGCTGCCTGCATACGCTCCTACGCACGGCGTCCTGGCGTGACTGCAGTGGAAAAGGCAGGAACTCGGCAGACGTTGCTCGCCGTTCGCAGGCAAGCGAGCCACGACACGCTCGAGAATCGCGTAACAGCGTGGACCCTCGACGAACTGACGGGGTGCAGCCAGCGCTGGTTAGGGCAACACCGGCAGGCGCGAACCTCAGAGAAAACCGCCATTGTTCGTCGACTTGCCCAGGAGTGTCCGGTTCGACGCAATGGTGAAGCGCTAGCTCCCGTCGGGACCGCCTCCCTGACTCATCCGACTCAACCCAACTACCCGCTCCAATTCGCAGAGCGCTATCAGCGCGTGTATGCGGCCTACCTGAAGCTGCTCAAGCAGCGACGCGAAGAGGACGATGCGTGGACGTGGCGGCGCACGCTGTGGGCAGACGTGGTTCGCCAGTTGGTGGCAACGACGCTGCTGCAGCTCGGACCTGAGCGTTTCACCAGCCATCCACACTACCGCGGAGAGTCCGTCCATGGGTCATGGCTTGCCCACCCATGCGCGCCTGGACCCCTGGATGTCGGTAGCCGGGGCGAGTGGCATGTGCTGGACGCACGGGATCTGGCTACCGTCGATAGCTCCTGGCGTCGACGCCCACCCGAGCCTTGGATGCCTTCCCTTGGCGCATTAGGGGCCGACCTCTGGCTCTGGTGCCTTCGTCCACAGCGCCTGGTCCCGATCTGGGCCATCCTCGATACCGCAGCAACCGGCGATTCCAAACGGGTCGAGCGTGCAGCCGAGGCTCTCGATGCCTGGCAACAGGCACCGACGAGTCCAACCAAGCGCGGATACGTGGTGCATGGCCTGATCGTCACCAGCCGGCCAAGCGCCAGCATGGTCGATCTCACGACCAGTATCGTCACTCCGCGCGTCCGGGTCGCCAGCCTGTCGCTCCCGTTGGCGCTAGGACTCGCTGACAGCGCGCACTATCGGCGCATGCTCGACGACGTAGCCGCAGGCATCGACCTCGCGCTTGCAGGAGTACCAGCATGATAGCCGGTCTCGATCTGCTGGGTGCACGCCCATGGATAGCTACTGGCGATGACCAAGCCGAAGCCCGACCGGCAGGCAAGCATCTCCCGAGCGTGCTCCTGCCGCTCCACCACCGAGAACAACCCCCTGCTGGGCCAGATTCCGAGCAGCATCGCCGGGGCGCAGGCCTCATCTGGCCTCCCGAGGCTCAGGTTCCCGTCCTCAACGACTCGCGCTTCGGCTCCGGCCGTATCCCAGTCGTCCATTGCTACCGCCGACTCATTGACGCCCAGGGAGGAGATGGCGGCTGGGGCAGCCTCACCACCACGGCGATCGAGTGGCAGCCCGAGGGCGGCGCCGTGGTCAGTCGGCAATCCCAGGACCTCCTGGCAGCAGCGACCAACGCTTGGCTTGGACCCCTGCGTCAGGCATCGTGCGGAGTGGTGGTTCCCGATGGGCTTCTGGCCACCGCCCAGCAAGCGTTGATCGATGCGCACCAGTCCTCGGTGTCGCTCGTACCGGCAACCATGGCCCATGCGTTGGCCTGGTGCCACCAGCACGATCAGAGGCACCTCCTGGCGCAGGCACTTCCCAAGGATGGAAAGTGCGTTGGCCATGTGCTGGTCGCGGATCTGGGCTTGCTGGCATGGCGCCTCACGCGTGTACCGGTCCACGCTGTCTCGGCGGGAGGCAAAGAGTACCTCGTCCCCATCCAGGACGGCTTTGGGATCCGCTATCGCGGACTCAGCATTCAGCTGCCCGCCATCGCCGGCTGGGATCTCATGCGTGCCCAACGGCAGAGCGCGCAGCACGACCAATGGGTCACCGACCTCCTGATGGGCACCTGGCCCACCACCTGGGACAATGCAGGGGAAGTCTGGTCTGAGCCTGCCTCTCCCGCTCGGGCGTGCGGATGGCGGACATTGGATGAGCCCATGGGAGGCAGGTCAGATGTGCGCTCGTGGCTTCAAGCACTCTCCCAGGCTGTTAAGGAACCTTGCAATGCAGGCCAGTGCTTGGCGGTGGTGGTCGCCGGAGCAGCAGCACGCTGCCACTTACAGCAAGGAGTTATGCTGTGGCAAAAGCTCGGGCAACTCTGCGCCGTCGAAGCTCGGCTCGCAGATCCCGGGGATGCTGCCCGAGCCGGATGGCTAGCGGCGCGTGGGGCCACTCGCAACGAGCCGACGTGGCGTGAGGTTGTTGCTCCCATGGCGATACACCATTTGAAATATGATCATAATAATGACCCAGTGGAAGCCTGGGCACCCCTGATCAGCGTGTCGACCTTGGATGCCGGCACAGCGTATCGTTCGAAAGCAGCGGTCGAAGGGCTCAAAGTCCAGGCAGGTGCGCCGCAGCTCAGCTTAACGCTCAAGCGCGACATCCACGACAAGCAGGAATACCGACATGTGAACGCGCCGCTCGTTCGAGCTCCAACGAGCGCGGTTCCGGTCGTTATCGGCGTAGAAGCTCGCGCAGGGCAGGGCCTTGCTCGGGTCACGATCCAGGACGCCGCGCAGTCAAATCAGGTCGACGCACGTCTCGATTGGAGCACGATGGCAATAGCCGGTCCACCGGCACCACCGCGCCTCGCCTACATTCCCCATGTCGCGCGACTTATACCACTGCATGACCTTTGGGCGGACGGAAGTCGGTGGATGAAGGATATGTTGTCTGCTTTTGGCCGTGGGGAGATCGACGATGAGGCCATCCGATACCGCACGAAATCCTTCAACCGATGGCCGCATGCAAACTCCTACGACAGGAACAGGGGCCTAGACCAGCGCCACCAGCTCTTCGACTACTACTCATCCGTGGGATCCGACGGCGCCATACCAGCAGGAATCCACGTCGATGATTTCGCCGCTCTGCGTCACGCTGTGGATACCGCGGTTAGTAAGCGCCGGTCGGATGATCGCGTGAGCCAGCTGCTTCGTCGCCTTGCTTCGTGGTGGTACGCTGGTTGCCCCCCCGGCGTACTTGCCGTGACACGCAAGAGCTTTGAAACCGGAAACGTGACCCACGTCGACCGCCACGCTGCCGGTCTGACCTTTTCCACGACAGCTGACATGGCCCTCTTCTGGCGCGTCATGGCGCGCACGAGGGGTCTGAACACGCACTGGCTGCGAGCAGCGCGGAGCATCCTCCGACTGCGGGAGCACGCTGCCCGGACCGATGCCCTCACGGATGCCGCGGCTATCCAACGGTCGATCATGGCATGCATGTCCCAGGGCCTGACCAACGAGAAGCCCCTGCTCGTAGGGGAAGGTATCGAGTGCATGCTCTACCTGCTCAAGAGACGCCGGTACGAAAACGACTTCCTCGATTCCAAGGGCCGAGACGCTAACGACCTTGAGGCCTTGATAAGGCACCTTTTGAAGAATGACTTCCTCAAGCCACGGCATCGATTGATCGGAGAGGCGTTCCTGAAATTCGTCGATCGCGAGGGCAGCCTCGAGATGCTGGGAAATCTGGTTGCCCATGACGGTGATGACGACGCCGATGACTGAGAATGCCGTTCTCGCTATCCTGGCCTCCGACTCCGAGCGTCGCCATCGTCCAGCCGACCTTGGCTCTAAACTTCGTCGTCAGGGCGTGCGCGTTGCGGATCACGAGATCGTCCGGATCCTCAATGCCCTGATCACATCCGGTCTCGTCTCCTTCGATGCTGGTCAATACCGCATCACCACAGCCGGCAAGCAACGATGCGCTCCTGCCGGTGGTGCCAGGGATCTTCCAACGTCGCCACTGCCCCGTCCTCACACTGAACCCGCGCGACCTGCTGCACTGCCTCCTGAGGTCGTTGCTGAATATCCAAAGGCGCCGACTGGGAGCGAGAATTCGCGCTGGTCGGTCTTCCGACGGCTGCTCAGCTACTACCGCGACTGCATCATGCAGGAAGACGCCCCCGAACTACGTGGGTACCTGCCGAGTCAGGACGAGCAGTGGCTTGCCATCGAATCAGCCATCCCTTGGTCACAACTCCGTGTGGACGGTCAGCCGGTCCCCATTGCTCTCTCGCCTACCCAAGGCGCCTTCCTGCGCACATGGTCGGGCCGAGGTGAGGATATGGGCCTGTACCTCGGCTATCCCGTTCAGGTCGTACGGCCGAGCAAGGAGGGCGTGGACCCTTTCGTCATCCCCTTGTTCTTCCAGGCGGTCGATGGCGATATCGGTGCGCACGCGTTGCGCCTATCGGCGGAAGGACCACCTCAGCTCAACCCTGCCTGGTCCTCGGGTCCTGGCAGCAATGCAAGCGACCAGTTCAAAAAGGCGATCGGGTTGGCGAGCGACGAGGACGACGAGCCGTCCGATGCGCCGCAGGATCTGGCAACGCTCGCTCAACGGGCCGCCATGTGGCTTGGCGATAAGATTCATGGGCAGGTGCTCAATCCTGGCCGCCTCGATCGCGGTATCCCGTACGATCAACTACCCGTCGGCATCCACAACCGAGCCGTGCTGTTGCTCGGACCCCGCCTCAAGTTCACCAAGAGCTTGCTGCGCGACCTCAAGGATCTTGCCTCGTGGCGAGACGAGGATCTCGATCGAACCGCTCTTCGGTTCGTCTTCCCACAAGACGAAGCCCACACAGTGGGTGCTTGGCCTTTATCGCCCTGCCCTGGCGATCTGCCAGTAGGCAACCAGGTCGAGTTGCAGCCGCCGTTCACCGCCCAGCGTGCAGCGGTCCACCACGGCCTCACGATGCCGCTGTCAGTGATCACAGGCCCCCCGGGAACGGGCAAGTCGACCGTTGCGCGCAGCCTCCTGGTGAACCAAGTACTCCGCGGGCGGCCCACCTTGTTCGCTAGCCGTAATCACTGTGCGATTGATGCCGTCGTCCCAGCTCTCAACGCGCTAGGCGATGGTGAGCCGCTGATCATTCGCTGCGGTGGGTCCCTAGCTGAGCGCAATGGTTGGAAAAACCAGATCCGTCGGCTTCTCTCGAAGCCGCCTGACGACCGGGCATCGGCGCTGGCGCTCGAGCGGCAGCTGTTGTCAGACCACCTAACAGTTCTCAGTCAGCACGCGCGGGCGATAGAGCTCAGATTTGCAGCTGAAGAGCGGTATCGATCCGCATTGCAGGCCGTTGCTAGCGCAATGGCGAAGCTGACAGCACACCACCAGGCGATACGCCCCTGGGCTACTTGGAACAGGTCACAGGACCAGGCGCTCCTCGAGGCCGCGGACGCTCGCTCCCAGCTCGCACTCGCCCAAACGTGGTGGCGACGCCTCCTGCGCTGGATGCGCGGCGAAGGTTCAAAGGTGGTCGAGCAGCGGCTTGCCAATGCCATTAAGCAGCTCTGCCCTCTTCCCGGTGCAGACCCAGCTGTTGATCAGACACCTTGGCAGCACGTTGCTGCCGTCGCTAGTGCCCAGCGAGGGCAGTCAACGTGCGAACAAGCGCTGGCCGCACTCGATCCAGGGCCATCAGATGAGGCAATCGCCACAGCCCGCGATGAAAGCACAGCAGCCCTGCAGCGATCGCTGAGACTGGCTGCTGGCGGCGTCCAGCCAGTCGCGCAATCCGATATGGCAGTTCTCAGTAACCTTCGCTCCGCGGCAGCGAACTTTGGGGACACGAAGTTCAAGCGCGAGCTCGATCGTCATCTGCCAATCCTCCTGCGCGCATTTCCTCTTTGGTCGGTGACCAACCTATCGGTGCGGTCATGCCTACCCATGCAGCCTGGCATGTTTGACCTGGTGATCGTCGACGAGGCAAGCCAGTGCGATATCCCTTCTGTCATCCCGTTGCTTGCACGCGCTCGGCGCGCTGTCGTGATCGGCGATCCGATGCAGCTGAGGCACGTGGCCCGGCTGCAGCCACAACAAGACGGCACGATCATGCAGGCCCATGGAGTAGCCAGGTTCGACCTGCAGCGCTGTGGTTATCGGGTCAACTCGGCTTACGATCTTGCCGCTTCGACATCTGATTTGCCTGCCACAACGTTGCTCGATGTACACTTGCGCTGCAACGATGCCGTCGCCGCTTACGCTGATGCCTGTTTTTACGGCGGCCGTCTTCGGCTCGCGACCGATCACGCAGCCCTGCGCATCCCGCACGGCAGCCATGCGGGCATAGTCTGGCACGAGGTCACCGGAGATGTCGTGTCCGCGTCCGGTGGCGGGTGCATGTGCCAAGCTGAAATCGACACCATCGTGCAATTGCTGACTGATTTGGCGGGCCAGCGCTACAAAGGCACGGTCGGGATAGTAACGCCCTTCCGTCAGCAGGCCAATCGCCTCCAGGATGCGATGGAGCGTCTAGCAGATCGCATCCCCGAGCACTGGCGCCTAAAAGCCGACACCGCCCATGGATTCCAAGGCGGCGAGCGAGATCTGATGATCTACAGCCTCTGCGCGGGCCCCGACATGCCGCCTACATCGGCCGGTTGGCTTGCCAGCGATGACGGGCGCAGCCTGGTGAACGTCGCCGTCACGCGCACTCGCGCCGTTTTGCAGGTGGTCGGCAACCGTGCCTGGGCTCGTGCCAGCGGCGTCCCCCATCTTGTGCGTCTCGCCAATCACGACCAGCAGGTGCAGCGCGAGCGCGAAGAGCCCTACGACTCGCCCTGGGAAGAGCGGCTCGACAAAGCCCTGCGCGCATCCGGCATTACCACTGTTCCCCAGTACCGCGTTGCCCACCGGCGGCTTGATCTGGCAGTTTTATCGCCCGTGCGCCTTGACATCGAAGTTGATGGGGAAGCCTACCACCGGACCGCCACCGGAAAACGTGTCGATGATGACGTCTATCGCGACCTCCAGATGATGTCGCTTGGATGGAAGGTGTTGCGCTTCTGGGTCTACGAACTGCGCGAGGATATGCCGGCGTGCGTCCGACGCGTGGAAGGGGCGATGAAGATTGGCTCGAAGGCGGGGGATATTCCTGCCGCAAGGGAGATAGACGAGTGACTTATCGTCGATTCGTGGTCCGGAGAGTAGATGGTGCGGCTGAGGAGAGCTGGGACGCATGTACGGGGCGCCCTCCGCGAAGCTGGCTGGGAGGACTTTCTACTCGTCCTGCTTGCTCGGGCGCTGGCGAAGCTGCGCGTACTGGTCCATAACTCATCTCAACGATCCGCCCTGGTTTCCCCCACTCGACAGAGCCCACCAGATCAACCACACGATCTTCGAAAGCTGCCGCCTCGCCCGCGTCGAGCCGCGTGCCTACCTGCGCCACTTGATTGCCAGCCTCCACGGCGCGTTTCGCACGGCAGGAAGCGGACATCTACGACATCATCGGCCACGATGTCGAGGAGACCTTCGTCATCGAGCGGCCGGCCGAGGGCGATGCCCCAGCGCGGCGCGAGACGCTGACGGTGCCGGCGCGG
>Ga0163144_10022268_pt1 | contig 12564 bp, 12 predicted proteins | sample OliLak19BULKMAT1_FD_123175 | JGI IMG/M metagenome (GOLD analysis project Ga0163144, IMG submission 123175) | Freshwater microbial mat bacterial communities from Lake Vanda, McMurdo Dry Valleys, Antarctica - Oligotrophic Lake LV.19.BULKMAT1 | ecosystem: Environmental > Aquatic > Freshwater >... | reverse complement strand
CTAGTCGGGATTTGTAATCCCGTCTGAAGAGAATAAGATTTTCAATCTGATAGGGCTAATTTGCTAGTCGGGATTTGCAATCCCGTCTGAAGAGAATAAGATTTTCAATCTGATAGGGCTAATTTGCTAGTCGGGATTTATAATCCCGTCTGAAGAACTTTTGCTAGTTGGGATTTGTAATCCCGTCTGAACTTTTGCTAGTCGGGATTTGTAATCCCGTCTTTGCTAGTCGGGATTTGTAATCCCGTCTGAAGAGAATAAGATTTTCAATCTGATAGGGCTAATTTGCTAGTCGGGATTTGTAATCCCGTCTGAAGAGAATAAGATTTTCAATCTGATAGGGCTAATTTGCTAGTCGGGATTTGCAATCCCGTCTGAAGAGAATAAGATTTTCAATCTGATAGGGCTAACCAATTTACTTATAAGGTAAAGCCAAAGCACATTTGAGTTCCAACCCTATATAACTTCCTTTAAACTCATAAACTCCATTTTTTTCATTGCTTTGGTTGGGCAATAACCTGTGGTTTCCTAGCATAAGATTATTAGAATTATTCCCCCAAACGGCATTGATACCAATGATATGTCCATTCTTAAACTGCCAGCCAGGACCCAACTCAAATCTCCATCCTGCCCTCACTTGGGTAGTATAGTTTATTTCTAGTATCTTTAAGAGAGTACCGTTTTCATCAGATAAAAAATCTTCCACACGCCCTGGCTTCTTCCAAAGCCCTCTTAGGGTAAAGGCTGCTGTAAACTGCCAATGTAATCCCGACCAGATTTTAGGGTAATAACTCAAAAAAATAGGAACTTCAAAGCCTAAGTCATTTTCATCGTGGTATTTAAAATAACCATCCCCATCAAAAATATCTTGGTACTCTGCTGGAATCTGTGCATTAAACTCAATTTCTTCAAAAAAGCTACGAGCTATCCAAGTAGAAAAATCAGGCTTGTAAGCTAAAAAATTTAAACCTGTGCCTATGTATAGGTTAGGTCTTAGCCGATAAGCATATTCTATCCCAAACTGAGGATAAGTATCAGAGCCTCCTGCAATAAACATATCATTTCTAAAGCCGAGAAAAGGTCTATCTTGAGATGCAACTGTATTAGAGGCAGTAGCTACAGCAGCCCTTAGCTGGATAAAATGTTTGGGTAGAAGAGTATCGTCTTTTTCCTTTGTTTGTGCCAAAAGTGAAGAGAAACTCCCAATAATCAGTAGAAAACTACCGTATAGAATGATAAGACTATATTTGCTCATTTTTTTCTTTTGAATGTTGAAAATTATAGATTAGAGTGCTTCCTAAATAGATTTCTGTAATAATATCGCTTTAAAAATAAGCTATTTCTCGATAAAAACACTTCATATTTTAATTTTCTTTCTCTTTATTCAAAACAAAAATAAAGGTATATACAAGAGTTTTTTTGAAGTCTATGAACGATAATCAACTTTTTATGCGTTTTATCTCTAGCTTTAATAAATATCAAATACTTATTAAGACTGACAGTCTATATTACTAATGCTTTATATCTAAATATATGTTTACAAACAAAATTATCATTTTACTATTCTCTTTAAGCCTTTGCTTGGGAGGATTTACGAACCAGTTACAGGCAGAAGAGGGGATTCAGTTTTTTAAAGGAAATTGGAAAGAAGCCCTCAAAGAAGCAAAAAACAAGAAAAAACCGATATTTGTAGATGCCTATGCCGTATGGTGTGGTCCCTGCAAATATATGGATCAATACATCTTTACAGATTCAGAAGTCGCCGCCTATTTTAATGAGACTTTTATCAACTATAAACTAGATGTAGATGAAGAAGTAGAAATTTCAGAAGGCTTCGGAATAGAAGCGATGCCTACCTATCTTTTTGTAGATGCTGAGGGCAAGGTTTTTTATCGCAAAACAAGTGCAATGGAAGCCGATGTATTTCTTAAACTTGCCAAAAGTGCGATGCAAATGCCTAGCCTAAGAGCTAAATATGAAAAAGGAGAAAGAAGCAAGGAATTTATTGTAGAATATTTGACTGCGATGGGTGAAAATGGAGATAAGGAAACAAAAACCATTGCAGATGAATATTTTAAATCTTTAAAAGAAGTAGCTCTCCTTGAGCCACAAAATTTTGAGCTAATGGTAATGTATCCTCGCAAATATGATTCTAGAGAGTTTAAATACTATATGAAGAACATTGATAAATTTATGGAGCAATATCCCAATAAAGCAGAGTTAATCGCTTTCAATAGCATTGATTTACTCTATCAAGAAGCCATTGAGACACAGTCGGAAGAGAAAATGAATGAACTAAGCATGCTATTGACTCAACTGCCCAATGTGATAGAAGATGACAAAGCTTCCCAGATGAGTAGCATGGCGTATATGAGTTTTTATGAAACTACTCAAGAATGGGATAAATATGCTCCCAATGCTGTTCAGTATTTTGAAAAATATGGTAGAGATGAATTTGAGTCATTTCTTCGTGCTGCTTTTAACTTTTATAACTTTGTAGAGAAGCCAGAAGACCTAACAAAAATGCTTACTTGGCTAGAAGAATCTGTAGTGAGCGAAGAAAACTATGCCAATTTATACCTCAATGCAGCCTTGCTTAAGAAGCTAGACCGTAAGAAAGAAGCATTAGAATTGGCTAAAAAATCACTTGCAGTAGCTCAATTAGAAGAAGTAAATGCAGAAATTATACAGCAATTAATCACCGAATTAGAAGAGTAAATTGTCTCAAAAGTGGATACTTGTTTTAGTATTAGCAGTCTTGGCTTGTCAGAAGAAAGCTTCTTTTGACAAGGAAACTGCAAAAAGTTATTTTCAAGAAATTGTCTTAGGCAATGAGTGGGCTTCTCCCAGAACTGTAGTCAGTAAGTGGGAGAAGCCTTTGTATATTTATCTACAAGGTGATTTTCCGAGTGATTTGGAGAAAGAACTACATCAAATCATCGGCGAACTCAAGGTATTGACAAAACTTGAAATGTATCTTGTAGAAAATGCTGACAATGCCAATATGATTGTTTTCGCAGGAAAAGCCTCCGAATATATCCAAAAAGTAGAACCTCGTGCAAGCTCTTTTATCAAAAAAAACAAAGGACTTTTTTATGTAGATGTATGTCAAGATGCTTCTATTTGCAAAGGAAGTATTTGGGTAGATACTCATAAAGTATTGCAATTAAATCTTCAAAAACATTTGCTGAGAGAAGAATTTACCCAATCCTTAGGTTTTGTAAATGACTCTTGGCGATTTAAAGAAAGTATTTTTTATCAAGGTTGGACAAAAAACCAGCATTACACTGAGCTAGATATTTGGCTCATAAAACAGCTCTACCATCCTGAAATACATTCAGGGATGACTTGGATAGAAATACAAGATTTTTTTTGAGGCAATTGAAAAGTTTTTGTATCTTTATAGAATTGAAGATGCTTATTATTTTTGATGATATTTAAAATACTAATAATCAATCACTTATCATCATTTTTGATAGAAAAGAACCATACTAATTAACCATTTATTTAAAAATATTTATGAGAATCACCTATAATGCCCCCGTTATCCTTACTTATACTCTTATTTGTACTATCATTACGGGTTTGGATACGACTATTTTTATGGATTTATCTGGAGAAAGCCAAGTAGGCAATATTTCTCGTTATTTATTTACGGTCTATCCTTTTGGCTCAGGATATATGAATTTGAATGACCCTTTAACCTATTTTAGGTTGTTCTCCCACGTAATAGGACATTCGGGCTGGGCTCACATGGTAGGTAATTTCAGCTTTATTTTATTGATTGGACCTATCTTAGAAGAAAAATATGGCTCTAAAATGTTACTTTCTTTGATATTCTTTACTGCTTTAGTTACAGGGATTCTCAATGCAGTTTTCTTCAACAATGCCCTTTTAGGGGCAAGTGGAATTGTATTTATGATGATTTTGCTCGTGTCTTTTGCCAATGTTCAAAAGGGAAAAATTCCTCTTACTTTTATTTTAGTGGCTTTGCTTTATCTAGGACAAGAAGTCTATCAAGCAGTAAGTTCTGCGGATAACATTTCACAGTTTGCACACATCATAGGAGGTATTTGTGGAGGAATCTTTGGGTATGTGATTAGTGGTAATTCAGGTAAAACATCCACGGGAGGAAAACCAACAGGCTTAGATAATTTGACTAATTTTTAATAGTAGGAAAACAATGAAGGTTTTGCATTATGCGAAACCTTCAATACTTTTTTTTATTCTTTGAGTGATTTCTTCAATCTTTCCAAGCCCATCAAATGTCTCTACTTTTAATTTAGTTTTCATATACTCAATGCCTGGCTTAGTAGAGCTTTCAAAAACATTGATTCTTTTAAGATGAATTTTAGAATCTTTATCATCTTCTCGATTAGATGTTTCTGCTCTTTTTTTCGCCCTGATTAAAAGTTCTTCTTTTGGTACATCAATATTGAGAACTTTCCCTATTTGCATTTTTTTAGAATTTACTAGCTCAATCAAATCATCTACTTGAGCAGTTGTTCTTGGGTAACCATCCAGTATAATTCCAGATTTAGACTGATTCTCATCAAGGATTTCACTAAAAAGATTTTTCATAATGGAATCAGGTACTAAATCGCCTTTTTCCTCATATTCAGACATGACTATTCCAATTTCGGTTTTATTCTCTTTTTCAAGTCTGCATCTTTCCCCCGTGGAAATATGCTCAAAACCGAGTTGTTTCTGTAGGATTTCGCATTGAGTTCCTTTTCCAGAGTAGGGTGGACCTGTGATGATTAATATCTTCATTTAGTTGTTGATTTTTAATGATTTGACAAATTGATAATTCTATTAAACTCAGTTTACCTGCCCAGCCAATAGATAAAGCACAGCCATTCTGACAGCCACCCCATTTTCTACTTGGTCAAGGATGATGGCTTGCTCAGAGTCAGCTACATCACTACTGAGTTCTATGCCACGGTTGATAGGTCCGGGGTGCATGATTACGATTTTTTTATCTAGTGAGTCAAGCATTGCCTTATTGATTCCATAATAGAGTGTATATTCACGCAAAGAAGGGAAGTATTTGATTTGCTGTCTTTCTAGCTGTATGCGAAGCACATTGGCTACATCACACCATTCTAAGGCTTTCTTAACATCTAATTCTACCTTTACGCCTAACTCACGGATATATTTGGGCAAAAGTGTAATAGGGCCACAAACCATCACTTCAGCTCCCAATTTCTGAAAAGCAAAAATATTAGAAAGAGCTACTCTTGAGTGTAAAATATCTCCTACAATCACCACCTTTTTACCTGCTATATCGCCTAATTTCTCTTTTACTGAAAAGGCATCTAAGAGTGCTTGGGTAGGATGCTCGTGTGTGCCATCGCCTGCATTGATGATATTGGCGGCGGGGATATGCTTGGCTAAAAAGTGAGGAGCACCTACGCTAGAATGTCGCATCACAATCATATCTACCTTCATAGCTAAGATATTATTGACGGTATCTAGCAAAGTTTCCCCTTTTTTGACGGAGCTACTAGAGGCTGAAAAGTTAATCACATCTGCTGATAGGCGTTTTTCAGCAAGCTCAAAAGACAGTCGTGTACGGGTAGAGTTTTCAAAAAAAACATTGGCTATCGTAACATCTCTCAGCGAAGGCACTTTTTTGATGGGGCGATTGATAACCTCTTTAAAGTTTTCGGCTGTATCTAAGATTTCCTCAATCTCAGCCGAACTTAGTTCTTTGATACCCAAAAGGTGTTTCATGGTGATAGAATTTAGGGCAAAGTTCGGAAATTTATTTGTATATCAACGCAGTAGCATGGGCTGCTACACCCTCTTCCGTGCCTACAAAGCCTAGTAATTCGGTAGTAGTTGCTTTGATAGAAATATCTTCTAAAGGTATTTGCATTACTTCTGCCAGACAGGCTTGCATCTCAGGAATATGCTTACCGATTTTGGGTGCTTGTAAGCAGACCACACTATCAATATTACCGATTTCATAGCCTTTTTCACGAATTAGTTCTACCACACGTTTGAGCAATATCTTGCTATCTATGCCCTTAAACTGAGGGTCTTTGTCAGAAAAATGAAAACCAATATCACGCATATTGGCGGCCCCAAGCAGAGCATCACAGATGGTATGAATCAAGACATCTGCATCTGAATGTCCATACGCTCCTTTGTGATGAGGAACTTGAATACCTCCTAGCCAAAAGGGAACTCCTTCTGCAAGGCGGTGTACATCATAACCCTGTCCGACACGAAATTTTTGCATAGTTTTATTAAAATCAAATTATTTTGACAAATAATACAAAGTAGAAGTTTTTTCAGTTGTGAAAACAGTCTGTGCCATACTTCTGATTTGAGTAGGTGTAATAGCCTGAATTAGTGCTGACTCATGATTGATTCGACTGGCATCACCCATAATAGCATAATACGCAAGACGACTCGAGCGACTCAGAAGTTCTACTTCATTAAATACAATGGTAGATTCTGCTTTGTTTTTTACTTTTTGGAGTTCAGATTCTTCTATCATTTGGCTCTGTAACTCGTGAATGATACCCCAGATTTCTTTCTCTATTTCTTTCAAGTCAACATCTTGATTGGCAAATGCCTGAATCACAAGTAGCCCTGGCTCCATAGACCCTGTTACATACGCACGAATAGAAGAACATAAGTTCTTTTCTTTGACAAGTCTTTGATGTAGCCTTGCAGAACGCCCACGACCCAGCACATCACTCAATAAATCTGCTGCATAATAAGTCGTATCTCTTCTCCCTGGTATATGAAAAACCATATAGATTAAATCCATGGGTACATTGCTTATATTGTCTTCATGGCGAGGGGCATCTTGTAGCGGCTCATCGGGTAAGCTTCTCACTAATTCTTCACCTCTAGGGATGTCTCCAAACCATTTTTGACTTAAAGCCTTTACTTGCTCTACTTCCACATCACCTGCTACGACCAAGACGGCGTTATTAGGACGGTAATACTTATAAAAAAAGTCTTCCACATCTTGAAGTGTAGCTCCTTCTATATGACTAATATCTTTGCCGATAGTAGCCCAGCGATAAGGATGAACTTTATAAGCCAAGGGATGAATTTTTAGCCAAGCATCTCCATAAGGTTGATTGAGATAATTTTGCTTAAATTCTTCTATAACTACTTTTTTCTCGGCTTCTAGTTTTTCTTCTTTAAAATCTAACCCTAGCATACGGTCAGATTCTAGCCAAAAAGCTGTTTCGAGATTGACCACTGGGAGAGAAATATGATAATTAGTAAGGTCAGAAGAAGTATAAGCATTGTTTTCTCCTCCTACGGATTGCAGGGGTTTATCATAATTCTCAATGTGCTTAGAGCCTCTAAACATTAGATGCTCAAAAAGATGTGCAAAACCAGTACGATTTTCATCTTCATCTTTTGAGCCTACATTATAAGCTACATTGACTGCAGCCATTGGAGTGGTTTTATCGGTATGGACAAAGACTCTTAGTCCATTGTCAAGTGTAAAATATTCAAACTGGATCATTGATTACTCTTATTTTAAAATACTCTTAAATTCAAAATTAAGGATATTTTAGTAAAATTAGTTGAATCTTCTGGTTTTAACTTTGATTTTTTGGATTAGCATCAGTGCTGGTTCGTGAAGACACGAACCACAGAAAAGGAGTGAAGAAATTTTTTCTGTCATTCCGTTAGAAATCTGAAAGTGTGTCAAAAAGCTACGCTGTATAGCAGATGCCTACCTATGACAAGAAACTGCCACTAAAATATGAAACTTTTATTTGCTACTGCTATTTGACACTGAAATATGAAACTGTTATTTGATTCCTTTCATATCGAGGGCAGTTTGGAAGAGTCTAGCATTTTTGAGGTGTTCGTTATAGGTCTTGGCAAAGGCATGAAAACCTGAGAAATCAGCTTTGGCACAGAAAAACAGGTAATCGTGCTTTTCATAGTTGAGTACTGCATCAATAGACTGAGGGGAAGGTATGTTAATAGGCCCAGGAGGAAGCCCTTCATAAAGATACGTATTGTAAGGCGATTCTACTTGTTTATGTCGGTTTAAGACCCTCTGAATAGTAAAATCACCAACCGCAAATACGAGGGTAGGGTCAGCTTCTAACTTCATGTTCTTTTGTAGGCGATTGAGATAGACACCTGCTACACGGGGTTTTTCAGTAGGTTGATTGGTTTCTGCTTGGACTATAGAAGCCAGAATAGATACTTCTGTAGGGCTTAGATTGAGTGCTTTGGCTTTTGCCAATCGAGATTTATTCCAAAATTTCTTATATTCTGAGTGCATTCTTTCCACAAAAGACTTTGCGGAAGTATTCCAATAAACTTCATAAGTATTGGGCAAAAAGATAGTCAGAATGGTAGTGGTATCTCTTTCATATTTTTTTACAAAACTTGTGTCGTTGAGTAGCTTTAGCAAGTCTTCTTCTTCAAAAATTAACCATTCAGAAGCCTTTTCAGCAAAATCTTCTTTGGTACGGAGATTATTAAAAGTAAATTTAATAGGACTTTGTACCCCAGCCCTAAGCATCCTGATAGCATTAAAATTATTCATATTAGACTCTATCAAGTAGCGGCCTGATTTTACATTTTTTTGATAGCTAAGGGTTTTAGATAAGAAAGCAAAAGAAATTTTGTCTGCTATGATTTTTTCTTTTTCCATAATATCCAATAATTGCTTAAAATCAGTGCCTTTTGGAATATACAGGTACATTGCTTCCTTCTCTACCTGTAAATTGGGAGAGCGAAAAATCTGATAGGTATAAAAGAAAAAAATAGTCATGAAGAAGGAGAAAGTCAGAATTCCTCCAAAAAAAATCTCTTTGCGTGACAAATTAAACATTTGCTTTCCTTTAAATCAATGTAAATTAAATAGTAGTACGATTTTATTTATCGAGGTGTAAGCGAAGATGCTTACACCAGTATTTTATAGTAAGTGATGAGTTATCTCAATAAAACACTGATAATCAGTTTTTTATAGCGATATCAAAGTGCAAACTAATTTCAATCATCTACTTACGATTTTATTTGAAGTACAAGTGTTTTTGCTTGCACTAGTATTTTAACTAATTTTATAAACTAGGCTTCAAATTCATTAGCTCTTCTATCTCTTCTGCTTCTAGAGGGATATTTTTCATTAAATCTTCATTGCCTGATTTAGTAATCAGAATGTCATTTTCAAGGCGAATACCGATGCTTTCTTCACGAATATAAATACCAGGCTCACACGTAAAAACCATTCCAGCTACAAATCTACGATATTTATCTCCGAGGTCATGCACATCTAGCCCCAAATGATGAGAAGTGCCGTGCATAAAATACTTTTTGTAGGCAGGCTTTTCTTTTGATTGGGCATTGACCTCATTCATACTGAGTAGGTTTAAATCTACCAACTCTTTGGTCATAACTTCTCCTACGGCTGTGTGGTATTCATCCCATACGTTGCCGACTTGAAGCATGTCAGTAGCTTGTCGCATAACACTTAATACAGCATTATAGACTGCTTTTTGGCGAGGCGTAAACCATCCACTTACAGGAATAGTACGTGTCATATCAGCGGCATAATTAGAATATTCTGCTCCTACATCCATCAGAAGTAAATCGCCTGCTTTGCAAGGAAGTGCATTATCTACATAGTGAAGCACACAAGCATTGAACCCAGAAGCGATGATAGGAGAGTAGGCAAACCCCTTAGAGCGATTGCGAACAAACTCGTGAAGGTACTCAGCCTCTATCTCATATTCCATTACTTCGGGCTTTACGAAAGGCAAAATACGTCTGAATCCTTTTTCGGTAATACCACATGCTTCTTGCAAAAGGGCTACTTCAATAGGAGATTTGACAGCACGCAGATTTTGCATCACAGGGGCAGCACGATAATAAGAATGCAAAGGATATTTTGCTTTGCACCATTTAATGAAGCGAGCATCTCTAGTTTCTACCTCTACTACTGCACGGCTATGCTCATTGGTATTGAGATAGATGCCCTCACAATAGCTCATTAGCGTATTAAACATCGTATGAAACTCAGAAAGCCAATAAACACTTTCTACACCTGAAACTTCTTTGGCTTGTACTTTGGTGAGTTTGTCTCCTTCCCAGATGGATATTTCTTCGCTGGTTTCTTTTAAAAATAGAACCTCTTTAAATTTTGCTTCGCTTGCCTCTGGATAAATAATCAAAATGCTTTCTTCTTGGTCTATGCCAGACAAATAGAATATATCACTGTTTTGGCGAAAGTTCATCGTACCATCTGCATTGGTAGGCATGATGTCATTGGAGTTAAAGACTGCCAATGTATTGGGCTTCATTTGTCTGCAAAAATTAGCACGATTCTGAATAAAAAGTTGCTTATCTATATGTGGGTATCGGTTCATATTTTTAGTAGGTTTTGAATGAAGTCATTTTTTGAATTAAAATTTAAAAGTACTTCTTTTTTCTCAATTGACAAAAAACAACGCATTGTAAAAGTTTAAGATAGAAGAACAGCCTAGTTTACAAGAAGTGATTCTATTGATTTGATTTTAAATACATCACTTGCATATTTCAGTAATTTGTTTAAATTTGATTTTAGAGAAAAAGATTTCACACCAAGTCCTTCCCCTCGAAGAATGGGAGAAAAGCCCTCTCACTGCGGAGAGGGTCTGAGTGGGGTAGAATCATACGCAATCTTATTTCTCCATTTTTTTGAATCTTTCACCTTAACTAACATACATTATGAAATCTATCTCTAAGTTTTATGCAGTATTCTTTTATTCTCTAGTTGTGCTATTTTTTTCTTTGATGACTTCCTGTGGAGGAGGGGAACAAGAAGGAAGTGGTATTGATAACAATAATCCTGAAATCATCATAGACCAAGATGATCCTTTGCCTAAGAATTCAGATAAAGTAACCAACATCAGAAATGAAGCAGGTGAAGAAATTATCAGCATAGAAGTAAATAGTGCTGAGACCATCATTAAATACAACCGAGGTCAGGATATGCTTAGTGGACGCTCGAAGCGTGCTGATAAAAGCAAATACTACAACCAAAAAGGTGATTTAGTAGCAGAAGTCAAATACAAAGACGACTCTTTCAAGCTAAAAGACAGCAACGGCACACTTCTCTGGAAAGTAAAAATCAAAGAAGGTAAAATCAAAATTAGTGATAATGAAGAGGGAGAAGGAGCTTACGAAATCAAAGAAAATGAAGCAGGAAAATACAAGGTAAAATTAGGGGAAGAACAACTCTCAGAAGCAAAACTTAAAGATGGTGAAGTAACCATTACGGGAAAAGGAATTTATAAACTTTCTTCCAAAAAAAACCATCCAGCCTATGCCGTTTTAGGATTGGGACAAATAGACGAAATGTATCGCTTGATTATTCTGGCAGAACTCATCAAAAAAGTCTAACAAAGTGATTTTATATTATGCAGTAGGCGGAGGCTTGGGGCATTTGGCTCGTGCCTCTGCCTTTCTTTTTACCCAAAAAATGAAAAGCAATGAGGTTATTTTATTGACTGCCTCTCCTTACACTCACTTTGAAGCACTACCCAAAGGACTGACAATCATTCAGATTTCATCTAAATTAGCTACACAAGCCTCTGATTATCAGCAGTTTTTAGAAGATATTCTCCAAAAACACCAGATTACGGATATTTATTTAGATGCTTTTCCTGTGGGAATAGTAGGGGAGTGGAAGTCTTTTTTTAAAAATAAAGCTTTGCGTTTTTATTACTTAGTTCGTCTGTTGGATTGGGGAAATTATGAAGGATTATTGACAGATACAAAAGTGTATTTTGAAAAATCATTTTATTTTGAATCATTGTTACCTATTCAAGAAGATTTTATCCGAAACCATTCTAAAGAAATTAAACAAATAAAGCTAAGCTATCCCGAAATTTCTCTTAACCTTGATGCCATTCAGCTTATTTCTTCCCTCAAAAAAGAAGGTAAAAAGCTTTGGCTTGTCATTCATTCTGAGCCTGTATCTGAGTTACAAGAGTTACTAGAATATGCTCAAGCAAGTGCAAAAATAGAAAAAGAAAGCCCTGTATTCTTGATTATCAGTCAAGTAAGACTTTCTTTTCATTTAGAAGATATACATTATATAGAGGTTTTTCCGAGTTGTTTTCTTTTGGAGAAAATGGATAGAATTGTTACTGCTTGTGGGTTTAATCTGATGCAACAGACTTTACCTTTTTATCAAAAGCATCTTTACTTGCCTTTTCCTCGGCGATATGATTTGCAGTTTGAAAGGGCTAGACAAAGGCGAAATTTTATCAAAGACTTTGATTCAAACGAAGCCTTTGGTTTCTAATTTTAAAGAAATATACCAGAATAATCACTCAGTTTATTTTACATAAAATACTCATCATTAAGCTATTGTAAACTTATTGTTTACTTGGGATAGCAATTTTCATTTTAGGTCTATTTTTTTGCTACCAAAAACCTGTGAGGTTTTATTTTTAAATATTTAGTTATCAATACCTTAAACCTTTTTTTGCTACCAAAAACCTGTGAGGTTTTATTTTTAAATATTTAGTTATCAATACTTTAAACCTCACAGGTTTGACATTTTAAGAAACTCTCATT
>Ga0163144_10022266_pt1 | contig 12565 bp, 3 predicted proteins | sample OliLak19BULKMAT1_FD_123175 | JGI IMG/M metagenome (GOLD analysis project Ga0163144, IMG submission 123175) | Freshwater microbial mat bacterial communities from Lake Vanda, McMurdo Dry Valleys, Antarctica - Oligotrophic Lake LV.19.BULKMAT1 | ecosystem: Environmental > Aquatic > Freshwater > Lake... | reverse complement strand
CTTCTGCTGCAATCGCGGATTCGCTGCTGCGACGCGCCTGCGGCTGGCAGGCTCGCCGTTCGCTCCCTCGACATACTGTTCAAGTATGCCTCGGGCTCTCACGGCTCCGCGTGCCCGTCTCGCAACGCGACTGCGCGATGTCGTCCCTCGACTGTGCTCGGGACCCTGAGCTTTGTCGAAGGGCGACGAACCGTCATGAATAATGCGGGCGTAGTCTCTATTGCGCTTCGTCTACTCCGTTACAAAACATTCGTCTGAGGACCTGTCTCCTTTTCCCGTGGAACCACCTGGCTCGCCATCATGGCACATGATGGTTCGTCGAGAAATCGTCAGAACCCGCGTTCCTCATGAAGCCCATCTCACCGGCGATGGTCCAGATACATTTTTTCCGCCCCGCGCTTCATGCGGCACATGCAGCGGATCAGCGGTTGCAGCAGAAACGTTCATGAACGTGAATATTCCCCATTGCTTGCGGCGAGGAGCGTCATGATGGAAGGCGCTCATCGTGGGAAAATAAGATATTCTTCTAAATTCTCAGCAGGCGTACTATGCTGTCTATGGGTGTGAGTGATGAGGTGGGAATCGGTCTTCACCATGGCTGAATGCTGGCTTTATTCTTGTTTAGTTGCGATAACAACCCTTAACCCTTTCGGGGGGGGGCAACGTGTCGTGGAGACAATGTCTGCTGGTTGTTGTTCTAACCCAACATAGACGTACTTAACCGTTGATGCGAACACCTCTCCCTCCGGCCATTCAGAGTCTCGCCGACCTCTTTGAGTTTTCCTGCCGTCGAAAGCCGGAAGATCTTGCCTATGCCTTCGTTCGCGACACTCTCGAACTTGAGAGCCAGCTGACCTATGGCGAGCTCGAAGTCTCCTGTGTTTTCATAATAGGTCAACGAGGCATCGCCTGTGGCACCTCTCGGCTCCACCAGGGTTGAACATTGTATGGTCAGACATTCACCCGTAATCATGCCGCCTGCCGATACGCTTCTTGATGTGTTGCGGTGGCGGGCTGACCGCCAGCCCGATCAGGTTGCCTATGTCTTCCTGCGAGACGGGGTGACCGGCGATACCGTTCTGACGTACGGAGAGCTAGACGCCAAGGCTCGCGCGATCGCTGGATTTCTTCAGCAGCGGGTTCAGCCTGGGGATCGGGTCATGCTCCTTTATCCTCCCGGACTCGATTTTGTGGCTGCGTTCTGGGGATGCCTCTATGCGGGCGTCTTGGCGGTCCCGGCTCCCCCCTTCGATCCGCTTCGAATCAAACAGACGCTGCCCCGTCTCCAGTCTATTGTCCGGGATGCCCAGGTCAGCGGCATCTTCACGAGGTCTCAGGCCGGTGTTGATGTGAACCGTGTTCAGCTCTCCGGGGATGGGGACCATCCGATTCCCTGGTTTGCGACTGATGAGATCTCGTTGGATTGGGCGAAACGATGGACCGCCGTGGTGTGCCAGCCTCAGGACGTGGCGTACCTGCAATATACGTCTGGTTCGACCTCTTCCCCAAAAGGTGTAATGGTGACGCACAAAAATCTCGTTCACCATTGTGAATACTTTACGAAGTTTGTGCACTATGATTCCGGGTCCAGAACACTCTCATGGATGCCACATTTCCATGACTATGGCCTGGTGAAAGGCATTCTCCACCCGCTCTCCGCGGGGATTCCCACGTATCTCATGTCTGCTCTCACCTTCCTCAAGCGCCCGATGTCCTGGTTGAAGGCGATTGAGCGGTACGGCATCACCCATAGCGGGGCCCCGAACTTTGCGTATGGGTACTGCGTGCGGGGGACCACGCCGGAGGAGCGGCAGGGACTCAATCTCAGTTCATGGCAGGTGGCCAGTTGCGGGGCTGAGCCCATCTCGATGCAGACCGTGCAACAGTTCACCAAAGCCTTCCAATCATCGAGATTCCGACCAGAGGCCTTTTACCCAGCCTATGGAATGGCAGAGTTCACACTACTTATCTCTCTCAAACCGAAGCAGGTCGCGCCTGGCTGTTGTTTCTTGGATGGATCTTCTCTGGAAAAGGGGGTGGTCCGAGACGCTGGAGAAGGCCAGAAGGGAACGAGGTCGGTAGTGAGCTGTGGTCAACCGGTGGGGACTACACAGGTGGTCATTGTTGACCCGCAGACCATGAAACCTTGTGCCTCCGAGGCTGTTGGGGAGATCTGGGTGGCGGATCCCAGCGTAACGAAGGGCTACTGGAATCGGCCGGACGAGACGCAACACATATTTGAAGCTCGTCTGGCTGAGACGGGCACGGGGCCATATCTGCGGACGGGCGACCTGGGTTTCATGAGAAAGGGAGAACTGTACGTTACCGGAAGGCTGAAAGATCTGATCATCATTCGCGGGCGGAACTATTATCCCCATGATTTGGAGTGGGTGGCCGAGCAAGCGCATCCGGGATTGCGGCGAGGATGTGGGGCGTCCTTCTCGATTGAGAGCGAGACCGGAGAGTGTGTGGTACTGGTCTATGAGATTGAGAAGAAGTTGCCTGAATCAGACCTGGCGGAGGTGATGAGCTGTATCCGTCGCGCTCTGGCTGACGGGTATGAACTGGAAGTTCACCAGGTGGTGCTGGTCAAGTCCGGAACGATTCCCAGAACCTCCAGCGGGAAAATCAAGCGGCACGCTTGCAGGGCGGATTTTGAGTCCGGTCAGCTCGCCGCGGTTGGGATGAGTACGTTGGGGACGATCGAGGAGGAGCAAACCGTTGGGCCGCTGGGCGAGATTCCACGAACTCCGGTCGAGAAAAGGTTGGCTGCTATCTGGCAAGAAGTGCTGGGCGGATCTCAGCCACGACGGCATGAGAACTTCTTCGCGCTCGGGGGCAATTCTCTCCTTGCTGCACAGGTTGTGGCACGAATACTCGATGTGCTCCACGTCGAGCTCCCTCTCAGTGTTGTCTTTGAATATCCGACATTTTCTGCGCTGGCTACTCGTGTCAGTGAACTCAGCACCGGTAAGAATACGACGGAGACCACCATAGAGGGGCTTGGATCCTCAGGCGGCGGGCTGGAGATTCCTCTCGTACCGCGTTCCCCTGTATCAAGACAAGGCAGGATGCCGCTCAGTTTCTCACAGCAGCGACTCTGGTTCTTGGAGCTGGTCAATCCCAGCAGCTCGATTAATCATATCTACATCGGCGTGCGTCTACGGGGTCCTCTCAACCCTGAGACGTTGGAGCGGTCGATACAGACAATCATCCGTCGGCACGAGATTCTTCGAACCCGATTCGGATCGGAGCGGGGCGAGGGATTCGCGGAAGTCTCCGGTGAGGTGGTCTTCACGCTGGGGCAGCATGATCTCCAGGCACTGAACCAGGCAGAGCAAGAAATAGAGGTCCGTCGGCTCCTACGAACGCAGGCCGGCCAGCCGTTCGATCTCGGACGAGGGCCGTTGTTCAGGGTCGCGTTGGCGGCACTCGACCAGGATCAGCATGTCCTGGCGCTGACATTCCATCACCTCATAGCCGATGGTTGGGCGCTTCGTGTTTTCTGCAAGGAATTGGCTCTACTCTACGAAACCGGCGGCGAGGTTCGAGGGGCTGGACTATCGAAGCTGAGTGTTCAATATGCGGACTATGCAAATTGGCAGCGAAACAGGCTCGATCAAGGCCTGCGTGAAGCACATCGAGCCTACTGGATCGGGCAGTTGAGCGGCGCCCGCCCGCCCGTTGAGTTACCGGCCGACCGTCCGAGGCCGCGCATGCGAACGTTTGAGGGAGGCGTGCGGTCACGGTCTCTCTCTCCGGGACTGGCGAATGCCTTGGATATCTTCTGCCAACAGCAGGGCGTGACCACATTCATGGTGCTGTATGCCGTCTTTGTGGCATGGCTCCATCGCTACACACAAGAGTCTGATGTTGTGGTCGGGTCGGTGGTGGCCGGACGGCGTCGTGTGGAGATCGAGGATGTGATCGGGGACTTTGTGAATACGGTGGCGTTGCGGTCTGAACTCTCGGACGAACTCACCGGACAAGATTTGTTGAAACAGGTACGTCGTGTGGTGACCGATGCGTTTGATCATCAAGAGCTGCCGTTTGAAGAGGTGATCGAGGCGCTCTCATTACGACGTGAGGGGGCGCTTTCCCCGCTCTTCAACGTGATGATTGTGTGTGAAGACGACCCCTTGTCCGCATTCAAAATCAGAGACCTTGAGGCCACCCATCTTCCCTGGGAGGTGACCGCGGTGGGGTTCGACTTAGTCTTGATGGTGGTGAACAAGGTTCAGGGCTTGGAACTGGCGTTGCTTTACGATGCCACAATTTTTGATGACTCGACCGTCAGCCGCATGTCGGGACAGATCGAGACGCTTCTTGGGAAACTCATCGAAAAGCCCGAGGCCCGGCTCGGTAAGCTCTCGTTACTCACATCGGAGGAGCGACGGCACATTCTCCTGGAGTGGGATAAAACCAAAGTTCCGGTTCCGTTTTTTGCCGGTGTCCATACGCTCATCGAGGCACAGGTTGAGCGCACTCCCGACGCGCTCGCCGTCATCTGTGGGGACGAGTCCCTCAGCTACCAGGAGTTGAACCGACGTGCGAACCGAGTCGCCCGTGCGTTGCAGAAGTTAGGGGTCGGTGCCGATCTTCCGGTGGGCCTCTGTGTTGAGCGCTCGGTGGACGGTATCGTCGGTCTTCTGGGTATTCTCAAGGCAGGGGGGGGCTATGTTCCCCTGGATCCGTCCTTCCCCGATCACCGCCTCCGGCTCATGTTGGAAGAGGCAAAGATTTCTCTCGTGGTGACGCAGCGGCGCCTCCGCAGCCATTTACAGAGTTATGGCGGCCAGGTCTGCGATGTGGAGTCCCTCTATGAATCCACGGTGAGCGGAGGGGAGGAGAATCTCGCAGACCCCGTTCTCCCTGATCAACTGGCCTATATCATGTACACCTCTGGGTCGACCGGGAGGCCCAAAGGTGTGGCCGTGACACACCGCAACCTGGCGACCTCCCTTCATGCCCGACTTCGGTATTATTCAGAACCAGTGTCCGGGTTCTTGCTGACCTTTTCTCTGGCCTTCGATGGATCTGTGACGGGTATTTTCTGGACCTTGTTGCAAGGGGGGCAATTAATTATTCCCTCCGAGGCTGCCCATCGCGATCCCACAGAGCTGGCTGCGCTCATCGAACATCACCGCATCTCCCATGTCGTATGGGTACCTTCTCTCTACCATGCCGTGCTCGGAGATGCGCTGAATACCCAGTTAGAATCACTTCGTGTCGTCATTACCGCCGGGGAGAGCCTTCCCCTCGAACTCGTCCGGTCGCACTACCAGCGACTGCTGTATGCCACGCTGTACAACGAATATGGTCCGACGGAAGCCACGGTCTGGTGTAGCGTGTATCGAACGACACGCGAGGAAGCAGGGGCTCGAGTGCCGATCGGAAAACCGATCGACAACATGCAGCTCTATGTGCTGGATGCGGACCTGGAGCCGCTTCCCATTGACGTGCCGGGGGATCTGTATGTGGCGGGGGATTGTCTGGCTCGCGGGTATGTGAGCCAGCCGCAGTTGACCCAAGAGCGGTTTCTTGCGCACCCCCACGTGGCTGGTGCCAGGCTGTACCGGACAGGCGACCGGGCTCGGTACCGGGAGGACGGCAATGTGGAATTCCTTGGGCGTGTGGATCAGCAGGTCAAGCTGCGTGGGTATCGGATCGAATTGGGTGAAGTCGAATATGTGCTGAGTAATTTTCCTGGCGTGTATCAGGCTGCGGTTCTGCTCCGACAGGATAAGCCGGAGCAGCAACGGTTGGTGGGTTATGTGACTGGCCTGCCAGAGCTTAAAGTGATGCTCGATCAGGTTCGGAGTTATGCCGCGGCCCGATTACCGCACTATATGGTGCCATCCGTCATCCTGTGGGTGGACGTCATGCCACTCACTGCGACAGGAAAAATCAATCGAAGCGCCCTTCCTGTTCCTGAAGAGACAGCAGGCCAGGCGGCAGCCAAGATTGCTCCGAGGAATCAGGTGGAAGAGGCGGTGTCCGAGCTGTGGAAATCTGTTCTTGGGGTACCAGTGGCTGGCATCCATGACAATTTCTTTGAGCACGGAGGCCACTCCCTTTTGGCCACACAGCTTGTTTCCAGGATGCGTGAAGCCTTTGATGTTGAAATCTCGCTACGTGTGCTTTTTGAGCGACCGACTATCGTGGGTTTGGCGGAAGAAGTGACGCGTTTGCGCCGTGGGGAGTGGAAGGCTTCAGCGTTTCCGCCGATCGTTCGGGTGCCCCGAGACCAGCCCCTGCCTCTATCCTATTCTCAGCAACGCATGTGGCTCATGTATCGGCTGGCTCCTGAAGGCACGGCGTATAATATACCGTTTGCCTCGCGGCAGATGGGTCCACTCAACAAATCGGCCCTTCGGAGTACGATCGAAGCGATCTGTAGACGTCATGAGGCATTCCGGACGACCTTTGCGATGACCAGTGAGGGACCGGTCCAAATCATCAGCCCCTACCGGCCTCCTCATTGGGTCGAAGTCGATCTCCTGTCACGGTTGCCAGACGACCAGCGCCGGCAGGAGGCGGCTCGGCTTGTAGAGCAGGAAGCGACCCAGCCGTTCGATCTTGAAAAGGGTCCCTTGGTAAGGTTCTTATTGATTGAGATCGGGCCCGAGGACCATGTGCTGATGCTCACGATGCATCATATCATCGGAGATCAGTGGTCGTTCGGGGTGATCGGGAGAGAGTTTGCGTTCTTTTACAATGCGTTTTGCCGAGGGGAGGTTCCTTCTGCCAAGCCGATACCCCTTCAGTATGCCGACTATGCGGTGTGGCAACGGCGTTGTCTCACCGACGAGTGGCTCAGCACACAGTCGGAGTATTGGCAGACGAAGCTGGCAGGACTGTCTAAGCTCTCCTTGCCGACAGATTATCCACGCCCTGTGGTGCAAACGTTTAACGGTTCGCATTGTATGGTGGAGTTGCCTGCCTCGTTGATCGAACGATTGAAGCAGTTCAGCGCAGAACACAACGCGACGGTGTTCATGACCCTGCTGGCCTGTTTTCAAATCCTGTTGAGCCGATATTCAGGCCAGAGCGATATTACCGTGGGCTCTCCTATCGCCAACCGGACTCAATCCGCGGTCGAATCGATCATCGGTTCGTTTGTCAATACATTGGTGTTGCGCACCGATCTCTCCGGTAACCCGACGTTCGTCGAGATGCTGGCGCGGGTCCGCGACACGGCGTTAGGGGCCTATGCCAATCAGGATTTCCCGTTCGATAAGTTGGTCGAGACGATGCACTCACATCGTGACCATAGCTCTGCCCCGCTGGTGCAGGTTCTCTTCAATTTACCGAATGCGCCTATCGGGGAGATCAACGTCCAGGGCTTGAGTTGGGTGCTGTTTGAGGTGGATACAAGAGCCGCGCAGTTCGACTTAAGCCTGACGATTGAAACAGAGATTGCCCGCAAAGCCTATTTGACATTCAATACCGATCTCTTCGAGCGTCGGACCGCTGAACGTATGTTGGGACAGTACAAAGTCCTGCTCCATAACGCATTGGCAAATCCCACCGCCAAGCTTTCCGATCTCTCCATGCTCACGGCGCCTGAGCGTGCTCAGATGTTGCAGGACTGGAATCGAACGCAAGTAGACTATCCTCAGTCCGAATGTTTTTCGCAAATGTTTGAAGGACAAGTCGAACGGACACCTGATGTCCTCGCGTTGTCGATGGGGCACGACACGGTACGATACCGCGATCTCAACGCCCGGGCGAACCAGTTGGCACGCTATCTCCGATCGTTGGATGTTCGACCTGGCGTGGTGGTGGGCATTTGTCTCGAACGGTCGTTGGAGATGGTCATTGCGCTACTGGCCGTGCTTAAAGCCGGTGGGGCCTATGTCCCCCTCGATCCTGACTATCCCCGCGATCGACTTCGGTTTATGGCGGAGGATGCCGCCGTCGCGATCGTGCTCACGTCCGAAGATCTCTCCGATCGGTTTGATGCTCGCGCCTGCCGTATGCTGTGTCTTGATCGGGAGCAGAAGCGGATTGCACAGGAGGTCGAGCATAACCTTCCGCCGACCGCCACCTCTCAAGACTTGGCCTACATCCTCTACACCTCAGGATCAACCGGGCAGCCCAAAGGGGTGGAAATTCCCCAGCGGGCGCTGGTGAATTTCTTGTGCTCGATGCGGCAGAAGCCGGGATGTTCTGCTCAGGATGTGATGGTGTCTGTGACGACGCTGTCCTTCGATATCGCCGGGTTGGAGTTGTATGTGCCGTTGCTGGTGGGGGCTCGTGTCGAGATCGTGAGTCGCACGGTTGCGATGGATGGACGGCAATTACGGGCCCTCTGTGAGACTGTACAGCCGACGATCATGCAAGCGACCCCTGCCACATGGCGAATGTTGATTGAGGCTGGATGGTCGGGCAGCGATAGGTTGACGGTGTTGTGCGGAGGGGAGGCCCTTTCGCTGGATCTTGCGGCGGCATTGCTGGATCGTAGTGCAGCCTTGTGGAATATGTATGGTCCGACTGAGACCACAATTTGGTCCATGATCGAGAAGATTCAACAATCGGATCAGGAGATTTCCATTGGGCATCCGATCGCCAATACGGACCTGTATATCTTGGATCAGTTCATGCAGCCGGTTCCCGTCGGAGTCTCTGGGGAGCTCTATATTGGGGGCCATGGGTTAGCCCGAGGATATCGGGGGCGCCCTGAGTTAACACAGGAACGGTTCGTCCCCCATCCATTCTCGACAGAGCCCCTTGCGAGGCTGTATCGAACGGGAGATCTGGTTCGCTATCGCCCCGATGGGCGCATTGTGCATCTGGGTCGGTTGGATCATCAAGTCAAGATCAGAGGGTTCAGAATCGAATTGGGTGAGATCGAAGCGGTGTTGAATCGGCATCCTGCTGCCCGTCAGGTTGTGGTAACAGCAGTGGAGGGTCGGCACGGTCTCAAACAGTTGGCGGCCTATGTGGTGTGCCAGGAGGGGCAAGCACCAAGCCCGACAGAGCTTCGCGCGTTTGTGCGGACGGCGCTTCCTGAGTATATGACCCCTTCATTCTTTGTGTTTCTGGAGTCGATGCCCTTGACGGCCAATAACAAGGTCGACCGTCGGGCATTACCTGCTCCGGTCCCCTCTCTCTCAGATGGGCTGGCTCACGTCGGGCCGCGCGATCGGGTGGAAGTTCAACTGACGGCCTTGTGGCAGCAGGTGCTAGAAGTCCCCAAGATCGGGATCCATGACAACTTCTTCGATCTCGGTGGCCATTCCCTCAAGGCGGCGCAACTCTTCTTTCTTCTCGAACAGGTGTATGGACGGCGCCTTCCGCTCGCGACGCTGTTTCAAGCGCCGACCATTGCAGAGTTAGCGTTGGTACTTTCACGCGAGCAATGGACGCCGCCCTGGCAATCGCTGGTGGCGATTCAGCCGAGTGGGACCGCGATCCCGATATTCATGGTGCCGGGAGTCGGCGGCAACGTGTTGGTCTTCGCGCAGTTGGCGAAGCTGTTAGGAGTGGATCAGCCCTTCTATGGGTTGCAGGCGCGAGGACTGGACGGGAAAGAAACGCCGTTTACTTCTGTGGTGGAGATGGCGAGGCATTACATTGCTGAGATCCGCACTGTGCGCCCGCAAGGGCCATATGTCGTCCTTGGTATCTGTACTGGTGGGCTGATCGCCTATGAAATGGCCCAACAATTACGTGAACGGGGGGAAGCCGTCACCTTGGTCATGATGGATACATGGCATCCGACTTCGTATCGCCCGCATCGTCATGCGTGGCCGATGAAGTTGTGGCTGCCCCTCTTCATTGTATGGAGAACCATGGGAAATATTCATGTGCTTCTCCGTATGTCGATCAAAGACTGGAGGCCATTCGTCCAGCGCAAACGTGAGAGGCTCCTGTCATTTTTACAAAACAGAACCGTGAAGGATGAACTCTTTGTCGAGTTTCAGGTCGAACGAGTGACGCAATCGACGCGCCAGGCGGTGGCTCGCTACGCCATGCGTAAATACGCTGGTCGCATTCTGAATATCGTGGCGTCGAATCGGAACGTCGCCGACACGGTGACGGATACCAGGCATGTTTGGGAAGAGCTTGGTGGCAAGGGGAGTCAGACTGTGCCGGTGGGGGCCAGAGACTCAGGGCTCCTGCTGACGTCACCCCATGTCAGCGAAGTGTCCGGGCATCTCCAGGCCTTCCTTGCGGGCGAGGCGCAGGATGAAAGAGTCAGCGACCATCGGCCCCGTGATATAAGTGTGTGACTTTCATCTCCTTCCTGTGTGAACGTGAGGTCGGTCGGCGATGCCTTTCAGTCGATTTCTCCACTTTGTGGTGCAGCGTTCGAGAACCATGGCTTGGCTCATGGTCTCTGTCGGTGTCTTGTCGGGTCTCTTGAGCGCCGGGGTATTGGCGCTCATTAATCATACGCTTCATCATCCCTCCGACCATTCCTCCTTCGTGATCCTGGGGTTCATCGCCATCGTCGCCGGGAAGCTTCTGTCGAACCTGGGGTCTCAGCTCCTGCTCGTCCGATTCTCACAAGACACGATTTTGGATCTCTCTTTATCGCTCTGTGCGAAGATCGTGCGGGCTCCATTGCGTCGTTCCGAGCAGCGAGGGGCCGCCAATATTCTCGTCACCCTGACGGATGACGTCAGCTGGGTCACCTGGGCGATCCAATGTTTTCCTTCGTTGATTATGAATGTGGCGGTCGTGCTGGGTTGCGGGATCTACCTGGCTTGGTTGTCATGGGGTGTGTTTCTGGGAGTTGTCGGAGTCACCGTGGTCGGCGCCCTGGGGTATCAGTGGCTGCATACCAGCGCGCGCGACGTCATCTCTGCAGCCCGGGAGGCCCGGGCCGAGTTGTTTCAACATTTTCGTTCCCTCACGGATGGGCTGAAAGAGTTGTTGATGCATCAGTCGCGGCGGCAGGAATTTGTGAATCAGGAAGTACGAAGGGCGGCCGAATCGTATCGGCAAGCGAATATAGACGCGACACGGAGACAAGCGTTGGCGGAAGTCTGGACGCAGGTCTCGTTTTATTCGCTCATTGGTTTGATTGTCTTTCTGTTTCCCTCTGTTGTGATGGTGTCCCCTGAGGCACTCACAGGATATATTGTGGCGGTTCTCTACATGATGGGTCCTATCTGGAGCATTATCGGTACGCTGCCGACAATCACGCGAGGTCAGGTGGCATTGGAGAATATTGAACGATTAGGGGTGTCTCTGGACGTTGGTTCCGAGGACGCTCAGACGAGAGACGTGGCAGTTCGTGAGGGTGAAACCCCTCCTATTGTGCAGTGGAACGATGTCGTGTTTTCGTACGGCAAGGAGCAAGGGGTCGACGTGCCCTTCACGCTTGGTCCAATCAGTCTCGAGCTGCATCCCGGCGAACTGGTATTTGTCATCGGTGGGAATGGGAGCGGGAAGTCGACCTTCGTGAAAGTTCTTGCGGGGCTATATCGGCCTTCACAGGGGCATGTGACGCTGGCTGGTACGATGATCGCCGATGCCAATCAGGAGTGGTATCGGGAACATTTCTCGGTCGTATTTTCAGACTTCTACGTCTTCAAGAAACTCCTGGGCCAGTCGGACGCTCAGGCCGAGAGGCTCGCGCCGGAATATTTGCGATTGCTGCACATGGATCAGAAAGTCACGGTACACGATCGCATGTTCTCAACCCTCGACCTGTCCCAGGGGCAGCGAAAGCGGTTGGCGCTTGTCACGGCCTACTTGGAGGACCGCCCTATTTATATCTTCGATGAATGGGCGGCGGATCAAGATCCGCAGTATAAGGAAATCTTTTACAAGACATTACTTCCGGACCTGTGCAAGCGCGGGAAGTTGGTGGTCGTGATCACACATGATGACCGGTATTTTCATCTCGGTCATCAGGTCATCAAATTAGAAGACGGCAAGGCGGTGGAATATCTGAACGCCGGGGTCGGCAATCGCCGACCGTTGGGATGACTCCATGATGCCGTCTGTCTCTGCGCAGAACAGCCATGTCCCGATTGCATTCCAGTCGATTGAGCAGTTGATCGGCACAGAGTGGCAGCGCCATTCATGCCGCCTCGAACGGCACGTGGTTCACCTTTGGGGGATAGAGTTGGATGGGTTGCCACAGTGCTTGGAGCGATGCGCGCAGTGGCTGGACGAAGAGGAGCAGCTCAGGGCTGTGCGCCTGGTTCGAGAGGAGGACCGGCAGCGCTATGTACTGGCACATGGAGGTCTCAGGGCGGTGCTCAGTCGGTATCTTGGGATCGCCCCCGATGTGGTGACGCTGCATCGCCGTGAGGCGGGCAAGCCCTTCGTGACGAAGGAGCAACGAGGTCAGTCCACAATCACGTTCAATATGTCCCATGCGCAGGGCCGTGTGCTTATTGCGGTCTCAATGGGACAGGAAGTTGGAGTGGAGCTCGAACGAATTCGTTCGGACGTAGAGGTCGAGAAACTTTCCGAACGTTACTTTGCTTCCTCCGAACATGCCACGATTATGCAGTCGACTCAGGCGCATCGTGCGGCGAGGTTCTTTCGCTACTGGGTTGCGAAAGAGGCGGTCCTGAAGGCGCAAGGGATTGGGCTTCGG
>Ga0163144_10022265_pt1 | contig 12565 bp, 16 predicted proteins | sample OliLak19BULKMAT1_FD_123175 | JGI IMG/M metagenome (GOLD analysis project Ga0163144, IMG submission 123175) | Freshwater microbial mat bacterial communities from Lake Vanda, McMurdo Dry Valleys, Antarctica - Oligotrophic Lake LV.19.BULKMAT1 | ecosystem: Environmental > Aquatic > Freshwater >... | reverse complement strand
GCCGGCCATGAGCTCCTCGCGCGTGGAGGCGCCGGCCGCGAGATAGAAGTTCGAGCCGCCCGGCCCGGGCAGCGCCGCGTAGGAGCCACGGTAGGCGCAGCCGTTGCTCGCCAGCCCCTCGCGCGCCGCCGAGAACGCGTCGTAGAAGAACTCGCGCAGCACGCCCTTTTCGATCATCGCCTTGTCGCGCGTGGGCAGGCCCTCGTCGTCGAAGAAGCTCGAGCCGAGGCCGCCGGGACGCCGCGGATCGTCGCGCAAAGTGACGAGCGGCGAGGCCACGCTTCGCCCCATTTTTCCCGCGAGCAAAGAGCGCCCGCCCTGGACCTCGTCGGCGGACAGGAGTTCGGCCAGCAGCTCGAGGAATTCGCCCGCGACCCAGGGCTCGAAGAGAACGGAGCGCCTGCCGCCCTTGACGCGGCGGGCGCCCAGCAGCGAGGAGGCGCGCTGGCCGGCCTCGCGGCCGGCGGCCGTGAAATCGAGGGCCGCGGCCAGGCGCTCGGCGCGGTAACCTTCGCCGAGCTGGACCTCGGCGCCGGACTCGGCGGCGACCAGGAGCGAGACGCTCGCGGAGCCCCCGCGCTCGGAGGCGAACAGCCCGCTTGTGCCCGCGACGACGACCGTGCCCCGGCTCTCAGCGTACTCGACGCGCATGATCTTCGCGACCTTCGGCTGGGCCTTCGCGGCGGTTTCGGCCTCTCCGAGCCGGGCCTCGACGACGGACCACGGCGCGGTGAACAGGGCCTCATCCCACAACGTGGCGGCGAGAGAGGCGTCCGGGGCCGAGTCCGGACGCGGGCCCGGCAGCACGCGCCGCGCGTCGGACTCCGCGTGCGGAAGCTGGATCACGGCGCGCGCGTAGAGGTCCTTGAGCGCGTCGAGATCAGCCCCGCCCGCCGCCGCGAAGCCGACCCGCCCGTCCCGCACGACTCGCACGCCTGCGCCGGCGCTCTCGGAGGCCTCGATGCCGTCGCGCTCCCCTTCCCGGCGGGACAGCGCCCGCTCCTCTCCCTCGGACAGGAAGACCTCGGCCTGCGTCTCGGAGGACTGAGCCTTCATCCAGGCGACGGCGTCGCGCGCCATGAGCTCGAGGTCTGTCATGAGGTCCTCAGCGCGGGAGCGCCGACCAGCCCATATACAGGAACAGGAAGGAGGTGAGCAGGAAGAACATGCCCCACTTGCGGCGCTCGAGGGCGATGTAGGCGTCGTTGAGCATGTAGTCGCGCAGGACCGCGTTCATGCGCTCGATGAGATCGGGGCGGTACAGGTAGCCGAGGCCGAGGAGGCCGCAGACGAGGCCGACGACGATCTTGAGGAGAGGGCTCATGGGGCGGTTGGATTATAGCGGTTCATCGCGGCGTCGATGCCGTCTTGGGCCGCGGCCCGGACGGCCTCGGCGGCGCGGTCGAGCACGTTCTCGAGCTCGAGCTCCTCGCTCTTATTGAACCGGCCGAGCACGAAATTCGTCGCGTTGACCTTCTCCGGCTGCGGCCCGATCCCGATGCGCAGCCTCGCGACATTTTCCGTTCCAAAGTGCTGGATGATGGACTTCATCCCGTTCTGACCGCCCGACGACCCGCTTTTTCGAATCCGCATCTTGCCCAGGGGAATAGCGAGCTCGTCGTAAACGATTAGAATCTCTTCCAGCGGGATGTTGTGATAAGCGGCGAACTTCCAGACGAACTCGCCCGACAGATTCATGAAGGTCATGGGCTTGGCCACCCAAAGATCTCCGACCTTGGCGCCGACGCCGAGCCCCTTGAAGTTCGAAAAAGAGTCCGCCTCGCCGACCATGCGGTCGGCGAGGCGGAACCCAACGTTGTGGCGCGTCTTCTCGTATTCCGGGCCCGGGTTGCCGAGTCCGACGACGAGCTTAAGCGCCACCGAAGGAAAAGCTTACTTCCCTTCCTTCTTCGGAGCCTTCTTGTCGGCCGCAGCGGCCGGCGCGGCGGCCTTCTCGATAACCTTGCCTTCGTCGTCCTTCTTGCCCTTCGTGGAGGCGGACTCGGGCTCGGCCGCGACGGCGCCTTCGACGACGGCGCCGGGGACGGGCTCGGCCACGACTTCAACCTTGGCGAGGACGATGCGGATGACCGCGGCGTCCAGGGAGTCGAGAATCTCGACGCCCTCGGCAAGGACGAGGTCCTTGACCGTGATGCTCTGATGCAGCTCGAGCTTGGACACATCGACGTCGATCTTCTGCGGGATGGCCGTGGGGAGAGCCTTGATGCGCAGCTCGCGCATGTCGATGGACATCATGCCGCCGGAGGTCTTGACGCCGGGCGCCTCGCCGACGATGTTCAGCGGGACCTTCGCCTCGATCTTAGTGGTCAGCGAGATGCGCTGGAAGTCCGCGTGCACGGGCCGGTCGGTGACCGGGTGCCGCTGCAGCTCCTTGACGATGACCGTCTCCTCGCCCTTCGCGTGCTTCAGGCGGAGGATGGCGTTGGCGCCGCCCTTCTTGCGGGCCGCCATGAGGTCCTTCTCGGACAAAGCGAGCAGGATCGGACCTCCCTTGCCGCCGTACACGATGGCCGGGATGGTGGACGACGCGCGCAGGGTGCTCAGATCCTTCTTGGTGCCCTTCGCGGCGCGGACTTCGACGTTCAACGTGATTTCCATGACTATTTACTCTCCTGTGTCTTAGACGAACAAAGCGCTGATTGACTTGCCCTGATGGTTGCGCGCGATCGCCTCGCCCATGAGGGGCGCGATCGACAGAACCGTCAGCTTCCCCCCGGCCAACGCGTGGACCGGGATCGAATCGGTGAGGATCATCTCTTCCAACGACGACTTGGCGATGAGATCATGAGCGGCGCCGGACAGCACGCCGTGGACGCAGGCGGCATAGACCTTCAGCGCGCCGTTTTCGCGGATCTTGTCGGCCACCTTGCAGAGCGTGCCGCCGGTGTCCACCATGTCGTCGAGGATAAAGCAGTTCTTACCCTTAACGTCGCCGATGATGTTGTAAACCGAGGCCTCATTCGGGCGCGGGCGGCGCTTGTCGATGATGCAAAGCCCCGCGTTGAGGCGCTTGGCGAACGCGCGCGCGCGCTCCACGCCGCCGACGTCGGGAGAGACGACCACGAGGTTCTTGAGGGCCTTCTTCTTGACGTAGTCGATCAGGATGGGCGCGGCGTACAGATGGTCCACGGGGATGTCGAAGAAGCCCTGGATCTGCGCGGCATGCAGGTCCATCGTGATGACGCGGTTGGCGCCCGCCTCGACGATGAGGTTGGCCACGAGCTTCGAGGTGATGGGCATGCGCGGCGCGGTCTTGCGATCGGCGCGGGCGTAGCCGTAATAGGGCATGACGGCCGTGATGCGCCCCGCCGACGCGCGGCGCAGCGCGTCGATCATGATCAGGAGCTCCATCAGGTTCTCGTTCGTCGGCCGGCACGTCGGCTGAATGACGTAGCAGTCGGCGCCGCGGACGTTTTCCTCGATCTGGAGGTTGATCTCCCCGTCGGCGAAGCGGCCGACGTGGGTTTTGCCCAGAGGCACGCCCAAGTACTTAGCGATGTCATCGGCCAAAGGCCGGTTCGCGTTGCCGGAGAAAATTTTGATGCCGCGCAGCGACTTCAAGCCTTCCATGGGGAGGGGCTTTTCGATGAACTTATGTGACGCCATGCGCGCCTCCGTCTTCTCGAGGGTCTTGGGAGCAGCCATATCAGGTCTTGTTCACCTGGCGGGCGCGGGCGATGGCCAGGGCCTCGTCGGGGACATCCTCGGTGACGGTGGAGCCGGCCGCGACCTTGGCGCCGCGTCCGACCTTCACGGGCGCGATCAGGTTCACGTTGGAGCCGATGAAGGCCTTCGCGCCGATCACCGTCTTGTGCTTCTCCTTGCCGTCGTAGTTGCAGGTGATCGTGCCGGCGCCGATGTTGACGTCCTCAGCGATGTCGGCGTCGCCGATGTAGGAGAGATGGTTGACCTTCGAGCCGAAGCCGATCTTCGACGCCTTCACCTCGGTGAAGTTGCCGATGCGGGCGCGGGGGCCGATGATGGACTCCGGGCGGATATGGGCGAACGGCCCGACCGAGGTCTTCTCGAGCAGGCGGGCCTGCACGACGTAGGAAAAGCGGACCTCGCACTCGTTGCCGATCTGCGTGTCCTCGATATGGGTGTAGGGCCCGATGCGGCACATGCGGCCGATCTTCGTATGGCCGCGCAGGATCGTGCCGGGATAGATCACGGTGTCCTGGCCGATCTCGACGTCGGCGTCGACGTGCGTGGATTGCGGGTCGCGGATGGTGACGCCGGAGATCATCAGGCGCTCGAGCATGCGCTTATTAAGAACGCGCTCGGCGGCGGAGAGCTGGGCGCGGTTGTTGATGCCCTGGATCTCCTCTGAATTGGATGAGGTATATGCGTGAATGCGACCGCCCTTGCCGCGGATCGCTTCCATCACGTCGGTCAGGAAATGCTCCTTCTTGGGGCCCTTCGCGCCGATCTCCTTGAGGCCGTCGATGAGGGCGGCGACCTCGAAGCAGTACGCGCCGGAGTTCACCTCGGTGAGCGCCAGCTCCTTCGGGGAGGCGACGCTCTCCTCGACGATGCGCTGCACCTCGCCGAGCGCGCCGCGCACGATGCGGCCGTAGCCCTTCGGGTTCTGCAGGCGCGCGGTGAGCAAGGTGGCCTGGCCCTTGAGCTGCTCGTGGGTGAGGAAAAGGTTGTAGATCGACTCGTAGGTGAGCAGGGGCGTGTCGCCGCACATGACCATCGCGGTCTTGAACTTCTTGAGGAACGGCAGCGCCTCGAGGACGGCGTTCCCGGAGCCCAGGGGCTTCTTCTGGTGGATCGTCTGGAGCGGGCGCGCGATGCCGACGGACTTCAGCATCTCGGCGGCGGCGTCCTTGACCTGTGCCGACTCATGGCCGACGACGACGCCGATCGAGCCGGGCTTCAGCGCGTTGGCGATGCGCAGAACGTAGAAAAGCATCGGACGGCCGCCCACGTGGTGGAGCACCTTCGGAATGGTGGATTCCATCCGGGTGCCTTGACCGGCGGCGAGAATCAGCACGCACAGCTGGCCTTGTCCCTTTTTCGTCGCGCTCATTTCATTTTCCTGTTAAATCCAATTCCCGGGCGTGGACTCGAACCACGAATAAAGGCTTCAAAGGCCTCTGTGTTACCATTACACCACCCGGGAGTCGACACCGTTCCCTGCAGCGGCCTGGAGAACTTCCCGCTCATAGCAGGCGAACACCTTGCTCTCCAGAAGAGCTCTAAATTCGACCGTAATCGGATGCGCCACGTCCTTGAAGCTGCCGTCGGGCATCTTGCGCGACGGCATGCAGAGGATCAATCCCTTATCGTTTGCGATCACCTTCATGTTGCGGACCACGAACACGTGGTCGAACGTGACGGTGGCGAAAGCCTTGAGCTTGTCCTCTTTGCGCAGGTGGACGCGGATTTCCGTGATTTCCAAGGTTTCAGCCGTGACAGCTCGTCAGATAGACCTTCCAGGGGTAAGCCTGGAGCCGCCGAACGACACGCATGCCTTCGGCATGCGTATTAATAAACCCGAAAACCGAAGAACCCGAGCCCGACATGCGCACTCCCTTCACGCCCGCCGCTTCGAGGATGCGTCGGGCCTGCGCGACTTCCTTCATGACCGGCAATTCCGCCTGCTCCAAACGGTTGAAGAGAAGGCCCCCCCATTCCTCGACGGGACGGCCTGTTTTCAGACGACGGATGAGTTTATCAAGTTGGGACAACCGCGTCAATATATCGCTTCGCCGGCGGGGCGGAACGGCCGTAAACACGGGGCCGGTCGGCGAAGGGAAGCCGGGCCAGACAAGGACCATAAAGGGCAGGGATTTAGCGATCTTGATCGGCTTTAAGCGGTCGCCGATGCCCGTCGCGCGGCAGAAATTGGCGTCCTTCAGGAAAAAAGGCACGTCGGCGCCAAGCTTGACCCCCATATCGTGCAGCTTTTTCTTTCGCTTGGCGGTCAAATTAATCTGCAAAAGCTTCGCTAATCCGAGCAAGGTGCCCGCCGCGTCCGAGGAGCCGCCCCCGAGGCCGGCGCCCATGGGAATGCGCTTGATCAAGGTGATCTTGACCCCGACCCCGACCCTGAACTCGCGGTAAAAAGCCTTCGCGGCCCGCATGACCAGGTTATCGGGACCGGCCGACAGGGGCATGGTGCCGAGCTCGTCTACGATCTCGAGCTTGGGCTGATTGCCGCCTACGACCTCCATGTCGAGAACATCGTAAATATTGATCTTCGCGAACAAGGTCGCCAAAGTGTGATAGCCGCTCTTGCGCCGCCCCGTGACTTCCAGGAACAGGTTCACCTTCGCCGGGCACTGCTGCTTCAAGGGAGGAACTCGGCCTTGGGCTCGGGGCAGGAGATCGCGAGCTCCCAGAAACGGCCCTTCGTCTCCATCAGGCGCGGCACCTGTCGCGAACGGACGCGCATGAAGTCGGAGAGTGCCACGGCCACGCCGTTGTCGGCCGGCGAGATCGAGCGGGCCAGGCCGCCCTCGAGATCGACGCGCCACGCCGGGCGCATCAGGCTGACGCGTCCCCACCCTTTCTCCATGCGCGCGGGGCCGGGCTCGAACGCCTCGCCCGAGAGCGCGGCCGAGATCGCGCGGAAGGCCCCGTGAGCGGCCTCCTCGACGCGGCCCTGATCGAGACCCTCAACGGGAAACGGATCCATCGAGAAGCTTCGCGCGTCGAGGCTCGCGCGCCACGCCGTCGAGAACATCGGGCCCAGGATCTCGAAGGAGATCTCGCGCGGCGCGCGGAAGGTGAACAGGGCCTGGCGCGACACCGCGTGCCCCGCGATCTTGCCCTTGAGCTCGCAGAGCCCGCTCATCTTCTTGACGCCGCCCTGCACGGCGGCCAGATGCTTGCGCCAGAGCTCGCCGAGCCCCTCGTCGGTGAGGTTCTTCTGCAGCTCGTCGGCCTTCGCCGCGGCCTTCGGCGAGCCCAGGCTCTGCGCGAGGCGCCACGCGAGCCACGCCTCCTCGGCGTTGCCGACCGCCTGATACGCCTCGGCGAGATGGCTCCACAGCGCCTCGTCCTCGGCGATCGAGCGCGCGGAGGCCTCGAGCTCGGAGACGGCCTCGGTGCTGCGGCCCTGCTTGAACAGCGCCCAGCCCAGCGAGTCGCGGTAGGCGGCGTTGCCGGGCTCCAGCTCGAGCGCGCCGCGAATGAGCGCCTCGGCCTCCGCGAGCTTCAGGCCGCGGTCGACCAGCGCGTAGCCGAGATAGTTCATCGCGGGCGCGTCGTCGGGCTTGCTCAAGAGCAGCTTGCGAAACTCGGTCTCGGCCTCCGCGATCTTGTCCATCTTCTCGAGGATGGTCGCGAGCTGCCAGCGGGCCTCCCGGTCCTCCGGCTTCAGGGACAGGACCTCGCGCAGCAGCGCCACGGCCTGCGCGCGCTCGCCGAGATCGTCGTGGCCGAGCGCCAGGTAGTAGGCGATGCGGTCGTCCTTGGGCCAGCGCACGCGCGCCTCGCCCAAGGTGCGCATCGCGTCCTTCACGCCGCCCGACTGCAGCTGATAGTAGCCCAGGCGCAGGTGGACGGTCGGGTCCTCCTTGAGGGCCGCGCTGTCCTTCAGGTAGCCCGCGGCCTTGCGAAAATCCCCCGCGCGCTCCGCGTCGGCCGCGAGCCAGGCGGCCGCGCCCGCGTCGTCGGGGCGCTTCTCCTTGAGCCGCAGGTACTCGGCGCGCGCCGCGGCGTCGTCGCCGCGCGCGGCCTCGAGCTCGGCGATGTGCGCCCACAGCTCGTAGTCGTCGGGCATCGCCGACAGCACCTTGCGGTACTCGACGAGCGCCGCTTCGGTGTCGCGCGAGACCTCATAGACCTGGCCCAAGGTCATGCGCACGGGGTCGGACTCGGCCTCGTCGAGCGAAATCGCGCGGCGCAGCTTCTCGACGGCCGCCGGGTACTTCGCCTCCTGCGCATCGAGCTTCGCGAGCTCGTGCAGGACCTTGGCCGCGTGCTCGGGGTTGCCCGCCAGGAAGCGCTCGAGCATCACGCGCGCGCGCTTGGGATCCTTCGGGGCGATCAGCTCGGTCAGCGACAGGATCGCGTCGATCGCCGCCGGATCGAGCTTGAGCGCGCTCTCGAACGTGGCGATGGCCTCCGCCTCCTGGCCGCGCGACCAGTACACGCGCGCGAGGATCATCTGCGACTTCCCGTCTTTGGGGGCGAGCTCCAGGCGGCGGAGCGCCCACCTCTCCGCGCGGGGCCAATCCTCGACCTCGAGGGCGAGGTCGGCGGCCTCCCCGGCCAAAAACGCGGAGCCGGGATCGAGCGCCAGCGCCTTCTCGTACGCCTCGAGCGCCTCGGCGAAGGCGCCGCGCCGCTCGAGCAAGGTCCCGCGCAGGTATTCCTGCTGCGCGCCCGCGGACGCCCCGGAACCTCCCGACGAGGAGGCGGAGGCCGGCACGGCGAGCAGAAGCGCTAGGAGCAGGTTCAAGGGATGTCGAGGTCCATCAGCACGGCGTCCGAGCCATCATAGTAAAACTTCGGTCGGCCTCCGACAACCACAGCACCCGCCTTCTTGTAAAAAGCGAGGCCGCGCTCATTCGACGCCGACACCTCGAAGCTGATTTTGCGGCAGCCCCGCGATTTGGCGACGCGTGCGAGCTCCGCCATCAGCGCGCGTCCGCGTCCGGCGCCGTCCTCGTCGGCCGCCAGGTCGAGCAGCAGGCAGTCGAGGTCGAGCACGCGCGCGAGGGCGTAGCCGCGCAGACGACCTCCCTCCTCCGCGGCGAGAAACAGCGAGTCGAGGCGATCGAGCTCGAAGCGCAGCTCGCGCTCACCCCACTTCGCGGTGTGCGGCCGCGCTTTCGCGAGAGTCGCGATGGTCTCTATGTCGTCGGCCGACACGGGCCTAACTACGAGGGCGCTCATAGCTGGCGGGCTTCAGGTAAAAGGGCTTGAACGGCGGGATCTTCTTGGCCGCGAGGCATACCTCCGCGACGGGCAGCAGATCGGCGGCGGTGGTCGCACCGTACGAAACGCTGAGGCCCTTTTTCTCGGCCGCGGCGCGAACCCCGGGCCAGTCCTTCGGCGCGGTCCACGTCGCCTCGCCGTCGGCCTTCCCTTTCTTGAAAGCTTGGGTGTAAACTTCGTCCTTCCAGCCGGGCAGCGCGCCCATGACGCGGCCGGCCTTCAAGCGCCCAGCGGCGGCGGCAAGCCGGCTGATCGCGAGCGCGGGGATCTTCAATTGAAACCCGGCGGCGGCGGCGAAGCTCATCCCGATGCGTATCCCCGTGAACCGCCCCGGCCCCGAGGCGGCCGCGATCGCGTCAAGGTCCTTCCAGCCGAGCCGGGCTTTCTTGAGCAGACGTTTGACGAGCGGCAGCAGCGCCTCGTCGTGCTTCTTGGGCGAGACCTTCAGCTCGAATCGGCCGAGAGCGACGGACAGCACCTCGCCCGTCGCGTCCACGGCCAGGATATTCTTAGGCACGCGCAGATTCTAGGACTTTACGGGCCGCCGGGCCCGCGGCCTTGAGTGCCACGCGGCGCCCGCCCGGGACGTGCGACAGCGACACCTCGAGGCGGTCCTTCGGCCAGGCGCCGCCCGCGGCGGCGGGCCACTCGACGACGACGGCGCCGCGCGGATCGGCCAATAGCTCGTCGAGCCCGAGCTCCGCGTCTCCGCCTTTGGCGATGCGGTAGAGATCGAGATGATGAATCGTGAGCTTCTTGCAGCGGTAGACGTGCGCAAGCGCGAAGGTGGGGCTCGACACTCGTCCTCTATACCCGGCGCCGCGGGCGAGGCCGCGCGCGAAGGTGGTCTTGCCGGCGCCGAGCTCGCCGCGCAGCAGCACTAAAGCGCCGGGCTTGAGCAGGCGTCCCAGGCGCGCGCCGAGCGCGATCGTCTCCTCCTCGGAGTTGAGCTTTAGTCGCACAAGGCTTTGAACGCGCGAGGCAGATAGGTAGGAAGGTCTTCCGATGTCATCGCCCAGGCCGTGAGCTCTTTCTCGGCGGCGTCTCCGGCGGCGCCGTGGAGCCAGGCGCCGAGCGTGGCGGCCTTGAACGGCAAATCGCCCGACACGCGCCCCGAGGCGAGCATCTGCGCCCACAATCCCGCGATCAGGCCGGTCAGCACGTCGCCGGAGCCGCCTTTCCCCAACCCCGGTCCGCCCGTGCTATTGGCGACCGTGCGCGCGCCCGACGAGATCAAAGTCTTGCGCCCCTTCAGGAGCGCCACTCCGCCCAGCTCGCGCGCGAGCTTCTCCGCGCACTTCAATCGCTGGGCCTCCACCTCGCTCTTCTTCATGCCGAGCAGCCGGGCGGCCTCGGCCGGGTGAGGCGTGAACACGCAGGGATATCGGCGCGACTTGAGCATCTGCACGACGCCCTCAGTCTCCTGCTGGGCCAGGGTATTCAGGGCGTCCGCGTCGACGACGGCGGGGGCCGCGACGCCGGAGAGCGCCAGCAGCACGAACCTCGCGGCGTCGGCCTGTGTGGTGACGCCGGGGCCGATGGCCATGGTGGTGACGCGGCGCTCTTTCACGTACTCCTTGAGGCGATCCACGCCTTCCGGGCGAAAGACGCCCGCGGCGTTCTCGGGCAGCGCCAGCGTCATCGCCGGGGGCACGGCGCCCGCGACGACGGCGGCCGCGCCGGCGGGCACGGCGACCGTCACGAGCCCCGCGCCCGAGCGCAGCGCTCCTCGAGCGGTCAGGATCGCGGCGCCCGCCATGCCGCGCGAGCCCGCGACGACGAGGACGTGGCCGAAAATTCCTTTATGGTCGTCGGGCTCGCGGACGACGAGGCCCTCTCGCAGCTCCGCCCTTCCGAGCGCCTTGACGCTCACGCGAGATCTTCAGACAGAAGTTTTTTCCAGCTCTCGGGAATGTGCGCGCGCGGATGCGGCACGAGGCTTCCCATCAAGGTCCAGCGCGGCCGCACGGGGCGGTTCTTGAGCGGCATGCCCGCTTCGTCCGGGAGGCGGTCGGCCTTCCTCAGGTTGCAGGGCCTGCAGGACGTGACGACGTTGGTCCACTCGTTGGCCCCGTCGCGCGAGCGCGGCACGACGTGATCGAGGTCGAGATCGTCGGTCGGCTTGCGCTTGCCGCAATACGAGCACCTGTACCGGTCGCGCGCGAAGACGTTGTGGCGCGTGAACGCCACCTCCCGGTGCGGTATCCGGTCATAGCGCACGAGCCGGATGACCTCCGGCCGCGCGAAGCTCAAATGAGTCGAGCGCACGAGCCCGGCGGACAGCTCCACCCAGTTGGACGAGGCGGCGACCCAGGCCTCGAAATCATAAGGCGTCAGGTCCTCGTCGAGAGCCTCGGCCAAGCCCATATACACAAGCGTGATCGCGCGCCGCCAATCGGCGACGGCGACGGCCCGGTAGCTGCGATTTAGCACGAGGGTTCGGCTCATGTCCCAATAGATTAACAGGCCAATCAGGGGAAATCAACGCTTGCTTAGGAAACTTTTAGGGCCCCTCGATCGTATATAGGGGGTGGATAATCGACTAAACCAGATGTATACTCATTGTAGATACATTCTGGAGGCCGCGGCAATGAATACCACCGTCCAAAAATGGGGAAACAGCTTGGCCCTGCGTATCCCGAGTTCGGTCGCCAAGGATATCGCGCTGATCAAGGGCTCCGCCGTCGAGATTCTCGTCGAAAGCGGCAAGATGATCGTGAAGCCGGCCAAGCGAACCAAGCCCTCTCTCGCGAAGCTGCTGAAAGGGGTCACCAAGTCCAATCGCCACACCGAGCAGGATTGGGGCGCGCCGGTCGGACGGGAGATCTGGTGATGGCTTACTGCCCCCAGCGCGGCGACGTGGTCTGGCTGTCGTTCTCGCCGCAATCCGGCCATGAGCAGGCGGGCCTGCGGCCGGCCCTGACTTTGTCCCCCGAGGCCTATAACCGCAAGGCGGGGCTGGCGCTTTTCTGTCCGATCACAACCAAAGCCAAGGGCTATCCTTTCGAGGTTCCCGTACCCGCAGGATTAAAAGTCACGGGCGTCGTGCTCTCGGACCACGTGAAAACCCTCGACTGGCACGCCCGGGGCGCGAAGTTCTCCTGCAGGCTGCCTGACGCCGTGGTCGGGGTCGTTTTGGACCGTCTAGAAGTTCTGCTTCAACGACAAGGATACTATGAGGGCCCACTATGATTTTTCGAAGATGAAATCCTGGCCCAATCCATATGCGGGAAGAATAAAGCATCCCATTACCATCCGAATCGAAAAGGGCACCCTCGTATATTTCAAAACGCTCTCCGAGGCGTACGAGATGCCCTACCAGAGCCTCATCAATATGTATCTACGCGACTGCGCACAAACACGAAAGAAGCCCCGGACGAAGTGGGAACCATGACGCCCCGACATCGCAGAATAGACAGACCTGCCTATCAACAAAAGCCATATGCATGGCATAACGCTGATTTTCGCTCTATAATCCGGCTATCCACTACCAACCAGCGCATAATAAGCCGGTCGGTACAATTATTGGTTCGGCGTACCTGGCTCAGCACTGAAATTTCTAATGCAGGGTGACGGAAGGACGGACAAACGGCTGAACGGCTTGAACGGCGAAACGGATTTGAAGGTCGGAAGGTTATCCACAAAATTC
>Ga0163144_10022264_pt1 | contig 12565 bp, 10 predicted proteins | sample OliLak19BULKMAT1_FD_123175 | JGI IMG/M metagenome (GOLD analysis project Ga0163144, IMG submission 123175) | Freshwater microbial mat bacterial communities from Lake Vanda, McMurdo Dry Valleys, Antarctica - Oligotrophic Lake LV.19.BULKMAT1 | ecosystem: Environmental > Aquatic > Freshwater >... | reverse complement strand
CGGCTCGGCAGCTACTTTAAGCCCAGCGCAGAACGCGATAGCGCTAAAAGCCGCGCCACCGGCCGCTACAGCAGCTACAAACAGCCGCCCATGCGCAGATAAACAAGTTTGCGGCTGGTTTTTTTTGCATCGTAAAACACGACTGGCGCTCATTTTGGGAGATGCAATAAAGGTTTTAACGCGCGCTTATTGTTACACTCAGGCTCATTTTCAGCTATTCGCAGGAGCCTCATTTGCGCAACCGTCATGCCTTATGGAATGGTAGTCAAGCATGAGCGCGGTGCGCGCATCGAGCGATCCTGCGATCAAATCAGATTTTGACCGCGCCGGGCGGGATCTGAGGCACGCGGCGCTCAGCATGGCGCAAGCTTGGCAGGTACTTCAGCGCACAGGTTGGTCGGGTGCGCAGCTTCGGCCGTTGGCGCTGGCTTTGCGGCAGTTCTCCAAAGGCTGTGATCGCCTAAAAGTACACGCGCTGAAACGCCACGCGGTACTTTTAGAACACCAGCTGATGCCCTACGGCGGCACCGAAGCGCCAAACCCACAGCAGCTAAAAGCCATCGAAGCTGCCGTCTCAGCGCTTACCTCGAGCGCATTGGCGATTGACCTAAGCCATGCGCTGCCTGAATTCGTGCGCGCAGAGAAGCAGGCCGACGCTGCCATAGCATCAAAAACAAAAGCGCAATCCCCGATTTTGCTGAGCGTAGTTGACAGCAAAAGGGTTGCGCCAAGATTAGTTGACGCCAACGCGGTGATCGTACTTCGCGCGGATCGAAATTTAGGTGCCGGGCTTATTGAAAGCCTGAAAGAGCGCGGGCACCGGATATTAGAGATCACCAGCACGCTAGCGCTGGAAGAAATGCTGGGCAAAATGCTGCCGGGCGGTTTGGTTTTGGATGCGCGCTTTCTAAACGGTTTGAGCCGGCAGCTGCATCAGCTAAAACCGCGTGACGGCACCGCAGAAAAGCCAGTTTCGGTAGCGGTTTTGTCAGATCGACGCGATTTAGGGCGAAAGCTACTCGCGCTTCGACATGGTGCGCGCGGCTATTTTGAAGAGCCGATTGATGCAATTGCGGTCTGCACAGCGCTTGGCCTGAGCGAAGCGCTGCGAAAAACGCAAGCAGCGCCGCAAGCAAGCTATCGCGCACTGCTCTGCACGTTAAATCAGGCGTTTGCCAATGATTGCGCCGAATGGCTATTGGCGCTCGGCGTAGCGACCCGGCACGAAACCAACGGCATCGGCGCGCTAGCTGCCTGCGTTGAATATTCCCCGCATTTGCTGCTTGTCGATGCCACTTTGCCGCAGCCTGAAGGTTTGCGGCTGCTTACCGAGCTGCGCCGCCAGCTTCGCAACGCGGCACTGCCGGCCATTTTATTCGCAGGCACCAATTCACTGCAACAGCGCGAACAGGCGATTGCTGCCGGTGCGGACGAATACTTGATTGAACCGGTGCGGCATCGGCATCTTGTCAGCGTGGTAAGTTCAAGATTGGAGCGCTTTAAGCGGCAAGTTATCTCCACGCAGGTCAACGCCTCAGCAGCCGGGCTGATGAGCCGCGCAGAGCTGCTCGCGGATTTTGAAAACGTACACGATTGCGCATTGATGTTTATCGCGATTGATCAACGCGGCGCACTGACGGCATCGCATCCGATTAGCGTATTTTCCAAGCTAGATGAAGCCGTCGCTTCAATGCTGCGGCCGAGGCTGCGCGTTAAAGACGCGCTCGCTTATTTTCAAGATGGCGAATATCTGCTCGCACTGCAAGGCATAGGCGAAGCACCGCTGGAAGAACTTGCTGAGAAAATTCGCGCAAGTGTGGCGCAGAACAAACTGGATTTAGGCACCGCGATTGAATCATTCACCGTGTCGATTAGCTGGCAGCGCAGAAGCGCCATGCAAAATGTGGAGGTGTTAGCGCACCGGGTTCGCCATGCAACCCATATGCTAGCCGCTGAAGCGCCGAATCAAGCGCGCGCTGCCGAGCGCGTAATGTTGGCAAATCCAGGCGCTGAGATGCGGGATGACTTGCCCGAGCAAGTCTTATTGCAGCCTATTTTACCTACCGCCGGCAGAGTCCAGGGCCAATATTTGATGGGCTTTGTTTGGCGCGATGGTTTAGCTCAAGCGCTCGACTACCCCGCCGCTAGCGCCCGCGCCAGCGCGAGCGGGCACGGCCTCGAATTTGATCAGCGCATGCTGGTGGTAGCGCTCAATCGCCGCGCCGACGAGCTCAAACGCGGCCGACAGGTTCGCTTGCTGCTTGAAATTGGTGAACACAGCGCTGGCAATACAAATTTAGCCAGCTGGCTCACCCATGAGCTAACACAGCGCAAACTTTCAGGCTCTGGACTAAGCCTTTTTATAGATGTCAGCACCGCACGCGCGCTCAATCGTGATCATAAAAAAGCCTGGAATCACCGAGCGCACGAACTACACGCGCTTGGCATGCGATTGGGATTACACAACTTTAGTATGGCCGATGCAGAGCTAGCAGAAATACCCGACTTAGGCTTTGATTTCGCAATTTTGCCACCGCGCCCCAAGCAGCTCGACGAACGCTGGAGCAAGCTACTAAAGCGGATTCGCGAACGCGGCGCAGTAAGCATCGTTAGTAATGTTATGAGCAAACTCGACATAGAGCAGCTGCGCTCACTGCGGGTAGATTTTGTGCTGAGCCACGCCTTAGCACCACCCGGGCAGCATTCTGACTTTGACTTCGCTGGGTTTTCCAGGATTTAGTTGGCAAAGACGCAGTGCTTTTACTAAGTTGGAATTCGTGCTCTGATCGGACTCAATGCCTTAGTGCTGCAACGAAGTACACGCCTGCAGTTTGAATGGCTACACTCTTTTCATGGTTCAGCGTCATGTTACGCGCTTGGTTCGAGGTTCAAAACCTAGAGAGCGGGCGCTTGAGCGCGTCGCTTTTTTAAGTACCGCAGTCGGCTTTGATCCAGTTGCGAGTCTGTGCCGGTGACTATAACGCGATTGGCCACAGCGCTAGCCGGATTTGATGTCGAGCTGGCTTACCGGCTGAAAATTAACTACCCCGTCATACTGGATCTCTTCTTCGTGTGCGCTGTCAAACAGACAAGGTTAGGAGCGACGGCCATTCTGTTTTACTAGAATAATCTGATCCATCGTTGCGGTCTCTTCTGACTGCAAGCGCGCCGATTTTTAAACCGTTTGTATTCCGAACGCTACCGGAGAACCCCATGAAGATCCAATTTAACACCGATGCCAACATTAATGGTACGGAAGCGCTTGCCGCAAAAATCAGTGCCACGGTCGAGCATGCGTTGGAGCGCTTTAGCAAACATATCACCCGAGTGGAAGTTCACCTGAGTGACGAAAATGGCGACAAAAAGGGCCAGAAAGACCACCGCTGCATGCTAGAGGCACGCATAGAAGGCCAGCAGCCTGTAGCAGTAACGGAGCACGCAGCGACGATAGAGCAAGCAGCGCACGGTGCGGCGCAGAAGTTGGCTCGTATGCTAGACAGCACGCTCGGACGGCTTAACAACCATCGATAGCACGGCTCAATAGGCTTTTTAACCGATTTGACAACAGGCCGAGGCTGTCTAAATACGATCAAAAAAATGGCTGGTATGGATTCAGCCTACCCGGTTGAATCCATACTGGGCAGCGATTGCTTGCTTATGATTGAAGATCAAAAAAAGATGTCAAAAAACCGACTACAAACAACGTACATCATTAAGGCAACCAGGGGCGTATGCGCGCACGTCCGGCATCGCTAGTTAAAGCCCGTAGCGCTGAACAATGCCATAGGCCAAGCCAAACCACATGATCAGAAAAAGCGGCGTGCCGACTTTGACGAAATCAGAAAATTTATAGCCGCCTGCATTCATCACTAGTAAATTAGTTTGATAGCCCATTGGGGTCAGGTAGCAAAGATTACAGCCAAACAGCACCGCCAAAACAAAGGGCTCCGGCGGCACGCCCAGCTGGCGCGCGAGCTCAATTCCAAGCGGCGTTCCGATAGCGGCGGCAGCGTTATTTGAAACAAAATTGGTCAGCAGCCCCATAACCCCGATCAACACCACCAGCACCGTCGCAGGTGACCAATCTTGCGAAATCTGCGCTAACGTGAGCGCCATAAAATGCGTCACGCCAGTCAGCTCAAGCGCGTCGCCCAGTGCCAAACTTGCGCCGACCAGCAATACTACTTTGGTAGATAGCGAATGCGTTACATCGCTCCAAGCTAAGCAGCGCGTCGCAATCAGCACAAACACACCGGCCAGCGCTGCAACCGCAATGGGCAGCGTTTTAGTCGCCGCCAGCAGCACTACAGCTGCCATTGTGAGCAGGGCAATCGTGGCTTTTTCTTGCCGTGGTAAACCCAAGCGGGCATCCAGTAGCAAGCCAACGCCCGCACGCTGCGCTTGCTGCATATCTGCAATATCGCCCTGCAGTAGCAAAATATCACCCGTGCTGAGAATTTTTTCTGCCAAGCGCTGACGCTGCCAGCCCGATTCAGAGCTACGCTGGCGCACCCCGACGACGATCACGCCATGCTGATCGGCAAGTCTGCCAGTCCGGAGCGAAAGGCCGACCATCGGGGATTCTGAGGTGATAATCATCTGCGCGAGCACCGCCTGCGGCAGCGTTTCCGCCTTGGCTTTTTCTTCTGCTTCCGCTTTTGAATCGGAAGCATTTGCGGCTTGTGCTTCAATGAGCAGGCCGGCCTTGTGCAGCGTCGCTTTAAGCGAGGCTTCAAAATCTTTCAGCTGGGCCGCAGTGCCTTGAATCAAAAGATGATCGCCCGCTTTCAGCGCTAGGGTTGGCAGCTTAACCATTGCGCGATTGGCGCGCTTAACCGCCAGCACCTGCATTTGATGGCCGGTTACCTCAAACACCTTACGCAGCTCTCGTCCTTCCAGCCAGCTGTCTTTTTCCACATGCAGTTCGGCCTCAAAAACGGTTTCCACGAGCTGCTCAGCAGAACCGGTGACGCCCTTCAGCATTTTTGGCACCACCAGCCATAGATACAAAAGCGCCGGAACAGCGGCTACAGCGACAATAGAAAAGAAGCTAAAAATACCAAACGGTGCAACGCCCATTTGAGCGGCGAGTGCTACGACGATTAAGTTCGTTGAGGTGCCAATCGTGGTAGCCATGCCGCCTATAAGTACAGCGTAGTTCATCGGCAGGAGCATCGTAGCGGCAGGTGTTTTTGCGCGCGCTGCAGCCGCAATGATCAGCGGAATTAGCAAAACCACGACCGGTGTATCGTTCACTACTCCGCTTACAGCAGCCGAACCAACTAGCAGCGCAAGCAGCGCAACACTGGGCCTTGAACCTATCCAGCTCGATAGCTTTTGCGCCACCGGCTCCAGCGCCCCAGTAACGACAAGGCCATGGCCAAGCACCATGAGGCTGCATATCGCTATCAATGCGGGATGCGCAAAACCGGCGAAAAAGCGCGTGGGATCAATCGCAATCCCCTCGATGCTATAGGGCACGACCGCAAAACCTATCGGCAGCACGAACAAAATTCCCAAACATACGGTCGCAATCGAAAAGCGATCCCAAACAAACAGCGCGAACACCAATAGCGTAAAAATCAAAACTGCAATGCCGTGCGGGCTTATGCTGGCAGCCTCTAGCGTGGTACTTAACATATTAGCGTCCGTTTAGTGTGCGCAATCAGCGACGCATTCCGACTTCTGATTTTGCATTTGCTTAACAAGCAGCCAACCCGCTATTTGCCCAGCAGCTCCTTCACCGCTACCGTCATCGCGGCAGCCCCGGTAATAATCGTAGTCTTAGGATCAATCTTAAACAACCCCGCGTGATGCCCAGAAAGCGCCGGGCCGCTATTTTTTTCTGCCTCAAATGCAGCTGCTGGCGTGCCGCCCACCGCGAAGTTAAAACCTGGCACCTGAGAATCGTTTGCCACCAAATAGGCAGAGTGTTCGGCGCCCATGCTGGCGTGCTGAAACGGCTTTACCGAATCTGCACCTAATTCGCCTACAAATGCGACATTGATACGCACTTAAGCGAGCATCGGGCACGGGCTAGTGTTACGCATCAGGCTAATCTATTCGCACAACTATCGACAGACTCCTAACGTTATCGGTGCGGCTTGATCCTCAAAGCCACTGCGAAATATAGCTTCGCCTAGCGCGGGTGCAAACTCACTGGTATTGCCCGCCGCATCAACCGCCGTCGCCGTCAGCGGCAAATAGCTGCCTAAACTGGCGGTGTCCAAGCTCAACGGCTGCTGCGCCTGGGCTGCGCTAATCGTGGTGCTTGTAATCAATGCATCACTGCCGCCACCGCAGGCCGCGCGATAAAAATTCACCGTGATAGGATAGGTGGCGTTGCCGGGTGCGGTGTCAACGCGATAGCTCAGCAAGGTGGAACCTGCTGCGGCCGGGTTAAGTTCGGGAAAATTTTGCAGTCGATTGGCGCCTTCATCCGCGTCGTTGACATCATTGGCTGTGCTACCGGTGAGATTGCCCTGCGCATTGTCGAAGGCAATGCCCGCATTGCCGAGGTAGCGATTCAACGGCGTCTGCTGGCCATTACAGCCGGATACGGCGACGCCTGCGCTGGCGCTGTACGCGATCAAATTGGGCTCGCCGGTTGCGGTACCGCCCAAGCTAAGCGCGCAGCCCAGACCGGATATTTCGATGCTAGAGCCGCTACGTCGAAGATCATTGCCAAGCGCACGTGTTCCACTAACGTCGGTGCCAAAGTAGTTTCCTAATACTTGCGTGTTGGCAAATACGCCTGAATTTCCCGCCGTTCGATACAGCATGGCTTGCCCGGTGTGGCCGGAGAAAATGTTGCGCGCGTTCGGATCCGAGCCACCAATCAGCGTATTCCCGAAGCGAAACGTCAGCAGTCCAAAGGAATTGCCGATTACTGCGGTTCCTGCGGCATTGGTGCCGACCAAATTGCCCTGAATTCTGACGGAAGGCAGCGCATTGCCACTGGTGCTCATCGCGAAATTTAAGCCACTGAGCAAATTGCGCTCGCTTGGCGCGGTGCCGCCGACGACATAGTTACCATTGCCAGCAAACAAAATGCCATTGGTTATCGGTTGCGTGCCACTGAGCAGCTGCGCGCTGTTGCCAGTAACGTCAGTGCCTAAATAACAGCCTTCAATGCGATGCGCACCGTTGCCGCTTAGAAACACCTGTGCTTCTCGATAGCCGTTAATCACCAGGCCGCGCAGCACGCTTGCGCTATCGCCGATGAGCTGAAATGCATAGTTGGCATTGCCGATAAGATTGCTGCCACGAATCTCGATTTTTAACGTGCCATTTAAGCCACCTTGAGCAGGCGTGTTGCCATTCGCGCTCGCCCCGGGCTGCGTGGTGCCATCAATCAGCATGGGCGAAACCGCACTGGGCAATAACGGGCCATCCGGAACGCTGATACGCCAGTGCTGCGTGGCTGCCTGAAAGCCTGGGTCAGATTGTGGAATATTGAATACGATATCGTCTGCGGCAGGCGTAGCATTGGCCGCAGTCAGCGCACCGCGCAGCGAGCAATCATTCGCAATCCCGGCATCACAGGCGCTCAAACTCGTATCGCTCGTGGTATCAACTTCAAAAGTCGCAGCAATGCAGGTTGACGCTTGCATCGCAAGCGTTAGGCCTAAGGCCACAAATTTACAGCAGCTTTCGATTGTCATAATTGCAGCTCCTATTCAAAGCCATCGCGAAACAGCGCGGGTGGCAGCTCACGCAGCTGGCGCTCAACGGCACCGGCATCACAAAGTATACTGCCATTCCCATCACCATCGATAGGTACAGGCTTGTCGCGGGCATCCTGAGATAGGCAATCGCTTCCCCCACGATCAATGGCACCGCTCCCCGTTTGCGGCAAAAACGTGTTGACCCGCCACCCGTAGTTAGCAAACTCACCTAGAATGAAGCCGGTAAAGATTGACGAAATGGCATCAGTAGGCGCATTCAAGCCACAACCTAATGCCCCGATATTACCGCCTAGACTTACGATGCGTGCCCGTGCGGGGGAAATGCACGAGGTGCCAGCGCGCGCCCAAAGCAAAGAGCGCTCGATCTTAACGCGCACCATACCGTTCAAGTGCAAGGTGCTTCCGCCACTGCTGGCCGAGGCACCCATAAGGGTCGCGCTGTCGATAGATGCGACAATACCGTTGCTTGAGGTAAACGCAAAATCACCGCCGTTGCCAGCGGTGACAGTATTATTTGAGGTGGTGCTCTGGCGGATTTCGGGGTTACCGTTCAAACCTAAACGTGCATTAACCGCCAAGGCTGAGATTGCACCACCCTCGATTTGCGCGGTGTTGTCGCTGAGCGTGACTTTATCCAATAACAGCCCGCCACCATCCATGCGAATGGCGCCGCCAGCGCGTGCGCTGTTGCCGGCGAACGTCGCACGTTCGGAAACAAAAATGCTGTTGGTAAAGACGCCACCGCCGTCGCGCCCGGCAGCATTGGCGCGCAGAGTTGAATCAACGCCGCCTGCAGAAATCACATCGGCGCGCAGATAAATTGCACCGCCATCTTCGCCACTTCTATTGGCGCTGAAGTTTGAGTCTCGAAAGTCCATCTGCGCACCGCTTTTGAAAATAGCGCCGCCCAAACGTGCGCGATTACTGGTAAAGCTGCTGCCGCTTATGATCAAGTTTTGCTCATAACTTTGAATCGCGCCGCCCTCACCGCCGCTGGCATTGTTGTTGGTGAAGGTGCTGCCTGCCACATTGAGCACCGCCCGCGTGGCAATTGCGCCGCCATTGGTCGCTAGGTTGCCCAGAAAGTTCGAGTTATTGATATCCAAAGCGACACGGGCAAAGGTCGCAATCGCGCCGCCTGCAACGCTTGCAAGTGAATTGCTGATGCTGACTTGCTCAAGGCTTAAGCGGGTGTTGGCATTCACTAAGACCGCGCCGCCGAATGGTTCAGCATCCGAATTGCCGCGAGTGAGATTGATATTACGCAGCGTCACTTAAGTACGCCCATCCACGCCAACTTGATTGATATTGAACAGGCGCGTCTGGTTTTGCCCATCCAAAGTCATTTTGCCACCGCCGTCAATGCCGACAAAGTTGATCAAATTTTTGGGCGCGCTAAACAAAATAACGTCTGGCTCCTGCCGGCAGTTGAACGTCAGCGTACCGCCAATATTGTCATTGACAACTAGTGCTAAGGCTGCGTTAAAAGTCGCCTCAGTACAGCTAGCCGGAGTGCCTGTGCCGACTACCGCGTCTGCCGCCACCGCATTTGCGCATGCGAAGGCGGTAATGCATGTAAACAGAAGAGGTTTTTTAAAACACTTAATGATTGGATCGGTGATTGGGTCGGGCAGGCGTCGCACCCATAAATTAAGCCGCTCAAATATAGTCATGGCCAGCCATAGAGTGAAGTTATCCAGACTTACGTCAAAGCCTGGGCGTATCTGACATTTCGTTTGAAAAATATTTTCCACGCGCACGCCAAAGCTTGTTTTGCTGGGTACCGGTTCGCCTATTGCAGCTACCGGTCAAAGGCGTTAGCAGCGTACGCAATAAACTTCGTTTACAGAACTCAAACGCCGCAACGTGATTCGCACGGTCTCGGTCTGGCTGTAGCTAATTTGCCCGCATTGCCACGAAGCAGGCTGCATTGGCTGTTAAGCTTAAGCGGTTGCAGTTGCTAAGATTACGCGTGGACTAAATGCAGGAATCAAATCAGCTATTGCGTGAAGAAATCTCGGCAGCGCCTGCGGTCACGGATGAAAATGTAGAGCCAACATTCGGGCGGCTGTTTGAAGGAATTTCACTGGCAATAATTGCATTGTCGCTAGTAGCATTTACCATCGAAACCCTTCCGAATCTGAGCGCTTCCCAACGGGGGCTGCTTGCGCTTTTTGAGATTATTTTTAGCATCGTTTTTGCCCTGGAATATCTATTTCGGATAGTCCACAGTAAACGCAAGCGCGCCTATGTTTTTAGTTTTTATGGCATTGTTGATCTGCTTTCTTGGCTGCCGTCCTTGCTAATGCTGAGCACTGATCTTTACTTTCTTAGAGCACTGCGCATTTTTAGAGTTCTGCGGATATTCAAACTAAGCCGGCACATAAAGGCCACAGAGCAAATGGTAAGTGCGTTTTATGAGGTGCGCGCATCGTTAGCGGTATATGTCAGCCTGACTGCGCTCACGGTATATCTCGCTGCGGTCGGAATCTACTTTTTCGAGCAGCACATGCAGCCAGAAACTTTTGGCTCGATACCGCATTGCCTATGGTGGGCTGTGACCACGCTAACCACCGTAGGCTACGGGGATAGCTATCCGGTTACCTTGGGCGGAAGATTATTTACCACCCTGATACTTATTCTTGGAATCGGGCTGGTAGCCATTCCAGGAAGCCTGTATGTAAACGCATTAGTGCGGGCCAATTCCAGCGTTGAAGAGGATAAAAAACCAACGAAATCATGACCCACTAGCGCGGCACGCTCGGAATTATTCGCTCAACGCACAATGCGCAGGTTGCAGCTGAGCACAGAAGCCGCTAGCGGGCGCGCAGACTTATCCGCAAAAACGCAGGCGCATCGATCCCACCACAAACTGCGCGCTGGCATGAACGAAAAGCTGCTAATCGTGCGGCGCAAAGCGATCAGGTTCGGTATGCTTTAGAACCATTTTGTTGCGTCTAGGAAACACCATGCAAAAAAGCCAACTGTTCGTCGGAAGCGCTCTGTTCGTACTTTTTTTGTCCGGCTGCAAAGAAGAAAAACCCGCGCCGATTGAAGCACCGGCGCCAATCGAGGCACCCGCGCCAATCGAGGCACCGGCGCCAATCGAGGCACCCGCGCCAATTGAGGCACCTGCGCCAATCGAGGCACCTGCGCCAATCGAGGCAGCTGCGCCCGTCGAAGCAAAGTCACCAGCACCGCCAGAACCCACAGGTTTTAGCGTGGAAAAAGTCGCCGTTTCGACAGCGGTGCTGCCGCCCTTCCCTTTTTTCAAAATCCCAGATGGGCTGACGGGCAAAATTAAGGACGACAAGAACACCGTTGACTTCGACAGCCATTTCTTTCTGGCTGGGAAACAGATGGTACGCGTCGAAGGCCGCCTTTACTACAACGACATGAGCCTGATCAGCCAGGACAAGCAGCGGGAATATTCGGCCACACAATTTCACCGGAACTACGAAAATGCGGTGCTGGCATTAGGCGGCGTCAAGATCAGCGAAACGCAGTTCACGCGCGCGATTGTCGAATCAGCCGGCGGCTTGCGCGAGACCAATAAGCACTGGCGCAGCGCGCCGCCAACCAGCGGATATGAGCACCACACTTACCTCATCCGCACTCCGGAAATGGAATATTGGATTCTCATCAGCACGTCGGCAGCTAAACCATCGGGGCATATTGTCGTGATGGAGAAAGCCGTGATGACACAGTCGCTCGGCTTTCTAGATGCCAGCGCAATGAAGGCAGCGCTGGATGCCGATGGCCGCATTGCGCTGTACATCAATTTCGATATCGACGCATCCACGCTGCGCCCAGACAGCCAGGCCGCCATCGCTGAGATCAAGACGCTGCTCGACTCCAATGCCGAGCTGAAGATTTCGATTGAAGGCCACACCGACAACACCGGCAGCGCCGAGCACAATCGTCAGCTGTCCGGCGCGCGCGCAACAAGCGTTATGGGTGCACTCGTCAATTCGGGGATTGATAAATCACGCTTGAGCGCCAAAGGCTTTGGCCCCGACCAGCCCTTGGCTGACAACGCCAACGAAGCCGGCCGCGCGAAAAATCGCCGCGTCGAACTGGTCAAAAACTAAACTTTGCTGACCTAGATTCAGGAAAAGCGTAGCGTTCCGCGTCCTGTTCGGCCTCGCCATCTAGTTCTTGGCTATCGTCTCTCGTTCCGTCGCCACGATTTTCTGCTGCGTCAATCAGCGTGCGGCTAACTGGATTTTCGTTATCATCGTCAAGCGCATCGTCAAAATTAATATTTTCGTTATCCTGAAGCTGCGCGGTTTCAATTTCCACGGCTGCATCGCTCATTTCGACGCCTGAGTCGGGAAACTGCGCTTCCATCGATGCCTTTTGTTTTTGGGCGCTGGTGCGATTATTCATAACTTGCCTCATCGAAAAAGTTCGGTAGATTCAATCTAGCTTGCGCTAAAAATGTGATCCGTACGTTTGCGCGCATAGCCAAAAACAGGGCAAAAAACAAAGCAAGAATAGAAAGAGCCAAAAAATAACCCGCAAAAAAACGATACCGAGGTTTTTCACAAGCTATCCCATACTTTTAAGCCGGATAGTTAGTTTCCGTCGATCACTACCACGAAACGCGATTCAGGCCTATTGCGGCCTCGGTAGTTGGCCTATCAAGCGCGGGCATGAACCTGCGCGATTAAAACCCGCGCAGCCGCACGCACCATAAAACCGCTGCGCTTGGCTGTCGCAATTATTCCGGGCCAATCGCCACGTTGCCGTGGCGAACATGCGCTTTTTTCCGACGCGTTATGCGCCTGGGGGCGTTGAGTTTTTTGCTGGGTTTTTGATGTGTGGGTGCTGGGTATTTTGTTAGTTTGCTTTCTATTGCAGGTTGGATTTCTGCT
>Ga0163144_10022261_pt1 | contig 12566 bp, 14 predicted proteins | sample OliLak19BULKMAT1_FD_123175 | JGI IMG/M metagenome (GOLD analysis project Ga0163144, IMG submission 123175) | Freshwater microbial mat bacterial communities from Lake Vanda, McMurdo Dry Valleys, Antarctica - Oligotrophic Lake LV.19.BULKMAT1 | ecosystem: Environmental > Aquatic > Freshwater >... | reverse complement strand
TTTTTAGAATTTGGAATTTGTTTTTTTTTGAATTTGGAATTTGTCTTTTTTAGAATTTGGAATTTGTTTTTTTTAGAATTTGGAATTTGTTTTTTTTTGAATTTGGAATTTGTCCTTTTTTGAATTTGGAATTTGTCTTTTTTAGAATTTGGAATTTGTCATTTTTTAGAATTTTGCCTCCAGCCTATTTACCCCTATTCGCTTTCAGCTCCGCCTCTTTTTTCTCCAATGCCGGACCTTCTAAATTAATTCCTTCCCAATAAAGTTTATAACCTACTTGTGCACCTTTGTCATCGTAGAACATCCAATAGCCGTGCTTTACTGCATACTGATATCTTTCTACACGCATTATTTTTCCATTGGGGTGATAGTATTTTATGACGCCATGTAAATTTCCATTGTCGTATTGGCCTTCACTTTCAACATTTGTATTTGCATGATACTTTTTAAATTCGCCATGCAACAAACCATCTCGCCAATTCAAATATTGCGCAACAAAATATTGGCCATTTACAGGTTCGTAATAAATAACTTGCAAGCCGTTAAATTTTCCGTTTTTATAATCTTGCTGATAACTAACAATTCCGCGATCGTCGTAATGCATCCAAGTACTGTCTTTTAATTGATTCAGGTATTTTCCTTTAGCCATCAAATAACCGGACTCATGAAACATTTGACTATAAGCTGTTTTACCATCAGGCCAAAAAACAATTACAGCTTCTACATCTCCGGTTGTATAATAGTAAACAAATTTACCAATGGGTTTATCATCTTTAAAAGTACCAACGTATCGAAAAGTCGTACTTCCTTCGTGCGCTTTTTTCCATTCGCCTTGTTTTTTACCTGCGGCATCAACTTTGTTGTATTGCGCAAATGCAAAAGGTGCAAGACCAATAAATAATATGAGAAGAAGATTTTTCATTTAACTATTCTTTAATTCTGCCGCAACGGCTTTCAAATTTTCAAAAATATAATCGGCTTTGGTTGAAATGTTACGGGCATTTTTCAACATAATTGTTTTCATACCCAATTTTGTACCAAACTGAATATCGCTCTCTGAATCGCCGATAATCAGGGACTTTTTAAAATCAATTTCGGGAAAATCTTTTTGTGCATGAAGTCCCATGCCTACGCCAGGTTTTCTATAATAACCACTTTCAGTTGCAAGTTGTGGTGCGAAATAAATTTTGTCAATTTTGCCTCCGTGCATTTCAAAAAGATTGAGGATATAATCATGCAATGCGTGAAGTTGCTCCTCAGTTAAAAGTCGGCGATTTATTCCTTGTTGATTGGTAACGATAACAATGCGACCGAAAAGTTTTGTAAAAAATCCAACAGCTTCAGGAACACCATCAATGATTTTTAATTCCTCAATTGTTTTGACGTAATTATTCAGTATTTGATGATTGATGACACCGTCGCGGTCTAAAAAAAGTGTCCAGGATTTGTCAATATTCAATTCTTTCAGATTCATTTTTTCATGTCTTGTTCGAACTGTTTATAATCTTCAGGAATACCAATGTCCATAAAATAATTTTCAAAAATAACACCGTGCACATTTTTGGCCGGTGTATTTTTTTCTAAATAATTGGTCTCAAAAGAAAAAGGAGTACCAACTGGATAATGGATTAAAATTCCACGATTGATGCAATAAATACCACCATTAATAATGCTCAATTCACGAAATTTTTTTTCGTGAAACGCAACAATTTTATCTTCATCTGCTATGTCTACACTACCATAACGCTCCACATTTTCCATCTTTTTTAATGCAATGGTACAGGTTGATTTTTTGAGCTGATGTTGCGCCGCAAGTTGATGCAAATTGACGTCAAAATAAGTATCGCCGTTTAAAACAAATACAACTTCGGATTTTGTTTTTTCAAGCGCCAACTTTAAGCCACCACCAGTTCCCAAAGGCTCATGTTCAACAACGTATTGAATTTTTATTCCTTCAAATTCATTGGTAATTTCTTGTTCAATCAATTCATGTTTGTATCCAACAGAAAGTATCACAGAATTAATTCCTTGCTTTTTTAAATAACTTAATAAATACGTTAAAAATGGTTTTCCATTAACCGGCGCAAGTGATTTTGGAAATTCGCCAATCTCTGATCGAAGTCTTGTGCCAAGACCTCCTGCCAAAACAATTGCTTCTGTTACTTGGTTGTCCATGCGTCAAGTCCTTTTTGAGTGAATTCGTAAATAACAACATCGCCGCCTAAAGCTTTGAGTGCTGCTATTACATTGTAACGATTATTTTTTTCTGCGAAGAACATCATAAAACCTCCACCACCCGCTCCAGAAATTTTTCCGCCTGATGCACCGGCTATTATAGCTGCTTCGTAAATTTTATCTATTTCGGTATTCGAAATTCCACTGGCCATTTCTTTTTTACTCAGCCAACTCTCGTGCAAAATTCTTCCAATTCCGTTTATATCACTTCTAAGAAAAGCTTCTTTCATTTCAAAGGCTTGCGTCTTTACATGATGCATGGCTTCTAATGGTTTTGTTGTTGCAGCTTTAACATTTTCAATTTGCTTTTCAATAATTTTGGCCGACTCTCGATTCGTTTTTGTGTAATACAGAATCAAATCAAAATTAACTTCGTTCAAAAAACTTTTTTTAGTTCGTAACGGATTAACGATGACTTTATCGTTCGCTAAAAATTCCATGAAGTTAACACCGCCAAAAGTTGCGGCATACTGATCTTGTTTTCCACCTGCCATTTTTAAATCGATGCGCTCAATGTCAAACGCTATCTTTGCAATGTCGTATTCGCCCAATGGTAATTCCAACCATTCTACAAAAGCACCTAAAATAGAAACAACCAATGTTGATGAGGTTCCCAAGCCGCTACCTGTTGGCACATCCATCGAAGTAGTCATTTCAAATGATAAGGCTTCATGCGTAAAATCTTTTACAATTCGGTTGTAAACTCCAATCTGTAAATCTATTTCACCGTTTAGAGGTAGTTCGTTCTCCGAATCAAATTCGTACGTTTTTCCTTTATCAATCGAATGAAAAATAATTTTCTTGTTTGAGGTTGGTTCGATGCTTGTGCGTGCAAAAAGGTTAACAGTCACATTCAAAATTGCACCACCATAAAGGTCAGAATATGGACTAACGTCGGTACCACCACCGGCGAGTCCTAATCGAAAAGGCGCTTTGCTTCGAACTATCATTAAGTAAAGTTAGAAATATTGCCTTTGGTGGGCGGGGAATTTCATTAACAAATGTCACCGGGCAATGTTGAAAAGTTGACCGTGATTGCATGATTTTGTTGACATATTACCAAATCAGATTTGTAAGGGAAGGGCGGTTATTGAGCCTGTCGAAATGCGCCCCTTACCACGATAATTATAGGGGAAGGGCTTGCCCCCTTCCCACGTTGAGCAAGAAGGAAATGCCACAGCATACAAATAACGATGGCGAAACAACCGAATTTGGTCAAATAAAATCAAATCCAAATTACAATTTCAAAACCTTCGCCGTCAACTTATCCCAGCTGTATTTATCTTTTTCTTTCCTGAGATTTATTTTGAAATCTTCTTCTTTTTTGTAGAGGTAAAAATCTTCTAAGGCAATTGCAATTTCATAGGGATCTTTTTCTACCACGTAACCTACCTTTCTATCTGGAACCATCTCAGGCAATCCACCAACATTGGTCACGAGAATCGGCGTTTCAAAATGATAGGCAATTTGCGTGACACCGCTTTGAGTTGCATTTTTATATGGTTGTGCAACAATATCACACGCACAAAAATAACGACCGACTTCAGAATCTTTGATGAACTGATTCACAACGATTACATCGTTCTCCAATCTCAATTCTTTGATCAACTGTTGATACTTTTCTTCGTTCGAATAATATTCTCCCGCAACTAAAAGTTTTATTTTTTTGTTGACTTTATTCATTTTTGCGAAAGCCTCTAACAACAAATCCAATCCTTTGTAATCGCGAATAATTCCGAAGAATAAAATGTAGTTGGTCTGCGGGTCCAGTCCTAGTAATTCTTTCGCCTTTTCTTTCTCCAAAATCGCACCAAAATTATCAAACAGCGGATGCGGATTAAAATCTCTTGGCTTTACCGAATCAAATTTTTTCAAATCGTCTGCCACACTTTTTGACATGGAAATAAATGCATCGATCGGTTTTAGAAAATACTTTGTAAATGCAGTATCTCCAAAACGATGTTCGTGTGGAATTACGTTATCTAAAATTGTAATGATGCGTGTGTGATTGTTTTTTTTGACGCGACGTGCAATGGTGCCAAAACAGGGTCCCATAAAGGGCAACCAGAATTTAAAAATCAACAAATCGGGTTTTAATTTTTTAATTTCATTTCCAACTTTGAGCCAGTTGAAAGGATTAACTGAACTTACTTTTCGGGTAATTTTTATTTCCTTTGGTGCAGGCTCTTCCGAAAATTGTGATTTACCGGGAAAAAGAAAATTAGGATACTGCGTAGTGAATGTAAAAATTTCTACCTCGTGCCCTTCTCGCTGAAATTGTAAAGCAAGCCGTTCGTTATAAGATGCCAACCCACCGCGAAATGGATGTGCTGTACCAAGGATGATAATTTTTTTTTTTAGATTTTCCAATTGTCTTAAACAATAAATTAACCACACTAGTCCTCTTGCACAGGTTCGTGGCGATGCGATTCATCGCGTCCCCCAAATACATCCATTAATCTTAATTATAATTTTTATACAAATCAAATTTCTTTTTCAATCAAATAATTATTTCTGATGGAAGAATTTCTTGAAATTAATTCGCCGATAAATCCGGCTAAAAATAATTGAACACCAATAATCATGGAAAACAAAGCAATGTAAAATCCTGCACGGTCGGCCAATAATGTTGCTGTTGTGTCAATGAATAATTTATCAATTGCCATCCAAAGTGCAAAACAGAATCCAATTATAAAACACAATGTGCCTAACAGACCAAAAATGTGCATTGGTTTTTTTCCGAATTTGGTGATGAAGGTAATTGTAAACAAATCCAAAAATCCGTTGATGAATCTGTTCAAACCAAATTTGGTAACACCGTATTTTCTTTCTTGATGCTGAACTACTTTTTCACCAATCTTTGGAAAGCCTGCGGCCTTTGCAATTACAGGAATATAGCGGTGCATCTCACCAAAAATTTCAATGGATTTTACTACTTCTTTTCTATATGCTTTTAAACCGCAGTTCATGTCGTGCAATTTTATTCCACTCATCATGCGGTTAACGCCGTTGTAAATTTTTGTCGGAATTGTTTTTGAAATTGGATCGTATCTTTTTTTCTTCCAACCCGAAACTAAATCAAATTTTTCGTCGGTGATCATTTTATACAATTCCGGAATTTCATCCGGACTGTCTTGCAGATCAGCATCCATCGTAATCACCACATTGCCTTTTGTGGCTTGAAAGCCGACATGAAGCGCTGCTGATTTTCCGTAATTGCGTTGAAATTTTATTCCGCGAATGTGCGAATCGGTTGCTTGTAATTTTTGAATAACCTGCCACGAATTATCTGTACTTCCATCATCAACAAAAACAACTTCGTACGAAAAATTATTCGCCGTCATCACTTTTGAAATCCACTGATGCAATTCAGTCAACGATTCATCCTCATTAAAAAGAGGAATAACAATACTTATTTGGGGGTTTTGATTCACGTGTTAGCTTACGGTCAAATTTACTTATTGTTGCGCTTTGAAGTATTAAGTATTGTTAAAGTTTTAGTGAGAAGAAATTCCCTGCTTCTGTAATTGCATCTGCCACTTTTTAAAAACAATCATCACCTCTTGGTAAAAAAAATCTCATTCACCCTGCAACTGCATCTGCCATTGTCACTTTTTTATTGACTGATTGTCTCACTCTTAAGATCCATCAACACTGTAAATGTGTGACTCACAATCTTTGTATCAACCACAACCGTAAACTCATTTGTTGTAGAAATTACTTCAGCCAGGTTGATTCCTTCCCAAGCGATTTTCTTTAATAGGTAATAATAAACACCTGAAATTTCTGTATTAATCTCAGGTAGTTTCATTGTGATAGCTGAAAGATTTGACATCTCAGAAATTAAACTTTCTTCATGAAACATTTTTTGAATTTTCTCTGCAAACGGTGCATTTGTAATAATTGTGGTCTCTGAAACACCACGCGATACGGTATAAAAATTATCGCTAATGTCTTTTATCTGAGACAAAAATTTTGCCTGATCTTGAGAAATTCCAACGTAATTTTTGAACGTGAATTTTACAAGGTTGCTGCGCACAATTAAGTCGCCCAGCTCACGCATAAAATTCTTAATCTTCAATTCTATTTTTTGATTAGCTCCTGGCGGCATTCGTTTAATCGCCATAATAATAGCGCTATCCGAAACTTCTTTGCCCAATGCTTTCTGAATTTCTGGATTCAGTTTACGCGCCAAAGAGCTAATGTTTATCAATCCCTCAGCAATGGCCTCTTGTATAAAGGGAGATTGGTTGATGAGTTTATCGATGATTTTGCTTAATCTATCCATGTTAATTAAATCACAGTTCGTTAAAATTACATTACAAATATAGTATATTTAACAAAACAAACGATATTCGATATAAATTTGGTGAAAATTATTGAATTTATGGAGAACACGCCTTATTATTTTTATGACCTCGATTTATTGAACAGAACACTCAACGAAGTGGAAATCAATGTAAAAAATACATTGTTCAAAGTTCATTATGCAGTGAAGGCCAATAATAATAAGAAGATTGTTTCTTTTATAGCAAAACGAAATTTTGGTGCTGACTGTGTAAGCGGCGGAGAAATTGCGTTAGCGCTTGAGTGTGGTTTTGCAGCTTCAGAAATTGTTTTTGCAGGTGTTGGAAAAACGGACGAAGAAATTGAATACGCTCTTACAAAAAACATTGGAATTATTCACTGCGAAGGTCTTGAAGAATTACAAGTAATAAATGAAATTGCAGGAAAATTAAATTGTCGTCCTAAAATTGCGATACGTTTAAATCCTGACGTAAATGCACACACACACGAAAAAATTTCTACCGGACTTAACGAAAATAAATTCGGTTTTTCTGAACAAGAGTTCGAAGAATTGGCAGGAATTCATACCACACTTTTAAATGTTGAGATTATTGGTTTGCATTTTCACATCGGATCTCAAATTACAGATTTATCAGTTTTTGTTGATCTCTGCGATCGCGTAAATGAATTTGTTCCAGACTTTGAATCGAAATTCGGAAAGCTAACTTACTTAAATGTTGGTGGTGGTTTAGGCATTGATTATGATGAACCAGAATTGTTTCCGATTCCTGATTTTAAAACTTATTTTGAAATTTTTAGTTCTTGTTTGAATATTGATTCTTCTGTTGCAGTTCATTTTGAATTGGGACGATCACTTGTTGCACAGTGCGGTTCATTGCGTACAAAAGTTCTTTATGTAAAACGATCTGCGACAAAAAATTTCGCTGTAGTTGATGCCGGAATGACAGAATTATTGCGCCCCGCAATGTATGGAGCTCACCACAAAATTGAAAAATTCTCAACTGGATTTAATCTAAATAAATTTAATTACGATGTAGTTGGACCTTTGTGCGAATCAAGTGATTTTTTTGCGAAAGACATTCCGCTTCCTGAATTAAAAAGAGGAGATATTCTGACAATAAAAAGCTGCGGCGCATACGGAGAATCAATGTCACTCAGCTACAACGGACGTGCGAAAGCAAAAAGTGTCATCAGCCAAAATGTGTTGACTCAGTTCAGAATTATTAAAAGTGCTTGACTGAAGAAGTGATTTTTTAGTTTTTTACTTTCGGTTTATGATTAGCTGATGAATATTTTTACTTGAATTTGCGGAATGTGTTTCAAATTATATTTTAACAGATTCAACAAATTTATTCTGTCCGCACTTTAAACAAATAATTACTTTAGGAAGATTGATTAACTCTGTGTAACCACAATGCGAACAAGAGTGATAGGCTGATACAGGAAACTTTCCTGTTTTCTGGGTACGACTTGCTGGTAATATCGATAATCCGAATTTCATTTCTTCATCAGAATAAAAGAACACAGAGATTTTGCCAGATGGTTCGATGTATGCATTTTTGACTTGTCCCAATTGCGAAACATTCATCAATCATAAATCAGAATATATTTCATTTATACCCAATTCTTCGCCTTTTAGAGCTTCTAGAACAAAGGTGCCATTTCAATTAAATGCACTAATTTGCCCTGTAGCACACGCTCAAAGAAACTGTATTTGGCCATAAAATGATTAATGATTTTGTAAATACATATGATAACAGCAAAAACAAGAATTGCGGGTAGCAACCCAACTTTACTACAGAACATAGCATCGCCAGCCGCAGAGCCCAACGCAATAATAAGCGCCACTTCGAAAACGCCTTGCATTACAGCTCGCTTGCCAATCATCCTTAAACTAATCAAAACAAAAAAAAACATCATGGTTGATCGTATAACAACTTGCAATAAGAAACTCAAGCTTTCTTCACCTAATAAAATTGATTGCCAATTAATCGTTAAGAAAATATTCATGTGTGATTGTTTGTGGCTTTAGTACTATAACGAGTATGATTTGTCTCAAATGGTTAGGTTATGATAATTCTTTTGCGAGACTAATTTTTGTTTTGCGATAAATAAACTTTTCCTTGTAGAATCTTTTCTCAACTTTTTTTGTTCTTTTGCTCTTCAATTAACAAAGCCTGCACTTAAAATTTCCTCCATTAAAATTTCAATTTTCGGAATTATTGCAAGTGCAAAATCAGGATATTTTTCAAACTTTCCTTGTCTAGAATTTAAAATACAAAGCTGCTTCTCCAGTCACATTAACCTGAGTAAAATTTTTGTAGGCGGCATAACCAGCCATTAAATTCAAACCGATTCTTTTCGCTATTACAATTTCAATTCCAAAACCAAGTCCGTTGTTTACATAACTTTCCTTCACCCATTCTTGCTCTTCGCTCAATGGAAAATCAGGATTGTAAATGTATTGCAACTGCGACTTATAATAATAGTGATTAGCCTGATACAAATACAGGCTGGTCACTTTACTCTCAATAAGCATATAAATTAACGTAAGGCCAACACTGTAACGCGAAGTTTCATTTGTTTTAAAAGGCGCAAAATTAACTTGTCCACCAAATTTTTTAGGGACATAACGAAAAGATAATCCATAACCAGTTGCGAAACCTGCTCCGCCTCCAATTCCAAATTTATATTTTGTCTCAGGTAAATTTTCTGTTGTTTCTTGCGCAGCTAAATTATGGCTAGTCGTTAACATAACCGCCAAAGTGCAAACACATATTTTTATAAATTTTGTCATATCAATCTGGTTTAATGTTGATTCTTTTTTCCAAGAGTCTTCTCCAGGCTAGATTTTAATTTTTTAATCGCACCCTCTATCGCATCAATATTGCTGTTTGCATAATTTGTAACTGCAATAGGCTGATGACCGTCAAGACGAGCCTCAATTAAACAACGAATATCATTGGGTCCAGTTTTTTTTCCGTTCTCATCCGCCAAATGAACTTCCACTCTAGAAATTTTGTCACTGAATCTTTTCAATGCTTCTTCAATAATTGGCGTGAAATGAGAACTGTGCCTCTCTGCTCCATCAATTGTTTTATCGGTATGGAATAAAATTATCATACTACTTTTTTTAAAATTTAAACTTTACAAGTCATCAAATTTTAGATTACTTGCACAAACAAAGGTCAGCTAATGAATGTTTGCTTGGGTTATATGGTTTCTTTTTAATGTTACATTATTTACGGTTTTTTTTTGGGTAGATTTTTATTAAAAAATTAAAGGCTGAACGATTTGTTTATGTGATGCAGGGCTGAATGATTTATTTTTATTGGAAGCTTGCGTTGCATTTAATTAGCTGTGAAGTTTTTCGTTAAATCCTTTTTTTTGTTTTTAGCGGATTTTTTATAAACCTTAATTTATGATTCGTATTTGGTTATTTAAACTGACTGTATTTATGAGAATCAATTGTTTTTCAGAAAAATTATTTGGGAGAAAATTTTACTTATGTAAAATAGAATCAAATTGAATTCAAATTTGATTTTCAACCGAATAAAAGAAAAATTGAAATCAATGACAGAAGAAAATTCTTACGAATCACTTTACTATATTAGATTTTATACGTGCGATTTAAAAATGTTACTATGAAACTTTCTAAATTATTGAGAAGCATTTTACTGATTTTTCTATTTGGATCGTTATTTAATAATGAATGCGCTAAGGCTTCTGATGTATTGAGGTATACTTTAGAGGAAATAATTTTCAGAGCAAATTGGCATTCAGACTCTGCAATGTTAAGGTGTGATGATAATAGTATATCGGTTAAAGTTCAAATTGAAAATTTAACTTATAGACCCATTGAATTAGACTTAACAAAATTTTCGGGTTCCTGTGAAAAAAAGCCGATTCATTGTAGTATTTTGTTTAAACATCCTGACGTAGAAATTTTAGAATATCCATTTCTAGCAATTACTTATGATGAAAAAGTTTTGATTCCTGGAAAGTCGATTTAAAAATTGAGTTGATTAATGCATTCCGAATACCTTTGAAAAATATTACTAGCATGATTGTGATGTTTCAAAGTTATTTTCACAAGATAGGCCAATCAATTTTGAGGATTAAATCTTCAAGTGGTGAAGAGTTTGAGTTGAATAATTATTCTTCTAAAGAAGCAAATAAAAAAAAATTCTTTAATGAGAAGGAAATTTTCGAATCCGATACTCTTTTTTTTCTTGAACATGGAAATACTTTAGAGAATATTATTATTAAACCAGATGTGCATGATTAAAGCTATAGTCGCAGAAAAACTAGATAATTTTCTAAAAAGTCCCATAATAAATTTTCCCACCTGTACCAGCTGTTACAAGCGTGTTGCGATTAATGATATCTAGCAAATAGAATGTTTCGGTAAAAGGTTCTTTTTCCTTGTTCAGTAATTCTTTGTACCACATTCCTTCTTCTTTTATCTCTTTGTTTGTAGCAATACTGTGTTGACCAACTGCTACTTGAAAATCGTCAAAATAATCAATGGAGTAATAGTTGAATTCATGTAAAAAATAATCACGATCGGGATATAAAATGAAATTGTAATCTGTTTCTGGAACTTCAAGCTGAACGGTTCCTAAATATCCATCGCCGCCGCAAATATGAAAATAACCATATTTGCCGGTGCATATATCAACAGGGCGCTCAACATGCGTCCAGTCCTTAAATAAGGTAAAATAGCGATCTCCCTCATGACTAATCCCCATAAATGGATCGGAGGCAGATACGTCTATTGGTATTATCACAATATATCCCATGTGACTTTCAATTCGGCTCACCACTTTGTCAACAGTTTTATTAATTCCATAGTAAGCAACTGTGTCAATGAAATGAAAAATGGTGTCAAATGGATCAGTTTCGTACATCAAAGAAAAATCAAGAGATAACATTTTAAGCGCAATCACTGTTCCTTTTTCAGTCATGCAAGCAAATTTATAAGGCGCATCTTGTGTCCAATTTAATCCACCATCTATTGTCATGCGTCCATTCGGTAATACTCCATAATAACGATTGTGAAACTGAATAAACCCTTCATTTGTTTGGTCAATCGCTGTCCAAGATTCACCTGCATTTAGTGTCTTGTAAAAACCAACATTTGTAATAGCATAACCACATAATGGATCTGGAAATGTAATGCTGTAAATAGTATCTGCGCCAGTAATTGAGATATCATGATAATCATATACAAGGTCCTTTTTTCTAGGTTCTTTTTTACAACTTATCGTAATTGAAAGGATACTTGTTAAAACAAAAAAAGCGAATCCTCTGAAATAGTATATGAGACTAAAAAAAAATTGTGCATGCTGTAACATTTTAGTGTTTTTACTTTCTTAAATATAGGCAGTGTTTTTAAATGACGTTACGTTGTTTTGTTTTATCATGTAATGAAAACACAAAATTAAACTCTCAAACAAAAGGTTTTATCAATAGTTTCAAACATGTTGTGCTAAAAACCCAGTAAAATCAGCGTTGCAGTGTTCTCGCTTTTGCTTTTAATCTGAACAATTAAATGTGGTGCTTTTATTCGATTTGAATTATTTTGTCAAACCGGTCGGAGCAAAGCTCCTGCAGATCTTGCATTAGCGCAGGACGCCTGCCTGAATGCTTCTTACAGACAGGGATGTCCAGCGCAGCGGGAAAACGAAACCAGTCTTCATCAACTAATTGATTTTTAAAATAATTCGATATATCGAACTCCTTAACACGGAATTCAGATGGAAGTAGCGCGGTGCGCTTATGGATGCTTTTCTTAGAGATAATAAAGCTAAAAAGGCGTATGCTTAGTTTTGGTTGGTTTCAATTTATAAAGGTGACACGGAGCACAATCCACTAACGGCAGTAAGGAAATGTATAAACAAAAAAGGACTCTGCCTGATGCTTATCCAATAAATACCGATAGCGACCTTCCGTTGATCTCAAATCGTCAGCTTGAACTTTTGAACCTACTACATTTGTCCGGACACTAAGTTAAGGGAATT
>Ga0163144_10022260_pt1 | contig 12566 bp, 8 predicted proteins | sample OliLak19BULKMAT1_FD_123175 | JGI IMG/M metagenome (GOLD analysis project Ga0163144, IMG submission 123175) | Freshwater microbial mat bacterial communities from Lake Vanda, McMurdo Dry Valleys, Antarctica - Oligotrophic Lake LV.19.BULKMAT1 | ecosystem: Environmental > Aquatic > Freshwater > Lake... | reverse complement strand
GCCGAACAACACCAACTTCGACTGGTACCGCGTCCGCTTCTCGCCCGAGGTCGTGACCACGACCATCGACGTCTACGACACCAACGGCACCAAGCACAACCTGGAGGCACGCTACTTCAAGTCAGGCACCAAGGTGGATCCGACCACCAGCGCGCGCGCCAACGTCTGGGACATGGTGGCCAACGTGAATCCGGCCGAAGGCACACTGACCGGCGATCTGGTCACCGGCATCCAGTTCGACAACCTGGGGCGCTACACCGGTGACTCGACCCTGGGGACCACCTCCCGTGGCGTCGGCCTGGACGCCAACGGATACCGTGGCCAGCCAGACAACAACCGTCTGGAGATGACCTGGGGCGCCAGCGGCCCGACCACCCTGCAGATGTCCATGGGCAGCACCAACGGCACCGACGGCCTGACTGGTTTCGGCACCGCTTCGACCGCCGCCGCCATCAACCAGGACGGTTTTGCCAACGGCTCGCTGGAATCGATGAATGTCCAGGGCAATGGCGAGATCAAGGGCCTCTATTCCAACGGCCAGAGCCAGACCATCGGCACGCTGCAGATCTTCACTTTCCGCAACGCTGCTGGCCTACTGTCATCAGGAGGCAACCTGTGGCAGCCGTCGTCGAACTCCGGCCAGGAGACCCCCCGCGTACCCGGTCAAGGCGGCGCCGGTTCGCTGACCAGCGGTTCACTAGAAGGCAGCAACGTCGACATCGCCAGCGAGTTCACTCGCCTGATCACCGCCCAGCGTGGCTTCCAGGTGAATGCGCGCGTCATCCAGACGACCGACCAGATCCTGCAGGAACTGGCAGGACTGATTCGCTGATGCCGGGAGGGTCCGAGCCGGCTTCGCCCCCCAACGGCCTTCGGTCTGTCCCCCCCCAGGCTTGGTCTTGGCACGGATTCGTCGCAAGCTCCGAAACCGTGGCGGCGTCGGCTGCGCCGACGGTATGCCGCCACCGCCGTTCGGCGCCCGCCCCATCGCCAGGCGATGGAGCCCCGCTAGAGTGCGGGCATGAGCGCATGCCTCGTCGTCCTTTCCGGTGGTCAGGACAGCACCACATGCCTGGCCTGGGCCAAGCGCCGCTGGACGGTGGTCGACGCCATCACCTTTGATTATGGCCAGCGTCACCGGGTCGAACTCGATTGCGCCGTTGAAGTCGCCCGACGTGCCGGAGTGCGGCATCATCGGACGATCACGGTCGATAGTCTGAAGCAGCTCGGCGGCAATACGCTGACGAGTGAGACTGGGGCGGTCCTGGGAGTCACCGGACCTGGAGGCCTGCCCAACACCTTCGTGCCCGGGCGCAATCTGCTCTTCATGACCCTGGCCGCGGCCTGGGCTTGGCAGTTGGGAACAACCGATCTGGTGACCGGAGTCTGCCAGACCGATTACAGCGGCTACCCCGACTGCCGCGCGGACACCATGGCGGCGCTGCAGCAGGCGCTGCGCCTTGGACTGGAATCGCAGATCACCATCCACACGCCGCTGATGTGGATCGACAAAGCCGAGAGTGTCCGACTGGCCCAGGCCGAGGGCGGTCTGGATCTGCTCGCCTGGACCCACACCTGCTATGCCGGTCAGGTGCCACCGTGCGCAGTCTGTCCAGCCTGCGTGCTGCGGGCCAAGGGCTTTGCCGAGGTAGGCATTGCCGATCCGCTGCTGGTGCGCCTGGGCCAGCCGGTCTGACCACTGGCAAAGCGGCCATTTCCCCATCTGCTACTGGGATCATGCCAGAGTCGCTGCGCTTCACCGCCGCCACCCGTTTCGAGGCCGCCCGCACGGTCGCCGTGCTGCCTGACGGTCATCGCTGCCGCCGCCTGCATGGCCATGGCTTTGTCGCCCGGGTGTGGGCTGAACCGCCCCCGTCGTGGGCTGCCTTTGCCGGCGCTGAGGTAGAGACGCTGGGCGAGTGCCTCGACCGTTCGGTTGGCGACCTCAATTACCGGTTCCTCAACGAGCTGCTGAGTGTCCCGACCGACGAAGAGCTGGCGCGCTGGCTGCGCACTCGGCTGGAACGGCAGAGCGTCGCCCAGCGCAGCGTGCCCGGCATCGTCGCCGTTGGCGTGCAGAGCACACCCGACCAGGGTGCCGATCTCGACGCGCAAGGCCGTGTGCACGTGTGGCGCCGCTTCCGCTTCGAGGCGGCGCACCAGCTGCCGCACGTGCCGGCTGGCCACCAGTGCGGCCGCATGCACGGCCACGGCTTCGAGGTCGTCTTGCACGCGGTCCAGCCACTCGCCGAAGGCGAACATCTCGGCATCGATTACGACCGTCTGGAAGAACGCTGGACGCCGTTTATCCACGAACTCGACCATCGCTGCCTCAACGACATCAAGGGGCTGGAGAACCCGACCAGCGAGATGCTGGCCGCGTGGCTGTGGGGCCGCCTGAGGCCATCGCTGCCCGAGCTGAGCTGGGTCAGCGTCTATGAGACGGTCACCGCCGGATGCCACTTCGACGGCGTGCGTCATCGCATCTGGAAGGAGTTCCGTTGTGAAAGCGCGCTGCATCTGAGCGCTGCGCCCGAGAACCATCCGACCCGGCGACTCCACGGGCATAGCTACCGGCTGAAGCTGCATCTGTCGGCCCCGCTCGACACCGTGCTGGGCTGGACGGTGGACTACGGCGACGTGAAGCGGCTGTTCGACCCGGTCTACCGCATCCTCGATCACCATTGCCTCGACCACCTCGATGGCTTGGCTCAACCAGATGCCGCCGGCCTGGCGCGATGGCTGCGCGTTCAGACCGCACCGCTGATCCCGCAGCTCGACCGCATCGACCTCGAAGAGCGGCCGGGTTGCGGCGTGGTGCTGTCGTGGGGCGACGAGGCGCCGACCCTGCCGGTATGAAACGTCCGCCGCAGGCCAGGACGGACGGCGACGCGCCGATCCTGCCGTGGGCCGGAGCGGTGCGCTGGCGGCAGGTTGCCCGCGCTGCTGGCAGCGGGCTGGGTCCCGAGATCAGGCCATCGTTCCGTTGGATGGGGGCCATCGATGTCGCCGAGAGCTATGATTATCCCGAGCACCGCCACACCGCCTACGAGCTGATCGCCGTGCGGCGCGGGTCCTACCGCTGCCGCGTCGACGGCAATCCGCTGGCCCTGTCCGAGGCTGGCCTGCTGGTGGTCGCGCCCGGTCAGTATCACGCCGACATCCTGCGCCCGCCGCTGAGTTATGTCGGTCTGTCCTTCGCCCTCGATGGTGCGCCGCTGCTGGCTCCCGGAGCCGTTCCGGTGACCCAGGGCGATACCCGGGTGCTGGCCATCCTTGACGGACTCGAAGCCGAGGCGGCACGCGGCGATCGAGTAGCGGCCCGTGTGCAGGATGCGCTGATGCAGGAACTGTTCTGGTTGTTGGTGCGGGGGCTGCCGGCGGCGTCGCTGGCACCGGCGTTTGTCGCCCGGCTCGATGACGAGGGCTTCGCTGCCCGCTTCGCCCGCGCTTGTGACGAACGGCTTTCCCGCCCCACCACCCTGGCCGACTTAGCCACCGCCTGCGGCTTGTCCTCAAGCGGCCTAGTGACGGCCTGCCGTCGCCAGCTGGGCACGACACCGATGGCCGGACTAGCCGAGGCCCGTTTGCGCCGAGCCGACGAACTGCTGCGTGGTGGCGGACACACGGTCAAGGATGTCGCCAACGCGTGCGGCTTCGCCAGTCAGTCGCATTTCAGCCGCGTCTATCGCGCCCGTTTCGGTCATCCACCATCTGGTTGAAGGTGGCGCCACAGGCATGGCGACTGCTCTGACAGGCATCGCCAGAAGGGGACTTCGCGCTAGGATGGGTGACATGCCCACTCTGCTGCAGTTCGGCGCCGGCAACATCGGCCGTGGATTCATCGCCCCAACCTTCGCTGCTGCCGGCTGGCAGGTGGTGTTCGTTGAGGTCGCGCCGACGCTGGTCGCTGCCCTGCGCACACGCGGTGGCTACCGCGTCATCGTCGTCGACAATGCCGGCGAGCAGGTCCAGCCGGTGACTGGTGTGCAGGTGATCGATGGTCGCGATGCGGCGGCGGTGGCAGCTGCGGTCGCAACCTGCGATCTGGCGGCAACAGCGGTCGGGCTGAACGTTCTGCCCCGGCTGGGCGGGCCTATCGCCGCCGGGCTCCAGCAGCGCGCTGATCCGCTTGATGTGCTGGTGTGCGAGAACGGCGCCCAGGCCCATGAACAGCTGCGCGCCGCCGTGCTGGCCGTCGCCCCGCAGGTCGCTGATCGGCTCGGCTGCGTGCGCACCTCGATCGGCCGCATGATCCCGCCGCCCGCAGCGGGTGAGGACGTGCTCGACATCCGGGTCGAGGCCTACGCCAAATTGCCGGTCGAACGTGCGGCCTTCCGCGGCACCCCGCCCAGCGTTTCTGGGCTGGTCGCTACGGACGACTTCGACCTGGTCCTCGCCCAGAAGCTCTACCTGCACAACCTCACCCACGCCTGCCTCGCCTATGGCGGACATCTGCGTGGCATGACGACCATCCCCGACTGCATGCACGATGCGGCGCTGGTTGCGCTGGTGCGTGCGGCGGCCGCCGCCGTCGCTCAGGCGCTCGGCCGCCGTCACGGCGGGAATGCCGAGGCGGCATGCCTCGCGATCACCGATGATCTGCTGCAGCGCTACCGCAACCGGGCGCTCGCCGATCCAGTGGCGCGGGTCGCCCGCGATCCCTGGCGCAAGCTGGCCGCTGACGACCGCCTGGTCGGAGCCTGGCGGCTGTGCCTGGCCACCGGCGTCGATCCGGCCCCGCTCACCGCCGCCATTATCAATGCCTGCCGCTATACCGCCGCCGCCGACGAACCCCGCGCCGAGGCGTGGAATGCCCTGACCCCGACCGCACGGCTTGCCGCCGCTGCTGCCCTGACCCCCGAGGATCCGCTCATGACTGCCATTTCCGCCCAGTCCGTCCATGCCGGCCGCTGCGCCGCCGCTGCCGCGCAGATGCGAGCCGCCGGAATGACCTTGCGAGACGATGAGGCGACGCAGATCGAGATCGCCGATTTCGGACTTGGCCGCTATGGCGAATTCGGCCTCGCCATCCACGTCTACGTCAACACCCGGCGCTGCTGCGCCAAGGAGCTGATGATGCTACCCGGGCAGAGCTGCCCCGAGCACCGCCATCCGCCGGTGGACGGCGAGCCGGGCAAGGAGGAGACCTTCCGCGTGCGCCAGGGTGAGGTGTGGCTGCACTTGGCCGGCGACCATGACGAAGCCGCCAAAGCGTCGGCGCTGCAGCACCTGCCCGCCGACAAGCGCGATACCGTCTCGGTATTCCGCACCGTGCATCTGCGGCCAGGCGACCAGGCGACCCTCGGCCCCAATGTCAAACATTGGTTCACTGCCGGGCCCCAGGGCGCGGTGGTCAGCGAGTTCTCGACCCGGTCGCGTGACGAGGCGGACATCTTTACTGATGCTGCGATCAGGCGCGTTCCGTGATCGCGTCCGCGGCCAATGAGATCTACGCGGAACTGGCTCGCGTGCTGGCGGCTCGCCGTGGCGAACTCGCCGCGCTCACTGCGGTCACCGGGTTTGACGGTTTTGTCGATGAGATGATCCAGGTGGTCGGGGAACGCCGTGGGGTAGGCGAATTCATCCCGATGCGGGCGATCACCGATTTCGCTGCGTGGGCCGCGGCGGCAGCAGGTCGAAGCAGTCTGCGCGAGATTGTGGTCCATCGTCAGGACGCTGGCGGTTGCGCAGTAAACCTGGGCGACGGTCTTGCCGCCCTCGGCGCACGCGTTGAGTTGTTCGCCACGGTCGGCGCTCCAATCCATGCGGCATTCGCACCGACCCTGGCCCGCTTCGCCGCCGTCCATCCGCTTGGAGAGGTGCATGGTCGCACGCTAGCCCTCGAGTTTGGCGATGGCAAACTTATGCTTTCCGCGGTGGCCCAGCTGGCGACCATCGACGCCGCACTTGCCGAGCGTGCGTTGTGCAGTGGGGCCTATCCAGCCGCCTGCGCCCGTGCGCGGCTGATCGCATTGACCAACTGGACGTTGTATCCACACATGACGGCGGTGTGGCGCCTGCTTGCCGAGCGGGTCTTTTCTCGTCTGACCCATCGGCCGGCCTTCGTCATCGATCTGGTTGATCCCAGTGGGCGTAGAGGCGAGGACATCCGTGCGATGCTGGCTGTCCTTCCGCGCCTAGCCGAATGCGGTCATGCCTCCCTGGGCGTTAATCTCAACGAGGCGAATGTCCTCGCGCGGTTGCTTGGGCTTGTTGGCGGTGGCGATGATGAGGGCATGGTCGCCCTGGCGGCCCGGCTGCGCAGTGCGATCGGGGTCTCTGAGGTCGTTGTGCACGCCCTGCATAACGCCGCCTGCGCCGGTATCGCCGGCGAGGCCTACGTGCCTGGCCCCTACACTCAAACTCCGGTCAAACTGACCGGAGCGGGCGATCGCTTCAATGCCGGCTATGGCCTGGGCCTGATGCTCGATCTGCCGGCGGCGCAGCGGCTCGCCCTCGGCAATGCCAGCAGCGGCTGCTACGTGCGTCGAGGGACAAGTGTAGGTATGTCCGACATCATCGCCGCAGGCCAGGCTGGCTTGTAGGCTCTTTCCACAGCAACAGCGCCTGCGCCAAGTCGTAGGATCTCGGCCATGATCCATCTCCGCCTGCTCACGGTCCTCCTCCTTGCTGTCTGCGCCTTGTTGGCAGTCGAGGACGACCCGGTTCTCAAGGAGCGGGTCAAGTACGACGATGCCGTCGCCAAGCTCCGGAAGGGTTTCGACGACGGGATTGCCAAGGAGCGCGCCAAAGCCATCCCGCTCTTGGCAGTGGTGGCCAAGAAGCAGGTGGTCAAGGGCGACATGCCCGGAGCCGGCCGGGCCTGGAAGGAGATCCTGCGGCTCGACGAGCAGCACGCCGAGGCGCGCCAGTTCTTCACCTCGTTGGGCACGCTTGACAAGGTTCTGGGCGAGATCGAGGCCGAGGAAAGTGCCAGCAGTGACTTGCTGGGCGACAGTGCCGGCCCGGCGGTCGGCAAGCCGTGGGAAGGCAATGCGGTGGTCCGTGCGGACAAGCCGCTGGCTTTGGGCGATCTGCCTGCCGGAACCAAGATCACCCTGCAATATCAGTCAGGTATGTGGACCTTCCGTCAGGGCGCGATGAACAGTCCGGACGACGAGGGTACGCCGGCCGCGTTTCGCATGGCGCTGGCTTCTGCACAGGGACTGATCACAGAATTGCCTCCCGGGACCGCCAAGAGCGTCTGGACCTGGACGGCACCAAACGACACCGTGGGTGCCGTATTGCGCCTGTCGCGAAGCGGTGGTCGGGCTCCTGCCGGTTCGGTGACCTATCGCATCACGGTGGCGAAGCCCAAGACGAAGTGAATCAGGGCTTAGCGGCGAGTTCGCGTTCGATGGCGGTCGTCAGTTCAGCATCCTCGGGTGCCGTGCGCGATCCGAAGCGTGCCTTCACCTGGCCATTACGGCCGATCAGGAACTTGTTGAAGTTCCACGAAACGGCCCCTGGGAAGGGGCTTTTCTCGGTCAGCCAGGCGTACAGGGGGGTGATGTCGCCGCCTTTGACGGTGGTCTTGGCCATCATCGGGAATGTCACGCCATAGGTGCGGGAGCAGAACGTGGCGATGTCGCTATCCTTGCCCGGTTCCTGCCACATGAAGTCATTGGCCGGCAGGCCCAGGACGACCAGACCGGCAGCCTGGTGCTTGGTGTACAGGCCCTGTAAACCAGCGTACTGACCAGTGAATCCGCACTTGCTGGCCACGTTTACGATCAGCAGGACCTGGCCTGCATGCTGGGCGAGCGGGTAGTCCTTTCCCTCAATCGAGCGCAGGGTGAAGTCGAGTGGACCGTTCGGCTTGGGCGGAGCGGCGGGGTACTCGGCAGCAGGCACGGAGGTAAAGATGGCGGCAAGCATGATGAGGATCCTCATGGCTGCATCATGCACGCCTGGGAAACCGGTTTAATCATTATGGTTTCCACCTTCTACATGGCTGTTTCTTGCCGAGCCCCGCGCAATCACACCGTCTATGCCGTGCTGAACGACACCCAGCTCGCCCGAGTCCCAGTAGCGACGATGCGGCCATCCCGCATCTCGTCCTGCCTCCTGCTGACCCAGTGCGGTCGTCACACTACCTGCGTGGTGGCGGCCGACGTTGGTGATTCGCCGGATGGTGTCGCCTTGCGCACCGTCCGCATCGTTCGATTCGTCGATAACGGCTGGGCCGAGCAGTCCGAGCCAGAGCTGCGCATCGTCCGCGACGGTGCCGAATTCGGCGTGTGCGATCCGCAGCGCCGCTGGTGGGTACCCAATCACGGCAGCGTCCCATTCCGTCTGGTCGAATTGAGCCTGTTAGAACACGCCCGAGTCAGCGAGCATCTGGAAGCAGCCCGTCCATGGGATCTGTTCAAATACATCCAACTGCTCTATCTCACCGAAGACGGCTTCACCGGCGGCCGTGATGCTCTCGCCGCCCCTGCCGGCTACGGTAGCATCATCCGCACCGACCGCTGGTACGTGACCCCCGCTGTTCGTGGCTGAAGTTTCCGCGTATCGTACACTCACGTACGGTCATGGGCAGTGCGTCCGGCAGCGAGCGCCGAAGCGCGCCGCGACTGGGCCGTGCTTGCTGTGTGGTCCTGGGCGGCGCGCGCCCAGCGAGCTTCACCAGACATCTAGTTCACAATCGGCGAACGTCAGTGAGCCGTGCCGTGCCGAGCCGAGCTGGGGCTCCGGGGGCAAAGGCCTCCCGGCAGTAGCCCGGGGACAGAGCCCCCGGCTACTGCCGATTGGGCCGAATGGGCAGGGTCAGCGTGGCCTGGGCAAAGGCGGTGAAATGCACCTCGGTCACCGGCCGATCCAGCTTGCTGCTCTGCAGTGGGACGCCGTTGCTGTCGAGCACGGCGAAGGTCCCGGCTGCCCATCGCACGGTCAGACGCTGGGTCTCGCCAGTTACGAGCTTTAGGTCGATGTGCTGTTCACCCCCCTGCCCTAACAGCTGGATCCGGAAGGCGCCATCGCCCTTCACCTCGACGGTGTAGCCGATGGTGGTTCCGGGAACTTGGCTGCTGATACTTGCCGGAGTGTTCGGTGTACCAACCAGGGAGATGGCTCCGGCCTTCTCATCGAGACTGGCGTTTCCGGTAGATTCCCAACCGAGCTTACGGATTGCAGAACGGCCCGGATTCGGGGCTTCAATACGGGTAAACGCGATCTCGTCGATCTGCGCCTGGGCTCCACCGGACAGGGACAAGATGCAGGCATCGCCGAGTTCACCCATGACGATGTCGCCGATAATCTGGCCATTCAGCTCGATGGTGGTGTGGTTGCCATCCTCCAGATAGGCAAGGTAGAGCGTGTTCGGCACGCGCTCGACGACGTTGCAGGGCTTGGGTGCCGTCGTCCGGTCACCCACCTGGGTTGCGAACAGACCGCTGGCTAGGTCGAAGGCGACCTTCAGGCCGCGGAATTCGAGTGTGATTGTGCCACGTTTGGCATTGGGTGCCAGGATGACCTGCACGCTTTTGGCGTTGCCGGCATCTTTGCGCGACAGCTTGGCGGCATCGTTGTTGCTGGCCACGCCGGCATTGACCTGCCACGTGCCGGCAGTCTCGAACTGGGCAAGATCGCCGGTAGCATCGAAGGTCACGCGATCGGACAAGCGGGCTGGACCGGTGGCCTTGGCGTCCTGCATTCCGCGCAATGCGGCTTCGAGGCGAGGCAGCGCCGCCGCTACGCTGGGGATGGCGGCGCGCTCCGGTTTCTTCAGCTCAATAATGCAGTCTGCCAGGGCCTTGGCCGCCCCGGATTTTTGCGCTTCATTGGCACGGCTGAGCAGGACCTGGGATTCGGCACGGCGGCCGATGGCGACCAGGTCGTCCAGGACGGTAGCAGTTCCATCGGGCAGGGTGGATCGCACCTTGCGCAGGTGGACGGCGGCAAGTACCGCGTCTCCACCGATGATCAGGCCGGTCACGGCGCAGGCATGGTCTTCGGGCATCGCACCGGCGGCAGCGGCGGCATCACCGAGGAGCCGGCCGAGATCACGTGCGCCGACCTGTCCCCACGCCAAGGCGGAGGTGGCACCGCCTGGAGCCGAGACGTCCAGGCCGGACGTTGACGCGCCGACCACATCGACTGATTCGCGGGTGGTCGGGTGGGTCAGCCGTAGTTTGGCGCTGTGTGCTTTGGCCACCCGGTCGAGCAGGCTGGGCCGCTGACTGAAGGAGGACACGGCCAAGCGCAGAGCGCGACCATCCGGCGAAGTTTCGGGAATGCCTTCGGCGGACGCCTTGGCTGCTCCGGTTTCACCTTTGGCCAAGGCCGACAGGACGGTGAAGGCCGGATCGGCCGTGGCCGGTTCGGTCGTCGCTGGCACGGTGCTGGCACCGCCCGGAGTCGGCGTCCGATTCGGTGCCGCTGCCGGTGGCGGGACCGCGGTTCCGTCGTTCGGGGCCGTTGCAGGGGTACCTGCTCCGGCCAGGCGAGCCTCTGCCTGATCCAGGAGGCCGCGGGCCCATTCGCGATCGCCAGGGATGCCCCAGGTCCCATCCAGTGCCGGGCGCAGCAGGGCTTGGATGGTTGTCAGATCATTGATCGTCCGCGAGCGTGCCTCGAGGTCGGTGCGGCGAGTCTCGCGTCGGCTGATCACCTGCTGGTATTGCGCTTGGCGGTCCTCTGCCAGCGGCATGCGTTCAGTCTCGACCAGGGCCTGCTGGTAGCGTTCCTCAAGCACGAGATCGGTAATGGTGTTGAGCAGGTCACGACGCTCGCCGGGACTCAGTTCTGGCGGCGGTGACGGCGGCTGCGCTGCGGCCGGGGCAGCGACCCTGGCTGGCACGGTCGGCGCGACGGTCGGGATGGGTGCCGCGGGCATTGCGGGCTGCAATTCTGGCGGAACGGAACCGATGTTGCCGGCAGTCGTTGGCTTTGCCGGCGGCTTGGGCGTCGCAGGTTTGGCGGGCGTCTGCTCAGTCAGCTTGCTCTGGCGCTGTTCAACAGTCGGGTTCGACCTGGGGGCCTCGCTGACCGGCTGCGGACGCTGCATCATCACGTAGGCCACTGCGCCAACCATGGCGAGGACGGCGATCACCACGACCACGACCGCCGCACCGCTGCCGCCGCCGCGGTGCGGACGCACGAATTCGCCGGTGCCGGCGCGGCGCTGCTGGGCCGCCTGGATCGGCCCGGTCGGGGCGCGCCAGCCGCCCGTCCCTTGTCGGTGTGTCCCGCCTGGTGGTTGCCCATGGATTCCGGTGCCTGTCCGTTGATGCGTGCCGGAGCCCGGGGTGGCCAGGCCACGGGCGCCTGGCGCGCCGACCGGTTGCGTCAGGCGCAGGGTCTGCCGCTTTGCACCGCCGCCGAAACGGTCGAGAATTTCGACCAACTTGCGGTAGGTATCGAAGCGCTCACCGCGGTTCAAGGCGGTCAGCTGGCGATAGAACAGGTCGAGATCGCGGGACACCGTGTTGCCGACCGCGCGTAGCGGTTTGCCGCCGCCGGCCATGAGCTTGTGGAGCGCCTCGTGCGCATTGTAGCCGGTGACTAGGCCTTCGCCGGTGACCATGCGGTAGAGCAGGGCTCCACACAGGAACATGTCACTGCGCAGATCGCTACGTGCGTCGTCGCCAAGGTGCTCGGGGGCGAGGTAGTATTCGGTCGCGGCGCTGGCGCCGGCCAGTTCGCGGACCAGGAAGCGGTGGTTCTTGGGTACCGCGAACTCGTCAACCAGGACGGTGCCGTCCGGGCTGACGAGAATGCATTCTGGGCGCAGCCAGCCATGCACCACGCCAGTGCGGGCAGCGTCTTCCAAAGCGAGGACGACCTGCCGGAGGATGCCCATGGCATGCGGCGGTGCGAGGGCGCGTCGGCGTCCCAGCACCACGTTAAGCGGTTCGTGCTCAGGCATGTCGGCCGAGAGCAGGACGACGGTGCCGCCGGCGGGACGCATCTCCAGCAGGGGCAGGATATGCGGGTGCTTGAGCGGCCCGGCCATGCGCACATGCGGCTCGATCGAATCGGCGTAGCCCGGCTGCGCCATCATCGTCGGCGACAGTACCAGAGCGCGGCAGGTCCGGCCGCTGGCGGTGTCGCGAACGCGCAAGCGGCGACCCTGCGGGCTCTCGTCGAGGAAGGTGACGACCTCCCAGCCAGCAAGCGGAAAGTCACCGCCGGCGGACGGAAGGGTTGGTCGAGGTGTGCCGTGGGTGGCGCGCTGCAGGGCGGATTCGTTGTTGACGAATTCCTGCTGCTGGGCCGGCAGCGACTTCATCGCATAGTCGCTGGGGTCGTTGCTGCGCATCGGCGGTGGACGTGGCGCCGGGGTGCTGCTGGGCTGGGGCTGGCGGGTCAGGCCGCGATCTGGGTCTACGACCTCCAGCGAGGCCGAGCACACACCGCAGGTGTAGACCGCTCCGGGCGCGGCATCAGGAACCTCCAGCATGGCCTGGCAGCGGTGGCACGAGATCAGCCAGGTGCGCGGGGTGATCTCGGATGGGACTTCAGGCAGCGAGACCTCGGCAGCCGCATCGGCGAGCATGGCGAGGATCTCCTTGGCGCATTCGGAGACGCCTTGGCCATTGATCGCACTGGCGCCCCGGCTG
>Ga0163144_10022259_pt1 | contig 12566 bp, 10 predicted proteins | sample OliLak19BULKMAT1_FD_123175 | JGI IMG/M metagenome (GOLD analysis project Ga0163144, IMG submission 123175) | Freshwater microbial mat bacterial communities from Lake Vanda, McMurdo Dry Valleys, Antarctica - Oligotrophic Lake LV.19.BULKMAT1 | ecosystem: Environmental > Aquatic > Freshwater >... | reverse complement strand
TCGCTGTCGGTCGCGCGCGCGACGTTCGGCTCGATCATCGGCGCGTCGTCGGCGCCGCTGCGGCGGTACATCACGTTGTCGACCCAGTTGAGCGCGACCTGGACGTTGGTCGTCGCCGGCGCGCACTCGTTGCCCTCGTTGTTGCCGGTACAGCGGTTGTGCCAGATCGGGTCGCTGGCGTCGAACAGCACGTTCGACGCGAGCTCGAGCTCGATCGTGTGCCCGGCGCAGTTGGTGCCGGGCGCGTCGCCGTTCTCCTCGCAGGAGAACTCGGGCAGGCGGCCGAACACGCCGTTCCACACGGTGTGGTGCAGCGTGATCTTCCCGAGCGGGTGCGCGGACGTGGAGTAGTTGAGCAGCACGCCGCCCCACTTGTAGTGATCGCCGATCGGCTCGGCGATCACGCTGTACTGCACGGTCACGCGCTGCGATCGCGTCAGCTCGAGGCTCTCGTCACGCGCGTTGCCGAACGAGCAGTGATCGACGATCACGTCCTGGGTGCCGCCGAGCCGCAGCGCGTCGGACTCGGCGTCGCGCAGCCGCAGGTGACGGAGCACCAGGTTGCGGCAGTCGCTGCCGTCCTCGTAGATGTTGTCGCAGAGGATGCCCCCCTCGATCGTCACGCCGCCGGGCGAGGTCTGGCCGGCGATCGTCAGGTCCGGGCGGGTCAGCTGGATCGGGCCGTCGATCACGCCGCTGACCTCGAACACCACCGTGGTCGGCGCGTCGCGGTTGGCGCAGGCCTGGAGCGAGCCGGCGCCGTCGTGGGCGAGGGTCGTGACGATGCACACCTCGCCGCCGCGGCCGCCGGACGCGAAGGCTCCGAAACCTTCTGCGCCGGGGAACGCGGGCAGATCGCCGCCCGGCGGCGGGGTCGCGTCGGCCGCGTCGAACGCGTCGGGAGTCGAGGCGTCGTTGGAGTGGCCGCCGCACGAGGGGAGCAGCGAGGCGAGGATCAAGGCGAGCTGTTTGGGCATGACTCGTTCTTCGTTCTTCCCGGGCCGGCGCGCCTGACGGGCGCCCGACCGCTCGCCGACCGCTCGCCGACTCCAGTCATCGCACGCAGTTGTGCAGCAGGAACAGGTCGCCGAGGTAGCTGGTCTCGAGGGTCGCCCAGCCGCCGTCGAACGGCACCGCCTCGAACACGCCCCACCGGCTCGGGCTCGGCGCGAGCGGTAACGCGGCGCGGGACACCTCGGCGCCGTCGGCGGTGTAGGTGACGATCGCCGGCTGGTGACGCTCGTCGCGGAGCAGCGCGAACCCGTCCGCGGTCCAGGCTGCGCGATTCTCGTAGGACGCGGCGATCGGCGTGTCGGTGACCGCGCCGGTCGCGGCGTCGATGATCGCGAGGTGGCCAGCTCGGGCCGCGGCGATCCGGGCGCCCGTCGGGTCGTAGGCGGCGCGGCCGAACCGGCCCTCGGCCAGCACCCGGGCGGCGCCGGTCGCGACGTCGATCGTCTGCAGGCCGACCTCGGTGGCCACCGCGATCGTGCGGTCGTCCGGGCTCCACGCCGGCGCCGCGATCGGCGCCAGCGCCGGGCCGAGCCGCGCGCCATCGAGCCACACGCCGTCGTCGCGGAGGTGGATCACGCGCGCGTCGTGATGCGCGAACCGCGGGCAGCGGCCCGGGCCGAGCACGTCGTCGACGCCGCCGCGGTGGACGACCGCCTCGCTACCGCCCGACGGCGGGTCGTAGTCGGTGAACGCGACGCGCGCGCCGGTCGCGTCGACGTCGAGGCACTCGATCGAGCTGCGGGTCCGCACCGGGCGGTCGCCGACCGCGAGTTGCTGGATCCGGACCTCGGACGTGTACAGCACGGTGCCGTCGCGCGCGCGCGCCGGGTGATACGCGCCGCCGGCGCCGGTGGTGAGCGCGCGCGGCGCGCCGTCGATCGGGATCCACGTGAGGTTCGAGCGCGCGAGGAAGTTGCCGTCGCAGATCAGCGCGTCGCGGCGAGCCCAGGTGCACGACCGCACGTACTCGGCGCGCGGCGTCGCGGTGCGCGGCGGCCCGCCGGACACCGGCACGATCCACGCGACGTGGCCGTCGACGTAGCTGAGGTGCTTGCCGTCCGGTGACCACGCCACGGCGGTGGCGTCGGCGGGGACGTCCCCGAGCGCGCGCTCGCCCGCGTCGTCGGCGCCGCGATCGCGGACGGCGAGGAAGCGCGGGCCGTCGCGGGTGACGCGGATGTACGCGACGCGCGCGCCGTCGGGCGACCACGCGCCGTAGATCGCGCCGCGGACCACGAGGTGCGCCGCGCCGCCGGTGGGCGCGACCTCCCACAGCGCCGGGCCGTCGTCGTCGTGGCGGGTGTAGAGGATCGCGTCGCCGTCGGGCGACGCTTGCGGGTACGACTCCTCGCCCGGCGTGTGGGTGAGGCGGAGCCGACCTTCGCCACGCAGCGACGTGACGTAGAGATCGTACTGACCCTCGGCGGGATCGTTGGCGACGAACACCACGGATTGCGCCGCGTCGAGGAACGTGCCCTCCTGCTCGCGCTCGGGCGTGTTGGTGAGCCGCTGCGGCGTGCACGCGCCGAGCGCCGGCGGCGACGCGGGCTCGGGGCGGAGGAGGACGTAAGCGACGGCCGGGATCGGCAGCAACGCGAGCAGCCAGAGCCGTGAACGCTTCTCGGGCGCGGGCGCGGGCGCGGGCGCAGCGGTTGGCACGGGCGCGGGTGCGACGACTTCATCGACGGTGACGGCGACGACGAACCGGTAGCCACGCTTGAGCTCGGTGCGGATCGCGTCGTCGCCGAGCGCGCGGCGCAGCTTGCGCACCACCTGCTGGAGCGCGTCGTCGCTGACGTGGACGCCGGGCCACAGCGCCTCGAGCAGCTCCTCGCGTGACACCAGCGCGCCGGCGCGCGCCACGAACAGCGTCAGCGCGTCGGCGACCTTCGGCTGTAGCTCGACGAGCTCGCCGCCGCGCGTGAGTCGACCTTCGCGGACGTCGAGCTCGAACGCGCCGAAGCGGTAGCGCACGTCGGCATCGTACCGCTAGAGTGCGCGCGATGAAGCGCGTCGTCCTCGTGTGCGTGATCGCGGCCTGCGGTGGCAAGAAGGACAAGGCGGCACCGCTCGACGCGGCCGCCGTGGTGGTCAAGAAGGCGCCCGACGCCGCGCCCGTGGCGAAGCCCGCGCCGGATGCCGCGCCCAGGGCGCCGGACGCGGCCCCGGCGGCGAAGCTGCCGACCGTCAAGGTCGGCGAGGACACGCTGCCGATCGTCAGCGCGTTCGCGATCCCGGAGCGCAACGATCTACAGCTCCAGCTGTCGACGTGGCCGGCGACCTGCGAGGACCACTCGATGATTCCCGAGGGCGGTCGTCACGTCGACCTGACGATCCGCAAGAAGCTGCGGCCCGACGGCTCGTGGTCGTGGGCGATGTTCGGCACGTACTTCGAGGGGCGCAGCACCGAGGGCGGCTTCGGCGAGCCGCTCGCGAACGCGACGATCGACGCCACGCCCGGCGCGCGGTCGACGATGGAGCTCCACGTCGCGGCCGAGGCGTTCTCGGACAGCCCGGCGCTCGCGATCGACGGTGCGCTCGAGGTCGTGACGTGCCCGCCGGTCGTCTATCAGTACGACACGCCGCCGCCAGACGCGCAGCCGCCGCAGCCCGAGGCGTTCCTCACGGTCGCCGGCCAGCAGCTGCCGATCGTCGGCGCCGGCTACCTGCCGAGCAAGAAGCACGGCTACCACCTGATGGTGTCGAGCCACGCGGTGAAGTGCACCGAGGGCAGCAGCGGCATGGCCGACACCGACACGTTCCTCACCTCGTCGTGGCCCGACGTGTCGCTCAAGCTCGAGTACGCCAAGGCGTACGACCGCGCGGACGGCCAGCCGTGGAGCGCCGCGCTCGACGGCGAGTGGATCGATCAGTGGCACAGCGGCGACGGCAGCGGCCTGACGGCGTCGCCGAAGGCACCCAAGGGCAAGCGCGAGGTCGAGCTGACGCTCGGCGGCTCGGCGACGATCGGCGGCTATCCGGTCGCGTGGTCCGGCAAGGTCGAGGCGATCGTGTGTCCCTGACGACCGAGCGGATCGGCGACCTCCAGGTCTTGCGCGGAGGCGCGGGCCCGCTGGTGATCGCGCTGCACGGCTTCCCGGATCACCCGCCGACGATGGCGCCGTTCCTCGAGCGGTTGATCGCCGCGGGCCACGAGGTCGTGGCGCCGTGGCTGCGCGGCTACGCGCCGTCGACGCGCGAGGGCCCGTTCGACGTGCACACGCTCGCCGCCGACGTGCTCGCGCTCGCGAACGCGCTCGGCCACGACCGGTTCTCGCTGGTGGGCCACGACTGGGGCGCGATCATCGCCTACGTCGCGTGCGCGGCCGCGCCCGAGCGCGTGACCTCCGCCGTGACGATGGCGGTGCCGCACCCGCGCGCGTTCCTGCGCTCGCTCGTGCGCTCGACGCAGCTCGCGCGGAGCTGGTACATGCTGCTGTTCCAGCTGCCCGGCGCGCCCGCGCTCGCCCGCGCCGGTGATCTCGCGCTGATCGATCTGCTGTGGCGACGTTGGTCGCCGGACCTGCGCCTCGACGCGGCGACGCGCCGCGAGCTCCACGCGTGCCTCGCGGCGAGCTGGCCGGCGCCGATCCTCTACTACCGCGCGATGGCGCGGCGGCCGCCGCGGTGGCGCCGGGTCGCGACGCCGCTGCTCCACCTGCACGGCGCGAACGACGGCTGCATCGGCCTCGCCGCGTGCCGCGATCAGGACGCGTCGTTCACCGGTCCGTTCGCGAGCGAGATCCTGCCCGACCTGGGTCACTTCCTCCACGTCGAGGATCCGGGGCGGGTCGCGAGCCGCGCGCTGGCGTGGCTGCGTCAGTTCCCGCCGCCGCCGTGACCGCCGCCGCCCTGTCCGCCTCCCGGACCGCTGTGATCGTCCTCGTCGTCGTCGGGACGCGCGTCCGGCGGTGCGGGCGTGGGATCCGGCGTCGGCGCCGCGTCGATCGTGCTCGGGGTGCCTGCGTCGAGGTCGTCGACGATCGCGCCGCCGTCCGGCTCGGCCATCTCCTGGCCGGCCGTGTCGAACGCGCACGCGCTCAGAAGCAGGCTGACGAGGACGACGAATCCCTTCATGGCAGGGAGAGATTGCATCGCGTGCGCCACCTGGGTTCGCCGCTCAACTCCGCGGACTCAAAGGTGTGCAAGCCTCGTACAGGAGGGGCAACCCCCGGTGTGACCCTCTCCCACACGGTGTTGCTAGGATGATCGCCTATGCGTTGTCTTGCCGCTCTCCTGGCCTCGCTCGCGTTCGTCGCCGCCTGCGGTGACGATGCTCCGTCCGGTCCGTACGACGATCTCCCGGTCGACGAGCGGATCACCGGCACCGACGTCGGCGCGCCGGTCGACGTCGTGCGCGACGTCCACGGTATCCCGCACATCCGCGCGCGCTCCGTCCCGGATCTCGCGTTCGCGCAGGGCTACGTGATGGCGTCCGATCGGATCCAGCAGATGGATCTGTTCCGTCACTTCGCGTCGGGCCGGATCTCGGAGCTGTTCGGCGCGCTCGACGCGGGTCAGATCGACGGCGACCTCGAGATGCGCATGCACCGGTTCGAGCCCAACGCGATCGCGACGTGGGAGCTCCTCCAGGCGTCCGAGGATCCCGAGGATCAGGAGCTGGTCGTGTTCCTCACCCGGTTCTCCGATGGCGTGAACCGGTTCCTGAAGGATCTGCGTGACGGCGTGAAGACGATCGACCCGACGGTGCTGTCGTTCTTCGATCCGATGCGCACCGCGGACTGGACGCCGGCCGACAGCCTCGTGATCGGCCGCCTGCAGGCGTACTCGCTCAGCTACTCCACGGTCGAGCTCGACCTCACCGAGCTCCTCGAGCGCGCCACCCTCAACTTCGATCAATCCGCCGATCCCGATCGGCTGCGCCGCGCCGGCGCCGCGTTCGACCTCGTGCGGCTCCAGCCGATCGACGTGACCGCGACGACCGACGGGTTCCCGACCGCGGCCGCGTCGGCCGCCGCGCGGCCGCGCACTCCTCGCCCGCACGTCGACCCCGCGCTGCTCGCGCGCGCGCGGTCGGTGATGAAGCGGCCGTCACTGGGCAGCAAGCTGCTCGACACCCGCAACGGCTCCAACAACTGGGTGGTCGGTCCCGACCTCGCCGGCGGCAAGACGCTGCTCGCCAACGATCCGCACCTCCAGCTCGCGAGCCCGTCGATCTTCTGGGCGTGTCACCTGTCGATGATCGGCGACGATCCGATCGACGTCGCGGGCATCACGTTCCCCGGCATCCCCGGCATCATCCTCGGCCACAACCAGCACGTCGCGTGGGGCGCGACCACCGTCAACCACGACGTCAACGACTTCTACGCCGAGGACGTGCACCCGTGCGGGTCCGGCGGCGGCGACTGCGTGACCTTCGAGGGCGACGAGGTCGAGCTCGAGACCCAGGTGGAAAGGATCGACATCGGCGCGCTCGGCACGATCACCAGCACGCGCACCGTCACGTACGAGCGCGTGCCGCACCACGGGCCGATCGTTCCCGAGATCGTCGACGGCGAGCTCGCGCCGCGCCAGGACGGCCCCGCGATCTCGGTGCGCTACACCGGCCACGAGCCCACGTTCGAGCTCGCGGCGTTCCAGGCGTTGTGGCGCGCGGCGGACGTCACCGAGGCCAAGGCCGCGTTCGCGAGCTTCGGGTTCGGCGCGCAGAACTGGGTGATCACCGACGACGCCGGCCACATCGGCTGGACCACGCAGGCGCACATCCCGTGGCGCACCGACGGCTGCTTCACGTTCGATCCCGCCGACCCGCTCGCCGGCGGCGTCGCGCCGTGGTGGGTCGTGCCGGCGGACGGCTCGTGCGAGTGGGACGGCTACATGGAGGCCGAGCACATCCCGCAGGAGGTCGACCCGGCGCGCGGCTACATCGCGACCGCGAACAACGATCCGATCGGCGCGAGCGCCGACGCCAACCCGCTCAACGAGGGCTCGGCGGGCGGGCACCGCCTCTACGTCGGGTTCGCGGACTACGACGAGGGCTACCGCGTCGGGCGGATCACCCGGCGGATCGAGGCCGCGATCGACGCGGGCGACCTCGACGCCGACACGATGAAGTCGATCCAGGCCGACGCGTACTCGAACCTCGGCGCGACGCTGACACCGCACCTGATCGCGGCGATCGACGCGCTCGCGGCCGAGGTCGCGACGCCGGGCACGCACCCGGACCTCGCCGCGTTCGGCGCCTCACTCACGCCGGCGCGCCGCAACCGGCTGACCGAGGCGCGCGCGCTGCTCGCGGGCTGGTCGTTCGACACGCCCGCCGACGACAGCGAGGACAGCACCGCGACCGTGGTGTTCAACCTGTACGCCGTCGAGGTCTTGCAGCGCGCCCTCGGCGACGAGGCGAGCGTCGTCGCCCGCGGCGCCGGCGGGTTCGCCAACACGCTGGTCACGATCTTCGAGCACCCGGACCGGCTGCACACCGGGCTCGCGGTCGAGACCGGCGAGCCGCTGCTGTGCGACAACCTCGGCACCGTCGGCACGATCGAGAGCTGTACGCTGATCGAGCTCGAGGCGCTCGACGCCGCGCTGACGTTCGGCGTCGACGAGCTCGGCAACGACCTGCTCGGCTGGCGGTGGGGCGATCTCCACACGCTGACGCTCAGCTCGCTGCTGCCGACCGACGAGCTGTCGGTGCCGCCGCCGAACGATCCCGTGATCCCCGACGGCTACCCGCGCCACGGCGACAACTTCTCCGTCGACGCGTCGAGCCCCGGCCTCGGCGACACCGAGTTCAGCTACGACCACGGCCCCGCGATGCGCCACGTCACCGTGCTGGGCGACGAGCAGCCGGTGACGTACCTGGCGTTGCCCGGCGGCCAGCAGATGGACACGCGGTCGTCACACTGGCGCGACCTCATGGACGGGTACTGGTCGACCAACGAGTACTTCGAGGTGCCGTGGACCACGACGCAGATCCACGCCGCCCACGAGTCGCGGTGGGTGGTCAGCCCCTGATCGCGGTACCGTCGCGACATGCTGATGACCAAGGGGCAGGTGGCGAGGGTCGCGCGCAACCTGCACGCGACGCTGATCCGCGAGCAGCTCGTCACCCTCGCCGCGATCCGCGCGCGCACCGGCGACGTGATCGCCCCCGAGGCTGACGATCGGTGGAACGGCGAGGAGCTCGTCGACATCACCGTGCACCCGCGCAACGACCTGGCGACCGTGGTCTCGTACAAGCGGCGGACCGGGCAGACGCCGCTGATGCTGGTCTGCGCCGACGCGAGCGTGAAGGTGATGCTGACCTCCGAGACCGCGTTCGCGGACTACGACGTCTTCGACGAGGAGGACGGTTTCGGCCTGATGATGGACCGGAAGCTCCCGAACCTCGACGCGGCCATGGCCGCGCTCGTGCGGCTCGGCACCCTGGCGCCCCCCGAGGAATGACGATGGCCTACGAGCGGGTAGCCGCCAAGTGCGCCAAGCACGCCCTTGGCGTCCGTGGCGGCGAACCGATCTGGGGACCGACCAGAGAGGGGAGATCCGCGGCGCCGGGAGGGGCGCGTGATGCCTCGGCCGAGGCGGGAGGATTCCCGCCACGATCCACGCACTCGCCCCGGCGCCGCGCGATCTCGAAAGTCAGCGGCGGCCGCGCTGCTTGCGGCGGCCGTGCCACCAGTTGGTCGGGCGCGGCGGCTCTTGCTCGCGGCGGTACTGCGACATCCAGCCGTGCAGCTCGGCCGCGTCTGCGCTGGAGACGATGACGGGCTCGTCACCGTGCGCGCGCGCCTCCTGACACAGCGGGCAGTCGTGCATCTCCGCCTCGAGGCGCGCCTGCGCCTCCTCGCGCGACGCCGGCGGTGGCTGCTTGATCGCGGCGAGGATCGCGATCGCGTCCGCGTCGCCGCGCGCCGCGTTCGTCTCGGCGGCCACGAGCTCCGCCTCGGTGTAGGTCCGGCCATCGGTGCCGCGGAAGGTGACCCCGCCCGTCTTCCAGTCGAACATCATCGAGTAGGAGGCGGTCACGACGCGACCGCCTGTCCGCGCTGGATCAGCCGCGCGGTCTCGGCGAGCGTGGCATCGCAGGTGTCGATCGCGGCGAGGATCAGGTGCACCGCGATCGCCTTTGCGGGCGGGTCCTCGGGGCGGCGAACCTCCTCGATCAGCCCGATCAGATCCTCTTCGAGCTCGGGCAGGGCGAGCGCATCGTCGACGGTGCGCACGCGGTCGAGCACGATCTGATCGAGCATCCGCGCGGCCAGGTCGGGCGGGAGCCGGCGCGCGCTCACGGGGACACCCCGTTGCCGCCGGGCGCGTGGCCGGTCACGGCGAGGCGGGCCTGCTTGACGAGCGCCGCGCGCAGCTGCTGCGCGAGCACCGGGTGCTCGTCGAGGTGGGCGAGCATCTTGTCGCGGCCCTGCGCGACCTTCGCGCCGTCGAGCGAGTACCAGGCGCCGCTCTTCTCGACCACGCCGAGCTTCTCCGCCGTGTCGACGAGCTCGCCGAGCTTGTTGACGCCGGTGCCGAACAGGATCTCGAACTCGGCCTCGCGGAACGGCGGCGCGAGCTTGTTCTTCACGACCTTCACCTTCACCTCCGAGCCGATCATCTCGTCGCCGCGCTTGATCGGCTTCTTCTTGCGGATGTCGAGCCGCACCGAGCAGTAGAACTTGAGCGCGTTGCCGCCGGTCGTGGTCTCGGGGTTCCCGAACACCAGGCCGATCTTCATGCGCAGCTGGTTGATGAACACCACCGAGGTCTTGGTCTTGTGGATCTGCGCGGTGAGCTTGCGCAGCGCCTGGCTCATCAGCCGGGCCTGCAGGCCCATGTGCGCGTCGCCCATCTCGCCCTCGATCTCGGCGCGCGGCGTGAGGGCGGCGACCGAGTCGATGACGATCAGATCGATCGCGCCGGTGCGGACCAGCGTGTCGACGATCTCGAGCGCCTGCTCGCCGCAGTCGGGCTGCGAGACCAGCAGGTCGTCGAGCTGGACGCCCAGGCGACGTGCGTACTCGGTGTCGAGCGCGTGCTCGGCGTCGATGAAGGCGCACACGCCGCCGGCGGCCTGCGCCTCGGCGATCGCGTGTAGGGCGAGGGTGGTCTTGCCGGACGACTCCGGTCCGTAGATCTCGATGATGCGGCCGCGCGGCAGCCCGCCGATCCCGAGCGCGACGTCCAGCGCGACCGAGCCGGTGGGGATGACGTCGATCTGCTGCACGTCCGAGCCGTCGAGCCGCATGATCGACCCGCTCCCGAACTGCTTGTGGATCGCCTTGACGGCCTCGCCGATCGCCTTTTGCTTCTTGTCCTGATTCGACATGGGTGCCTCCTGCGTGGGAGGCAATCCACGGCGCGTGCCAGATCCAACTGCGCGAGATCCCACGATCATGGTGTCCGGCTACCGGACGCTGTCCGGGAGCCCGGCCAGCGCGCGGCCGCCTGCCGGACGCGTGCTACGAAGTGGCGCATGAAGCTGTTCGGACAGATCGCGGTTCACGTCCAGGGCGAGGAGATCCTCCGCAAGCCCGGCCTCCTCGACAAGATCAAGAAGGCGTTCGGCGGCACGCCCAACCTCAAGACCGAGAAGATGCAAGCCTCGATCGAGGCGACCGCGCTGGTCGACGGCGTGCGCGACGCGCTCCGCAAGATCGACATCAACAACGCGGTCTCGCTGATCGTCAACGACCTCGTCCTGTTCCAGGACAAGGAGGGCCGCCCAGACGATCTCGGCGATCTGTTCCTGGCGTTCCACGAGCAGTCGTCGGTGATCGGCGGCAGCGGGTTCGACCTGCTCCGGCTGACCGTCGAGCACGTCGAGGCCGGGCTCCACCTCGTGATCGAGGTGCAGGCCAAGAGCATCCACGCCAGCACCGATCCCGCGGTGCGCGTGATCGTGTCCGGCCGGCTGCGCGATCTCGAGCCGCGCAAGGGCGAGGACGCCGAGACCTACCGCGCGCGCGTCGAGCCGATCGCGAAGGACGCCGGCGCGCTCGAGGTCGCGCGCATGCAGTTCGAGAGCTTCGTCGACCGCGTCCGCGACGCGATCGCGGCGGCGATGCCCGAGGCGCGCGTGCAGGTGGTGACCGCCGAGGTCCGCGTGCAGCGCCCGCCGAAGGATCCGAACCGCGCCGGCGCCGCGGAGCCACAGGATCCGCGCTCGCGGCAGTACGATCCGTACGACAGCTACTACCCGAGCCCGTTCGGCACGATGCTGAGCGTGATGATGTGGTCGTCGATGTTCTCGATGATGCACACGCCGCACTACACGATCATCAACGAGCACAACGAGCCGACCGGTCACGCCGATGACCCGGGCGCCGAGCACACCTCCGCCGAGAGTGACCTCGGCGGGGACGGCGGCGGTGGCGACGCCGGCGGAGACGGCGGCGGGGACCTCGGCGGCGGCGACGCTGGCGGGGACGCCGGCGGCTGGGGCGACTGGGGTGGCGGCGACTTCGGCGGCTGGGACTGAAGCGGGCCGCGCACCGGGGTATGCTCGCGGCGATCGCGACGGGACGCGATCGCTGCGAAAGGACCCCATGCGCGACTTCCTGCGGCTGCGCGAGCAGCTCCGACTCCTGCTGGTGTGCGCGCCGCTCGCGGCGTGCGGGCCCAAGCCGAGCGACAAGCCGGTCGATCCGATCGTCGAGGACGAGATCGGCAACGAGACGGACGGCGAGCCGCAGGCCACGCAGGAGCAGCCGTGGCCCGAGCGCACGGTCGGCTGCGGCACCTGGGGCCAGTGGTGCGGCACGGTGGGTCAGGTCACCGAGGCAGCGGGCGGCAGCGTCGACGGCGCCTGCCCGAGCGAGCTCGAGCACGAAGGTTTCGGCTTCTACATCGACGAGGACTCCCGGGCCGCCCAGGCCGCGGCCGGCGCGGGCACGTGTTGCTACGCGTACAGCGACGGCTGCGTGATCGGCCGCCCGCTGCTCGAGGACGGTCGCGCGCACGTCGCCGCGACCCGAGCCGGCGGAGACTGGCCCCGCAAGGGCGTCGCGCCGGCGCCCGCGCTGCCGGCCGCGCTGCGCGAGGCGCTCGCGCAGGGCTGGCTCGACGACGCGCTGCTCGAGCACGCGTCGGTCGCGTCGTTCGCGCGCGCGACGCTCGAGCTGATGGCGCTCGGCGCGCCGCCCGAGCTGCTGGCGGACTGCCAGCGCGCCGGGCTCGACGAGGTCCGCCACGCCGAGGGCTGCTTCGCGCTCGCCGAGCGCTACGCCGGCCGGCGCGTGTCGCCGGGCGCGCTCGCGCCGCTGGCTTCGCGGCCGGCTGACCTCGCGCGCCTCGCCGCCGACACGTTCGAGGAGGGCTGCGTCGCCGAGACGGTGGCGACGCTCGCCGCGACCCGCGTGCTCGCCGCCTGCGAGGATCCCGAGGTCGCGCGCCTGCTGCAGCGGATCGTCCGCGACGAGACCCGCCACGCCGCGCTCGCGTGGCGCACGATCGCGTGGGCGGTGGGCGAGGGCGGCGCGCCGGTGGCCGCCGCGCTCCGCGCCCGCGCCGCGACGCTCCAGCCCGCGCCCGCACGCGGCGAGGCGAACCCGACGCTGCTCGCCCACGGCCGGCTCGACGCGCGCACCCGCGTCGAG
>Ga0163144_10022258_pt1 | contig 12566 bp, 11 predicted proteins | sample OliLak19BULKMAT1_FD_123175 | JGI IMG/M metagenome (GOLD analysis project Ga0163144, IMG submission 123175) | Freshwater microbial mat bacterial communities from Lake Vanda, McMurdo Dry Valleys, Antarctica - Oligotrophic Lake LV.19.BULKMAT1 | ecosystem: Environmental > Aquatic > Freshwater >... | reverse complement strand
TCGCCCTCGCCAACGACGAGGTGCGCGACCAGCAGAAATGGGTGTTTGCGCGGGTCAGCGTGTTCACCCCCCTCATCGGACTGCTCAGCCAGTCGAGTCTCGCCATTCTGCTCGCCTACGGCGGGTGGCTGGTGATCCACGGTGACATCCCGCTCGGGACCGGCCTGGTCGTGTTCGCCGGTATTCTCCAGCAGTTCTCGGGACAGGTGGCCAACATCGCCAGCATCGCCGACAGTCTGCAACAAAGCCTCACGGCCGCCAGCCGGGTGTTCGAGATCCTCGACGCCCCCGTCGAGATCCGCAATCCGCCCACGCCCGTGCCGCTCGGGCGGGCCCGGGGTGAGGTGGCATTCGAGGGGGTCGGGTTCGGCTACGACGGTTCGCCGAGCGTGCTCGCCGACGTGTCGTTCCGGGTCGAACCGGGCACCTGCATCGCCATCGTGGGGGCGACCGGGGCGGGCAAGAGCGCGCTGCTGAGTCTCATCCCGCGATTCTACGATCCGTTGCGGGGCACCGTGCGGATCGACGGACGGGATGTGCGCGAGTACGCGGTCGACGATCTTCGCCGAAACATCGGCCTGGTGTTTCAGGAGAGCTTTCTGTTCCGGGCCACCATCGCCGCCAACATCGCGTTTGGAAATCCGGACGCGACCCAGGAACGGATCGAACGGGCGGCGTGCACCGCGGCAGCGCACGAATTCATCCGCACGCTGCCCAAGGGGTACCAGACGCTCCTTGGGGAGGGCGGGTCGGATCTCTCGGGCGGACAGCGGCAACGCCTCGCCATCGCCCGGGCACTGCTGCTGGAGCCGCCGATTCTGATCCTCGACGACCCGACCGCAGCGATTGACCCGGAGACCGAGGGGGAGATTCTCGATGCGATGGAGCACGCGATGCGCGGACGCACGACCTTCGTCGTTGCCCATCGGCTGAGCACCCCGCGTCGGGCCGACCGGATTCTTTTGCTCGACCGCGGGCGGATCGCCGAGGAAGGCACCCACCGCGAGCTGATGGATCGCACGGACGGGCTCTACCGCCGCACGGCGATCCTGCAGATGGCCGACAAGGAAAGCTGCAGACTGCTGGAGGTCGGCGATCCGGAGGCGACCCCATGAAACACAGTGCCGGCAGCGATGGGGCCCCACGGCGCGACGACGACGAGCCCGACATGCGCCCGCTCGACTTCGGGCTGCTCCGTCGGATGTTCACCTACGCCCGCCCCTACCGGGGCTCGATGTACACGCTCTTCGGGCTCGTGGTGCTGAGATCGATGCAACTCCCGGTGATGGCGTGGATCCTGGGCCGGGTGATCAACGGAGCCATCGCCCATAGCGATCCGCGCGGCACGTTTCTCGGCGCGCTCGGCTACCTCGGCTTCGCCTGCTTCACGCAGTTCACTTTCCATTACCGACAGAAACTCGCCCTCGAGTTTGGCGAATCGGTCCTGCACGACCTGCGGCAGCATCTGTTCACGCACCTCCAGACACTCACACTCGGCTATTTCCAGAAGACCCGCCTGGGCCGCATCCTGAGCCGGGTCACCTCCGACCTCGACTCCGTCCGGACCGGCGTGCAGAACGTGCTGTTCGTCAGCACTGTCCAGATCGGCCAGATGCTCGGGGCCGGTGTGTTCATGTTCGCCTGTGACCCCGTGCTGTTCAGCGTGCTGCTCGGCATCGCACCTGTGGTCTGGGCGCTCAACCGGCATTTCCGGAAAAAACTCAGCAAAGCTTACCGGGACGCGCAGGAAAGTTTCAGCCGGGTCACGGCCACCATTGCCGAATCCGTCGGCGGAATCCGGCTCATCCAGGGGTATGTCCGCCAGGATGTGAACTCCGGGTTCTTCCGGGCTCTGGTGGCCGACCACTCGAAGTACAACCTGGGTGCGGCCCGCACGTCGGCGGTGTTCATTCCGCTGCTGGAACTCAACAGCCAGTTCTTCACCGCCACCGTGCTGCTGCTCGGAGGGTATCGCGCGCTCAACCCCCAGATCGCCATGCCACTGGGCGATCTCATCCAGTTTTTCTTCCTCGCCAACCTCTTCTTCGAACCGATCAAGAGCCTCGCGAACCAATACAACCACGCGCTCACCGCCATGGCGGGCGCCGAGCGGGTGTTCCGATTGCTCGACACCCAACCCGAATGGAGCGACCCGGCGGATGCCGTCGATCTCCCCCCGGTGCGCGGCCACGTGGCGTTTGACCAGGTCGGGTTCGAATATGTCCCCGGCAGGCCGGTGCTGCACGGGGTCTCGTTCGAGGCCGCCCCGGGCACCACCGTGGCCCTGGTCGGGCACACCGGGAGCGGGAAAAGCACGATCATCAACTTGATCGCCAAGTTCCACCTCGCCACTTCCGGCCACGTGCGGATTGACGGATACGATCTCCGGGAAGTCCGCACGCCGTCGGTCAACCGCCAGATGGGCCTGGTGCTGCAACAGAACTTTCTGTTCACGGGAAGCGTGCGCGATAATATCCGGCTCGGCAAACCCGGCGCTTCGGATGACGAAGTCTCGGAGGCCGCACGCCGGCTCGGCGCGCTCGATCTATTCGAGGCGCTGCCCGACGGTCTGGGTACCAGGGTTGGCGAACGCGGGGCCGGGTTGTCGCTCGGCCAACGGCAGCTGGTTTGTTTCGCCCGCGCATTGCTCGCCGATCCCCGCATCCTGATCCTCGACGAGGCCACCAGCTCGATCGACACGGTGACCGAGGTTCGGACGCAGGAGGCGTTGAGCAGGCTGGTGGCAGGGCGGACCAGCGTCATCGTGGCACACCGGCTCAGCACCATCACGCACGCCGATCTCGTGCTGGTGATGGAGGGGGGGCACATCATCGAGCGCGGCACGCATGCCTCCCTGCTTGCGATGGACGGGACCTACGCGAAGCTCTATCGGGAATTCTCCCGGGCCACCACCGCGTAACCGTTGCCACCCGGCGTGCGTGGAGCGCATGGCTCCGTCAAGGGCGGGCAGGTTGCTCCCGTATTCACAGCGCGGTCCGCCTGCATTCACCCCGCGCGATCCATGCCTCCCGTGGGCAACGATGAACCCTTGCCCTCTCGGCGCCAGGCGCCACGTGCACCCGGGCAGTTGCACCGGGAGCGCTTCCAGCGCATGGTCCGGCGCGCCGCCACCCTCCCCCCCACCCCGACCGTGTTTTTCATCGTCGCCCTTTCCATTTGGACTCTCCTGAACAGCTACGTGTTCTGGCGGCTCTCGACTCTCCCCGGGATCGAGCATCGGTTGTCCGTTCCCGTGTTCTGGGCCATTGCGGTCGTCCTGTGGGTCGCCTACCCCGTGGCACGCACCCTTTCCGCGCGGCGCATCGATTCGATTGCGCTGCCGCTCGAGTATGTCGCGACATTCTGGATCGGGCTGGTGTTTCTCTTGTTCTGCGGCTTTCTCCTGCTCGATGTGCTCACCGTTGGGGGGCTGCTGTTCTCCACGCATACCGGCCCGCTCCGAACCGGCATCGCACTGGCTGCCTGCGGACTCGGGATCGTCGGCCTGGTGCAATGGCTGCGGTCCCCGATCATCCGGACCCATGAGATCCGGTTGCACGGGCTCCATCCGACCCAGGACGGCCTGACCCTCGCCCTCGTCTCTGACCTGCATCTCGGCACCCTGCTGGGCGCCCGCTGGGCGGAGACCGTCGTCGATCGCATCAACGCACTCGATGCCGATCTCGTCGTGATGGTCGGTGACCTCATCGACGGGAATGTGACACGGGTCGAACCCATGGCGCCGATCCTCGCCCGGGTGAAAGCCCGCCTGGGAGTGTACGCCGTCGCGGGAAATCACGATCATTACGCCGGGCTCGACCCCTCCCTGGCCCTGCTCGAACGCGCGGGGTTTCAGCTACTCCAGTCCCGATGGGTCGAGCCGGTCGAGGGTCTGGTGCTCGCGGGCATCGACGATCTCACAGCCACCGGCCGCAGGAAGGGCGCCGCCGCTGCCGCCGTCCGCAACGCCCTCGTCGGCGCTCCCCCGAACCGTCCCGTTCTCCTGCTTTCCCATACCCCGCTCGCCCCCGATGAAGTGGAGGGCACCCGAGTGGATCTCGTCCTGTCCGGCCACACCCATGGCGGTCAAATCTGGCCGTTCGGCCACCTGGTGGCACTTCGGCATCCGCATGTCGCAGGCCTTTACTCGTCGGGCCCCACGCAGCATTTGGTCGGGCGGGGAGCGGGCACTTGGGGACCGCCGATGCGGCTGTGGACGCCCGGCGAAATCGTGCGGGTCCGGCTGAGGGTCGCTGGTGTGACGGGTGCAGGGCCGCCATGACATGAACTCGACCGCGGGGAACTTTTGCTTGCCGCCCCGGAAAACGCTCCTGTAGCGTCCGCCCGATGCATATCTTGGTCACAGGCGGGGCGGGCTTCATCGGCTCGCACCTGGTGGAGAGCCTTTTGCGTGAAGGGCATCGGGTGACCGTGATCGACGATTTCAACGGGTATTACGATCCCGCCATCAAGCGGGCCAATCTGGCCGCCGTTGCGGATCAGATCATCCTGCACGAACTGGACGTCCGGGACGGGCCGGCAATCCGCCGGATCGTGGGTGCGGCCGGGTTTGACGCGATCATCCACCTCGCCGCCCGCGCCGGAGTGCGCCCCTCGATCCTCGATCCCGAGCTCTATCTCGATGTCAACATCAAGGGGACCTTTCACCTGCTCGAAGCCGCCCGCGAAGCCAAGGTCCCGCGGTTCGTGTTTGCATCGAGTTCTTCGGTGTACGGTTTGTCGAAACAGGTCCCGTTCTCCGAGGATCAGTGCCTGAACCAGACCATCAGCCCGTATGCGGCGACCAAACTCGCCTCCGAGCAACTCTGCTCAACCTACGCGCATCTGCACGGAATCCGAATGATCTGCCTGCGATTTTTCACGGTCTACGGCCCCCGGCAACGACCGGACCTGGCAATCCACAAGTTTACCGAGGCCATCCACGCCGGAAAACCGATCGACCAGTTCGGTGACGGCTCGACCCGGAGGGATTACACCTACGTCGACGATATCCTCCAGGGGATTCACGGCGCCCTCGCCTACGACGGAGTGCCGTTCGACATTTTCAACCTGGGCGAGAACGAGACCACCCGCCTCACCGACCTCATCGCGGCGATCGAGGGTGCGCTTGGTCGCAAGGCGGTGATCAATCGTCTGCCGGAACAGGCCGGCGATGTGCCGCTCACGTGCGCCGATATTTCCAAGGCGCGCAAACTGCTCGGTTACCAGCCCGCCACCCCCATCTCCGAAGGCATCCCGAAATTCGTCGAGTGGTACCTTCAGCGCCACTCCAGGCTGGCCCACGCATGAACGGGTTCGCGAGCGCCGCCGACCTTCTCCAGGCGCTCATCCGCATCCCGAGCGTAAACCCTTCGGGGGATCCCGGGACCGACTCGACCGGCGAAAAACAGTGCGCCGAGTTTGTCGGCGCGTTCCTGGATCAACTCGGTGCCCGGGTCCGTTTCGACGAAGTCCTGCCCGGCCGTCCGAATGTCGTCGCACCGTTCCCCACGGATCGCCCCGGCAAACCGACGCTCCTGCTCGCGCCGCACACCGACACCGTGAGCGTGAAGGGAATGACGATCGATCCGTTTGCGGGCGACATCCGGGATGGCAGGATCTGGGGACGTGGCGCGACCGACACCAAAGGCACCCTGGCCGCCATGCTCCGGGCCCTGCAGGAACTCGGCCCCCGCATCGCCACGCTCGGACACGAGATCTGGTTCGCGGGGCTGATGGGCGAGGAGACCGGGCAGCATGGATCCCGTCACCTCGCGGAGCAATTCCGCCCTGCGTTCGTGCTGGTCGGCGAGCCGACCCAACTCGATATCGTCCATGCGCACAAGGGCTGCACCTGGATGACGGTGAGCACCCACGGTCGGGCGGTCCATGCATCCACACCCGACCTCGGGTCCAACGCGATTTACGCCATGGCGAACGTGATCGAATGGATTCGGGACGGGCTGGCCCCCGCGCTTGCCCGGATTCCAGACGCCACGCTCGGCTCTCCGACCGTCAGCGTCGGCACCATCCACGGCGGATCGAAGACGAACATCGTCCCGGACCACTGCACCATCGAGGTCGACCTCCGCACAGTACCTGCGCAGAAGCGCACGGACCTCGAGGCAATCCTGTCCGAGGGGATCGCGTCCGCCGCTCCGGGGAGCGAGATCCGCTTCGCGCACGCGACCGCGCTCGCCACGGACCCGGCGCATCCGCTCATCGGGTTACTGGCCGCCGCGGGCGGCGGAAAACCGGTCGGGGCACCGTGGTTTTGCGACGCGGCCTCGTTCGGAGCCCACGGCGTGCCGGCAGTGGCCGCCGGACCCGGTTCCATCGCCCAGGCCCACACCGTGGACGAATGGTTGTCCGTGGAAGATCTCGAGGCGGGCGTGGCGTTTTATCGGCGATTTCTGGAATCGATCTGAGCGCCGGGACATTGGCCTCCTCAGGGCATCCGCACCACCGCGACCGAGGTCCGCTCTCCTTCCCCCTCCCGCCACGCGCGGTTGAAGGCGAGATAGCGTCCGCACTTGGAAACATGCGGATGTGCTTTCTGCCCGCCCACGGTCGGGTCGGTGCCGTGGCGAGCGAGCACCTGAAGGTGTGGCGGGCCATCGCCGGGTTGCCAGCGCAGCAGGCAGACCAGGCCGGGCACGACCAACCCGTCGATCACGATGGCGTTCTCGATGGGATGCGACCCGGTGTGGCCGTAATGGAAAAAGGGAAAGGTCCGCTCCCAAACGGGCAGGCCGTCCATCCCGGCGACGCCGATGTAATGTCTGGAAACGCTTTCGCGCGTCGTCCGTCCCGGCTCCATGTCGATCCCGGCAATTCCGAACCTCTGCCGGGTGTCCAAGCCGCAACGGGAAAGACGGGCTCCGCGTCGGCGAACGCGGCGTGGAGGTGGTACGTGGGCAACTGCACAAACCGATGGTTCGAACGAACCCGGAAAGCAGGCTGGCCCGTGGCTTCATCCTCGAAACGCTCGACCGAATGCATGCGCGGATCCTTTCTGTGCATTGGAGTCACGTCTCTTGATCTGCGCATGTGAGCAGCCGCACCCATTCCCGGCGGATCGCCGACTCCCTTTCGATTCTCCGGCCCACCCGATACAACGCGTTGGAAATGCTCCCGTAATCGAGCCCGACCTCTTCTCCGAGCTCTCGCAGCGTCAGCCTCCCCAGCCGTCGCGCCGCCAGCAGCACCAGGTCCCGCCCCGGATCGCCGTGCCGAACCGCAAATGCCCCCCACCTTTCCCCACGCAACCCCTCCATCGCCCGCTTCCAATCATCGAAGTTCCCCCGCTTCCGCACCGCCCTGCGCCCGCGCACCTCCCGCCACACCTCCTTGAGCTGCTTCAGAACCCGCTCCGCAAACGCTTTGCCGCCGAGCACTGCACCCCCGATGGCCCGCTCCCATGGCCCTTCTTCCCACTCGCCTCACTCCCCAACCAGCTCCCGCAGCGCCAAGCGGTAGTTTCGGATCTGGTTCGTCCGCCCGCGGCCTCCGAACCGGGAGCGGACCGCATCCACCGCCAGCCAATCGGGAGCCTCTTCCAAACCCAAATACGCCCGGCACGAGCTCCATCGATATTCTGTCAATCGCTTCCACCGGGCCGCGAACTCCTCACGGTCAGGCACCAACCGGCCTCCCGGCGCCCGCGACCGGGCCACGGCCGCCTTGTCCAGGCCCAGGGATCGGACCCGAACAGGATTCAGATGGATGTAGCGACTCACCTCAGCGACCCACTGCTCGGTGTCGGTGATCTCCGCCTTGAAGCGCCCCTGGAACAAGGGCCCCGCGCGATCGTGGCGCCGGTTGAACCAGACCGCATACGACACATTGAGCCACTGTACCGCCCGGCTAAGGTTGCCTCCGGGGTCTCGATCTGCAGATGATAGTGATAGCCCATGAGCACCCACGCGTGCACCACAACCCCGAACCGCCCGGGCAACTCCGCCAACAACCCCAGCCACCGCTGCCGATTCCGGTTGTCCTCGAAGATCGCCCGCCGCTCCAATCCCCGGTTCAAGACGTGGTAGTATCCTCCCGCCAGATCTTATCGACTCACCTCCTGACGCACGTCTTCGCAGTTGATCTGTGGAAAGGATCTTTCCCGGGGAAAGATCCTACCCACTCTCCGCGGTGGCGTGGAGCGGAGGGCAAGTGAAAAACGGAATAAGTGCCCGCAGGGCCGGTGCGCAGCGCTGTTATGCCGGATTTTCACTTGCCCGTAGCGGAGCGCTACCGCATCGCGTACGCCGTGCGCAACGCTCACGCCCGCTCTCCTTCCACCGGTTGCGCCTGGTAGCAAGGCAGTGGCCGGAGCGCCTCCCAGATGAACGCCGTCAGTTCCCGGGCCACGGCTACGAGGGCGCGGTTGCGGTGCACACGGCGAGCCAGGAGCGCCATGAGCCGGAGGTGGAGGCGGTTCTGTGCCTTCCAACTGGTCTTGATGACAGCGGGCGGTTGGCCCTCCTGACGGCGGGAGAGTCCCTTGCTCACCTTCGGTGGGGTCGCGTAGTGCTGGCTGCATTCGATCAAGAGCCAGCGTGCGTGCGGGTTGCCGCACTTGGTAATTGCGCCCTGGCGACGTCCCGCTCCGCTGGTCTGCTCGGAAGGAACCAATCCGAGGTAGCCCATCAGTTGCCGGGGATGCTCGAAGCGGTGAAGATCGCCCAGTTCGGAGACGGTGATCATCGCTGCAACGAGCTGGAAGCCTTTGAACGCCATGAGTGCCTCGACGGCCGTCCGCAGACGCCAGTGGGCCAGGAGAGCCTCCCCCGCTCGCACCGCGACACCCGGGCTCCCGCGTCGGTGACCGCCATGAGACCCTCCTCGAGGATGGCCTTCATGGCCGGATGCGGGAGAACCAGCTCCCGCAGGTAACGCATGTGGGCCTGCCCCCAGTGACCCTTGCCCTGATAATGGTAGCCGTGCTGGAGCAGGAACGATTTGAGCCGCTGGCGGGCGCGACGCTGATCGTCCACGCCGTCGGTGCGGGCTCGGCAGAGATCGCGGATCGCCTCGTCGGTGGCTTCGGGAACGTAAATGCCGACTAGGTCTCCGGCTCGCAGGAGTCGGGCGAGCTTTTCGGCATCCCGCCGGTCGGTCTTGATCTTCTGGCCGGGTTGGCGGAGGCTCTTCGAGGGAGCGACGACGCTGCAGGGCAGACTCAGTTGACGCAGTCGGCGTGCGATAACGAACCCGCATGGACCCGCCTCGTAGCAGAAGTGCAGTTCGACATCGGGCCCGTACTGCTTGCGCAGACGGGCGATGACCTTCTCCAGCGCGTGGAGGTCTCCGCTGATGGTGCCGTAGGGGCGGACCTCCCCTTTCCGGCCCGCTTCGGCGATGGCAATGCTGATCGACTCCTTGTGGACATCCAGGCCCACGTAAAGTACGCTTTTCATTGGTGTGTTTGACCTTTCATTGGTTGTCTGGTGACGACTCAGAACCTCTCCGCGGCAACGCCGGGGCGGTTCTTGCGGCTCTGCCCGCTCTGCGGGTAGCCCGCGGTTCGATCGAACGGCAAACACACCCCCTTTTTCAAGGCTGCGTGCTCGCCTCCAGACCGGCGCGCAGCCATAAAGTCTAGGCTCCCGTTCAGCGTCACCGTGGAAAGGCGGGTGGGGTTCGCGCTGTCGTAGGCATAGGCTCCCACGCCTGGCTTGTTCAGGATGTTCCCGATTGCATCGTACGTATATGCGAGTGCCGACTGCCCGCCGACTCCTGAGGAGAGGAGGCGGTTGAGGTTGTCGTAGGTGAACGACTCGGTCCGGGTCCCGTTGCCCAAACCGGCCGTGCGAGACTCCAGATTCCCGAGGGCATCCCACGCGTAGGTCGTCGTGAAGTTCCCGTTGGCTCCCCAGCATTTGCTCATATCAAGAGACGTGACCCCTGCGGAGAAGACATGACCCCAACGGAGTTCCTGTGGAGCTACATGACCCTTCTCATGGAATTTTTGTCCGCAAGCCCCGGTGCCCATTGATCAATTCAAGGAGAGCCTCAGTCGGTCTGCCCTTAGCTGTGACAGCCACCGTGCTTCCGTTGCTGTCACTAACAATCCGCGCAGTCTGATTGTCATAACTTATAAGAACAGAGCGACCTAGACGAAGTTCGTGCACAATAAGAAGGTTAGAGGGCCACTCGGAAGAGGAGGTGGGACTGAGCAAGATAGCTTGTCGCACTTCTCCTTCTTCTGAAGTCAGAAGGGACGTAGAGCCAGAAAATGTGTTCCTATCGACGCTAATGTGAGCAACACCAAATAACACCTGATACCTGCCTACAATGCGTGATCGCTCCTCTTTGTTGATGAGTGCCACAAACACGGTTCGGTCGTCGATACCCGCAGAATTCATCTCTGGCTCTAATAGCACATGCCGCTCCGAAATGCGCAACACGCTGACGTTTCGAAGTCGCTCGCCGTCGATCCCTGTGGAGATAAGCAGACGACGCGCTTCGCGATTCTCAGCAAAGAACAAAGAGGATTGGTGACACCCAGCCCCGCTCAGCAAGGCTCCACATAACACAGCAGCCTTGAAAACACCTTGTGATACTCCGATGCGTCGAATGATGGCCTGAACAAGAATGTATTGAACCCCACACATGACACTGCTCCCAGACTAATGACCAATATAGCGACGCACGACCGGGGGCGAATCGCCCACCAAGTCACCGTTCTGAAGGGGGCCACGAAACCCCCAGTCAGTAAGAACCCCCAGACCTGGAGCATGCTTCACAGCAGAGCTGACAGACCATGACACACCGTACTTTGCCGCTACCACAATTCCCACATGGCCGAAGCTGCCATGTTGTTGTGCGATAATGTCTCCTGCCCGTGCTTTGTACAGAGGCAGAGGGGCGGAGAACCCGGCCAGCGGTGAACTTGACCACTCTCTGGCAAGAGGAGGGCGCGAAATGGGAAGAATACCTCCCTGATATGCGGTGATAGTCGGCCGATATCCAGTGGCCCAAAAGATGACATCTGCCACTCCGAAATTGCAGTTGTGCGCTCCCGCCGCAATTTGTCGCGCCCGTCGAGGCCGCGGGGTGGGCGATCCCGGCGATCACCTTCCGGGGCTGGCTGGACTTGGACCGGGCGCGCAGCTTCCTGCTCGATCGCCGCCCCCTCGGCAACGACGCCGGGGCCGCCCTCGCCCAGGTCGCAAGCGCGTTGGATGCATTCCGGGCCTATCCGGCAGACCCCCGGCTTCGTGTTGCGCCACAGAGCGTGGAGGGGTTGCTCCTGCAAATCACCCCGCCCGCTGCGCTGCCCACGCTCGTGGCGACTCTCAGCTCGCGCTGGGCTGAAGCGATGTCCACCGCAATCCCGATGCACCCCCCGCCGGTGCCCAAAGGGATGAAACAGATGGAATTGCGCGGGGAAGACGGCCTGGGATCCTGGTTGCCGCTCGTCTCGATCCTCGCGGTGGAACTGCACGCGTCGCCGGCGTCCATCCTCGATCTGCCGGTGGCTCAGGGCCTTGCCCTGCTCGCCGGTGTGCGACGATCTCAGGGCTGGAGCTTTCCCGGCGGCGGTTACCTCGGCAGGGAACGCCGGGATGCGGCGGCAAAAGCGAGATCAGCCGCGACGCCCAGGGCGGCGAGCCCGATGCCAGTGAACGAGGCCGACCGTGCCGTAGATCGCAAAACCAGCGCCGGCGACCAGGACCACCAGCAGCATGGCCATGAGGAATAGCGAGCCCATGTGCTAACCATCCCATGAGCGACCCCTTCGTCAAGATCCGAATCGAGACCTCCGCCGACCTCCGGGCGGCCAAGCAGACCGAAATCCAGCTCCGCCAGCAGATCGTGGCAGCCAAGGCCGCAGGCACCGCCTACGGCCACCTGGAGGCGGAGTTACGCCGGGTGGGGGGCGCTATTGGGAACATGGGATTCTTCGGCCGTGCAAAGAACGAGCTGCTCGGGCTGGCGGAACGAGTGCCGGTGCTCGGCAGCCTCATGCGCTCGCTCAACGGCGCGATTGGCCCGGCGAGCATGGCCGCCGCCGGGATCGGCGCCGTGGCAGCGGCGGCGACCGGGTTGGCCGCCGTGTTCATGCGCGGAGTCAAGCATGCGGCGGAGATGGGCGATGAACTGGGTGACTTGAGCGCGCGCACGGGCGCACCGATTAAGGACCTCGTGGTCCTGCGCCAGGCGCTCGACAACGCGGGCGCCGGTGCCGCCTCAGCCGGCCCCATGATCAACCTGCTCCAACGCTCGCTGGCCGGAGTGAACGAGGACGGCGAACCCACGGCGAAGATCTTCGATCAACTCCATCTCTCCATCGACTCCCTCAAGAGCCAGTCGCCAGTGGACGCTCTCAAATCCATCGCCACCGCCTTGCAAGGCATCGCCAATCCCGCGGAGCGCACGGCAGCGGCGATGAAAATGTTCGGGCGCTCGGGCGGCGAAATGCTCGCCATGCTGCTCGATCCGCAGGCATTCGCCACCGCCGAGAAACAGACGGGCCGGCTGGGGCAGATCATGCAGGATAACGCGGAAAAGTTCGGCCGCTTCAGCGACGCGATGAACGCCTCCGGCAACAAGAGCATGCAGTT
>Ga0163144_10022257_pt1 | contig 12567 bp, 8 predicted proteins | sample OliLak19BULKMAT1_FD_123175 | JGI IMG/M metagenome (GOLD analysis project Ga0163144, IMG submission 123175) | Freshwater microbial mat bacterial communities from Lake Vanda, McMurdo Dry Valleys, Antarctica - Oligotrophic Lake LV.19.BULKMAT1 | ecosystem: Environmental > Aquatic > Freshwater > Lake... | reverse complement strand
CATATCCCAGCTGCGAAACATGCAGCTCCGTCGTAAACAGAGCACACGAACGCCCGGCGAGAGTGATCCGCCATTCGCCGTCTGCTCCCACCGGTGGTTCGCACCGTAAGATGGCTGCAGAGAACAACACCGAAGCATTCGGTGTCGCCTGTGTCAGTCTGTCCAGCCGCGCAGACTGCACACGGATTCGTACCGGCACTGAACCGACAATCAGCGGCATGTCGACGGCCATGAGCGGCACAGTCCCGGACAGACGCTTCAGTGAACACTCAAAGACCAACCGCTGTCCGGGGAGTCCTGCACACACGTCGCGTGCTTTCGACGCGAGGAGTTCCCCGTCCTCAGAAAAAACTCCGGCCAGCTGTGCCACCAGATCAAGAGAACCCTGTTCCTCGACTGCCACCGTTTGTTCCAGGAGTGATTTCGCTCTGCGAGTTTCCGGGTCCATACGTCCCAGAATGGCGGCAGCACCGACGGCCTTCGTCAGCGCCGTTCGGAGGCCGGCAAGATCTTCGTCTTTCAGCGTTGATTCGGCGACGTCCATTTCCAGACGCCAGATCCGGCGAGCGGCCTCAACCCTCTGCTGTTGAATCACCCACCAGCCCGTCCCCATCAGCACGCCCACACCGGCGAGGGCAAGCAGTCGCATGGGCGAGAACACACGCTGCAGCCGAGTACCGAGCGAGACTTTCGGAACCTGAATCAAACCGTCCGTCTCTGGTGCGGCAGCCTGACGATCCCCGGACTCAGGTCGATTCGATTTTGCCGTCGCACGCCCCTTGTTCGATCGTCGTCGAGGTCGGACGTCCGTTCCGTCGCCATTTTCGGATGAGCCTTCGGTTTCCGAATCCTGATCTTCTGGATTGCCGCTTCGACGTTCTGCCCTCGGCGGGTCACGGTGCTCCGGATTCGTTTCGCCGACGACGAGATCTTTCATCACAGCGCCGACGCGACTCGCCAGCGAGCCATCGAGCACTTCACTTCGCACGCGCCGCGTCGATGGATACACATTGACTGGTAAGACATAGAGCGTGGCCTGACAGGCGGAACAGACGGCCTGAATCCCCATGGCCCGCCGAATGCCGGTCACGCGCTGCCCGCACTCACAGCGCAACTCATATGGAACCGGCACGTCGCGCGCGGCTGTTCCCAGCAGTTTCGCTGAGGCTTTCAACAGTCGGGCTTTCAGGCTGGACATGTGCTCTGCAATCGCCCGTCTATCAGAGTGACTACGGGAAAACTCGTCTGGTATTCCGGTGACGTGCTGCCTACGCTGGCCATTGTTGCGGGCGGGAGTGGGAATTTCCAATTGGGAAGGCGATCGCCAGGAGACTCTATTGTGAAACGACAAAGTGTGTTGTCCCGAGCCAGCCTGATCCTGGTGTTCTGCTTCCGCCTCGGCGGCGCGGACTCTGCTGAACCTGCGCGGCGGGAATGGACCGTCGACGGGGTCGTTCGCGAGGCTCTGGTCGCAGTGCCCGATGATGCCGATTTGAAACTCGCACCGGTCGTCTTCGCATTTCACGGTCACGGCGGAACGATGAGGAATGCAGCGCGGACGTTCCGGATGCACGAAATCTGGCCGGAATCGATCACCGTCTACATGCAGGGGCTGAAGACTCCCGGAAAACTGACGGACCCGGAAGGCAAAAAACCCGGCTGGCAGAGTACCAAAGGAGATCAGATGGATCGAGACCTCAGTTTCTTCGACGCGGTGCTTGCGTCGCTGAAACAGGATTACAAGGTTGACGAAACACGCATCTACAGCACCGGCCACTCGAACGGCGGTGCTTTTACCTATCTGCTGTGGGCCGAGCGCCACGACGTGTTCGCTGCGATGGCCCCCTCCGGAGCGGCCGCGATACGGTTTCAGGCGTCGCTCAAGCCGAAGCCCATGCTGCACGTTTCAGGCGACAACGATCCGCTGGTCAAATACCAGTGGCAGACGAACACGATCGAGTACGTCAGGACGCTGAACGAATGCGGTGAAGGCACTCCCTGGGAAGCAACATGTACGGTCTTCCCGTCAAAGATCGGCTGCCCGGTCGTCACCTGCGTGACCTCTCAGGGGCACAAATTCCCGGCTGAAGCTCCGCCCCTGATTGTCAAATTCTTCAAAGAACACGCGACAAAACAAGTCAGTCGCACTACGCTCGAAAGTCAGGTTGGGCAAAATCATAAATGATCCAATCACAGCAATAGGAAGACGGACAGCGAATCACCGACAAGTCAAGGGATCGATGCTGTTCGACAACTACCGCGGGACGTCGGTCGGCGGTTCCTTGAGAAGTCGCTCCAGAGCTGGCGGCGCTGCGGCGTCGGTCGAGTCGAAGTTCTGCACGCGGAGCCATTCGTCGTAGGCATCCCGGTTTCTGCCGATCTGCTCCAGCAGTCGAGCGCGCATCTTTCGAAAAGGCAGATTTTTCGGTCGGCTGGTCAAGCTCTCGGCCAGCCATTCAATTGCCTTTTCGGGTTGGCCGGTGACCTCAAAATGCATCGCCCGAACCAACACGACCGATTCGGACAGCCTCGGGCGAGCACTCGACCAAAGTTGTTCGGCCTTCTCGAAAAGTGAAGCCCTGAGTGCAGGCTGGGACCGGATTCCGATTGCCGCTTGAACCATGGATTCATAGGATTGCGGAGCAAATTCACGAAGCGCCTCTTCGGAGCCCCAGGCATCGACGGCGTTGACGAGAATGTCCGGGCGGAAAAGTTCCGAGGCAGCAAGTGACTGTTGCCAGAGCTGACGGCATTCGTCGGCCCGTCCGGCCATCAGCATCGCCTGACCGAACTGCGACAGGTTGCGGGCATTGTGCGGTTCGGCAAATTGCGAGTGCGTGACAGCACGAATCGGAAGCCCGGCCGGCGGCGACATCATCAGCTCCAGCATTCCGAGATCCGTGCCCACTTCGAGCACGCACGGAGACTGCTGCAGCAGCTCTCGATCCGCTTCGCTCCACGGATATTTTATCAGGACGGCATTCATGACTGCTCTCGTTTCCGACTTCATCGCATCGGCTGCCTGCGGGTTCAGCAATCGGTGCGCCAAGCCGAACGGATTGAGTTCGCGGAATACATTTTCGTAGGCTGCCGGCGACAATCCCTGATCCGTTGACATCCTGCGGATCAGTTCATTCCGAAACAGCAACTCGAGAAACCTCGCTCTGACCCGCAGACCGTCGAAATCATCCGGACGCAGTTTGAGCACGGACTCTGCGGCCATCAGTGCCCCGTCGCCTGACTCGATGAGTGCTGTGACATTTGGTTTTTCCACCATGCGTCGCAACGGAACGAGTGCCGCAAAAACACGGGATGCCGACAGCGTGTCCGGTAAGAGGATGGCAGCCGAGACCGTGACCGCGAACCACAGGACCAGGCACGGTCCGGCATAAATCACGCGGCGTTCCGAAGTGCCTTCCCTGGCAGTCACCTCCGATCGCTTCAAGTCGAATGCACGCCGCTCAAGCAGTGCGACGAGGACCACGATGGCACCGGAAACAGACGTGTGCGCAATGCCATAGTCAAAGAACGCTGCTGCTGCCAGTGAAACAACACTGAACAGTACGGAACTGCCCAACAGACTCGTGACCGATCCGTCCGCCGAACGCAGTAACTTTCGATTGTCGGAAAGCACTGTGCGGACCATGAGGAGAGCCATGATTCCAAAACCGACGAAGCATATGAGTCCGGCGATTCCCGTCTCGACAAGCACTTCCACATATTGATTATCAGCTCTTTGGAACCATTTGCTGGTGTAGTGTCGCTGATAGGGCAGTGAGCCGTACCGATAGCCGCCCAGCCCCGAACCCAGCAGCGGGAAATCCAGACAGGATCTCAGTGAATCTGACCAGTGCAGAAGGCGTCCGGTCGACTCCGACACCGGATCTTTCAGAGTTCGCAGCTCCGACAGCACGACTGTGTCCAGCTGAAACAGAATCAGAAACAGGCACGCCAGGCACGCCACAAATCCCACGCCGGCAAGCGCTCCAAACAGTCGGCCGCTTCGGTAACGGCTGACCGCAAATGCGGTGAGTCCAATAACTGCGGCAATGATCCCGGCCCGCGAAAGAGTCGCGGCGATTCCCGCCGTCAGCAATACAGCAGACGCAGCCGCCATGAGCTGCAGGGCGGTGATACTCGCCAGACGTCGCAACACTCCGTGCCATGCCATCCATGCCAGATCCAGAGGCGCAGACCATCGGCGGGAGCTGCGCATCATTGGCGTTCTGTCATCCCGAAACGCCACACCACAGAGAAATACAGATCCTGCAAGACAGACCATCAGCCAGCCGGCCGCGTTGTTCGGATTAACGAAACAGCCGAACGGAGTCGTCGGGCTGACTTTCCATTGGTTCCCGATCACAGCCTCCACCGCGCCGAATCTCTGCGACAATGCCACGGCTGTCATTCCGCACCCGCTGATGACGAGTCCGCTGATCGCCCAAAGAATCCGACGGTTTGAAGTGGCGGTCTGAAAGACCGCAAACGCGAGCAATGCCAGGGAGAGCGTTTGACTGATCCAGAGCCGGGTTTCCGCCGGCATGACACTGCGCAGATTCCCTCTGCGCGCCGCTCGTTCAGACTGAGTTGCCGGAAGATCTTTCGCCAGACCGGCATTCACGGCATGATGCATTTCCAGTGCTGGATTCACATACACTGGCAGCAATTGCAGCAATCCGATCACCGCAAATCCCAGCACCGGCAATGCTGTGCGCGGCAGGCGCGTCGGAAAACGACGAGCGAGAAACATGGCGGCGATCGCCAGGATGGAAGCACAAACAGCACCGCATTGCAGGACCAGAAGTGCGTGTGGAATTGTTCCTCCAAGAAACCACGGCACCGCGGCAAGCGAGATGGTCGCGACAGCCAGGGAGAGCGCAGAGAACCCCTCTGCCAGTCGACACCAAAGGCTGGTCGAGGGTTCGAATACTCCGTCGTACCGCCAGTCGGCTCGCAGCATGATTGGTTCCGAGTGGATGGTCTAGCCGAGCATCCGTTCGGCCATCGCCGGAACCTGGAGTGTCGCGGGCATATCGGACGCGGTGTGCTTTTCGGGTATCATCGTCGCAGACGATCCGCGAGCGGCCCGAAGTTCGCACACGATTTCCCGGAACTGCTCTTCAAATGGCTGCAGTCCTGCCATCAGTTCCGTCATCCATTCGCTGATCGCCCGCTCGCCGGCAGCTCCTACGAGCTTGATGTGACCGGCTCGCACACCGTCCACAATCAATGGCAGTTCCGAACGCCACGCCTCGTGCTGCTCGACGAGCGATCTGGTCCGCCATGTGCCGTGGTATTCTTCGCCGATGTTCGGAATGTTGACCATCAGCTCGACGCAATCCATCTGGTACTGCTCAGCAAAGTCGGTCAGCAGCGTCCAGAGACTCTCCCATTTGTGCTGGCCATGCAGCCGCACCTGTTCGTGATGCAGCAGTGGTCGCAGTCCTTCGGGCCTGCGAACCAGTGAACCCGCAAAACGCCGTACTCGATTTGTCAGCAGCGTCAGTTCGGCATGTCCGAAAGATCGAGTGACCACCAACAGAGCAATGGCCGTCATCACACCCACGATCGCAATCAGCTCACTGTTAAAATGTGCTCCGGCAATCGCACCAAATCCTGTCAGGCTGCACAGTGATCCAACGACCAGCAGCAGCCGGACACCGGTGTGCCCCTGCCGAGCCAAACAATGGTGCAGGTGACCGCGATCCGTCGCATAGATACTGCGTCCCGTCAGTCGCCGTCGAACGATTGCCATCGAGACATCAAAGATCGGAATTGCCCAGATCGCAGTCGGCATGATCAATGCCAGGGCCGTGTACCGTTTCATTGAACACTTGAGTGCCACGCAGCCAAGCACCAGTCCAATCAGCATGCTGCCGGAATCACCCAGAAACATGCGGGCCGGAGGAAAGTTGTACATCAGAAACCCAGTCAGCGCCCCCGCCAGCGCCAAGGAAATCAGCATGCCGTCCGGTCGACCGCCAAGGATAGAAGTCACCGCCGCTACCGACAGACTCAGGACAATCCCGGTTGTGCTGGCCAGTCCGTCGACGCCGTCAATCAGATTGAGAGCATTGATCGCACCAAGGATCCAGAAGACGGTGACAAACGCCGAGAAATGACCAACTTCAATCTCGTATCCAAAGAGTGAAATCTCCTCAATCATGATTCCCGACGGAATCATGATCATCGCAGCCAGAATTTGCCCTGCCAGTTTCTGCCGGCCGCGAAGACCAAACCGATCATCCAGAATTCCGACGATGACGATGAGCAGCGAGGCGGCACCGAGCGAAGTCAGAAATTGAATGTCACCGTCGGTGGATGTCAATAAATCCGGAAACACCAGCACCGTCAAAGCCATTGCCGCACCGATCGCGAACAAGATCGTCGGGCCTCCCGTCAACGGCACTGGTCGTGCGTGAAGTTTTCGCTGACCGTCCGGACGATCCACAATCCCGCAGCGCCGCGCCAGCACGGCTGCCACCGGCGCGAAGATCGTCGCTGCGATGGTGGCAACAAGGAAGATGAGCAAATTGGAATTCATCAGTTGATATGTCGATCTGCGAGAGGCTAAGCACGTAACTTAGACAGCGTGCGGAACTTGTCGAGACTTCATCGGAAGTCCCCGGCAATCCCACAGGGATCGAACTCAGCTTTAAACAACGGACATCCGATCGCTACTGCCATAGCAAATGCCCTGCCAGACAATCCTGAGCTTGGCTTGGCGGCCGCGAAGTGGCGATGTGAATCGAGCATGTCCCGTGTCCGAACGTACACTTTCGAGGCTTCCAAAGCCTGCAGATTTGAATGATGATGCCACCGGGCAACCCGTTGCAAGGATGCAATCGTTGAATCATGAAAAACACATTCAATGCTTTCACTCCTTCCAAAATGCCTCACTGACAACGTTGTCCAAAATCACCCACACGGTGTGTTTTTGCAACGACTCGCGTCCATTGCTGACAGAAACCGTGAGCGGCGTTGACAAACCGGCGTTGTCACATTTTGTTTTAGCCGCTCCACGAGTTGATCGTGCTGACAACGAAACTGCCCGTTGGCGCGGAATATCGGCCTGCTTCCGAGTCGCGGCAGCGTTGCCGCGTCTGAATTATTTCGGGGCTGCGCCGGGTGCTCGGGACGTTTCAGGCGGATTGTCAGGAAGTGTACGGCCGTTGAACGTGGACGCACAAATACCGTTTTCGGTGTGCAGTCCAGCAGAGGAAGTGACAATTCAATCAGCTTTCGACTGGTGATGTTTCCGGACAAGCAGAGCTGATTCAGGTGGCACCACCCCGGACGGAATTTGCCTGGTTTCGATACCATTGCTGAAGCGCTGCTGAGAACTCAAAGAGGGGTACGTCGACGATGGAAGTACTGCAGGAACTGCTGGCCGGGAACACCGCGACTGGACGGGTCGAGTGGATTGGAGTATCAGGTTCGAACAGAGCCGACATTCAGTTTCGGGAATCGGTCCGGATTGTGGCAGGTGGGATCGAGGGAGATCATCACTGCCGACCGAGCGGCTCTTCGAAGAGACAGGTGACTCTGATTCAGGGAGAGCACCTGCCAGTCGTCGCTGCAATTTTGCAGCGAGGTGCGATCGACCCAGGTTTGCTGCGAAGGAATCTGGTAGTCACTGGCATCAACCTTGCTGCATTGAAGCATCAGGTGTTTCAGATCGGCTCGGCGCTTCTGCGCGGGTCCGGAGACTGTCCGCCTTGCTCACGGATGGAAGAGAATCTCGGAACAGGAGGCTATGCAGCAATGCTGAATCACGGCGGTATTACAGCCGTCGTTGAGTCTGAAGGCGTTGTTTGCGTTGGAGATGCAGTCAGGGCCGTGTCCTGACCAATTTCGTCAGGCAGCTTGACTCGGTCGAACTGCCCGGCGATGTTGGTTTTTTGCTGCAAAAGCGTCTGCCCGTCGGATTTTGCTGCGTTCGTTGCGAATTGCCGATTGAATCTGCAGGGAAAACACTGACAATCGCTGTTGGCAACTCCGTAAGCTCTGGCGAGTACTGATTTTGTTCGTAAGGGGACGAATGTATGTGGGGACAAGCTTTGTCTCGACGAATCAATCGACGACGAGCCGGTTTGACCAACTGGACGAACCGCGCCGTCATTTCCCGGCTGGAGTCATTTGAGTCGCGTACGCTGCTCGCCGCCGTGACCGTGCAGTTGGCGGCAGCGCGTGACAATACGATCTACAACGTTCCCGCTGGTGATCAGTCTAACGGGACTGGTCAGTATATTGTGACTGGCGGGTCATCTGAAACAGCGTCTGCTCATCGCGGACTGGTTTTGTTCGGCGTGGACGGGGCGGGAATCCCTGACGGATCAACGATTCTTGATGCAGTTCTCAGGATGAACCTGTCGCAGTCCATCGGCGGAGCAGCGAGCGTCAGCGTGCATCGGCTGCTGAAGTCCTGGGGAGAATCCGGTTCCGATGCGACGGGAAACGAATTCGAAGGAGCAGCCGCGCTGGCCTTTGACGCGACGTGGCTGTATTCCATGTTCGACGGAACCGTGTGGTCGAATCCGGGAGGAGATTTTGCCGGTGCCTCCGCGTCCAAGTCGGTCGATGCCCTCGGGACATACGAATGGACCGGCGGTGGCCTGGTCGGTGACGTGCAGCAATGGCTGGACAGTCCGGGCACGGACTTCGGCTGGCTCGTCCGGGGCGCGGAAACACCCGGCAACATTAAGGCGTTCGACAGCCGTGATTCGGGAAACAGCGCCTTGAGTCCCGTGCTGGAGATCACATACGAAGAGCCGGTACTGAACGCTGTCTTTGAGGGCCGGAAATGGCATGACAGAAATGCGGACGGACTCCGAGAACACCCTGTCATCAGCGGTCTGAATCTGCAGTTTCAGAACGGCAGAAATTTCTATAACGCATACGGCGGTCAGGAATACTGGTATCGTTCTGCAACCGACGGCGGGTGGTATTTCCTGACGCCAGACGGAAATCTGACTCGCTGGGATGGCCGACCAGGAAGACTCACAGGACAGATCGTGCAGAGCCTCGATCCGCGGACGTGGTACAATCCGGAGACTCTGATCGGGTCGGAAACCAAGGCAACCGAACCCTGGATGAACGGATTCACATTCGAGCTGGTCAACGCATCGGGCGTCGTCGTGGCCAACACATCATCCCGCGACATTGACCTGAATCGTGACGGACTCATCCAGGAGGAAGCCGAGCGCGGATGGTATCGATTCGATCCCGTACTTCCAGGTGACTACACGGTTCGGGAAGTGCTGACGAATGGCTGGGTGCAGAGTGCCTCCGATTCCTCTCCGGGAGCGATCCAGGCATACACACTGGATGTCACACATGAACTGAGTTTCACCGGCAGACTGTTCGAGAACTTTGGCGGGAGGGGCGAACGGTGGCTCAGAGGAGCAGGAGTCGCATGGTTCTATGTCACGCCGATCGGCGATCTCATGCGCTGGAACGGAACTGCCGTGACCGCGACGGCACCCTTGTCAGGAACCTGGATTGCTTCACCAGGGATCCCCTATTTCCGGGATGTCTCACTGCTGCATTCGGCGGCGAATCCGGTCATCCCGATTAATGTCGGCGAAGTCTATCGGCTCGATTTTGGCAACTATCAGCCGGTGACCGTGACGGGCCGTACATGGATCGACAACAATCCCGACGGCAGACGGAATTCTCCGTATTACGCCAGTGCGGTTCGCACCCGTCCGCCCGATGTTGGTCCTCCAGGAACACTGAATTATCCGTGGTACGTGGTTCTGCTGCCGGAGTCGGAATTTGTCGAGAACGGTTCGAACGATTTTTTTGTTCAAACGTTTTTTTATGTAACGCCGGCGAGACAGATTTTTCGCTGGAGCCCGGAAGGCGGCTCTGTGTTGGTGACAGCCGTCTCCGGTTTGTCACAAGAGATTATTGCAGCAATTTTTGGTACCGGATTTGTCCCCGAACCCTGGGTCAATGACTCGTCAGTTGAACTTCTCGATGACCGCGGAAACGTCGTTGCCAGGACCAACTCGGCTGATCGCGACGTCAACGGCAATGGCGAGATCAGTATTGAACAGGAACGCGGTTGGTATCAATTCCAGGGGCTGCTGCCCGGAAATTATGCCATTCGCAGCCTGCAGCAACCGGGTACGGTCCAGACGTCGCAGAGCGACAATTCCCTGCAGCCGGTATCCAGCCGACTGCAACAGGAATTTGGTTTCAAGGCGGCACCACTGGGCGATCACTACAACTTTGGTGCTCGGCATGAGCGATGGTTCCAGGGCCGGAACAATCAGTGGTTCTTCATCACACCGACCGGAACCGTTTTTGAGTGGAACAAGAACAGCGGCGGGAATCGCGGCCCAGCCAGCGGGCGTCAGGTGGCTCAATTGTCGGCAAGCTTCTTCCTCAATCTGAATCTGCTGTTTCAGCCGAAATCGACAGCGATCACATTGGCGAGCCGGCAGGATCAGAAACCGCTGAATCTGGGGAGTTGCAAAGTCGTCGACAGCCTTTTCGCGTCTCTGGCGGATGAGATCTTTTCATAAATGAATGACGAAACTGCTCCCGGCAAGCTGCGGCGAAAGTCGCCACAGCCGTACTGGTTTTCCGGGAAGTCGCGTGCCGGTGCAGTGCCGTGGGAACTGGCGTTGTGCGGTGACCTGACAGAGCGACAGTCCGATCTCCTTGAGAATCTGATGGAGTTTCCCCGAGGCAGTCGGGGAATCCTGTACTTTGATTCGTGCGGTGGAAGCGTCTACACCGGCTTAGCACTGGCCACATTGATTCGGATTCGGGGTCTGCGGGTGACCGGAGTCGTCATTGGTGAGTGTTCCTCTGCCGCCCTGCTGCCGTTTGCCTCCTGCCACAGACGCCTCGTGACCGTGCATTCCACGCTGCTGTTTCACCCGATGCGCTGGCAATCGGAGGAGGACGTGCGTCTGGAAGAAGCAACAGAATGGGCACGTCACTTCAAAGATCTCGAAACGCGACTCGACGGATTGTTGGTTTCACTCCTGGGAGCGCCAGCCGAGATGCTCCAGGCCTGGACTCGTCCCGGCCGGTTTGTGACCGGGGCCGAACTGGCGGCCGCGGGTCTCGCAACGCTGTTTGATCCGTTTCAAGATCCGGATCCCTGGAAAACTTTGCGATCGGTGTGAACAATACACGGGATTCCGGCTTGAGCACTCAGACCGGTAACGCCCCATGCCGCCATGTCGCGGCGTCCATTCCGAATGGATTCTGAATTTGTGCAGATCCGGTTTTCATACCAGACTGGATCAAGTGTCGCCCTCGTTCTTTTCCGGAGCCGTGCCATGCGATTTGTGATTGGCCTGTCGACCGCTGCATGTGCAGCATTGATTCTGTTCGCCGGTGATACTGTCACTGCCGCCGACAAGGAGAAATCACGGATCCTGATGCTGACACAAAGTGTCGGTTTCATGCACGACAGCGTAAAGCGGCCGGACGCAGCGGATCCGGAAAAGAAACTGGCAGTTGCCGAAATCGCAATGATCCAACTGGGTGAGAAATCAGGCCTGTTCACAGTCGACTGCACGCAGGATGCCGCGGCAGACTTTACGAAGGAGAACCTGAAGAATTACGACATGGTCATGTTCTATACGACCCTGACACTTCCGATTGCAGTGCCGGACCTGGAGTACTTTTTTCAGGAATGGCTGACCGCAAAGGGGCACGGTTTCATCGGATTCCATTCCGCGTCAGATACGTTTCATGATTATCAGCCATACTGGGATATGATCGGCGGGACGTTCAACGGACATCCGTGGAACGCTGGTGAGACGGTTACGATCAAAGTCCACGAACCCGGCCATCCGACCATGAAACCGTTTGGCGAAGAATTCACGATCAAAGACGAAATCTACCAGTACAAGAACTTTCAGCCTGAGAAAGTCCGTGTGCTGATGAGCCTGGATATGTCCCGCTGTACTCCGTCGGCCGCCTACCATGTTCCTGTGGCGTGGGTGAAGTCCTATGGTGAAGGTAAAGTCTATTTCAACAACCTCGGGCACAATGAATCGACCTGGAGTGATGACCGGTTCCTGCAGTCTGTCACGGCGGGTGTGCAGTGGATTCGCGGCGACATCGAAGCCGACTCGACACCAAACCCTGAGCTGTCGGCGGCTCAGGAGGAAGTCGCCAAACAGGCGGCTGCCGCTCGCGAGAAAGCAAAATAACGTGCAGCCGCAAACCAGTCAGTCGTCGTTTCCCGGAACCGATTCAATTCCCTCAACGCGGTCGCTGCCTCACTGGGTCCGCCTTCGCGTGACGGGTCGTGACCGAGCGAAGTTCCTGCACAATTTCTGCACAAATGACGTAAAGGCTTTGAGCGAAGGAACCGCATGCGAAGCGTTCTTTACCGATGTCAAAGCGCGAATCATTGCCCACGGCTATGTGATTGCGTTTGAAGATCGACATGAGATCTGGCTGCTTGCCGGAACCGAAGCGGATCTGCAGAAGCACCTCACTCGGTACATCATCACGGAAGACGTTGCCGTCACAATGCCTGCTGCGCAGAAGTTTGCGGCCACTGTTTCCGGGCTCGAAAGCGTTGGGGTTGTT
>Ga0163144_10022256_pt1 | contig 12568 bp, 12 predicted proteins | sample OliLak19BULKMAT1_FD_123175 | JGI IMG/M metagenome (GOLD analysis project Ga0163144, IMG submission 123175) | Freshwater microbial mat bacterial communities from Lake Vanda, McMurdo Dry Valleys, Antarctica - Oligotrophic Lake LV.19.BULKMAT1 | ecosystem: Environmental > Aquatic > Freshwater >... | reverse complement strand
CCTTGATGTACTTGCAGAGTTGCGCGTTGGTGAGTTCGAGATCGGCGTCGATCATCTTGATGAGCGCCGTGCAGACCTCGCCCAGGTGGTGAGGCGGGATGTTTGTCGCCATGCCCACCGCGATGCCCGTCGCGCCGTTCACCAGCAGGTTCGGGATTCGCGCGGGCAGCACCACCGGCTCTTCGCGCGTACCGTCATAGTTCGGTCGGAACGGCACGGTGTCCTGATCGATCTCCCGGAGCATTTCATCTGAGATTCGGGTGAGCCGGCACTCGGTGTACCGCATCGCCGCCGCGTTGTCGCCATCAAGCGAGCCGAAGTTGCCGGAGCCATCGATCAGCGGATACCTGAGCGCAAACGGCTGCGCCATCCGCACCAGGGTCTCGTAGAGCGCGCTGTCACCATGCGGGTGATAGTTGCCCATCACATCGCCGACCACCTTGGCGCACTTGCGATGCTTCGCGTCGGCGGTCAGGTTCTGCTGCCACATCGTGTAGAGGATGCGGCGCTGCACGGGCTTCAAGCCATCCCGCACATCGGGCAGCGCCCGCGACGTGATGACGGACAGCGCGTAGTTCAGATACCGCGTCTGCGCGGCGTCATGCAGGGCGACCGGCTCGTCGCCGCCCGACGCCGGGCGCGCGACGACCTGAGTGTCGTTCGGAGGCGCATCAAACAGGGACGGGGTCTTCGACGGACGTTTTGCCACGGGACGATATTAACTGATGCGGCCGAAGTCGATGCCTTAGGCAATTCGATGCCTCAATCCAATTCGATGTCTCCATTGAGGATCGAGGATTGAGGTTGGAGGATCGGGATTGGTTGAATGGTTGATTGCGGATCGAATTGTCGAATCGACGAATTGAGGATTGGGGGATTGGGGGATTGGGGGATTGGCAGCCTATCGGGAGGCGCTGACCATGATCCGCAATCGCGCGATCGGCCATGCGCCCAATCCCGATCCTCCATCCTCAATCCTCAATCCTCCATCCTCAATCTCTCCAGAGGGAAGCGACTTGAGATCCGAGACCTATTTCTGCCCGAACGCGTAGAGCGCCTCGACCGTCCGGATGTAGATCTTGCCGTCGGCAAACGCCGGCGTCGCGTACGTATCTTCGCCGAGGTCGTTGACGACCATCGGCGTGAGGTCGCCGCCGGGGGGCAGCACGGCGATGGCGCCGCGCTCGCTCGTGAAATAGAGATAGCCGCCCGCGACAACCGGCGACGAATAGTACGCGCCAAGGGCGCCGGTCAGGCGGCCCTGCTTGATGAGTTCACCGGTCTCCGGGTTGAGCGTGGTCACGATACCGCCGTCGTTCACCATGTACAGCACGTTCTCGAACACGATGGGTGACGGCAGCTGCGGCACGGCGCGCTGATACTTCCAGCGGACGGATTTCTCGGTAGTGTCGCCAGTGCCACCCAGTCGAATCGCCAACATGCCATTCTCGGAATCGAGTGCCGCGCGGTAGTACTCCCACTCGTCCTTTGTCAACGTGCCATTGAGGTTCAGGTCGGCCACCGTGAACCAGAATGCCGCCGAGTACTTCGGGAACTCCGCTTTCGAGATCAGGCCGTCCTTGTCCACGTCGGCCACCGGCCACACGTCATCCGACGGCGGCACGTTGACCTTGCGGTCAGGGTCATTTTCCGGCGCGCCGTAGCCGTTGATGTAGATCGTGTCCCCGTGAATCACCGGCGTTGACTTGATCTCGAACGACAGCCCGCGCACCCACCAGCGCTTTTCCCCCGTCATGGCGTCGTACGCCGTGAGCAGAAACGATCCCGGCACCAGGATCTGGTCTTTGCCGTCTGGCGCGCGCCACAAAATTGGCGTGGCATGGCCGCTCTTGGCTTCCGGCCGGGGCGTGCGCCACTTCTCCTTGCCGGTGTTCTTGTCCACCGACAGCAGAAACGATCCGATGCTCTGGTCACACGCCAGTATCAACTGGTCACCCACGATGACCGGCGACGCGCCCATACCGTAAATGTTGTCGAAGGGACCAAGGCGCAGTTGCCACAGTTCCTTGCCGGACGCGTCGTAGGCCAGCAGACCGTAGTCCGGAAAAAACACGTAGACCCGGTCCTCTTCCAGCGCGGGACTCGGCGAGGCCGGGTTGTTCCGCTTGTCGAGGATACGGGTCTTGGTCTCAGGCGCCTGGCGCTCCCACAGCAGCTTGCCGCTCTGGCGATCGACGGCCATCGTGAACAGCGCGTCGCCGCGATACGCCGTGAGATAGATGCGGTCCTTCCAGACAATCGGCGACGAGTGGCCCTGCGGCAGTGGCAGCCGCCACAGCAGGTTCTTCTCCTTGCCGAATTCTGTCGGAAAACCTTTGCCCTCGGCGTGACCAGACCCATTCGGCCCGCGGAACCGCGTCCACTCGGTCTGCGGGCCCTGCTGGGCCGACAGAACCGAAACAGCCGTCAGCAATCCAGCCACAACAACGAGACGTGCACCAACGGAGGCAGTCACTGTTCGCATGCGCAGAGTATAACGTTCTGAGTGCTCAGTGCTGGGTGCTCAGTGCCCGGACAGGAGCTTCCAGCGCCCACTACCACTTCCAGTCGGCGATGAAAACATTGGTGTCGCCTTCCTTCGCGCCGAACCGGTTGGACGCGAATACGAGCTTGGTGCCGTCGGGCGAGAACATCGGGAACCCGTCGAAGGTGTTGTTGAACGTCACCTGCTCGAGGCCCGTGCCGTCCACGTTCACCAGGAAGACATCGAAGTTGCGGCCACGCGGGTCGTGGTAGTTCGAAGCGAAGATAATCTTCTTGCCGTCGGGCGAGAAGAACGGCGCGAAGCTCGCCTTGCCGAGGTTGGTGACCTGCCGCTGGTTGCTGCCGTCACGGTTCATGACGTAGAGCTCCACCGACGTCGGCTTCCACAGGGCCTTCTTCAGCAGCGAGAAGTACTCGTCCAGCTCCGGACCGGGTGCCGGGTGACGGCCGCGCCAGACAATCTGTTTGCCATCGGCCGACCAGAAGGGCCCGCCGTCCGGGCCGGGCATGTTGGTGAGACGCTTCACGTCGGAGCCGTCGCCGTTCATGGAGTAGACCTCCATGTCGCCGTCGCGCACGCTCGTAAACGTAATGCGGCCGTCCTTGGCGATGGTGGCCTCCGCATCGTAGCCCGGCGTCTTGGTGAGCTGAACCGGGTTGGAGCCGTCGCTGTTCGCCTTGAAGATGTCGTAGCTGTCGTACACCGCCCACACGTACCCGTTTTCCATCCCGGGACGCGGCGGGCACGTCGGGCCGCCAAGATGCGTGGACCCATAGAGCACGGACTTGTTGTCGGGATAGATGTAGGCACATGTCGTGGCGCCCTTGCCGGTGCTGACCAGCCGGCGATCCGACCCGTCGGGCTTCATCGTGTAGATCTGGTCACACTGTTGATCGCCGTCCATGCTCTGGAAGCTGATGCGACTACCGTCGGCGGAAAAATAGGCTTCCGCGTTCTGGCCGGATTTTGTGAGCTGCTTGATATTGCTCAGATGGGGTTCGGGACCGGAGGGTCCGGGAACGGGGCCAGGGGTGCTGACTCCTCGCTGCGGCGCGGTGGCCAGCAGGGCGGCGGGAATCGCCATTACACACGCCACGCGGATGAGCAGCTTCGAAGTCGGCTTCATGAAGGGCATGATAGCAATACTGTGACTCGCCGCATCATTCACGTGGACATGGACGCGTTTTTCGCGTCCGTGGAACAGCGCGACCGGCCCGACCTCAAGGGTCAGCCCGTGGCCGTGGGCGGCCGCCCCGATTCCCGCGGCGTTGTCGCCGCCGCCAGCTACGAAGCCCGCGCCTTCGGTGTCCGTTCGGCCATCCCGATGTCTCGGGCCGTCCGGCTGTGTCCGAACCTTGTCATTCTCAGCCCGAACTTCCACAAATATCGTGCGGTCTCCCAGCAGGTCTTCGAAATCTTCCGGTCGGTGACTCCCCTGGTGGAGGGGCTGTCGCTGGACGAGGCCTATCTGGATGTCACCACCAACGCCTGGAACGAGCCGTTGGGCATGACCGTGGCCCGCCGCATCAAGTCCCTCATCAAAGACACCACCGGACTCACGGCGTCGGCGGGCGTGGCGCCGAACAAGTTTCTCGCGAAGATCGCCTCCGCGTGGCGCAAGCCTGACGGACTGACGGTGATTGCGCCCGAGCGTGTGGAGACCTTCCTTCAGGGCCTTCCTGTTGATGCGCTCTGGGGCGTCGGTCCCGTCACCGCCGCTCGCCTCCGCGAACGCGGGATCGAGAAGCTCACCGATGTGCGTACCGCGGACCCGGCCGTGCTCCACGCCGCGGTCGGCAATCTGGCCGACTGGCTCCAGCAGCTCGCCGCCGGCCAGGACGACCGCCCAGTCTCGCCAAACCGCCCTGCAAAGTCTTCGTCCAGCGAGTGCACCTACGCGGAAGACCTGACCGACCTGAACCGCATCCGCGACGAGATCATGGAGATGGCGCGAGAGGCAGCGGACTGGCTCGTCCGCCGCGATCTGCTGGCACGCACGGTCACCATCAAGGTCCGCTACGACGACTTCACCACGATCACGCGCAGCCACAGTGCCGCCGCCACCCGCGATGCCGACGACATTGTCCGCCGCGCGCTCGCGTTGCTGGCAAAGACCGAAGTGGGCCAGCGTCCCGTCCGCCTGCTCGGCGCCGGGGTCCACAACCTCGTGGGCCTGGTGGATCTGGACGATGAGGCGGAGCGGTGGCCGCTGTTTCAGAACGCGGCTAAGCTATCGTAATGACCCGCCTCGTTCCAACCGTGGTGCTGCTTGCCGCGGTCACCCTGCCTGCGTTCCACCTGCGCGTGGAGAAGACATCCCCCAATGAGGGCGCCACGATCACGGTCGCGCCGGCGCAGATCCAGATTTGGTTTTCTGAGCCGCCGACGCTGGCTGTCAGCGGCATCACGGTCACTGGTCCCTCGGGCAAAGTGGCGCTCGCCAAACTCGCGCTCGGCAAGAGTGGCGACGTGCCGGACCACTCCGTGGTGGCCGACGTCACGGGCGCCCTCTCGCCCGGCAAGTACACCGTCGCGTGGAAGACGTCCGGCAAGGACGGACACATGCTGACGGGCACGTACGAGTTCGCGGTGAAATCACCGTAGCCGATGGACTGGCTCTCGAACGCGATCATGTTCGGGTGGTACGGGCCGGCCCTCGTCGTCATCGGCGCGACTGGCGCGGTGCGGGTCTTAACGCCTTCCCAATTCCAGAACAACGGCTGGGCCGCGTCCGCACTGCGACTCGCCCGGCTGGTGATGCCCGTGGTGCTGCTGGCGCTGCTCGCGCGGCTGTGGCTGCAGACCTGGCAGGCGTTTGGCTCCGATCAACCGCTGACGCTGGCCCATGCGGTCATCATCATCACCGAGACGCCGTGGGGCACGGGATGGCTGTGGCAACTGGCGGCCAGTCTCGCGGCCTGGATCGTGATTGCGATAGCGCCCCCCACGCGATGGCTGATGCTGCTGTTGGCCGCCGGCGCCGTGGGCGGCACGGTGGGCATGACGGGCCACGCCGCCGGCGCCGACACCTACGCCCGCCTGCTCATCATCGTCCATGGTCTGCACGTGCTGGCCGCCGGCTTGTGGCTCGGGACACTCGCGGTCGTCCTGCGGGTCACTCGTCACTCATCAGGCGGTGTCACATCAGGCGTCAACCATCCGCTGGCGCACGCGATTGATCGTTTCTCACCGCAGGCAATCGCGTGCGTCGCGGTGCTCGCCACATCCGGCGTGGTCGCCGCGTGGCAACACATCGGCGGCATTGCCGAGCTGCTGACGCCGTACGGTTTCGTGTTCATCGCCAAGGTGGTGGCCTTCGGCGCGGCGGGCTTGTGCGGCCTCTACAACTGGCGGGTCGTCCGTCCATCGCTCGCGGTGCATCCGGATGGCGCATCCCACCTGCGAAGCCTGGCCGCGCTTGAGCTGTCCTTCGGCTTCGCCGCGCTGGTGCTGACCAGCGTTCTCACCAGCATGCCGATGCCGACACACGGCTGAGGCCGCGCGCTTTCAGGACGACCGTCACCGCCTCCCCGTGATTCCGCATCCAGCCGCGCGGCGGATCTTCGCCGGATGCGCCAGCCGCCGACGCATCCGGGCGAAATGCTTCTGGAGGAATTCCTCAAACCCTTGGCCCTCAGCCAGGCGGAAGCCGCCTCGCGTATGCAGATGACCGCGAACCGTCTCAACGAAATCATCAAGGGCAAGCGCGGGGTGACCGCCGATACCGCCTGGCGTCTGTCCGCGCTTCTCGGTACGTCGCCGGAAGTCTGGATGAACCTCCAGATGCACTGGGACCTCTGGCACGCCGCGTCAGCGCAGCGCTCGGCGTAGGTCACGGCAGGACCACATCGCCAGTTTCACCCTTCCGAGATGGGCGCCTTGACGTGTTTAATTATATTGAGTAAAATTACTCAGTATAATGACTAATCAGTCAAGCTCTTATTTTACAAGGATTTATGGGCATGTCCTAGAGGCTAGACTCAGGGAACCGAGGCGTTTCATCCAGGCAGTTCTGGGTCCGCGCCAGGTCGGGAAGACCACCATGGTTCGCCAGGTTGTCGGGCAGCTCGGGGGCCCAGTCCACTTCGCATCGGCAGATGAACCCACGCTGCAGCAGCGCGACTGGATAGCGCAGCAGTGGGAGGCCGGGCGCCGCCTGGCGGCTGAGGCCGGACCGAACGGCGCGATTCTGGTGATCGACGAGATCCAGAAGATCCCGGGATGGTCGGAGAGTGCCAAACGCCTGTGGGATGAGGACACGGCGCGCGGCATCGCGTTGAAAGTTGTCCTGCTTGGGTCGGCACCGCTCGCCGTTCATCAGGGGCTGACCGAGAGCCTCGCCGGCCGATTCGAAGTCATCCGACTGCCGCACTGGTCGCTGACCGAGATGCGCGACGCGTTTGGCTGCGACGTGAATCAGTACATCTATTTCGGCGGGTACCCGGGCGCCGCCCCTCTCGCCAGCGATCCAGCGCGCTGGGCCGCCTACATCAAGGACTCGCTGATCGAAACCACCATCGCGCGCGATCTGCTGCTGCTCACGCGCGTGGACAAACCGGCGCTCCTCCGCCAGCTCTTCATGCTGGGCTGCCAGCACTCCGGTCAGGTGTTGTCGTACACCAAGATGCTCGGCCAGCTGCAGGACGCGGGCAATACGACGACCCTGGCCCACTACCTGACGCTGTTGTCAGCGGGAGGCCTCCTGACCGGCGTGCCCAAGTACGCCGGCAACGTGGTCCGCCAGCGCGGGTCGAGTCCGAAACTGATCGTCATGAACACCGCGCTGATGACGGCGCTGTCCGGCCGCACACCAGCCGAGGCCATGAACGACCGGCCCTGGTGGGGCCGACTCGTGGAGTCAGCCGTGGGCGCGCATTTGGCCAATGCCGCGCAGATGGGTGTGTGCCAACTCTTCTATTGGCTCGATCGCAGTCGCGAGGTCGATTTCGTGATCACCGCCGGCCACGCCATTGTTGCGATCGAAGTGAAGAGCGGCCAACGACGGCAGGCACTCCCCGGCATGGATGCGTTTGTCCACGCCTTCGCACCGACGCGAACGCTGCTGGTCGGAGGTGACGGCATTTCAATTGAGGACTTTCTGATGTCACCGGTCGAACACTGGCTGCGATGACACGGGCGGCAGGACCCCAGGACCTCAGGACCTCAGGACCTCAGGGCCTCAGGACCTCAGGACTTCAGGACTTCGTTCGGCCCACCGCAATTTTGCTGACGATGCGCGCGGATTTGCGCGCTGTTCTTCCGGCGTGGCCCGAATGACGTCGTCTGCCACGGCGATGTAGATGCCGTCGCGAAGCCCCGACTGAAACGCCTTCTTGACCCGGCGGTCTTCTCCAGAATGAAAGCTGAGGATCGCGGCCCTGCCTCCTGGCGCCAGGCACTGCGGTAGCGACCGCAGCAACGCGTCGAGGGTGGAGAACTCGTCGTTGACCGCGATGCGAAGCGCCTGGAACGTCCGGCGGATGGACGCGGTCGCCTCCTCGCGTGTGAGCCGAGGGTGCTCTACCACCAGGCCTTCGCGAATGACGACGTCAACCGTGGCAGTGGTGTGTTCCTTGTTTCCGGGAAGAGGACGCTTCAGCAGACTGGCGATGAGCGGCGCGTCGGGCTCGTCGGCATGCTCTTCGAGGAGCATCGCCAGCGCGAGCTCGCTCAAACGCGCCACCAACTGCGCGGCCGTGGCGCCGCGGCTGGGATTCATGCGCATGTCGAGGGGACCGGCCGTCTTGTGGCTGAAGCCGCGGTCGGGATTGTCGAGTTGCATCGACGACACGCCGAGGTCCGCCAGGATCACGTCCGCACGTGCAAGCCCCTCGGCAGCCAGCACCTGCGGCAGGCCGGCGAAGTTGCTGTGGTGTGCGACGAATACCTCTGGACCGAATCCTGCCGCTCGCAGCATCGCTTCGGTGCGAGGCAACTCGAGAGGGTCGATGTCGAGTCCGATCAGGCGCCCGCCGGGCAGCACCCGCTCGAGGATCGCGCGCGCGTGACCGCCGCCACCCAGCGTGCAATCGACGGCCACCTCACCCGGCGCCGGACGCAGACACTGAAGGACCTCCTCCACCATGATCGGTCGATGCATGCCCGCCGGCGTCTTGCCGGAGGCCAGGACCTTCTGCACCTCCGACGCGTAGCGATCGGGGTTCAACTCCTTGTACTTCTCGTGGAACGTGCGCGGGTTCTTACCCGAATAGCGAGGACGCCTCACGTCCCTACGCTTCGACCAGCGCCTTCAAGCGCACCAGGTCCGCCTGAAGGGCGGACTGCAACGGGCCTGAAACCATCGCCTCGGGAATGAACGGCATCCCGTTCAGCGATCCGGTGTTGTGCATCTGGACGCGCGACCCATCGCCGCTCCGCTGGATGCCGATGCGTGACGTGCCGACGAATGGCCCGTCGCTGACCTTCAGCACGAGTACGTGCGGGAAGTGCACCGTCTCCACCTCCGTGGTCCAGGCAATGCTCTGGCCCATGAAGGACCCGTGGTATTTCACGCGCGCGCCTGGCGCCAGCGCGGGGTCCAGCACCTCCACGCGGTCCACGGTTTTCATCCACTCGGTGAAACGCTCCGGGTCGAACATCACCCCGGCAATGGTGGCGGGGGATGCGGTGATATCAATCTCTGCGCGAAGGTCCATCATGGTGTCTCTGTCACGACATCGTGACACACTTCACGGCACCACGGAATGGCTACCGGTCCTGTCATCCAAGTCACCCACCTCCGCAAGCGCTACGGGTCCACCGTGGCGGTGGACGACGTCTCATTCGAGGTGAATGAAGGCGAGATATTCGGTCTCATCGGACCGAACGGCGCGGGCAAGACCACGACGATGGAGTGTGTGGAGGGTGTCCGGACGCCAGACGATGGCCACATTTCCGTGCTCGGCCTGGATCCCATTCGAGACATCTACGAGCTGCAGCCCCGTGTCGGCGTCCAGCTCCAGGAAGCCCATCTTCAGAAGCGCATCAAGGTGCGCGAGGCCGTCGCGCTGTGGGCATCGTTGTATCGGTCCACCCTTGACCCCCGGCAACTGCTCGAGCAGCTGGGGCTTGGAGACAAGCGCGACGCCTGGTTCATGACGCTCTCGGGCGGCCAGAAGCAGCGCCTCTTCATCGCGCTGGCGCTCATCAACAACCCGGAGGTGGTGTTTCTTGACGAACTGACGACCGGACTCGACCCTCAGGCGCGTCACGCCATCTGGGATCTGGTCAGGGGCATCCGCGCCAGGGGCAAGACGATCTTCCTCACCACGCACCTCATGGAAGAGGCGGAGCGCCTGTGTGATCGTGTCGCCATCATCGACCACGGGCACATCGTCGATATCAACTCACCGTCGGGACTGATTCGGAAGCATTGCCCGCAACGATCAGTGATCGTGACGACCGACGATCGGTCGGCTGACGCACGGCTGCGAGCGATTGCCGGCGTCGAGGTGACTCGGGCCGATGATGGCGTCCTCACCGTTCGCGGCGACTCGGCCGAGCTCATGACCGGCGTGATCCAGTGCCTGGCCGATCATCGGATTCGAGTTACGGATTTCCAAACCGTGGTCCCCACGCTTGAGGATGTGTTCCTGAAGCTGACCGGCCGGACGATTCGGGAGTAGGAGGCAGCGTGCGCGGACTCTGGAATCTGACCTGGCTGGAAATCAAGATCTTTGCGCGCGAGCCGCTTGGCGTGGTCGGCACGGTCCTGATACCTGTGGTGATGTTCGTGCTGGTCGGCCGGATGCTCGGCGGCCGCGTCACATCCAGTGATCGCCTGCGCGTCTTTGTCGGCGCGGATCTGCCCGTCTTCACGGTGATGCTGATCGCGCTCAATGCCGTGTTGTCACTGGTGACGATCATTGCGATCTACCGCGAGAGCGGCATCCTGAAACGCCTGCGCGCCACACCGCTCCGGCCCCACACCATTCTGACGGCGCACGTGCTGGCGAAGCTCGTGTTCACCGTGCTGACGCTGGCGTTGCTGGCCGCCGCCGGTCGCCGGTTCTATCCGGTGGCACTCGACGTGCCGTGGTTCAGCTTCGGCGTGGCGCTGCTTGTCAGCACGGTCAGCATCCTGTCGATCGGTTTTCTCGTGGCGAGCCTGGTGCCGACGGCCCGATTCGCGCAACCCATCGGCACACTGTTCTTCTATCCAATGCTCGGCGTCTCGGGTCTGTTCGTGCCGCTGGAGTCCTTGTCGCCCGCGCTTCAGACCCTTGGGCACGCGCTGCCGCTGACCTACGCCGTCTCACTGCTGCGCGGCATCTGGCTGGGCGACAGCTGGCTGGCACACGGCTGGGATGTGGCGGGCCTTATCGCGGTCTTCGTCATCTGCACGGCGCTGTCAGCGCGTGTTTTTCGCTGGCAATAGGGGTCGAACTACGACCCTCCTGACCAGAATCGGCGTCCGCGGCGTTTCACCATCAACCGGCGTCGCGCCGATCGCGTTGACCACGTCCATCCCGCGCACCACGCGACCAAAGACGGCGTACTGATTGTCCAGTCCACGGCATTCGCCGGTGCAGATGAAGAATGAAGTTGTCGCGCTCCCGGGATCGTCGCCGCGCGCCATGGAGAGAATGCCGGGCAGGTTCGGCGTGGCGGTGAACTCGGGCGCAAGCGTGTGAATCATCGCCGCCTGCCTCGCTGTGAGCGGCGCTTGTCGATACGCCGGCGAACCCGTCTGAATCACGAAGTTCAGCACCACACGGTGGAACAGTGTGTCGTCGTACACGCCGGCCGTCGCCAGCTGAAGGAAGTTGCGCACGGTCTCCGGCGCCTTGTCGGGAAACAGCTCGACTTCGATCTCCCCTGCGGTGGTGTCGAGCACCGCACGGTGTCTCGCCATGTCTTCAACCGTCGCGTCCACAAACGGTGGCGTCACCGGCGGAGGCGTGTCACGGATGGTCACGCTGGTAATGACCACGCGCTCGGTCGCCATCCCTTTGTCATCGGTGGCCACAGCCGAAATGGCCTGCACCACGTCGATGCCGTCCACCACGCGGCCGAAGATCGTGTACTGGCCGTCGAGCGCCACCTGTGGAGTTGCGCACACAAAGAACTGCCAGCCGCCGCTGTCGGGCTGCCCCGGAGACAGCACCGCGCTGACAGTGCCGATGCTGTGGGATTCCTGGCTCGGTTCGCGCGTCAGCAGGTTCATACCGCCGGTGCCGTACTGCGCGGACTTCGCCGGATCCTTCGAGAGCGGGTCGCCGCCCTGAATGATCCCGTACTTGATCAGGCGGTGGAATGTGGTGCCTGTGTAGGCGCCCTCGCGGGCCTGCTTCATGAAGAAGCCAACGTGATTGGGCGCGGCCTTCGGCAGGAGCTCGAAGATGAACGTCCCCTTCGACGTCTCGACCACCGCCTGTTTTCCTGACATCTCCTGAAGGGAGTACGGCGTGGTGAACACGCTCGGCTTTGGCGCGGGCTTCTGTTGCGCGGCCGGCGCCGCGGCACTCAGGACAAGGGCCATCAGGACCACGCGACTCAGGAACATGCCGACAGATTGACACAGCCGCGCCGCCGAGCGCAGTGAAACAAGGTGTAACATCGCGGTAGGCGAGTTGACGTGAGCGATTGCATCGACCAGTCGTCGGACCGCGCGGTGGGATGGGCCGCGGTCAGCGCGGCATTCGCCGCCCTGGGCCGCGCCTTCCTGTGCATCGACGGTGAGTTCCGCGTGGTGCACGCATCCGAGTGGCTCGACCGGATGTTCGGCACGGGCACCGCCAAGGCGGCCGAGGAGCAACGGCTGCAGGACCTCTTCGGGAGCGACCTCTTCGGTGAGGGTGGGGTGCTGCGCCTGGCGCTCTCCAACGGCGAGCGGCGCGAGGGGTGGCGCGCGCAGTTCCTGGCGACGCACGCCCATCACCTGGTGTCGCTGAGCGCAGCGCCGTTTCCGCGCGACCTCGCCGCCGCGTGCGATCCGCGCGTCGAATATGTCCTGGTGGTGCGCACGGCGGCGGAAGACTACGAGGATCCCCTCGGCGCGCCGAACGCGATGGGTGGCCTGATCGCGCGATCGCCAGCCATGCTCAAGGTGTTCGCGCTCGT
>Ga0163144_10022253_pt1 | contig 12568 bp, 10 predicted proteins | sample OliLak19BULKMAT1_FD_123175 | JGI IMG/M metagenome (GOLD analysis project Ga0163144, IMG submission 123175) | Freshwater microbial mat bacterial communities from Lake Vanda, McMurdo Dry Valleys, Antarctica - Oligotrophic Lake LV.19.BULKMAT1 | ecosystem: Environmental > Aquatic > Freshwater >... | reverse complement strand
GTCCAGAAAACGGTGAAGCGCGATTGGCCGAGATCCGTCTTCGGATCGTACTCGGTTTCCTTGAGGAGCTCGAATGTCTGCTTCGAGGGATCGACCTTGAAGATATTGCCGATGGCACCGTCGAGGCCTGCGACGGATTCGCCGCGGGCCTGGAAGATGAGGAGGGTCGCGAGGAAAATGATGATTGCTGACTGTCGCATGAGTTTCATTGATCTATTTGCGCATCATCACGATGAGCTGGGATTTCTATTCTATCAGATTATTGGAGCTGAAGCCACCGGCGTCCACCGGGCTTCGCCTTGGAGCGGTGGTCCGGCGAAATCTCGACGATGCCGTATCCGGATCCCTTTTGCCGGGCGGTTTTCTCCGGTGGGTCGGATTTCCGGGGATTGAGCTTGTTGCTGCCCTTTTCCGGGTTGGCGGCGGCAAACACGGTGAACTTGTTGCACGAACAAGCCGGGATGCTGGTCGCCGTGGAGCATCACCGTGTTGTCACCTAGCAACGGGCGCAGCGCGCGGTCCCGTCCGGAGCGCGGCCAGCCATTGCTGTCCCAATCGAAATGGTTCCGGTTCAGGGCCGGGGCCGCCAGACAGATGTTTCCGGCAAGTTCGCCAGGTGACACTTTGCGCGTCATTGCGATCGTCTTCCCCTCGCGGACGCCGGTGAGTTCCAGAGAGTCGCCGTTAGATACCAAGGTCAACTCCACCGGGCCCGTCCCGGGCAACACTTCTTCCGCCACCTCAGGCCCTAACTGCAGTTTCCCATCCGCCCGCACTCCCGCCTCGATCCGTTGGATGGGTCCCACCGCGATGTGGCGGGTATCGTCCATCAGGCCCTTCACCCCGACCGCGAAGCCGGCCCGGGTTTGCGCGGGCTTCGTGGCCTTCCCCTTGAGCACAAATGCGACCGGGGTTTCCAGCTTGAACCCCTTGCCGGAGTCATCCACCCGATGGGTAAGCAGGTGCAGCAGGCGGCCCGGTGACGTCACCGCCTCCACCGTTCCGTTCCTCGTTTCCCAGTCATAAAGGGGTGTCCCCCAATACTCCGGCCCGATCCATGGGCGGGTTCCCTCCCAGGCGGATTGAAATTCGGCAGCAGACACATGAGGCACCGATGCCCCCAGCATGAGAAAACCAACGAATGTGTGGATGCGGGTTTTTAGTTTCATGTATGAAGTTGGATCTGAATCCTACTCAATCAATCTTGGTGTGTCTTCCGCCAATTTGAGCAGCTTCTCAACCAGATCCGGGTTCTCTGCGGCGATGTTCTTTTTCTCATAGGGATCTGTCCGGTAGTCGTACAATTCCGCAGGCTCTTTCCCACCAAAGATCAGCCGGTGATCTTGTGTCCTGATAGAACGTGCCTTGTTCCAATCACTGATCGCGGCGGTCTTTCCGTGAAGCCCGGGATTCTTCAGGACCGGCACCAGGCTCACCCCGCCCGGCTTGAACTCCAACCTCGTGAACGCGGGATCACACAGGTCCACCAGCGTCGGGAAAATATCGACCGTCTCCACCAGGGCATCGGTCGTCCCGCCCGCGTGCTCCATGCCGGGCACCCGGATGATTAGAGGGCTTCGGGTCGCGAATTCCAGCGGCGAATGCTTGCCCCAGATCTGATTGTCCCCGAGGTGCCAGCCGTGGTCACCCCACAACACCACGATCGCGTTCTTGTCCAAACCAAGGCGCTTCAACTCCGCCAGCACCCGGCCGACCTGGGCATCCGTGTAGCTGACACAGGCGAAGTAGGCCCGGCGCGCGGTGCGGGCGTCCTCGTCGGGCAGCGGTCTTTGTTTTTCAAACGGAACCTTGTAACCATAGAACTCACCGCTGGCATGCCACCAGGCTGACCCCTTTTCCTTGTTAGGCGCTAGCGGGATTTCCTTTCCCTCGTAGAGATCCCAATATTTCTTCGGCGCGACAAACGGCAGGTGCGGCTTGATGAAGCCGAGCGCCAGGAAAAACGGCTTGTCCTTCAGCCGGCCTAACGCATTGATCGCGGTATCCGCCAACATCCCGTCCGGAAGGTCGGAATCCCCGCAATCGGGGAACTCCATGAGAGGCCGGTAGCCGCTGCCATCCTCGCGGTGGCGACCCTCCGCATAGGCGAAAAACACGCCCCACCCGCGCTTCCACTTGCCATAGGGTGTCGGGAGTTCGTCCCAGGCGAGCGGCACCTCGTCCTCGCCGGTTCCTTTGCCGTTATATTCGTAAACCTTCCCATCGGGAGTGTGCGAGATCTTGCCGATGCATGAGGTGAAATAGCCGTTCCGCCGGAACAATTCCGGCATGGACTGCGCACCCGGCAGCTCCTTTCGGGAAAGCGCCGTCCGCTTTCCCGGATAGAACGCGTCGTTGTTCATGGCCTTCGACTCGCTCGGCCGCCTGCCGGTCAACATCGCGTAGCGCGAGGCTCCGCAGGTCGGGATCGCCACGTAGTGATGGTTGAATGTCAGGCCGGACGCTGCCAGCGAATCGATGTTAGGTGACTGGATGTGCTTCGCGCCATAAGCGCCCAGCTCGGGACGCAAGTCATCGATCGCGATGAAGAGCACGTTCGGTTTGGTGGCGGCACCGGCGATCACCGCCAGGGCCATTGAGAGAATTGTATGTCGTATCATTTTATTTTTCGGGGAATTGGCGGGGGCTCGCGGATGTTATCTAACAATATCCTGATTGTCGCTGCTGCTGGGATTTTCCTCAATTTTTGCCTTGCGGTTTCTTGCCCTTGGCCTTGCCACCTTTGCGGGGCTGCTTGTCGGCAGTCTTGAGGGCAAGCGCGGTGTAGCGGTCGGTTTGATCCTGCCAAATCCGTTCGAGCTGTTGGACCTTTTCCGGCATCTTTGCGGCCAGGTTGACGTGCTCGGCGCGGTCGGTCCTCGTGTCATAGAGTTCCCAGGGGTCACCCTTGGTGGCGACCAGTTTCCAACCGCCGACGCGAACCGCGCGATTCCCCTCGTGAAGCCACCAGATGCTGTCGCGGGAAATCGTCACGTCCTTGGCAAAGGCGGGCACCAGGCTATGGCCGGGTGCCTCTGGGATGGGCTCGCCCTTCCATTCCTTTGGCTTCTCGACGCCTGCCAGGTCGAGGACGGTCGGCACGACGTCCACCAAGTGCCCGGGGCTGTGACGCAATTCGCCACCGTTGGCGATGCCCGCAGGCCAGTGCACGACGAGCGGCGTGCTGGTGCCGCCCTCGTGGACCCATGTCTTGTGGCGGCGGAAAGGAGTGTTGCAGGCACCGGCAAAACCAGGGCCGAGGCAAAGATAGGTCTTCGCGCTGCCGGGTGCGGCGGTAGGGTCATGGCCGCCGTCGCGCACCATCATTTCGGCGCTGGCACCATTGTCGGAGGCGAAAAATATAACCGTGTTGTCGAGGGCGCTCATTTCCTTCAACTGGGCAATGATGCGCCCGATCGCCTGGTCCATGCGATCGACCATGGCGGCGTGGATCGCCATCTTGGTGGCTTGGAAACGCCGCTGCGCGTCACTGAGATCGCTCCATGGCAACGCCCGGTTCACCTCGTCCGGCCCGTATTGCTTGATCGCGTCCGGGAAATCATAGGGCGGCCCGACATCGCGCTCCATCGGGTTGAGGGTGGTGGCGACGATGCCCATTTCCTTCTGTCTGGCGAAGCGGGCCTCGCGCATGGCGTCCCAGCCGATGAGGTATTTGTCGCGATACTTCGCGATATCCTCGGGCAGGGCGTGGAGCGGGAAATGAGGCGCGATGAAGGCGACGTATTCGAAAAACGGCTGGTTTGGGTAGTTCTTGGCATGGTCCTTGAGGAAGTCGATGGCGTGGTCCGCCGTGGAGTTGGTGACGTAAAAACCGCCCTCGTCCTCAGCCGGGGTCACACGCACGTCGTCGATGGCATTTCCCTTGTCGGTGAAAAAGTTCCCGCTGTTCTGCACGCAATACGAACGATCAAATCCACCGGCGATCACCTTGCCGTCGATGTGCCACTTGCCGCTATGATAGCAGCGGTATCCGGCGGGCTTGAGAAAGTCCGGGAGCAGCCGGGCCCATTGCTGGCGGACGCCGCTGTTGCCGCCGAAAATGTTAGGCAGGGCGTCGCGATGAATCTGCTGCGGATAGTAGCCGGTGAGCAAGGCGGCACGCGAGGGCCAACAACGGGCGGTGTTGTGGAAATCCGTGAAGCGCAGGCCGTGCTCGGCGAGGAAATCCAGATTCGGGGTCGCGATCTCGCCGCCGTAGCATCCGAGGTCGGAAAAGCCCATATCGTCGGCGAGGATGAAGACGATGTTCGGCTTGGCGGCATCCGCCGCATTGCCCCGGACGATCATCAGACACAAGGCTAACAGAACCAGGGGCGGCGAGCCCCAACGACAGAGCCGGGTGAAGGGTGCGGGGCGCTTCGGGTGGGTTGTTCCTTGGATCATGGTGATGGTTCTACGTTGTCGCGACGGGGATTTCGTCGGATTTCTGGCAGTGGTGCAAACTTCAATCCAGATTTACCCGTCCCTTGCTATTAGATCGCGTCGGCCTCTGCCGGGCTTTAAACGGCGCAGGCCGGGCCCGCAGATGGAGCCATTTCCGCTCCAACCCCCAAAGGAGAATTTGATCAGGACGCTCAGAAATCTTTGTTTGGTCTTTCCGCAATCGTGGATTTAAAAAATTACGTTTGAATTTCCTGAGCAACACGCGCTCATATACCGCCATGAAAAAGAAATCCCACGGGTTGATCGCGGCCATCTTGTCTGCCGGCTGTGTCGCATCGAGCGTGGGATGCTATCCCGCCTATCCGCCGCAGAATAATGACTCCGCCTACAATCCGGATTCCAAGGGCTACATCGGGGATCCGGAACCCGTCGCCCCGCAACGCCCGGCCTACCGGGGAGTCGATCCCGGCCTCGCGGTTGCAGGTGTGGTCGCGGCAGGAGTCCTCGGCTACGCCATCGGCAACAACCGGTCGTATTCGAGGAATGTTTACTATGGACCGCGCTACTATCGGCCGGTGCCTTATGGCCGGGCGTATTACGGGCCGCGGTATTATCGCTGAGGACAAGGAGCGCGGAATTCATACCGCACGAGGCAGACCGTGGACTGAAGTCCACGGCTACCGGCCTGGACCGCGATGCGGTCGAACCCAAGCGTGAATAATGCGGACTGTCGCCGCCATCATTGGGTAGCCACCGCCTCGGTTGGTTTCCATGTCATGTCAATTAGATGGACCTCCACACCTTCGAGCGGAATGAATTCCGCGCTCCCTCACCCGACGCTGATGATCCGCTTCCCCCGGTCTCCATCCTCAATCGCAAACTTTACGGATAGAAATTTCTCGATCACGGAGATGTTCGTCGGCAGGTGATTGTCGGGGACCATCGTGGTGAAACTTCCACCGCCGGCGATGGCCAGGGGAAGTAGAAGCTGATCTGCCAGGTGGCGACCTACGGGAGCCTGCGATCCGATGAAATCACCGAGGCTTTTGGCCGCGCGCTTGCCGACGCGTTCGGCGGTCACGTTGGTTTCGCCAAAGGTGCTGGAAATCTCGGCAGAGTTTTCAAACAGCGCCTCATAGAGGCAGCAGACCCCGCGACCGGGACCGGGTTCGCGAGTCTCGATCCCGGCATCCTCACATGGGAATTCCTTGAGCGCAGCCGCAAGAATCCGCTCGCCGATGCGCGGGTTCAGATTCCGGATCGGCACGCGGAGCCGCAGGGATTCGAGTTCTCCGCGCTCATGGAGATGGATTTCAGTTAGTTTGGAGGACGGCTGGATTTCGCACTCGATGGCACCTCCACCCACGGGCGCGAAACCACTTTGCGTCAGCGAAACAGAAGCCTCCGCGCCCATCCGCCGAAGCATCGGGAGGAAGACGCGGTCGAGGAACTCGAAGGGCGGCGCGAGCGGATTGTGTGTGCCGCCTTCGAGCCTCAAGGTGCTCGGACCGTCCGCTTGGAGAAGCGCGGGCAGCAGGGTCTGAAACAGCAGCGTCGTGCTGCCGGCGGTGCCGATTGAAAACTGATAGATGCCCGCCCGCGTCTTTCCCGCGCGGAAGACCAGCTCGGTGGAGCCGATCTCCGCGCCATCCGCCGTGCCGTCGGAAATCTCACACGCCGCCTTCACGCAGGTGAGATGCTGGCGCATCAGCCCGGGTTTCTGGCGCTTGCCACGGATGTTCGTCATGCGGAGCGGCTGACCGGTGACCATGGCAAGCGACAACGCCGTGCGGAGCATTTGTCCGCCACCGTCGGTGCCGTCGAGTTGGATGGGTTTCATGGTTTGATAGAAATTTAATGAAGAGTTTAACCACAGATGAACCGGATAGACGCAGATGGGAAGAGATGGGAATTATAGGATTATTTCCATTCTGATTTCTTATCCCTTCTTGCATCTTCGTTTATCCGCGTCCATCTGCGGTTGAATCATTCTTAATCATCTGCCGCTGCTTCATCCTTGATCACGAAACGAGCCTGGAGTTTTGCGACCTGACGGGCAAGCCCGGCGGTTTCGACGCTGCGGAGGACTTCAGGGAAGTTCTTGTAGGCATCGGGAGCCTCGTCGATCGGATACTTGCGGCAGTTGGTTAGAATGTCTGCGGCATCGAACCCGGCATCGACCGTTTTCTGATCGAGCGTGCGCGCGGCGTGCCTGCGGCCCATGGCACGGCCCGCGCCGTGATTGACGGACCAGGCGGAACGCTCGGCTCCGCCTTCGGCGACCATGACCACCGAGCCGTCGCGAGGATTTCCAGGCAACAGGATCGGGTGGCCGGAATCGGCGAAGCGCGTTCCTGCCAGCGAGAAATGCCCGCCGGGAATCGCACGCGTCGCACCCTTGCGGTGGACCCAGGATTTCTTGCCGTAAATGATTTCTTCTCGTGCGATGTTGTGCGAGATGAAATAAACGAGCTGTCCGTTTGCTCCGGGAAGGACTTCCTGGAAGGCCTCCAGCACGAGCGCGTTGATCAAGAGATGGTTCACTGTGGCGAAGTTCGCGCCGAGCGACATGTCATCAATGTAGGCGTCCGCCTCGGGTGTTCCCAACGGCGCGTAAACGAGCTGCTTGTCTCCAGCCGGAAAGGGCGTGCTCCAGTCGCGGAACTTTTTCTCAAGATCCTTGAACTGGCCCTGGGCTAGCAGATTTCCAAAACCACGCGATCCGCAATGGCTGAGGAATGAGACATGACCGTCCCGGAGACCGAAGACATCGGCGGTGTCACGCGCGGACGGGCGGTCGATCACGCGGGTGATCTCGCACTCGCCGAAATGGTTTCCACCGCCATAGGATCCAAGCTGCCCCGCCTTGTCGGCGAAGTTCTTCACGCGCTTGCTCTCAAGGATGAAGTCCAGCCTGCTACGGAGGGCATCGTACGTTCCGTCATGCCCGCGATGGGTCGAGTCCTCGCAACGGGTCGCCCACTCGGGTGGGATTCCGAGTGCCTCGCAAACGCGCTCCGTCGCGCCTTCGGTGACAGCCAGCTTGCCAAGTTCGAAATCCACATTGCGGCCCTTTTTCACCGAGCGCTGTCCGCGTCCCGCACCGGTCGGGGTGCGCTCGACGATGGCGTCGATGAGTGCGCGGCGGGTTGGCTTGTCGAGGATCACGTCCTCGGGAATGTCGAGCTGGAGCAGCGACATCGAGCACTTGATATCGACACCGACCGGTCCCGGATAGATATGGGTCGGCGAGACCATGACGCACCCGACCGGCGCGCCGTATCCGGCATGGGCGTCCGGGTTGAGGATCACGTCGGTGACGCCGGGAGCCATCCGCGAGTTGACCGCCTGTTGGAGGCACATCTCGTCGAAGTTGTCACGGATCGCGTCGGTTCCGATGACGGTGATGGGTTTTCCGGCATCGCCAGGAAGTGGAATGAAGCCGAAGGCCTCGTCGGTTTTATGGATGGTGTGCATGGTAAAATGGGAAGTTATGGAAATGGAGCGCTGGCTTTAGCCGGCATGATGGATTGGTTTCGCTGGGACGGGCCGACTAAAGCCAGCGCTCCGTGAGATTCGGTCAGATGTGGTTGAGGGCCTTTTCATCAGACATACCGATTACAAAGGTGTTTCCCATTCCCTTGGAGGCTTGTTCGAGGGCTTCGATGTATCGGATTTTCAGAAGCGATGGATTCGTTTCGTAGAGTTTGGCGGCATTGGCCATGGTGCGGGCAATGGCGGCCTTTCCGCGAGCAGCTTCTAGGTCCGCCAAGGCGGACTTTTTCGAACGCCAGCATTCTGACAAGGCGGCCTTGATATCGGCAGGGAAGATGACATCGCGGACGACCAGCTCTGTTAGTTCCAAGCCAAGGTCGGAGGCTTTGGGTTGGACAACTTCCAGCAATTTCGGGCCGATGGTCCGGACATTCGAAAGAAGGGTCTCGGCCTCAACACCGCTGAATGCATCCCGCAAGGCGAGTTGGATCAGCGTGTAGAGTGTGCCATTGAAGTCAGCAGTCGCGGACACAGCCACAATGGGATCGACCACGCGAAAGAGACCCACAGCCGTGGTTTTCACGGTGATGCCTTCGAGGGTGGTGAGTTCCTGGGTTTGGAGGGTTACCTGTTGAAGCCTGTTGTCAAAACATTCGAATTGGTGACCCATCCCGACAAAGCGATGGCGCCCGGAATCAAGAAGCCCGACAAGCTTTCCGTTCCGGCTGTGAATGCAGCGGTGATTCATCGGAACAACGATGGTCGCAATGAATCGTTTTAAGACGGTCCTGAGAACGACTCCTGCGAAAAGGAAGGCAGCGAGCGTGACGATGAAGTGGGTGAAGGTGTTCATGATGTTGTTTTGTTATGAGAAAGCGGCTATCCGCGTGGAGCTCAGGTTCTGACGGAAATGTGAAACCAAGGTGTCGGGATTGCTCCCGTCCGGGGTTCTAATTCGCAGGGCCTTTGCCTGATGATCTGCTCCAGCGCAGATAGCCTTGGTTGATAACCGGATTCGAACCGGGTGACAGAATCCATTTCTGTTGAGGATTTACGCCGATTTGCAGGACTGCTCTGGGATACCCGTTGTAGCTGCTGGCGAAAGTCTCGAAATTCATGTCGCACGGGGCGTGCCAAGGTGGATTTACAAGGCGTTTAAAACTTATAAGGCTCTCACAACGAGTGATTTAATGAAATTTCACGTTTCGAAGCTATCACCATGAAATCCAATCGCTTGCAACAAGACTAGAATTCTGGCTAGTGATGTATCCATGAAGCGAGTGGTGATCGGTCTGCTTGGGACGAAGATGGACAGCGGCACGGATGTGGTCCGCTGGGATTTCTGGCGTCCGACGGTTTCGCTATTTCAACATGAGGATCTGCTGTGGGACCGGCTGGAATTGCTGGCCGAGCCGAGTTTTTCAAAGATCTCCCAGCAGGTGATCGCGGATGTGCGGCAGGTCTCGCCGGAAACGGAGGCGCGCTTGCATGAGGTGAACTACGGCAGCGATCCGTGGGACCTGGAGACGGTTTATGCCGCGTTGCACGACTGGGCGCGTGGCTATCCGTTTGATCGCGAGAACGAGGAGTATTTCATCCACATCACGACCGGCACACACATCGCGCAGATCTCGCTTTTCCTGCTGAACGAGGCGGGGACGTTGCCGGGAAAACTGATCCAAACCAAGCCGCCCGGCTCGAAGCCGTCGCGCGATGTCCCGAAGCCGGGCTACTCGGTGATCGATCTGGATCTCTCGAAATACGACCAGCTCAGCACCCGCTTCGCCCGTGAACAAGTCGAGGTGACGGATTTCCTGAAGAGCGGCATCGCCACGCGCAATGCCGGGTTCAACCGGTTGATCGATCGCATCGAGCAGGTCGCGCTGAGGTCGCAGGCACCGATGCTTCTCACCGGGCCGACCGGTGCGGGAAAATCCCACCTCGCCCGGCGGATCTACGAGCTGCGGAAGCAACGCGGTGGCCTGCGCGGGAATTTCGTCGAGGTGAACTGCGCTACTCTCACCGGCGACACGGCGGCGTCCGCGTTGTTCGGCCACATGCGCGGGTCGTTCACCGGAGCGCAGAAGGATAGGCCGGGGCTGCTGCGCGAGGCGGATGGCGGGCTGCTTTTTCTCGATGAGATCGGCGAGCTCGGCAGCGACGAGCAGGCGATGCTGCTGCGTGCATTAGAGGACAAGACCTTCCTGCCGGTGGGTTCCGACAAGCCGGTGAAAAGCGATTTCCAGCTCATCGCCGGGACCAACCGGGATCTGCGTGAAGCGGTGGTGAGCGGGCGGTTCCGCGAGGATTTGCTAGCGCGGATTCATCTCTGGACATTCGGTCTCCCCGCGCTTTCCCAGCGCCGTGAGGACATCGCTCCGAATCTGGAATATGAGCTGGAGAAACACCGCCAGGTGAACGGTCGGGAGGTGAGTTTCAACAAGGAAGCCAAGCAGGCTTTCCTGAAATTCGCCGAAGCGCCGGACAGCCACTGGATGGGAAATTTCCGCGATCTCAATGCCGCCGTCACCCGCATGGCCACGCTCGCGCCGCGTGGGCGGATCCGGGTGGAGGAAGTGGACGAGGAGATCCAGCGGCTGCGCGAAAACTGGCATCGTCCTGGTGCTGCTAGGGCGGCGGAGTGCGCGGATCTTGATGGAGTTCTCGGAGTGGAGGCCGTTGCGGCGCTAGATCCGTTCGACCGGGTGCAGCTTTCTTATGTCGCCGCGGTTTGCCAACGGTCGAAGTCGCTCTCGGATGCGGGGCGCGAGATTTTCGCGGTGTCCCGGAGCAAGCGGGCGGTGACCAATGACGCGGACCGGCTGAAGAAGTATCTGGCGAAATTTGGACTGAATTTTGAAGCGATGAGGTAGCGGGAGAATAATCGGTTTTTGGCGCACGCGCAGTCGAGGGAGGCGAAATGAATTTCGCGGACCATGGGGGATGAATCCAACAGGCGGAATGAATTCCGCGCTCCAATGGTGGTAGCCGCTGGCCAAACGGGAAAGTTGGTGTCAGGTTCTCCGCATGTTCAAAAGATCCCTCTTGATTGTGATGGCCGGATTGCTCGCGGGCTCGCTTCCGCTTCACGCGCAGAAGAACCAAAAAGCCCCGGCGGATCCCACTGCGGAGACCGACGATGAAAAGACCGGCGACTCCCCGGGATCGCCAAGGTTCTGGCAGGCATCGGTGGACGGCGGGAGCTTCATGGTGGCACTGGACCGGATCGTCTCGGTGAGCCGCCACAAATATCTGCTGGATGGGGCGGTGATCGTGGACGAGGTGACGGTGGACACGGTCGGCCAAGCGCTGGCCCGGTTTTACTACATCTCTCCGGTGACTGACGCGACATCGGGCAACAGCGTTGCGGGGATGGTGGACCGCGGCCGCGAGTTGATCGACAAGGCGGCCAGCCGGGCCGGGACCGATGTGCAGAACATGGTCGTGAAGAAGTATCCGGAGACGACCCACGCGAAGGCCCTCGAGTATCGATTGATGGCGGAAGGCCAGCTTTCGGCACTTTATTCCAGCGTGAGGAACGCGTGGGAAACCGGACGCGGGCGGAAGTTTACTGCGAAATGACGGGGAGCTGGCCTATGTGAATCTTCAAGATGTGTCCGCCGGGCAGCCTTGCGGAATAAATTCCGCGCTCCTTCAGCCCGACCGGGATTTGGACTCGTAATCGGCGTTTCATCGCGGAAGATCTGAGGCATCAACCATGAGTTCATTTGAATCCAAAGTGAAGGAGGCGCTCGCGAACCCGCTCAACCAAGGCGAGCTGGCGGATGCCGATGCCGTCGGAACCGTCGGCTCCCCGGAGTGTGGCGACATGCTGCGGATGTGGCTGAAGTTCACGGAAAAGGACGGCAAACGCGTGATCGACCGCGCCTCGTTCCAGGCATTCGGCTGCCAGACGGCGATCGCCGTGGCCTCGATGGCGACCGAGCTTCTCAAGGGAAAAACCGCCGACGAGGCCGCCCATCTGACGGCGCAGGAACTCACCGGCGACCTCGGCCCCCTGCCGCCGATGAAGATCCACTGCGGCCAACTGGTGGAAGGCGCGCTGCGAAATGCCTTGGAAAACGACCCGGACGCAACTCCGGTGGCGACGCCGGAAAACATGGCGCCGACGCTGGCATCCTCGCTTAACCGGAAGGCCGGCGGGACCTTGCGCATCGTCCCGATCGACTGAGGCGGCGGTTATTTGTTCCGCAGGCGATAAAGAATCCGGTTCCGCGTCGTTAGCTACCCTCCACACCCATTTATTTCGTGCTCGAGCTTCAAGACGTCAGTTTCACCATCCGCAAGGACGGAGAGGAAATTCCATTGGTGGATCAGGTCTCGATCCAGGTCCCGAAAGGGCATTTCATGGCCATCGTCGGGCCATCCGGGTGCGGCAAAACGACGCTGTTGAAAACCATCGCCGGGTTGAATCCCGAGTCGGGCGGGGCGTTGTTCTGGGACACGCGGAATCTATCGGAAGATGGTGATTTCTCGCCTTCGGAAATTGGCTACGTGCCGCAGTTTTCCATCGCCTACGACCCGTTGACGGTGGACGAGTCGGTGGAGGCCGCGACGCGGCTGCGGGTCCGCAGCCGGAATACGGAGGAGCTGGATCACCGGATCGACCGGGTGCTTGAGGAAACGGGATTGAGCCCGATCAGCGACC
>Ga0163144_10022250_pt1 | contig 12569 bp, 14 predicted proteins | sample OliLak19BULKMAT1_FD_123175 | JGI IMG/M metagenome (GOLD analysis project Ga0163144, IMG submission 123175) | Freshwater microbial mat bacterial communities from Lake Vanda, McMurdo Dry Valleys, Antarctica - Oligotrophic Lake LV.19.BULKMAT1 | ecosystem: Environmental > Aquatic > Freshwater >... | reverse complement strand
GTGTCTAGCAAGCGATTAGGCAAAACAATGGTTGCACCCGTATCTATCAAAATAGATGAAGGAAATGTGTTAAAGCCTGATATTATCTTTTTATCTCTTGAACAAATAGAATCTAATCCTGATTTAATCACACCACAAGGTATCCAAGGAGTACCTCATTTAGTAGTAGAAGTTATCTCACCAGCCAATTATAAAAAACGCAGAGAAGCAAAAAAACAACGCTATGCAGAAGGAGGGGTGTTAGAATACTGGGAACTTAAACCCAAAAAGAAAAGCATCACTATAGAAACCTTGGAGGAAGGAGAGTATAAAATCTATTCGGAAGCAAAAAAAACAGGGGCAGTTCGCTCAAAAATTTTAGAGGGATTTGAAGTAGAACTTTCACAGATTTTCACAGATTTATAATGTTGGTATGAGCTTTAATAAAGAAATATGAAATTACTTCTTTACACGAAAATTAACCTAGAATGGATTAGTAAATTAGTGAAAGATCTGTTTTAATGTATGGATTGCCCAACTAAGCTTTTGAAGATAGCTGAACTGTACTGATTAATAAAATAGCCTCGCCAGGAATCGAACCTGGATCAAGCGTTTAGGAAACGCCTATTCTATCCGTTGAACTACGAGGCCAAAATCAAAAATTGGATATACTTTCAAAAGTAATCTCTAATGTGCTTATATCCAAAACTCTTTATCTATTGGCAGTAGCATTGTTGAGTGCTATGATATAGCTTTCTATTATATCTAATTGTCGCCTGTTTTTTTCTCCGCTGTAAGCTTTTAAAAGCTCTGGTTGAGAACTGAGCAATATTTTCATTTTTTTGGGAGTGAGTATGATGATTTCACCATTTTCGGTGTTGAGTACAAGCCCTTGTAATGCTCCATTATTACCATTGCCTACTCCCATAGGGCCTACTCCAACTCCGACTCCAAGCCCGATGTTAAACCCACTGCGTTGAACCCAAGAACGGAAAAAATGATATTTACCATAACTCTCTATACGCACAAAATAATTCCCTGCTCTAAAATTACGGGCATTTAGATAAATGGCTTCTCCATCAGAATAAGCATACGCTTTGTTCTCTCGCTTCTTGGTGCCTTCTATTAAAAGTTGATAGGAATAGCCCCAAAATTCTCTTCGCTGACGCACTGTATATTTGATGGCCTCATTGGCTGTTTTTGATTTAAAGGTATTAAAATTATCATAAGTACCTACTGGAACAGCCCATTCTTGAATTATTTTTTCTTCGGGTGGGGCAGCTATAGCATCATAATCTAAATCTGATTCTATTTGGGCAGATACCCAAAATCCAGAACTTATAAAAAAATAAATAAAAAAGGTAATAAGAAAATTAAATCGTTGCATAATGATGATTGTTTTTTTTCGATTTGTATGGTTATAAGGTTTATAATTAAATGAAGAAATTAACTTCAATTAGGTTTATAACAATAAAATATTGGCGAAGTTCTCTCTATACTTTCTTAAAAGTAGCAAATTCTAAAGCTATTTCAAGCTCTTTGTCACGAAGAGGTTGCAAGAGATAATCAACAGGATTGGTTTTTTTTGCTCTTTCAAGTGTATTTCTGTCTTTTTGATGGCTAATATAGATTACGGGAATATAAATCAGGTGCTGTATCTGTTCTACGGTTTGTATTCCATCCCATTCTCCTTCTAGCTGAGTGCTGACTAAGAGCAAATCAGGTTTAGTTTTTTGGATGAGTTCTAATGCAGTTTTGCCATTATCTACCCAAGCCACGAGGGAATAGCCCAATTTGTGGATGAGTGAGGGTAAAAAAGAAGACACTGCAATCTTTCTTTCTATAAGCAAGACTTTGGTTTCCCCCATGTTGTTTTTTATGAAGTTAATAATCGTAGTGTTTTAAACAATTTAAAGTACTAAATATTGCATACACCTTTTATGATTAGGTGTTGCTTTGTGTTATTTTGAACGATTTACACTTGCACAATATTATTTTTATGTCTTTGGTTTACCTTTTCTGATGAATTAATATAAAACTGAATATTAGTTCACAGCTATTTTCAACGCTTTGATAAATTGATGTGTGAAATCATTTCTCTGGGCTTCACTCAGTAAATCAAGCGAAAGAAATGGATTCAAGTCTTCTAACTCTACCAAGAGTAACTCTCCATTTTTTAATCTACAGGCATCTACTCTTTGTATGCCACGAGTCATTTTATTCCAATCAATAAACTTTTGAGCAAATTCTAAATCATCTTCAGAAGATTTATAAGTCGTTAATTGCCATCTTTTTAGCTTATCAGGAGCATAAAGTGCATATTGAAATGTATCATTGAGATAATAAAAAGAAACTTCATATTCAAAATCTATTAAAGGTTGAATCAAGTGACTATATAACTTTTTGGTCAATAGAGTAGCCCTGTCTATGACTTCTAAACCAATAGAATCCGCACCATTTTTAGGTTTGATGATGTATTGAGCAGGATTTTGAAGCTTGTCTAAATCTTCTACCTTTTCTATGCTAGGGATGACGGGATATTTGTCTTTGGTCAAATCAAGAAGGTATTGTTTGCCTTTCATATCTGCCTTGCCATCAAATGAATTAAAGGTAAGTATGTTTCGGGATTTGACCTCCCTCACAAAATCATCAAAATAAGCTTGATATCCAATGACAGCTCCCGTATTCCTGAAAACTACTAAATCAGCTACTTCCAGAAAAGCAATTGCTTGGCTAGGGTGAGCTATCAAAAGGTTAAAATCTTCTTTGAGTTTAGAAGTAATGTAAAGGTCTTCCTCGTAATAATTTCGCCCTTTTGCGATATAATACAAATCGCTTAGATATAATATCGTTTTGTTTGTCATTGTTTCTCCAGTTATAAAAAGCTATTTTATCCAGCTCGTTCGTAGGCTTCTTTTATCCATTTTAGGACTTCATCATCAATGTCTTTTAGTTCTTTTTTAGATGGGGTTGAAATTTTAACATAAAATAAACTATGATTGAGTTAAAAATTTACCCTAAAAACTCATAATACCTACGATAGAAGAAGAGTTAAAATCTCCTTGTTTGGCACTTCTTAAAGGTAATAGCTGTAATAAATCAAGAAATATGAAATAAAATTTCACCATATTCTTTGAATAGAGTATGATGAAAGATATTTATCAAATATCGCATCTTACATACATATATTCTTTAAAATCCTCTAGAGGAGCATCAAAATCTGATGAAAGGACATATTTACCTTTTGATATACCAAAAACACGTTTTTTTTTCTGTGGAGTCGTTTTTTGGATAGAATGTTTTTGTTTCAGAAAACTTATAAAATTCCATACTTCTGTCTTTGCGTTTTCTGGAAGTTGATGGATTTCTGATAAAATAATTTTCTCGCTAATCATAATAGTTCAAGTATTTCAATTTTGTAACCTACCCAAAAGTAAGAAAATAGTTGAATAAATACACATTATCAACAAAGATAAGTGACTGTAATAAGCCAAAACAGACTATCACAATCACTCGATTTTTTACTTTACTGTTGCCTTCATTACCATTCCGATAGTATTAGGGCTGTTTGCCTCTTGCACTTTGAGCCAAATTTGATACTCTCCACTTGCAAGTGTCTGGTGATTTAAGGGTAAGACAAACTGATCTTTTTTAAGATTAATTTTACCCGTTTGTTCGTTCAGTATTTCTCCTTGGGAGTCTATCCAACGCAAGGTATAAGACGCTCCATTGCTTATATTTTCCACACCACTCAGGCGAAGCTGAGCCTCCGACTTCTTGTTGATTTCTTCTAATTTTTTACTTTTTAAGGTTTCAAAACTAAAGCTTTTTACAACTGTCTCTACTGCTGCACTGTTGATTCCATCTTTAAGAGTAGAGGTATTGGTCTGGATGCTATTAGCAAATTTTGTTTCACTAGCGATGGCATAAGGCATTGTAGCCCACACCTCTGCTTTGCTTCTTGTATCAAAAAAATGTGCTTTGATGATGTATTTATCACCTGGTTTCATAGGCTCAGTAAGATTAAGGGTCAGTGTGAGTGATTCAAGTAAATCATAGGAAAGTCCTTGATCATCTTGGTTTAAATTTTCTATACTTCCTAATACTTCTTTATTTGTATCCATAATGATAAAACCAATTCCAGCGACTGCATCATTCTGGCGATTGAGGCAGAAACCTTCAGGTTTGAAGATTTTGATGGTAAATTTATCATCTAGGCCTATTTCTGCGGCGGTAATATAGCCTAGCTGGTCTTTGCGTTTGATTTCAAATTTATCATATTTTAAGCCCCTACTGACGAAGACTGTACCTGTAAAAGGGTCTATTTCTACTTTACCAATCTCAAACTCTTCTTCGGGGCAAGATATTTCTGCAATATCTTCTACCCATTCACAGCTTATGGACTGTGCTGCTTCAAGTGCTTTTTCGTTGCCAAGCTGGTCGGCTTTTTGGTAATCTTGACAAGCTTTATCTAAATCACCAAGTTTAAAATAGCAATCTCCTCTATAAAGCCAGTACAAAGCATTCTCTGGCTCTAATTCTAAAGCACGATTATAATCTATTTCGGCTTCTTTATATTTCACAGAGTTATAATAGCAATCTCCTCTTCGTTGATAAAAATTAACTTTTTCATCTAGCTCAAGTGCTTTGGTGTAATCTGCTATGGCTTCGCTATTATTTTTTAATAATCTATAAGCATCTGCCCGATACCACCAGCCTTCTACACGTTTTGGGTCTGCTTTGATAGCTTCTGAAAAATATTTAACAGCTTCAGCATAGTCTTCTGCTTCATAAAACTCATCCCCTTTGTCTAATAAAGTTTGAAAATCTTGTGAGAAAGTAATTTTAGGTATTAAAAATAAAAAAATTACTAAGAATGAAAATTTAATGAGATTCATAAAAAAAGGAAAATTTAAGTGAATATCAAACTAATACTCTGACTGTAAGACGTTTATCATTCTTTTTTGTTTTGTTAGAAAGTATTCTATAATTTGAGATGATTATTAAAAATATGATTAGAAGATATATACCCCAAGACAAAGAATCATTGATGAAGCTATTGAGTCTTCATATTCCGCAATATTTTGCTCCCTCAGAAGCAGGCGATTTTGAAGAATACCTTGAAAACCACTTAGAAGATTATTTTGTGCTAGAAGAAGCCAATCAAATCGTAGGTGCAGGAGGGATTAATTACTTTTTGGAGACTAAATCCGCTCGTATTTCTTGGGATTTAGTTCATCCTGATTTTCAAGGAAAGGGTTTAGGAAAAGAACTTACACTTTATAGAATTAACCATCTCAAGCAAAATAAGGATATTGAAGAAGTCATTGTCAGAACTTCACAACTTGTCTATCATTTTTATGAAAAATGTGGCTTTGTGTTACAGAAAACAGAAAAAGACTTTTGGGCAGAGGGCTTTGATTTATACCAGATGAAGCTTGAAAGTTTGTGAGTAAGAGAGTAGGAAAATAGGCGATTGAGAGAATAAGTTATTAGGAGATTGTGAGGTTAATCACTCAATCTCCTAATAACTAAAGACTCATCGATTAGGACAATCTGTATTTGATATAATGATATAGTTACAGTAATGACTTAGGGAAAAAATGAATTTAATATTTTATTGATAATTATTTTCAGATCTATTTTGTAGTTTTACAACTATGGTTCACACTTTGAGAAATAGATATTTTGTAAGATACTTTTGGGGGCTTATGTCTCTTTATCTTATTAATATTAGTATAGACTCTCCAGATAGACAGCCACACTATCTCAGTGAAGATTTAAGCTTTAATGAACAAGAAAGTATTGTAGAACTACTCATTGAAAAGGTGCTAGGATATGAAAATGCAATCTTAGAACATGACGACAATGATGCTAGTAACAAGTCAAACTTCAAAAAGAATTTAACTATTGATATTTTTATTCTTCCATCTGCTAATAATGAGTTAGATAAAAAACTTTTAATAGGCTTGAGGGCTAAGTTTCCTGAATATAAACTTATCTCCACTAAGCCATTCATTGAAAAATACTCTCCACCTCCTAAAATTTAGTTAGTTTTTAAGACTTATTTATATCACACATCCATTAACTTGATAGATGTGAATGCTTTTTTATGTCAAATTAAAACTTACTAAGATGTTAAAATACAAATTAAGAACATACTTAATCATCTTGTTGATGATTTTTATAAAAATATCTACTCTTATTGCTCAAGTAGAAATAGAAACAAACAGTAATGAAATAAAAGATAGTCTATATATTGAAGAGGTGGAAAATAAATATAAATCTGATAAAGTCTTACACGCAGAGCCACTTTATATTGATTTAATTCGTGACCTTGGGGCAAGAAAAGGAGAAAAAGAATGGAATATAGGCTTAGGTCTAACAGCCAATAATACCTTTGATATGTATGAAGCACTCATTGAGTATGAATGGGCTCCAATTAATAGATTAGGATTAGAAATTGAGTTACCTTTCTCATTTTATTATCCCACAGAAACAAATGAAAATACACCCTCTAATAAGCTAAATAGTCTTAAAGTAGCAGCACAATATTCATTCTTTGTATCTGAAAAGCTAAAAACAAGCATGGCTATTGGTTATATTCATGAGTTTAAGCTTACAGCGTTTGATAATTATGGGAAAGAAAAGCTACTTGACGGACATGTGTATAATCCTTTTTTTGTAGCTGCAAAAAGATGGGGTAATAATTTTCATACGTTGCTTTATACTGGTCCTTTAATCGAGTATCATTTGTCTAATAAGAATCTTAGTTGGAATTGGCAGATGAATACAAACTTTCATTATATGATTACAGGCACTAGAAATTTTATCGGAATAGAACTGAACAAAGAGTTTAGAGAGCAGAATGTTTTTGATATGATACTAAGACCTCAAATAAGGATAGGAGTTACTGATAATCTACTCATTGGGATTGTTACAGGTATTCCTATTAACAAAAAAAACGAACGAATTAGTAGTTTTTTGAGATTAATTTATGAACCAAGACACCATCACAAAAAAAATTAAATAACTATCAAGAAAGCAGAAGGGTATAAATACACTTCTGCTTTTTAAATCTCTTATTTAATCACCTTATTCTCATCAGGAGAATCTAGTCTTTGTCCACGAAGTACCGAATTGCCTTCAAATAACTCCGTAGTGTCTATTCCCTTTGAATCAAGCCAATCACTTTCTTTCATTTGTCCACTTTGCCCATACGCCGTGAGGGCATTTTGATAACAAACCATCTGAACATGCTCCACAGGAATCCCTCTTTCTAGCATCAAAGCGGCCGTTTTGGGAACAGCAAGTGGATCACTGATGCCCCAATCAGCAGCACTATCTACGATGATTCGCTCAGGACCATATTGTTTTAAGACTTCTACCATACGCTCATTGCCCATTTTGGTATGTGGGTAAATGGTGAAAGCGGCCCAAAAACCTCTGTCTAGTACCTCTTTGACTGTTTCTTCATTGTTATGGTCTATGACGCTCATATATGGCTCGGCTTTCATTTCTTCTAACACATCCATACTTCTAGTTGTACCTCTTTTTTTGTCACGGTGAGGAGTATGAATCATAATAGGCAGTTTAGCTTCTTTGGCAAGCTCTATTTGTAGTCTAAAATACTTATCTTCCGCTTTAGTCTGGTCATCATAGCCTATTTCACCAATTGCTACTACACCTTCTTTCATCACAAAACGAGGAAGTAAATCCATTACCTGTTCTGCAAGGGCTTCATTGTTGGCTTCCTTAGAGTTTAGCCCAATGGTGCAGTAGTGTTTGATACCAAATTGCTTAGACCTAAAACGCTCCCAGCCCACTAGACTATTAAAATAATCTTTGAATGAACCCTTCTCGGTGCGAGGTTGCCCAAGCCAAAAAGCAGGCTCAATGATGGCTACAATACCTGCCTTGTACATGGCTTCATAGTCATCAGTGGTGCGAGAAGTCATGTGAATATGTGGGTCTATGAATCTAAGTGTTGAATTTTGCATGATTTTTAATTTGTATGATAGATATTTTTAAAGAGAGATGAGTTATGAATCATGAATTTGTAATAATCTGATAATGAGAACTTTACTAAATTAAATGAGTACTTTATTTTGAAGAATTTACTAAGACTAAAGAGGTCTGTCTTTAAGAGCATTTTTATTAGAAAGGTTTAAGTATTTTGATACCAAGTTTCTGTAATGCCTTTCCAAGATACCTCCCGATTTTGAATATGTTTTTTCCAATCTGTAAATTGATTGAGCAAATCTTTGGCATCATTAGACTCACTCTCTTGGCAAACAAGCAATGCAGCTAGTTGCTGAATGGGGTCTGTATCTTGCAGTAGTTTTTTTAAATCTTCCAAAATACGGGGGGCGACAAACTGCGAAACGGTCATCCACATATCAGGTGGCACACTTCGCCCTGCTGCCCAGCGTTCGTGTGCAAAATCAGACACAATATGGGCTAAATCTGCATTGGCTCGCTCTCTGATACCTTGTATGAGGTGAATAGGGCGATTCATAAAAGCCGCCTTGAGATACAGTTGATTCCAAGCCGACTCAGGAAAGTAATTGGCTGGGTAAGGATTGTGCAAAGCAATGGCATCAAAAATAGGCGTAATATTAGTCCTGACTCCCTCGATGGCTTGTAAAAGGAGTGCTTCTGGAAATGGTAAAACAGGCAAAGCCGCATAGAGTGCCGTAGCTTCATTCATATCCGCCGTATCCCAAAGCTGCTGGAGAGTATGGGTAAATAAATCTTCTTTCTCATAAGGGATTTGCAAAAGTAAAAAGATACGCACTGCTTGGCTCAGTGTCCAGCACTGAGGCGAAAACCCTTGCTGTAACTGATTGGCTTCCTCTACCTGAGCAGAGCTAAGAAAGAGGATTTGATGACTAAAAAACCGAGGAACAGCCGAAAAAGTCATAAAAAAGGAACTTTGTTTAAAGTCTTTTTGTAAAGTCTCCCTTTTTTCTTCTAGCCAAGCTAATCCTTCGGGAGTAGCTTCGGAGGTGATGATGGTGTGTATAAATCGTGTGTAATTTTCCATTTTTTAGGGCTTGGTCTAAAAGTGTTTCCTCAAAAATAATCATCTTTTTTTAAATCACAAAGAAACTATGCAGAGATGCACAAAGCCATAAAACATAAAAAAAGACTTTCTAAGTTTTGCCTAGAAAGTCTTTAAATCACTTAATTATCTGGGATAGCGACAGACTAATTACTATCTTCGTGTTCAAACTCTTGAAAACGCTCATCTGAATATGAGAGGTTAAATCTATCTTCAATCATTCCAAAGCCTATTTCTTCATCATCACTAGGAAACTTGAGCTTTCCAGAAACTCCTGAAATTTCTCCTTGTGAAAAAGTAGCCTTTATTACTTTAAGCTGTACTTTGGTTTCGTCACTCGTATTCCAATACCAGATACCTGCTATCTCATCTTGCGTATCATTGTATGCTACTTGTATCCATTCACTTACAATGCCATTGCGAAAGCCATCGCTTCGGTAAATAGTGCCTCTTGGTTCTGTAGCTTTTACTTCACCTTCAGGCTTTTCGGGAGTTTTAGCAGTTGTGCTTGAATCTGTGTCAGTTTTTTCTTCTTTGCTGGTATTTCCACCACAGGCAAAGGTAAACAGAGCCAAACTGAGAATAATAATAATAAGTCTTTTTTTCATTTGTAATGAAGGTTTTGAGTTTAAAAAAATAGTAAAAATTATCTTTATTTGTAGTTAAAAAAAGTTGTAGAATAAATAAGTCTATTTACCTTCAAAAGCTGTTTTATTTCCTTTTTCATTTATCAACACAAGTTTTGTCATAGAGTTATTTTCTTCATAGGGAAGCATTATTATTTTATATTTACCCTTTTTATTGGGTAGAGATACATCTACAAAGAGATTTCCATCTTCACCTGTATCAGGGATGCCATCTACATTTAATATATTTGCTTGTTTGAGTGTAGTCTTGGCATTAGGAGCGTAGAAAAAAGGCATAAACATGGGTCCACCTGCAGTAGTGATGATTTGCCCGTCTGCGGATACACAACTGACCTCAGGGTAAAACGTTAAAGAAGAGTTATCTGAGAGTTTTCTTGTGCCTGCCATTGTCCAATCTTTGCTAAAAGTCATTTTTGTTTTATCATCACTTTTTTCGGTAAGTAGTTGCATATTTTCTTCATCTATTTTCAAGATATTAAGTTTGATAGGCTGAGCATCATCTTGTGTTTGGTAGTATATTTCGCCTATTTCCATCATATCTGCATCTTTGTAAGAGAGAAATACTTTCTCAAAACCATCATCAGAGCGAGAGACAAACATAGAACCTAAATCTTTATTTTGAGTCTTTGTTTCTTCTGTTTTTATGGAGTTTTTTTCTGTATTTATTTGTTTCTCATTTTGATTGCAAGCAACTCCGGCAAGTAATAGAAAGAAAAGACATAGTGATTTTCTCATAAAAATAGTAGATTAGTTTTTAAATTATGAAATATTAGTAAAGAGTGTTTTATTTTTAATTAAGTAAGAGATTAGTTATTAATTATTGGGTTATTAAGTTATTGATAGCGAGTGTTTTGGTCAAAATAAATATCCATTTTATTTTCAAACCATTACTAAGTGAGTCATCAAAATTAGTTTATATTTTAATTTCGTAATAAATAATTGGTTACCAAAATCTTACTAACAAAACTCATCATTTATAACTCATCACTTAGTTACTGACTTCCTACTCAGAAGACAAGGTAAAAGTACTAATCGATTTATCAGGATTGGTACGGAGAATCTCATCTCGATAGCACTTAAATTGGTACTTAGTTGGGTTATTCTCAAACTTAAAACTGCGATAGACTACTGACATTTGCCCTAATTCAGTTGGGTATGTTTCTGTTTCTGACATAGTTTCTTCGACTAAAATCAGCCTTTTTTTTGCAAACTGAGTAGATGAATAAAAAAAAGTAAAGTAAAAGCCACCTGAACTTACGTAGTCTTCTTCTATCATCACTTCTAGGGTTTCTGTAATGTTTTTCCCTTTATTGATATATTTATAATTACCTCCTGGCAAACCATCTTGTGCCTCAAGATTGAATACAAATACACTTAAAAACAAAGTAAATAGCAATATCTTTTTCATAGCATGAGCTTCTTATTTGCGATTGATAGAAATTTGAAATAATGACGGATTTAACTTTAACAACTCAGGGTCATTACTTTTAAATTTCCCTTTGTTTTTGAGACTTGCTGGCATCACATCACCAATATAACCAGATAAAACATCAAGTTTGAATACCATACAAGGATATTCTTCTATGTCTTCGATGTAAAGCCCACCTATCTCTGATTCTTCTGAATTAAAAGTACAGTTAAGTGGTTTTTTAAACTTTTGATTTAGCTCCTTTAAGGTCATATTTATCTTAACTCCATTGGTGAGTTTCAGATTTTCATCCATTATTTCAATTCGCTCTATGGGCTTACCCGTAGTTTCGTATTCTTCATAGGCTAGTACTTTACTTCCATTCTTAAAAGTAACTTCATAAGGCTCTCCATCAGGCATTTGGATTTTTTTGACGGCATCTTTCCCTAAAGTCTTTTCTATTTCCTTAGCAGTCTGAGTGATTTTAAGTTCGCCTACTCCCTCACAGGAGATAAGATTTTCATCAGAATCATCAATAGTTTCTACGGTTACTTCTTCTTTGGGCTGACTGTTTTTGGGAGAAAGGTTTTCTTTTGTTTCGGTTTTGTCTTCTTTTGAGCCACAAGCAAAAAACAACAAACCAAACATTAAAATTAATGAGTGAATTTTTAAATATTTCATCTGAAATTAATTATTAAATAAATATATCTATAGATTTCTTACTGCAAAATACGAAGGAATGAAGGACTAAATCTTAGTTCTTTTATGAAATATGGTTTATAATTGACCAATCACGGGAGTTGATTGATGAACCAATGTTTTAGCACACTAATAGACATTTTTGAAAATGTACTAATTCTATCTTATTTTTCCGCAGCCCAGAGGTTGCAACTTCTGGGCTACGGAGAAATATCTAGTAGTATGGTATTTTAGATTGTTTCAAAATTGGTAAATGAAAATTGGATAGACCATGATTTTATTGAATATGGATTTGAAAATGAGGAGATGAATACATCGCTTTTACCAGAAATTCAAAGAAGTATTTTACAAAAATATGCTTCACAGTTTCAAGAAAGTATCTTAAACTTCTATTTATTTATAGAATAATAGGATATTATATAGCAAAATATATTTTTTATTTCTATATTTTTCTAATGGCTACTTGTTATATCATTATTACATTATATTTTTATGTTTCAAAAGTTCTTTGAAATATAGTGAAAAGATGCAAGGGTTGCACTGAAAAACCTTTCAGGAAGTGTAAAATCTCAAAGTTATACTTCTTACAATGAAGGTCTATGACCCAAAATTAGCCGTGCAAATCGGAGCTGTCTGCCAAAGGGGTATTCAATCCCTGACTATAAAACAGCAAGTAAATTGATTTTGGCGAGATAACTAAAAATAAATTGTCAAGAAAGTATAGGTTCATAAAAGTAGCTCCAAAGATTTTCAATGGAGTAGAGGCTGTCGT
>Ga0163144_10022248_pt1 | contig 12569 bp, 10 predicted proteins | sample OliLak19BULKMAT1_FD_123175 | JGI IMG/M metagenome (GOLD analysis project Ga0163144, IMG submission 123175) | Freshwater microbial mat bacterial communities from Lake Vanda, McMurdo Dry Valleys, Antarctica - Oligotrophic Lake LV.19.BULKMAT1 | ecosystem: Environmental > Aquatic > Freshwater >... | reverse complement strand
CTGGGGGACGTGGTGATCTCGCTCGACACCGCCGGTCGTCAGGCAAGAGCGCGAGGGCGCGAGTTAATCCTGGAGGTAAGGTTCCTGCTGGCACACGGTCTGCTGCACCTGGTGGGCTATGACCATGGAAACCCCACAGAAAAGCGCGAGATGGTGGCCATGACCCGGCGGCTCGTCCTAGCCGCGCCGCTTCCTCGGACCGAATAGCGCCGGCCCAGGCGTCGCATTAGCCTCGGAACGGCTCTAGCAATGAGTGCTAACCCTGGAGTTTTGCAGGGAAATCGCGACCCTTGCAGGTGACCAGTCGATGCCGCCGCATAGAATAAGGCAAGCGGTGAGAGGCGACGACGAAACGGGCGTCCTGGCCGCCACCCCGTCACCCGCCCCGCTCTGACCGGCACAAAAAAAGGTCGATCGGGAGCCGGGGTTGTTTCTTTCCCCTTGATTGCGCTGTTCCATCCCTGTTATCGGTGCCGCGTGCCTTGAATGGCGGCCTAACGGGAATCAGCCCGTGGGAATGAGCCCGAGGCCGACAAGACGGCAAAAAGATTCTGTAAATCTGACACTAGGAGGAAGCGCATGGCTGGGAAAAGACTGACGAAGGCGCAGGTTGTAGCGGAGATCGCGAATGCTTCGGATCTCGACAAGAAGAGTGTGGGTCGTGTGTTCGAGGGCATGCAGGAGCTCATCCGCAAGCAACTCTCGGCACGTGGACCGGGTGAGTTCGTGGTTCCGGGGCTGGTGAAGCTCCGCGTGGTGAAGAAGCCCGCGACGAAAGAGCGTCAGGGCATCAATCCGTTCACCAAGGAGCCGATCACCATTCCGGCGAAGCCCGCGAGCAAGAAGGTCCGTGCGACCGCGCTCAAGGCTCTCAAGGATCTGGTTCAGTAAGAACCTGCGTCCAAACGTGCCGCAGCTTGCGGACGCCTTCGCGTCCCCGATCTTCTCGTGAGATCGGGGACGCGCGCGTTTTGTGGGACCGAGCGAGCGACATCGCGCGTCAACTCGCGAGCGCGGACGCCGCGCCAGCGCTCCGGTAGGGCTCACCAATAGAAGGTCATGCCGCCGCGCACGAGCCCGCCACCGGAAAGATTGCTGGTTCGGTGGGTCACCGGGTCCACGAACTCCGGGTTTTCTCGGGAAAAGCGATCGGTCCGGCGGCGTACGAAGCCGATCAGGTCGGCCCCGATCGCGAAATGCCGAGTGATGCGGCCCTCCACCCCGAAACCCAGGTGGGCACCTAGGTACGAGTAGCTATCGTCGCGCCGCAGCCCGTTGTCGGGGCCGCCACGTTGTTCGATTTCCAGGAATGCGGCGCCCACCCCGAAGCCGCCCATCCCGTAGAATTGTACGGAGCTGCGGGGATTGACGAACAAGAGCGCGCTCAACAAGAGCGCGTCTTCGAAGCGTTGAAAGCCGTTGTAGTCAGTGCCCCAAACCAACTCGAGCGAGCCTTCCAGGGCAAGATGTGGAATGGGGCGGAATCGCAGGGCTCCGCCCAAACCGTTCATATCCGCGTTGCTGGACCTGTTGCTTTCGCTTCCCATCAGGCCCAAATCGACGTGGAGCCCGACACCCCACTCGCGAAAACGCCGGTGCCTTCGGGGCCGGGCGGGGCGCACGTTCTCGACGTCGATCCGAACCTGCCGACGCGCGCTCTGGCGGCCCTCTCCCGCTTCCCCGTCATCCGTCGTCGCCCCGACTTCCGAAACTGGGTCCGGCTGAGCAGGGGGCTCGGTAGGAGCTGGTGCGAGGGGGGAAGAGACGGGCTCGCAGAACCAATCGCCGTCCGGGCACTCCCCAGCCGCCTGGGCCAGCCCGGGCAAGGCTAGGCCCGCCAAAGCACACAAGAGGGGAAAGGCGGTTCCGCGCATGGTGCGGGGTCGAGCTTAGCAGCTCCCTGAGCCAGCTGCCTCGCTCCCACGGCGCCACCGGCGACGATCCCGGGCCAAAGTGCTACGACCCGCCGGTGGCAAGCGTCGTCCTGAAGCCGGGTCACGTTCAACCCGTATGGGCCGGCCACCCCTGGGTGTTCGCCCAGGCGGTGGAGCGGGTGGAGGGGGGAGCCGTCGCGGGAGAAGAGGTGGAAGTCCGAGATGCGCGCGGAAACTTCTTGGGTCGGGGGCTGTACTCGCCCGGCTCCGCCATTCCGGTGAGAATCCTGACCCGCGACCGTGACCAGCACATTGACGCGAAGTTGCTACGGCAGCGGCTCGGGACCGCGATTCATCGAAGGCGCACGTTGGGTTTTCCGTCCGCCGAAACCGACGCGGTGCGCCTCGTGCATGCCGAAGGAGACGAGCTTCCGGGCTTGATCGTGGACCAGCTAGGTGACGTCGTCGCCGTTCAGTTCGCCACGCTGGGCATGAAGCGTCGGGAGGAGTCGATTCTAGGCGCGCTCGAGGACCTGGTACAGCCGCGGGCGATCGTGGACCGAAGCTCGGAGCGCGCAGCGAAGAGCGAGGGCTTCGAAGCAGGGCGAGGCGTGGTGCGCGGCGACGTTGGGCTCAGCCACTTCGAGCTCCGCGAGGGCGGACTACGCTTTCGCATTCCGCTCGAGCTTGGGCAGAAGACCGGGTTTTACGTCGATCAGCGGGATCTGCGAGCGCGCGTGGCGCAACTTTCGAACGGAAAACGCGTGCTGGACACCTACTCTTTCGTCGGCGCTTTCGCCTTGGGCGCAGCGCGCGCCGGAGCGGCAGAGGTGGAGGCCATAGACCAAAGCGCCTTGGCGCTGACGGTCGCGGCGGATGCCGCGGCGCTCAATGGCCTCACGGGTAGGGTGCGCTTCGAATGCGAAGACTCCGTGCAAGCCCTAGACCGCGCAGGGCGGCAAGGCGGCTTCGACGTCGTGATCTGCGATCCCCCCAAGCTGGCGCCCACGCGCGCCGCCAAGGCCCGAGCGCTGGGGTTGATGCGCAAGCTGTCAGGCAAAGCCGCCCGGGCGACTCGTCCCGGTGGCTTGCTGGTGCTTTGCAGCTGCTCGGCGGCGATCGGCCTAGCGGAGTTGACCCGTTCTCTGTCGCTGGGCGCGGCCGACCTGGGGCTCCGGGCGCTGGTGCTGGAACGCTTCTCTCAAGGCGCGGATCACCCCGTGCCTGCCGCTTTTCCGGAGGGCCTGTATCTGACCTCTCTCATCGCTGAGATAGGGAAGGCTTAGGCCAAAGCATGTCTCCGCTCGAAAACCTGACCGCCAGCGAAGCTCAGAGGCTACGCGGCGTGGCGTTCGACCTCGACGATACTTTGCTAGATCACGGCAAGCTGACCGAGGCCGCTTACTCCGCGCTGTTTCGGCTGGTCGAAGCGGGGCTGAGCTTGTACGGCGTGACGGGGCGCCCTGCAGGCTGGGCAGACGTGCTGACACGCCTTTTCCCAGTGCAGGCTGTCGTAGCCGAAAACGGCGCCATTAGCTGCCTGCGGCGCGGCTCGCGCGTGGTGATGGTGGACTCGGTTGACAGCGCCACCCGGAATGTCCGCGACGCGCGGCTTGCCGACCTGCTGCCGCTGTTTCGAGCCGAGTTTCCGGAGCTCGTGCCCGCCGACGACGTGCGCGCGCGCATCTCCGATCGCACTTTCGACATCGGCGAGCACGAGCACGTGGCAAAGCACCGGGTCGACCAGGCCTGCGCCTGGTTGGCGGCGGCTGGAGCCCGCGTTTTCACATCCAGCGTGCATTTGCACGTGACCTTTGACCTGGCGGACAAGGCAAGCGGCGCCATACGACTCTTGAGCCATGACTCCGGCCTCGACCCCACCGCGGTGCGTTTGGCGTACGCCTACCTCGGGGATAGCGAGAACGACGCCTCGTGTTTTGCCGCCTTCGCCGTCAGCATCGGTGTGCGAAACTTGCGCGGTCGCCCCACGCTGCTCCCCCGCTACCGAACGACTCAAGTGATGGGGGCAGGCGTCGTGGAGGCTGCCGAGGCAATCCTGCGCCTGCGCAAAAGCTTGTGATAAAAAGGCCCGGCATGTCCCAAGACGACCTCGTAGCGCTCGGCCGCGACCACCTTTACCCGAACTACCGCCAGCCGCCGCTGGTCTTGGTGCGCGGCGAAGGCTCGCAGGTGTGGGACGCCGCCGGCAAACGCTACTTCGATCTCTTTGCCGGCATCGCGGTCAGCACGCTCGGTCACGGTCACCCAGGCCTCGCCGCGGCTATCGCGGAACAGGCGAAGAAGCTCATTCACGCTTCCAACTATTTTTTCAACCAGCCAAACGTCGAGCTTGCCGAAAGGCTCTGCCGAATCTGCGGCATGGACCGCGTCTTCTTTTGCAACTCCGGCACCGAAGCGATCGAAGCTTCACTCAAGCTGGCCCGCCGACACTACTTTGCTCACGGCCAACCCGAGCGGCTTCGCGTGATCGCCTTCGACAACTCCTTTCATGGTCGTACGCTCGGGGCGCTGGCAGCCACAGGCCAGCCCAAGTACAAAGACGGATTCGGTCCTCTGCCCGGCGTATCGCATGTGCCCTACGGCGACGCGGACCGGGTACGCCAGTCGATGGGCGCGGACGTCGCGGCTATCTTGGTCGAGCCCGTGCAAGGCGAAGGCGGCGTGTTGCCGGCACCTCCGGGGTTTCTGGCGGAGCTGCGTGCGATAGCGGATGCTGCCGGAGCTCTGCTGATAGCTGACGAAGTGCAGACCGGCGTCGGGCGTACCGGCAAGTTTCTCGCATTCGAGCACGACGACGTGAAGGCGGACGTCGTGGCGCTCGCCAAGGGCCTGGCGGGGGGCGTGCCCATCGGCGCAATGCTCTGCCGGAGTCAACTCGCAGAGGCCTTGCCGCCTGGCAGCCACGGCTCCACGTTCGGAGGCAATCCGTTGGCCTCGGCTGCGGCGTTAGCGGTGCTCGATGCGCTCGAAACGGGCGGCCTACTGCAGATCGTGCCAGAGCGCGGCCTAGAGCTGAGCCGCGGGCTGAGCTCGCTCGCCACCCGCCACGCACGCCTCGTCGCCACCACGCGCGGCCGTGGCTTGCTCCAGGCGCTGGTCCTCAGGGATGAAGTGGATGCTCGCGGCGTGCTCGGTGCGCTCCAGGAGGCCGGGGTGCTAGTGACCATCGCCGGCGGACAATCACTACGGTTTTCTCCGCCGCTCGTCATCAGCTCGAGCGAGCTCCGCTCCGCGCTCGAGCTGGTGGATCGCGTTTTTAGCGCGTGGCCATGAGTCTGGCGGCGGAAACCGTCGCCTGCGCGAGCTGCACGACGGCCGTCGATCCGCTGCGCGCTGCACGCGTCGCACACTTCGACGACCGTTTCCGCTACTTCTGCAGCCCCGTTTGCGAACAACTCTTCCGCATTGCGGACGCCCAACGCAGCGCACCCCGATCACCGACGGTTGCGGACGCTGCAGGACTGGACCCGCCCGCGCTCGCAGCCGCGCGCTTGGCGGAAGAGGACGTCGGGCCTGAAACCACTGGGCTTATCGAACCCACCGCCAGTTGGAGCGCGCGGGCCGAGCCGAGCCTGCCTGTTGAAGCGCTTTCGGACGTGGAAGATCCTGCCATCTCCGTTGATGCCGGGACCCTGCTCCTGACGCTGGCGGTGCTGGGCGGCGGACTTTCATTGGTGTTGGCACTCACCGGCAGCTCCGAGCTTTCGCTGGCCGCTCGCCTGGTTGTGGTCTCGGTCGCCGTAGCAGCGCTCGTCGCCGAATGCGTCATGGGCCAACGCAGCGTTACCGAGCTGCACCCTGCGGCCACACTTTGCGGCCCCGTAGCGGCAGCAGCGGCGGCCATTGGCCTGCGCATTTCCGGCAAGCCAGAAGCCGAGTCGGCAGTGAGTCTCGCTGGGGTCATCGCCGTTAGCGCCGCGCTGAGCCTGCTCTTGGTTCGGCGCGCCAGAAGGCCGCTCGACTTGGAGCGCCTACGTCTTCAGACCGAGCTGGATCGGACCGCCAACCGCATCGTGGCCGGCGGGGAGGTGGCGCAGACTCGAGCCGCCGACCTTCGGCCTGGCGAGGAGATCATCGTCGAGGCGGGCGAGCTCTTCCCTGTCGACGCCACGTTGACTGCGGGAAGCGCCAAAGTCTTGCCCTGGCTCGGCGCCAAAGCGCAAACCGACCGACGCGAAGGCGAGACCATCGTGGCGGGTGCCCAGGTCGTAGAGGGACGGCTGCGTGCGATCGTCGGTTGGGCGGGGCACGACCGCGCCTGGATGCGGCTAACCCACGATCCGCGAAGGCGCGCCGACGTACATGCGCGTTTGTCACGACTGGGCAGAAATCTGGCCGAAAAAGTGGCGCCTTTCGTCGCTGGTTTCGCCGCCTTGATGGCGTTTGCGGGCAACGGCAGCGGAGCCGCAGTACTGCTTCTGGCGATCGCCAGCTACGCCGCCTTCGCGCAAGCCGGTGTGGCCGAAATTGGGTCACTGCAGGTGATGCGAGGGGTTCTGCTCGCCCTGCGGCGCGGCATCGCCTTCCGGTCTGCGGAGTCCCTCGACCGAGCGGGGCGGGTTTCGAGCGTGGCCTTTTGCGCGCGCGGAACGCTACTGCTCGGGGAGCCCGAAGTAACGCGCATCGACGCGCTTGCAGGCCACACGAATGAAGACGTATTGGCTTTCGCCGCGGGCGCCGAAGCCAGCACCGAGCATCCGGCCGCTACCGCCATCCTCCGAGCCGCTCGCGCGCGCGGTGTGCGCCCGGACGCCGTCCGTAGCCCCACTCCGGTACCGGGGCTCGGCGTCACGGCAGTGGCCGGCAGCGGTCAAGCCTTGGCCGTGGGCAGCCGCGCCCTGATGCTACGCGAGCGCATCGGGGTCGCCAGCGCGGAGACCCTGATAAGCGACTTGGAAGCCATGGGTCGCAGCGTGCTACTGGTGGCCCTGGGCGGGCGACTCATCGGCGTGATCGGACTGCAAGACGGGTTGCGACCGGGGGCGCGGGCGGCCGTTCAACACGTGCTCGACGTGGGAATCGAGCCCATTCTCCTTTCCGGGGATGCCCGGGAGACCTGCGAGGCCATCGGTCGGGCGCTGGACATCGACCACCTGAGACCCGAGGTTCCGCCGAGCGAGCGCGGCGACGAGGTGCGGCGCCTACGCGACGGCGGCGCGGTGGTGGCGGTGGTAGGACGGACGCCGAACGACGACAGCGCACTTTCGGCCGCCGATGTCTCCATCGCCTTGTCGGCTGCGGGCTCCGGCGCTTCGGAGTGGAGCGTGCAGCTCGCGTCCGATGACGTCCGCGACGCCGCCTACTCGCTGAGGGTCGCTCACCAAGCCTGGCGCGAGGGACAGCTAGGTCTCTTGCTGATCCTGGCGCCACCGGTTTGCGCAGTCGTGGTCTCTGCCTTCGGCTTCGCGCCCGGCGCGCTATCGCCCATCGCGACCTGCCTGGGCACGCTCGCCGCGCTGGCCCGGATGAGGCCGGAACGCTAGGCATCCCAGTGTGGTTTCCGCGCGTTCCGTGTGACCCTTGACCAAAACGGCGGCCGCGGCGATAGATAGAGCGTGAAGAGCGGGGACATGACCAAAACCCAGTCCAAGCCCCGTCCGCCCAATCAGGAGCGGCTGCGCAGCGATCTCAACGACTACATGCTCAAGCGGGGTCTGCGTTCGACCGAGCAGCGCCGACTGATCATCGATATCTTCTTCGACGCCGGCGAGCACATCACCATCGACCACCTACTCAAGCAGGTACGGTCGGTAGACGCGCGGGTGGGCTACGCAACCGTGTACCGCACCATGAAGCTTCTGTCGGAGAGCGGAGTCGTTCAAGAGCACAAGTTCGGCGACGGGTTCACGCGCTACGAGCTCTCGGACGACGACGCGCATCACGATCACCTAGTGTGCCTGGAGTGCGGCCAGATCATTGAGTTCGAGGAGCCGCAAGTCGAAGCGCTGCAAGCCAAGATAGCCCGGCGCTATGGATTTTTGGTGCGCGCTCACAAACACGAAATGTACGGCGTATGCGCCGACTGCCAAAAGCCCAAGAGCAAAGACAAGAAGATCCGCAGCTGAGCTCAAGCTGCCTGGTCAGCGAGGTTGCGGCCTCGCGCTTGAAACGCCCGTCCAATACCGGTTAGCTCAAGCGATGATCGGCAGGACGTCGTTGTAAAAGTTCGGATCGCCGAACGGCTCGTTGATACCCGAGGCGCGCAAAATGGTGGTGTATAGGTCCACGTCCGAGCGGCCGCCGGGAATCAAGAAATCTCCGGTCTGAAAACGCTTCCGGCCGCCGGCGATCCAGAACGGCATGTCGCTCATGCCGTGATTGGCGACGTCATCCCCCAGCTCGCTGCCGATCAAGACCGTGGTGTTGTCGAGCAGAGTTCCGCCGTCCACGTCCTTGTAGGTGGGGTCGTCGAGCTTGCTCAGGAGCGAGCCGATGTTGGTCATCGTCCACAGCATGTGATCGATCACGATCGGCCGGATGCTGGTGTTTGACCACAGGTGAAAACCCTCCCCGTGGACGTTGGCCGTTTTCCCCGCCGGGCATTCGTAGGGGTAGGAGTCGCCACCGCTTCCGCAGAGCACATTGCCGAAGCGAACCAAGTCGCAGCGCAGCGCGAGCACGTAGAGGTCGGTCATGATCGACCACATCTCCTTGAAATAAGGCGTGCTCTTGGGGTTGAGGTTGTTAACCGGGGGGCCCAGGATGGAATCCATCTGCGCGGGGGCCGTCGGAGCCTTGCATTCGGCCGCTATCGCAGGACCCTCTCCGCTAGCTACCAGGTGCAGCGCCACCGCCCGCTTCTCCAGCTCACGCACCGTCTCCATATGGTTGGAGATCAAGCTGCGAATCGAGGGCGAGTAGCCGCCCGCGTCACTCACGACGTGCTGGTAGTCGGCCAGCACCGTATCCAGCACGCTCACGCGTTGCCGCGCCTTGAGCACCTGCACGGGATCGGGAGTGGGTCCCGTCGGCATCAGCACCTGCCCGCCGAAGATGGCGTTGAAGAGCTTGAGCGTGTCGAGGATGACCTCGTTGGGCTGGCCCTTGCCTCGCCACGAGTGGTGGTAGCGGACCGTTTCTGCGATGTCGTCGCCGCCCGAGAAGCCGGCGCTCAGCGTGGGCAAGGGCGTATCGGTCTGCGTGTGCTCGTGCACCACCCAATCCAGGCTGGGCCCGCCCTTGGTGCTCAAAACCGGTGTACCGAAACCGCAAGCGAAGCCTGAGCTGCCATGCGAGTGCCCGTTGTTGGGCGAATCCGCGTAACAGTTCAAGCCACGGAGCGCGGTGAGCTTCGACTGGAAGGGAGCCAGCGGCGCTAGGACACCGGTCAGGCCAGCGCTGCGCTCCGAAGTCGGCATGCCCTGGGGAAAGTAGACGGTGATCAGCCGCTCCGGAACGGCCTTGGCTTGCGCGTAGGTATCGCCCTCACGAGACAACAGGAACGGCAAGCCGATCGCAACTCCCCCTGCCCCGCGCAGGAACCGGCGTCGAGCGATTCGGTCACGTTGATTCGTCATGCGTGGTTTCTCACGGGCGGGCTAAAGCTGTCGAAAATGGGCTTCATTCGTTGGGTGCCGCAGCCCGGAAGGCTGGGCTTTGGGCAACGAAGGTCAAGGCGGCAGCGTAGGTGCGCCCAGCTGCTTCGAAGCGCTGTGCGAGGTCATCGACCGCTACTTCGTCTTCGCCCCGGAGCGTGCGACCAAGGCCGTATTGAAAGACTTTTCTGACCATGCAGCGTTTCACACTAGGGCTCTGCGAAAGCAGGTTCGCGAATTCGGCGGTGCTGCCGTACGCCTGAAGCGTGTCGTCGAGCCTAGCTTCGCCATCGCTGCGCAAGGTGTTGCCGAACTGGTCTTGCGTCCGGAAGCGGCCGGCGAGGTCGTAAGGTTCGAAAGGGTGCCCCAACGGATCGAAGGTGGCGTGACACGCCTTACAGGTGGGAGTCCCCGCGTGCATGGCGAAACGGTCGCGATCGGTAAGATTGGTCGGTATAGACTCGATATTGGTAGCCGCATCGTTGGGGGGCGCCGGCACCTCTGAACAAAGGAAGATCCGAAGCACCATCAGTCCCCGGTGCACGATGGTCGCGCGTTCGGGGGCTGCGCGTAGGATCATGAAACCTGGCTGCGTGAGGATTCCCACACGATTGGGATCGCTCGCGAGGTCGTAGCTGGCAAAGCCCTGACCGGCCGCCTGCACGCCGTACACTTGCGCTAGAGCAGGGCCGAGATCGGTCTTTTTATCGGTAAAAAGCGCAGTAAGATCGCGCTTTTCGGTCAAGGCGATGCGAGTCGCAAAGCGCAGCGTCTCTTCCTTCATTTCCGCCAAGAGAACAGGCGAAACCCCTTGCTCCTCGTTCGGGGTACGCACATCGAGCCGATACAGTTGAAGCCAGTCCTGTGCGTAGCCTTCGAAGCCGCGCCGCGCGTTGGGGCCTTCGACTAGGCGCTGGACAGTGGCTGGATAGGCGTCGCCCATGAGCTCACCTCGCTCCGCCGCGTCCAGGAGCTCGGCGGTCGGCGCCGACTGCCAAGCCAAATAGGCCAGCCGAGTAGCGAGCTCGTAAGGACTCGGCGCGGGTTTGCCCGATACTGCATCGACGTGGTCGAGTCGCTCGAGTCGATACAGGAAATGTGGCGACTGGAGCATGGCCTGGAGCACCAAGCGCGCTCCGGCCTCGAACCCGGCGGCGTCGCCAGCTGTGGTCTCGAACAGCGGCGCCAAATTCTGAACGTCGAATGAGCTCACGGGACGCCGGTAAAGAAGCCTGCCAAGGCCTCGAATGAAGCTTTCGCGACAGGCTGCTGTGGGGTCGACGCACGCCGCGTGGGCCGCGAGCCCAGAAGCCCAGACGACGCGCTCGGATGCGCGGGTTGCCAGGATCTCGTAGGCGTCCGTGCGAACCGCCGTCGGCAGCAGCCCATCGATGTCGTTGCGAAAGCCGGCACCGGTCGGGGGCTGGTCGGCGGGCAACAGCCCGGCGTCCGAAAGCGCGCTCAGGTCTACGCCGAGCAAGTCGTTCACCGTATGGAGGTATTCTTGCTTCGTAAGCCGCCGACCCGCGCTGGGGCCCACGGCGGCGGTCGCGACAGCGCCCCCCACGCCAGCGGTACCACCCGTACCCACACTTCCTCCGGAGGAGACGGGGCCTTGAGTCGCGGGGGAGCTAGGCCCGCCGGTACAGCCTAAAAGCCCGAGGCACGCCCATACCGAAACCTCAACCAGGCGCGCGGCGGAAAAATTAGCAGACATACCCGTTACTGAGTCGGACGAGGTTCCGGCAGCCAGGCAGAAAAATGCAGCCGACGTTTGATTCCTCGATCGAAGCGTTCCTCGATCAAAGCGCGGTCTCGCTGTAGAGCGCCAAGACTTCTTCGGGAGTGAGCACCCTTTCATAGTAGCGGACATCGTCCATTTTGCCCTGGAAGTACCCGCCTTGCTCGGGATTACCGCAAAAGTATACGCTTGGGTTCGCCTGAAGCGAGCCCGTTCCGGAGTTGCCATCGCCATCGACTTGCCCGTCGACGTAGAGCGCGACCCGCTCGGCATCGCGCCGCGTGACGACCACATGGTGCCAAACCCCGTCAATTAGGCTGCGAGTGCCGGTCGATTTTTGGTCATGGCTAATGTACGAAAGCCGGTCATTGAGCAGCGCTAGGGTAAAGTCGTCCAGGGCTGGCGTCTTGTTGGACCAGAAAATCGCGTCGCCGCTGATGGCGCTGTCGCCCTGGCGGCTGGGCGTTTCCGTCCAAATCCAAGCCGAATAGCTAAAATCCAGGGTCGTCACGTTGCGCACCGAGATGGCTGCGTCGACGCCATCGCACACCAGGACACCGCCGCGGAGCGGGTCGGTCTGGAACGTGACCATCCCCAGCGGGAGCCCGTGATTGTCGCCAACCGTATCGCCGGCGTCGGCGTCGAGCGACCACTGGCTGACCGGGCCCAGGCCGTCGTCCGGCGGCGCGGGGGGCGGCAGCAGCGTCGCCGGAAGTAAAGACACCGTGGCCTCTTTGCACCCGGGCAGCGACATCAGGCCGAAAGCAAGCAGCTTGGCCGCCCAGCGACTGCGAGCCGCAAAGCGAGTCACGGCGGGGTGTTCGGGCTTCGCTTCACACGAGCCAACGCCCCGCGAGCATCCGCAGCCAGCGGGGACGCAGGATAACGCGCCAACAGGAGCTCGAATGACGTCGTCGCTGCGCGAGCATTCCCCTGACGCTCGGCGGAAAGCCCAGCCTGAAACAGCGCGTTCTCCTCGTCCAGCGTCCCACTGGGTGCTTTGAACGTCTCGCGTTCCTTCGGCTTCGAAGGCCTTACCCCAGCGCTCGGCAGGCTTTCAGCCGCGTGCTCGGCGGGCAAAGGCAAGGCCGCCGCGGGCTCCAGCTGCGTCGCGCAACCCCAGGACTCGCCCGCTCTTACGAATACTTCGGCGGACGACGTTTTCACCGAAACCACGCCCTCTTCGACCTGGACGCAGGTACGAGGTAAGGTCGGCTGTGTTGCGGTAGGTCCGCTCACGGCCACCCGGAACACCGTGCCATGAACGACCACGGTCGCGTCCGGAGTCATGACGGCGAACTGCCTACCAGGCGCCAAGGGCAGGACGTGACAGCGGATGGCACCGGTGGCCAAAGTGACGCTGCTTCGCGGCTGCGGCTTCAACCCCGAAAGAGCGAG